>Ga0233416_10000316_pt1 | contig 14768 bp, 15 predicted proteins | sample Sediment_Towuti__2_FD_188638 | JGI IMG/M metagenome (GOLD analysis project Ga0233416, IMG submission 188638) | Sediment microbial communities from Lake Towuti, South Sulawesi, Indonesia - Sediment_Towuti_2014_0_MG | ecosystem: Environmental > Aquatic > Freshwater > Lake > Sediment | place... | reverse complement strand
CCTCCGGGAGGCGGGGGCGGCGGCGTGGGCCAGGCGTGGCTCGGGGCCGAGATTGACGAGGGCGTAGAGCCCAAGCGGCCCGGGGTGAGAGGATGCTATAAGTCTTTCTCATGGCCGACCTCACGCCCGAGGACGTCCGCCGTCTCGCCGCGTCACTGTCGCTGCCCATGATCGGTGACGACGCCGTGGAGGTCGCCCACCGGCTCAACGCTTTCCTCGATGCGCTGGGTGGGCTCGGCGCACTTCCGCTCGAGCAGGGAGAGCCGTGGCCGACACGTCTCGTGGGGGCCGAATGAGCCCGGCCGACGACGATCTCGTCTTCAGAGGGGCGGCGCGCCAGGCCGCGCTCATCCGCGAGAAGCGCGTGTCCCCGGTCGAGCTGGTCGCGGCCTATCTCGAGCGGATCGACCGCTTCGACGGGCGCCTGCGCGCGTTCATCACGGTCTGCCGCGAAAGCGCCATCGAGGAGGCCGCGCGCGCCGAGGGCGAGGGGGCGAAGGGCAAGTGGCTTGGGCCGCTTCACGGCATTCCCTTCGCGGTGAAGGACCAGGTCGACACGGCCGGCGTCCTGACCACGTCGGGCTCGGCACTCCTGCGGGCGAATATCCCGTCGGTGGACTCGACCGTGGTGGCAAGGCTCAAGGCCGCGGGCGCTATCCTCCTCGGCAAGCTCAACCTGACGGAGTTCGCTCTCGGCGGCACCATCCACTTCCCCTACGGCCAGCCGCGCAACCCCTGGAACCCGAACCACGACCCGGGTGGCTCGTCTTCGGGTTCGGGGATCGCCGCCGCCGCCGCCTTGTGCTCGGTGACCCTCGGGGAGGACACGGGCGGCTCGGTACGAAGCCCCGCCTCCTACTGCGGCGGGGTGGGTCTCAGGCCGACGTGGGGGCGCGTCTCGCGGCACGGCTGTTTCCCCGCCGCGTGGTCCATGGACCAGATCGGCCCGCTGACCCGCACCGTAGAGGACGCGGCGCTCGTACTCGGCATCATCGCGGGCTATGACGCCGGCGACCCGCTCACGAGCCGCAGTGCCGTCCCCGACTACCGCGCCGCGCTCGCGGGCGGCGCGAAGGGGCTTCGGATCGGCGTCATCACCGAACTCGTGGACGACGCGGACACGCAGGCCGAAGTGCGCAGCGCCGTCAGGGAAGCCGCGCGCGGGCTCGCCGCCCTGGGTGGGGCGGTGGAAGACATCTCGCTGCCGCTGATTCCCCTCGCGGGTGCCGTTTTCATGGCGCTCTGCGACTCGGACGCGGCGGGCTACCATACGCGCTGGCTTTCGGAACGCGCGGCAGAATACGATCAGGGGACGCGGAGGCGGCTCGTCACCGCGGGGCTCATCCCGGCCGCCGCCGTCCACCGGGCGGCGCGCGCTCGCGCGCTCATCCGTAAGCAGGTGCTGGAGGCGCTCTCACGGTTCGACCTCCTGCTCGCGCCGACCTCGCCACATCCTGCGCCCCTCATCGCCAGCCACACGGCGCCGATCACGAGTAAGGAGGAAGCCGGCACGCGCTTCTTCGGCCGTCGCTCCTACACCACACCCGCGAGCCTGGCCGGCGTGCCGGCGATCTCGGTGCCGTGCGGCTTCACGCCGGGCGGGCTTCCCATCGGCCTCCAGCTCATGGGGCGGCCGTTCGGGGAATTGACCGTTCTCAATGCCGCTCACGCCTGGGAGAAGGCAGCGGGACTCTGTAACCGCCACCCGGCTCTGGGCTAGTGCGGCACTATGGCTCAGAGCGGATCGAGGGGGCGAGAAGCTCCTCTGAGTGACCCGACGCTCCGCTCGCGCCGTCAGTCGAGGTGGGAGTACAGGGCAAGCCCGGGCACGTCGAGATCGGCAGCGAGCACGGCACCCGAGTCGGCCTCGGTCATGAAGAGAGTCTTCCGGTCCGGGCCGCCGTAGGCGACGTTGGTCACGCGCATGCCCTCACATGCGCGGATCCGGATGACGGGCTCGCCGGTGCGGCTGAAGATCCAGACTGCGCCCATGCCTGGGTGCGCCACGGCCACGCAGCCCTCCACGTCCATCGCCATGCCGTCCGGCCCTATTCCTCCGGACATCTGCACCCAGATACCCACGCGACCGATGCCGAGGCGCCCTACGCCCAGTCCGCCGATGGAGGCCAGCGGCACGCGCCAGATGGCGTTGCCGCGCGTCACGGCCAGGTAGAGGATGCTCTCGTCGGGCGTGAGCACGAGACCGTTGGGGCTCGGGACATTATCGAGGAGGCAGTCGAGCCTCCCGTCTGCGCGCAGGCAGTAGAGCCGGCCCGAGAGATCCCGGAGATCGCTCTCGCCCTGGTCCGTGAAATAGAGATCGCCGTTCCGGGCAAACAGAAGGTCGTTGAGCCCCTTGAAGCGCTCGGCGTACGGCCGGTCGAGCGCCATGGACACGCGCCCTGTCGCCGGGTCGAGCCGGAGGAGACCCTGCTTGTGGTCGGCGATGAAGATGCGGCCGTCCCTGTGGATCTTGAGCCCATTGGGCTCGCCGTCGTACTCGGCGATCTTTTCGGGACGGCCGTCCGGCGAGATACGGAAGATCCGACCGTTGGGGATGTCCACAACGTAGAGGTTCCCTGCCCGGTCGAAGGATGGGCCCTCGAGGAGCTTGGCGTCGGGGACGCGTGCGAACACGCGGCTCTCGATGATCCGGGGTGTCGCAAACATGGGCTACGGCTCCTCCCCAGGCTTGACGTCGCGGACGAAACGGTGCTCGAGCGCGCTCCACTTCTCCCGCCCGAACAGCTCCCACAGGTCGCCGTGGGTGAGCATGCTGGGCAGCATGCCGGCTGTCGTGCCGGTGCGCTTGAGCTCGCCGAGGAGATCGAGCCCCGCCCGCGCGAAGACGCGCGTCAGCGCGTTCGGATAGATGACGATTCGGTAGCCGATCTCGGCCAGCTCGTGCTGCGGCAGGAGGGGGGTCCGGCCTCCCTCCACCATGTTGGCGAGGCACGGGGCCGGAATGGCGCGGCATACGGCGCGCATCTCGTCGGCCGTCTCCGGCGACTCAACGAAGATCACGTCGGCGCCCGCCTCGGCATAGCGCCGGCCGCGCGCGATCGCCTCCTCGATGCCGTGCGTGGTGCGCGCGTCGGTACGGGCCACGATGAGAAACTCCGCCGAGGCGCGTGCGAAGCGGGCGGCCTCGATCTTGGCGACCATCTCCGCCACGGGCACGAGCCGCCGCCCGGGCTCGTGGCCGCATTTCTTCGGCATCTCCTGGTCTTCCAGCTGGATGGCCGCCGCATTGCGCCGCTCGAACTCGCGCACCGTGCGCAGGACATTCAGCGGATTACCGAAGCCCGTGTCCCCGTCGGCGATGACCGGCAGTCGGACGGCCGCCGTGATCTGCCCGAGACGATCCAGCACCTCTTGCAGGCTCACGAGGCCGATGTCCGGTAGCCCCGTCGCGCTCATGGAGACTCCAGAGCCGGTCATGTAGGCGGCCGGGAAGCCCGAGTGTTCGACGAGACGCACGGTGATCACGTCGTAACAGCCGGGCGCGACGATGAGGCCGGGCCGAGCCAGAAGCTGCCGGAGCCCCGGGCCGGGCGGCAAGCTCCACGGCGGGTCCGTCCTCGAATGCGTCACCGGCGCACCAGGGTCGAGGGCAGCCAGCCGACCAGGCCCGGGAAGACGCTGATCAGGGCAAGCACCACCAGCATGAGGACCCCGAAGGGCAGCGATCCCCAGATGACCTCCCCGATGGGCCGGCCGCCAGAGAGGCCGTGGATTACGAACATGTTGAGCCCTACGGGCGGCGTGACGTTGCCGAGCTCGATGAGGATCACCAGGGCGATGCCGAACCAGATGGGGTCGAAGCCGGCGGCGATGATGATCGGATACAGGATCGGCAGGGTCAACACCATCATCGAGACCCCGTCGATGATGCACCCGAGGAAGATGTAGAGCAGGGTCACGATGGCGAAGAGGACCCACCTCGACAGCCCCAGGTCCACGACCCAGGCCGTGAGCGCCCGGCTCGCGCCGGTCTTCACCAGCGCGTAGGTGAGGACCTGGGCGCCCAAAATGATGAAGAGGACCATGCAGGTTGTCTGCACCGTGCTGGTCACGCTCTCCACGAATACCCGCCTGCTGAGCCGCCGGCTTGCGACGGCGAGCGCCGTCGCCGCCGCCGCCCCTACAGCCGCCGCCTCCGTCGGCGTGGCGTAGCCGAGCCAGATGCTCCCCAGCACGAGAAGGATGAGGAGGAGCATGGGAAGCACGCCGGCCAGACCACGGAACCGCTCGCCCCAGGTGGGCCGCTCCTCGGCCGGCGGGACCAAGTCCGGGGCGAAGGCGACGCGCACCCATATGTAGGCCATGAAGATCAGCGACATCACGATGCCCGGCAGCACGCCCGCGATGAAGAGCCGCTCCACGGACTGCTCGACCATCGCCCCGTAGATGATCATGGGAATGCTGGGCGGGATCAGGATACCGAGCGTGCCGCCCGCGGCAAGACTGCCGAAGAGGATCTTCGGCTCGTAACCCCGCCGCCTCATCTCCGGGATGGCCACGGTCCCGATGGCGGCAGCCGTCGCCACACTCGAGCCGCTCACGGCGGCGAAGATGGCACAGGCGATGATGTTCGACTGCAGGAGACCACCCTTGAGTCCCTGGAACCACAGCCCCATGCTGCGGTAGAAACTGTCGCTCAGTCCCGCGCGCAGGATGAGCTCTCCCATCAGGATGAAGAGCGGCACCGAGGTGAGCACGAAGCTCTCGACGGTGTTCCAGCTGACGTAACCCAGGGGCGCGAGCGCCGGTGGGCCACCGTGCAGCAGCAGCACGATGATCCCGGCCATCCCAAGGCCGAACGCGATCCAGAGCCCCGAGAGGAGAAGGCCCAGCAGGAGCCCGACCACCAGGAGGAACGTGGCTTCCCAGGTCACGAGGGGCTCACAGCTCGGTGCGCGGCACGGTCGCTGGCTCGGCGCCCGCGCCCGCCAGCACCAAGGCAAGGCGGGAAAGGAGCTCGGCCAGCAGCAGGGTTCCTCCGACCGCCATGATGCCCTGCGGAATCCAGAGGGGCGTCCGCGCCACCTGGATGGAGGTGGTGCCGAGCCTGTACGAGTTGGCGGCAAAGCCCCAGAGGTACCAGTCGAGGGTCGCCGCGTAGACGATCGCAAGCAGGACGATGCACGCATCGAGGATGGCACGCGCACGGCCTCGCGCCCGCCGCTGGTAGAGGTCGATGCGTATGAAGCCGCCGCCGCGAAGGGTGGGCGCCAGGCCGAGAAACGTCAAGGTGACCAGCAGGTAGCTCCCCATCTCGTCGGCGATTAGCGTCGAGACGTTGAGGAAGCTGCGCCCCAGCACCTCGACCGTCACGAGTAGCATCATGACCACGGCGGCAAGTCCCGCAACGGCCATGGCCGCAGCGCACAGGCGTCGCATGCCCGCCGACAGCGCCAGAGCGAACGGGGTCATCGCCGGCCTAGCGGTCCAGCGCTTTCTTCACCGCTGCCAGGGCCTCGACCAGCTTGGGGCCGCCCTGCTTCGCCCACTCGTCCCAGTAGGGCTCCATTTCCTTTCGCATGCGGGCGATGTCCGCGGGCGAAGCCTTGTAGAGCTTGATCTTGTATTGCTGCTCGAGGACCTGCCGGTCCGTGTACTCGCGAGTCGGTATCTCCTTGAGCATGCGGGCCTGGAGCTCGGCCGCCGCCTCCTGGAGCTGCTTGCGCACCTCGGGCGAGAGCCCAGCCATCGAGCCCTTGTTCACCAGGATATAGGCCGGGCCGCCGATGTGAATGTCGGCGATATAGCCCCACTCTGTGAATTCGTGCCACTTCGAACCTAGCAAGTTGAAAGCCGCGGTCACGACGCCATCCATGACCCCGCGCTGGGCCGCGCTCGGTACCTCGGGCGCCGTGAGGGAGATGGGCACACCGCCCAGCCGCTTGATCATCTCCGACTGCTCCGGGCTCGTGGTCCGGATCTTGCGTCCTTTGAAGTCATCGACCGTCGCGATCGGCTTGCCACGGCCGTAGATATTCTGCTCGGGCCAGGTGAACCAGGTCAGGATGTCCGCGCCGAAGCGCGCGAAGTCCTCGCGGATCATCGGATCGAGCACCGCCATCGCCTTCCGGAGCTCGTCAGGCGTGCCCACGAGGAAGGGCAGGCCCGTGAGCACGGCGATCTTGCTGTCGCCCGCGAGGAACCCCATGTAGACGTCAGCCATCTGTGCGTTGCCTTGGCCCGTGACGCGAAGGTATTCGGTGAGCTTGTACGGCAGCTCGCCCGGCGGTCGCATGGTGATGTTCAGCTGCCCGCCGGTCCGCTTCCTGACGTCGTCGACGAAGTCCTTCTCCATGACGGACACTGGATGCGTCATCCCTACGTTCAAGACGAAATCCCAATTCGCCGTCTTGGGCTGCGCGACGGCCGGGAGTGCGAGGCCAACGACCACCACAACGACTTGCAAGAGCATCCACCAGCGGCGTGCCGTCATGACGAAGTCTCCTCAGCTCATGGTTGAGTGCAGCCTGCTGCACGCGAAAGCAGGATCAGGAGGTGGGCTGTCTCTACGCCAGGCACGAGGCAAAGTCAAGAGCGCCTCTCCTCTCAGGTGAGCGGTGGGCGGAGCGCGTGCCAACCTACCGCCTGCTCGTAGGCGTGGCCGAGCCGGAGCACCAGCGCCTCCTCGAAAGGAGGGCCGATGAGCTGGACGCCGATGGGGCGGCCGTCGGCCGAGAATCCGCACGGCACGGAGAGCGCGGGCAGGCCGAGCGTGCTGATGGGCCGCGTGAGACGCGAGAAGCCGCCCATGCGCGTGACGATCTCGTCCACCGTTCCCGACTTGGCCTCGGCCAGCGACGGCGCGGGCTCCGGGATGGTCGGAGCGACGAGGACGTCCACCCTCGAGAACACCTCTGCGATGAACTCGCGCGTGAACTGCGCCCGCAGGCGCGACGCCTGGATGTAGTCGTACGCCGACACCCGGAGGCCGGGCGCGAGACGCGCGAGGACCGCGGGCTGAAGCTCAGCCGGCCGGTCCTTGAGGATCTTCGAGTGAATCGCCGCGGACTCCGCACGGACCATGACATTGTTGCAGGCGGCGACCATGGGCTCGGGGTCCGGCACGCGAAGGGTCACGGTATGGGCACCCAGCTCGCGCAGGGCGCCGACCGCCGCGCGGACCGCTGTGTCCACCGCGGCGTGAAGCCCAGTGAAGTAATAGTTTTCGGGTACGCCGACGCGAAGGCCGCGGACAGACCCGTCGAGCGCAGCGACGTAATCCGGCACACGGCGGGGACTCGAGGTCGCGTCGGCAGGGTCGTGTCCGGCGATGACGCCCAGCATGAGCGCGCAGTCCCGCACTGTCAGCGTCATTGGGCCCAGGTGATCGTAGGACCACGACAGCGGCATCACCCCCGCGCGGCTTACGCGGCCATAGGTCGGCTTGAGGCCGACGATCCCGCACGCGGCTGCGGGCAGCCGGATCGAGCCGCCCGTGTCGCTGCCGAGAGCGCCCGCGCAGAGACGCGCAGCCACCGCGCCGCCCGAGCCGCTCGATGAGCCGCCCGTGATGTGGCCCACGCGCCACGGGTTCTGCGCATCCCCGTGGTGAGCGTTGTCCCCGAAGGGACCCATCGCCAGCTCGCTCATGTTCAGCTTGCCGAGCGTCACGGAGCCGGCCCGCGACAGCCGCGTAACGGCCGTGCACTCGTGCTCGGAGAGGAAATACTCTCGCGTGCACGTGCCGCACGAGGTCGGGAGCCTGCGCACCGCGCACAGGTCCTTGTACGCGAGCGGCACGCCGTGGAGCGGGCCTCGTGGCGGCTCTGCCTCGAGGATGCGGGCCTGCGCGAGGGCACCCTCCGCGTCCACGGTGATGAAGGCGCGGAGGATTGGGTCGAGCCGCTCGATGCGGTTCAGATAGTCGCGCACCGCCTCGACAGGCGAGAGCTGCTTCGTCTTGATCGCCTCCGCCAGGCTGCCGATGGTCCAGCCGGTCACTTACGCCCTCTGATCACATCCCGAGGTACGCGCGCTTGACGTGCTCGTTGCCCAGGAGCTCGGCGCCGCTGCCCTCGAGCACCACGCGGCCGTTCTCAAGGACGTAGCCGCGCCGGGAAAGCGCCAATGCCTGGCGTGTGTTCTGCTCGACCAGCAGCACAGGCGTGCCCAGACGGTTGATCTCGTTGATGATCTGGAAGATCTCCTTGACCACGATGGGGGCGAGGCCCAGCGACGGCTCGTCCAGCATTAGCACGCGCGGGCGTGCCATCAACGCGCGGCCGATCGCCAGCATCTGCTGCTCGCCCCCGGACATGGTCCCCGCGGCCTGGCGCTCGCGCTCCTTCAGGCGGGGGAAGAGGCCAAAGACCTGCTCGAGCCCCTCCCGACGTCGGGCCTTTGCCGCGGCGACATAGGAGCCCAGTTCGAGGTTCTCGAGCACCGTCAGGCTCGGGAAGATCTTCCGCCCCTCGGGCACCTGGACGACCCCCCGCGCGACGATGGCATGGCTCGGCAGGCTGTCCAGGCGCTCGCCGTCGAAGAGGATGTGCCCGGCGCGCGGGCGCATCAGTCCTGAGATGGTCCGGAGCATGGTCGTCTTGCCGGCCCCGTTGGCGCCGACCACCGAGAGTGTCTCGCCCGCCTCGAGCGACATCGACACGCCGCGGAGCGCGGGCAGGTCGCCGTACGCCACTTCGACGCTGCGCAGCTCGAGGAGACTCATGGCTCTTCTCCCAGGTACGCCTCGATGACCCGCCGGTCGCGGGCCACCTCGGAGGGCGTGCCCTCCGCCAGCTTCTCGCCGTGATGGAGGACGACCAGCCGGTGCGAGAGTGCCATGATGGCCTGCATCACGTGCTCGATGATGAGCAGGCTGATCCCGCGCGCGTGGATGAGCCTGATCAGTCCGATGATCCCGTCGATCTCGGTGGGGTTGAGCCCTGACATGGCTTCGTCGAGAAGAAGCAGTTCGGGGCGCGTGGCGAGGCCTCGCGCCATCTCGAGCCGCTTCCGGTCCGAGAGGGTGAGGCTGCGCGCCGGCATGTCGCGGCGGGGGCTGAGGCCCACGAAATCCACGATCTCAGTCGCCAGTCGCCGAGCCGCCGCGGCATCCCGCTCACGGTTGAAGGCGCCTACCATGACGTTCTCGGTCACGGTGAGCCCCGCAAAGGGCTGGACGATCTGGAATGTCCGCGCGAGCCCCAGCTGGCAGATCGCGTGGGGCTTGAAGCCGACGATGGAGGCACCCTTGAAGCGGATCTCGCCCGAAGTCGGCTCGTGGAAGCCGGCGATGAGGTGGAAGGCCGTGGTCTTCCCCGCGCCGTTGGGCCCGATGAGCCCGACGATCTCGCCCGCGTCGAGCCGGAGGTCGAAATTGCTCACCGCCGTGAGCCCACCGAAACGTTTGGTCAGCGCCGTCATCTCGAGGAGGCTCACCGGGCTCCTCCCCGGCGAGCACGCACGAAGCCGACGAGTCCCTGGGGGAGGAAGGAGATCACGAGCACGAGGACCGCGCCGTAGAGCATAATGTCGGCGCCCGCCCGCCCGCGCAGCGCGTAGCGCGTCAGCTCCGAGAGGGGAGTCAACACGAAGGAGCCGAGCACCGGCCCGAGGACCGTGCCCGCGCCGCCTACGATGGCGGGCAGAAGCGCGCCGATTGAGACGCTCGGGCCGAAGGTGATGGTCGGGTCGATATACGCGAAGTACTGCGCGTAGAAGGTGCCACCGAGCGCGGTGAGGAAGGACGACAGGGCCATGGCGCGTAGCTTGGCGGCGAGGGCATCCACGCCGGCCGCCTCGGCGGCGTCCTCGTTCTCCCGCACCGCGGCGAGTGAAAAGCCGAGGCGCGCGCGCCCGATCCTCCACGTGAGCCCCAGAGCCAGCGCGCCCATCGCGAGGATGACGTAGTAGAAGGGCAGCTTGCCGGAGAACATGAACATGGCCGGTGCGGCCGTTGCGCTCGGGACGACCAGGCCCAGCGACGAGCCGACGGCCTTGGTGTTCAGCGACACGACGCGCAGCATCTCGGCGAAGGCGAGCGTGACCAGCGAGAAGTACGGCCCCTTGAGGCCGTAGCGGAACGAGAGATACCCTTCGAAGAGTCCGAAGGTCGCGGCGAGTCCACCCCCTACGAACATGCCCACCCACGGCGTCAGCCCCGCCTGAAGCAGGAGCAGCGTCGAGGTGTAGGCGCCGATGCCGAAGAAGGCCGCGTGGCCGAACGAGAACTGCCCGGCGTAGCCGCCGAGGAGGTTCCAGGCGATGCCCAGGTAGGCCCAGAAGACGACGCTGATCAGCACCTCGAGGTGGTACTTGGGCAAGAGCGGCGGCAGCGCGATGAGCGCGGCCATCGCGAGGACGCCCCCGAGCCTAGCGCACACGCGAGCCGCCGAAGAGCCCCTGCGGCCTGAAGAGCAGCACGAGCACGAAGATGACGAAGACCACGAGCTGCTTGAACGAGCCCGGCAGGAACGCGGCGCCCAGCGATTCGGCGAGCCCCACGATGAAGCCGCCGGCGAGCGCGCCCACAAAGTTCCCCATGCCGCCCAGCACCACGACGACGAAGGCCATGATGTTGAACGACTCGCCGACGTCCGGCGCCACGTAGAAGAAGGGCGTGATCAGCGCGCCCGCCACCGCCACGCAGGCCGACCCCATGCCGAAGGCCGCGGCCCGGATGCGGGGGACGTTGATGCCGACGAGCGCGGCGCCCTCTGGCTCTTCGGCCAGCGCGCGGAGCGCCTTTCCGACGTCCGTGAGGCGCAGGAAGGCGAAGAGCCCGGCGGCCACCAGCCCCGCGCCACCCGAAGCCACGAGCCGCGGCACCTCGACGAGCGCATCGCCGACCACGAAGGACGCGCTCGAATAGGCGACCTTGACGGTGCGGAAGTCTCCCTGCCAGAGGACGAGGGCCAGGTTCTCGAGGAAGAGCGCCAGCCCGAGCGTCAGCAGGAGCTGGTTGTGCTCGGCGGCCGCGCGATTAGGCTCGATGACGATCTTCTGGATGGCCACGCCGAGCACGAAGAAGCACGGCGCGGTCACGAGAATCGAGAGATAGGGATCGACCCGGGCTAGGGTGAAGAGCCAGTAGGTGGCGTACATGCCGATCATCATCACCGCGCCGTGAGCGAAGTTGATGATGCGCAGCACGCCGAAGATCAGGCTGAGCCCGCTGGCGACGAGCCCGTACACTCCTCCCAGCAGGAGACCGCTGACGACAGCCTGGAGCAGGAGCCCCCAGGTCACCCCCGGGCCTCGCCCCGCGGCAAGGCTAACCCTTCCACTTGGGAACGGGAAAGACCGGCTTGGCCTCGGCGTACTTGGCGGGGCCGACGACGACCGGCTTGCCGCTCTGCACCTGGATCAGGGCCGGAGTCGCGTTGATGCCCTCGCCCGAGTCGTCGAAGCGGATCGACTCCTGGGTGAGGATGTGGTCGGTCAGGTTGGTCTTGGCGATCGCGTCACGCAGCTTGTCCCGGTCCGTCGAGCCGGCGCGCTCGAGGGCGTCCTTGAGGACAAAGGTGACCTGATAGCCTTGGACGCTGTGGTTCGACATGACCGTGCCGAACTTCTTCTGGTAGGCAGCGAAGACGGCGCGGGCGCGCGCGCTCTGCGGATTGTGCCAGTAGTTCCCATCGAAGAGGTACTCGGTCAGCTCGCGGTTCTCAGCGATGAACTTCGGGTTCGAGTACGCCGCATTCGCGAGACCCACCAGCGCGCTGACGCCGATCCTGAGCTTGGCCGCCGTCTCCGCGATCAGCTTCGAGTCACCGTAGTAGCCGCTGATGATCAGGAGGTCCGGCCGCGCTGCCTTGACCTTTGAGAGTTCCGACGTGAGATCGGGCGAACGAAGATTGTAGGGAATCCGCTGCACCAGCTCGTAGCCCATCGTCTGCGAGAAGGCCTCGACGTGGTTGCCCATCGTGGTGCCGAAGTTGCCCTCCTCGTGCATCATGGCCACGCGCTTGATCGGCACGTTGGCGTGCTTGGCCATCTCGAACATGTTGCTGACCGTGAGCGTCGACATGGCCTTGCCGTTGGGTTGCATGCGGAAGGTGTACTTGAGCCCACCCTCGGTGAGGTTGTCAGCGACTGCGGCCAGGAGCAGGAAGGGTGTGCGGTTCTTCTCCGTCACCTGGCGCACGGAGAACGCGACGAGGCTCGAGAATGGGCCGATGATGGTGACGACGCCTTGGTCGATGAGGCGCGAGGCCTCGGAGTTGCCCAGCTCGACCTTGTTCTGGGTATCACCCGGCAGAAGCGTGATCGTGGCTCCGCCCAGCGACTTGATGCCTCCCGAGGCGTTGATCTCGTCCACCGCGAGCGTGAGCCCATTGAGCGCCAGCCCTGCCTCGAAGGCGAGCGGACCAGTCACGGGCAGGAGATAGCCGACCTTGATCTCGCGCGCCTGCGCTCTCAGAGCGGCCGGAAAGCCAGCCACCGCCGCCACCGTGCCTGCCGCACGCAAAAACGCCCGCCGGCCGACCCGCCCCGAGGAGAGATTCCGCTCACGGTCGTTCATCGTATTCCCTCGCTCATCGCTAGAAAATGCGTTTCGCCTCGAACGCGCGCGACATTAGCATTCACCCGCGAGGGTGTCAACACGGCGCGGTCTTGACACGGCGCGGTCTTGACAGCCCGCGGGCTTGGTGATGCCATGGGCCCCATGCGCCGTACCATCGGCGAGATCGCGGCCTTCGTCACAAGCAAGAACGCGGGCCCCTTCCTGCTCACCCTCGATATCGTGTTCCCCGATCGCGCGACGTATGAGCGGTTCAAGGCCCTGAAAGCCCTCGACCGCGTCACCATCGCGGGCCTCTACGGCCTCATGGCGGAGGACGTGCTGAAGATCATCGAGTTCGACCCAGCCTATGCGGTGAAGATCACGATGCGGAGGCCGATCGGCTCGGGTGCCCTCGGCGAAAGCGACGTCTACGGGGCCCAGCAGCACGTGCCGCTGATGGAGCATGCGGTGGCCTGGGAGGACACATGAGCGCCCGGCGCATGACGATCCTGGCTCCCGAGGGCATGCTCGGCTATGGCATTCCGCCGCGCTCCATGGCCGAGGGCATGAGGCGAAACCCGGATGCTCTGGCCGTGGATGCGGGCTCGACCGACCCGGGGCCGTACTATCTGGGTGCGGGGCTACCTTTCACCAACCGGCGCGCCTTCAAACGCGACCTCAGCATGATCCTCGAGGCGGCGCAGGCGCGGCGAATCCCCGTGCTGATCGGCTCGGCCGGGGGCGGCGGCGGCACGCCACATCTCGAGTGGACGCTCGACGTTTACCAAGAGATCTGTCGGGAGCGTGGCTATCGCTTCCGCACGGCGGTGATCGGCGCCGAGGTCGACAAGGACTGGATCAAGGCGCAAATCGCGCGCGGCCGGACGTCGCCGCTCGACCTCGACACGCCGCTCAGGGCGGCGGAGGTAGACCGGAGCACACGCATCGTCGCGCAGATGGGCTATGAACCTTTCATGCGCGCGCTCGACATGGACGCCAAGGTCGTCATCGCCGGCCGGGCCTATGACCCGGCGCCGATCGGCGCGCTGCCGATGCGGGCAGGCTTCGACCGGGCTTTGGTCATCCACATGGGCAAGATCCTCGAGTGCGGTGGGGCCGCCGCCTATCCGCGCCACGGCTCCGACAGCCTGCTGGGTTTCATCGAGGAGGACGCCTTCATCGTCGAACCGCCGAATCCAGACAAGGTGTGCACCGTTGCCTCCGTCGCGGCGCACACGCTCTACGAAAAGGCGGATCCGTACCTGCTGCATCTCCCGGGTGGCGCGATCGATCTCACGCGGACCACGTTCGAGCAGATCAGTGCCCGGCAGGTGCGGGTGCGCGGCACGCGCTACGTCAAGGCACCGCAGTACACCCTCAAGCTCGAAGGTGTCCGGCGTGTCGGCTACCGGACGCTGGCCATCGCGGGAGTGCGCGACCCCGTGTTGATCTCCCAGATCGACGCGTATCTGGAGAATATCCGCACGCGGGTGGCCGAGACGTATCCCGACGGGTATCGCCTCATCTTCCACGTCTACGGGCGCGACGGCGTGATGGGCCGGCTTGAGCAGGTGAAGGAGATACGCTCGCACGAGGTCGGCCTCGTCATCGAGGTGGTAGCCGACGATCCCGACACCTCGGCGGCGGTACTGGCGCTCGCGCGGTCGGCCGGGCTCCACGTCACGTACCCGGGGCGCAAGGCCATCGCGGGCAATCTCGCCTTCCCCTTCTCGCCCTCGGACATCAAGGCGGGCGAGGCGTACGAGTTCAACGTCCACCACCTGGTGGTCGTGGACGATCCGCTCGAACTGTTCCCGATCGAGATCATCGAGTCTTGACGCCCGCGCTCGGCTCCCGCGAGGGTCACGGCCCGCTGAGCGGGGTGACCGTGCTCGATCTGAGCGGCTACGTCGCCGGCCCCTACGGCTGTGCCCTGCTGGGGGACCTGGGTGCTCTGGTCATCAAGGTCGAGCCGCCCGAAGGCGACAACCTGCGCAATTATCCGTCGACACTTCCCCAGGCGAGCCGCGCGTTCCTCGGCGTCAATCGCAACAAGTATGGCATCGGCCTCGACCTCAAGCATCCAGACGGCCTGGGCGTTTTGCGGCGGATGGTCGGGGCAGCCGATGTGCTCGTGCACAACTTCCGGCCCGCCGTCCCGTCGCGCCTCGGGATCGACTACGAACGGATGAAGACCGTCAATCCAGGCCTGATCTACTGTGCTCTGACGGGGTACGGTGACACCGGTCCGCTTAAGGATCGAGCCGGGTACGACCAGGTGCTGCAGACCATGACCGGC
>Ga0233416_10000315_pt1 | contig 14786 bp, 4 predicted proteins | sample Sediment_Towuti__2_FD_188638 | JGI IMG/M metagenome (GOLD analysis project Ga0233416, IMG submission 188638) | Sediment microbial communities from Lake Towuti, South Sulawesi, Indonesia - Sediment_Towuti_2014_0_MG | ecosystem: Environmental > Aquatic > Freshwater > Lake > Sediment | place... | reverse complement strand
TGTATCTGATTCATTAATTATGTCGTGATTAAAAAAATAATTAGCACCTCTTAAATTATATGAACCCTCCAAACTGATATATTTAGGTGTATTTTCTTTATATTTAATCCCAATAGTTTCAATAATACGACCTCGCAAATCTGTAACTTCATTATTAAAAAGATAAGGAATAACTAGGCGGTCAGCTAATGTTGGACGATCTTCCCTAATTATTCCTGCATCTTTTGCATTTTTATCATTATAAATCTTTAAATTTTGTCCTCTTGAACAGAATCCTAATTTAAACTTATCAATTGTGGAATCTTCTAATCCTCTAGATTTTAGGTAATCTTTTATTGAGGTTGATAAGTTCTTTTTGTACTCTTCTACACATTCTGCATAAATCTTTCTGATTTCTGAAATATCTAATGTTTTACTTGGTTGAACCTCTTCAATATAATCTACCTCTTCACCAGTATCATTAATAATTCTTCCAGATTCAGAACAATGCCAGCAGTTCCAAGTTAATCTATTATTAATAAAAAAATTAGCGTCTGAACAATCACAAACTGGACAATATCCGAGTACATGGTTTTTTCTCTGCTTAATAGATAATGCTTTAGCTATCTCTATACTAATGTTCATCTACTTTTCTTTTTTGGCAATCTCTACATCTACCAGTAGTATTATTTTTATTAAGCCTCTTTTTATGACAAACAGAACACAATTTTTTAGTGAAAGGATCAAGTCTTGCGATAGTTTCATCTGATACTGGATGTTTAACTATACGTGGTTTAATTGGACTTGATATGTCCATGATATCATATTGCTGACGAAAGCTATTGCCAATATGTTTGGCTAAGTTATATTTGAAGTTATGTGGAGATTTCCAATTATCAGGCCAACCTAGAGATTCTATAAGTGCATCAAAAAATCGTGACACGCCACCTATAGCAAGTAATTTCTTTACTTCAATTATACTTAATTGTGCTTCTGCAATATCTACAGTTGCCATTCTTAATTGATTAGCAACAACTTTCTTTGTATCCTCTGGAAAACTATCCCATAACCTATTAAAGTACTCTCCAGAAGCCTCTTTTATATTCTTTAACCACCAACCAACTATCCCATCTTCGTCTTTGAATTGTAATCTTGGAAGGTTACTTTCCTTGGACGACATCAATATAATTCTTTCCCTCAAGGATAGAATTAATCTGGTCTGGTGTTAAAGATTTAGTGCTTTCCACTATATTATATTTATCAGCAGCATATTGAGATAAATCCAGTTCACTTTTTTGCTTTGGAAGACAAACCGTTACTGCACCTTTGCCCTTACCTCTAGTATCACACTTTATGTCATATTCGCTAAGTGGACCAAACTCTTTCTCAAAGGTAATTAATTGATCCATTATTTTAATGCCTTTTTGCATAATTTGAACCTTATTTCTTGATTTAGGTTCAACACCAGCAAAAGATTGCCCACAATGACACTCAGTAGTGTAAGTTCCGCCCTTTTCGTAATGTTCTGCATTACACTTTGGGCAAGTAATAACAGGAGTCCTATCCAGAACGTTGAACGCAAATTTAGTAGATAACTTTAATCTACTTGTTTTATCCTGTGTTTTATTCCAACTACATATCGGGCATACATCATAGCCTGGGCATGTAATTGACATTCCTTTTCCTTTATTTACATTAGGAAATGCTTTATGTCCTTCAGGAACATAATGCTGTTTGAACGCATGTGGTTTCTCATCGAGGACTCTAATCACAGTCTTATGATCATCTGTTAATTGTAAAAAGTCTCTTGTAAAAGTTACATTTTGCTTTGATCCAGTATTTCTTTGTACTGCCTCACTAAAACCCATTTCTAATTCCTCCTAAATTTAAGGCTTTTTTTCAAGCCTTTAAAATCTCATTATATATATTATATCATACTTTTCCGATTTTGTCAAGTTTTTTTGGTAAATGATTATATATTTGCTTGACCCGATTATTATTCCTTGCCATTTTACATCATTAAGGAGAGGTGAAGATTCTTATTTTAGTTACCTATTGGGATACTCAAGAAAACTGAATAAGAGTCAAAATTTTAGCTTCCAGAACAATTGGCGAACCTATATTGTTACTGATAGAAGGGGAAAAAACAAACATTCTCCACCTCTCCATTATATATTATATCACACTTTTTGGGATTTGTCAAGCTTTTTTTAAACAATTTTGAAATTTTCATTTTACTATATCTATTATATCATACTATTCCTGTTTTGTCAAGTTTTTTATACAATGATATACCAATTAGATCCGTTAGACACAACTGCTGTTTTAGAATATAATGTTGTTAATTGTGTATATTCAGCATTATCAATCATCTGCCCATCAATTCCCCATATACTAATAGTACTTGTACTCAAATTCTTAAAATATATTACCTTACCTACATTATATATTGCTGATGGTAAATATATATCTATCTCTCCGCTACAAATTACTAAATCATTTAATGGACTAACATAATATTCTCCACTAATGGAAATAACATCAAGTAGTTTACAACCACTTACTACCTCTTGTAGTACACTTTCTAAGTCTGATGCTATAAAGTTACCATTAGTATCAACAACACTGACTTTCCTAGCTAATAAAGATCCTATAGTTGGACTTCCCAAATCCAACTTGTTATCCGTAATAAATGAATATTTTTCCTTTTTTATAGTATCTATTATAAATTTATGTATTTCTTTTGCATCTTCTCGTCTCATTTTTCTATTCCTCAAGGATTCTTAACATATGCTATAAGACTAACATCACTCCAAAGTTCTATATTTTGCAGAGCTTGAGATGGATTATATAAAGTAAGATCATCGGTTTCCCACTTATCCCAAACTTTTCCGCCAGTTGCACAGCCACTAATTGAAAGCACAATTCCAAAAGAATAACCACCACTATATGGAAGAGATACTTCTACAGCATTTATATATGCTTTAGTATATGTAGGTTGATCAGCAGATATGCAAAGTTGTACCTCATTACCATAATTACTACTTCCTACAGCAAAATCTATAATACCACTTATTGCTAATACAGTATATAATGTGTCTCCACCATCAAATGTTTTTTGCAATGCTTTATTTGTAGCTATGAAACATACAGAGTAATCTAGTGGCATCTCTGCACAAATCGAACAGCCAGATAATGTCGAACCAGTTGATTTATAAACAAAATCTGAATCTGCTGCTTGATCATCAATTGGACGATATATTTTTTTACTTCCAATTGCATAAGATCTAGTAACATTATCAGCATCAAATACTACATCTACTGTTGGAATTGGCATAGAAGTACCATCATACCATGTTTTGCCCCAATCAGGAGTTCTCATTAGAGAACCATCATTATAAGAAGCTTGAACCTCATTACCTCTTACGAACAACCCTGTAACTCTTCTAGGATAATACCAAGCACTTATAGATTTATCACTATTCATAAATATTCGTGTAGAGTTAGCATGAATATCTTCAATTGTAGATGCATCAGCTTCCCAATCAGCATATATTCCCCAATAATCCTCTATGAAATTCTTTACATTAGATTCCATTTCCCACTCTTTCCAAAATGTCTCAATATACCACATGCCCGATGTCGGAATTCCTGGAACAGAAACTAAATTTACCCAAGTATTTTCAGTACATGGAAATACTTCATAACTAGTATCAGGAGTTGTTTCGCCAGGATCAACAACATGTCCACCAGTACCAACAGGATAAACATATGGTTTAATAGCTAAATAAAACATTTATACTCCACGCACAGTAGGATATGAAATTTCCCACATATCGTTCTGAACAGTATCAACTCTAGCAATGAAAGTTATTAAATAATCAGCTTTTTCGTTTACAACAAATTGACACCAAATTGGTGCTCCTTCATATAATGGCGGAGCAGAATATCCATTATTGAACCAAGTAGATACTATGAAACTTCCAAGACCAGTATATGGATATTCATACATCCATTTCCTAACTTCAGCACCAAGAGTAACAATTCTAGATGCTGTAGTATTAAGATTTTTAAAAATAGGAGCAAGTTGTACTGAAGAAGATAGTGGAATTTCAATATTACTATCCATGTCCCACAATGTCCAACTAGTCCATGAGCCTCCAGAATTATATCTATACCATAAGAATCCACTAGTTGTAGGTTCAATAGTATAAAGAAATCTAATCTCTCTTCCTGTCATTGGATGCCAAGTAAAGTCTGCACCACCGTCTATTGATAATCCTATAATATTCTCTGTTGCAACTGCTACTTTATTTGAATCCAATTCACTTACTTTAATTTCAGTAATATATTTTCCTACACCATATTCAGAAAATATATATATAAGAGTCCATTTCTTTCCACCATCAGTAGTTTTAAAAATATGACCCAAACTAGTACCAGCATATATTGTAGCTAAGTTTCCAGTATCCCTAAAGTTATATATTAAATCTATACAAACTGACGTAAAATATCCAAAAACAGCTACTTCTTTAGTCAATAATTCTTCCCAAGCATTATTATTTACTGATTTATATATAAAAGTATTGGTAGATGATTTAGTTGCACAAATGGCTACAGTAGCATATCTATCAGCATCTATACAAGTTACCTCGCCAACAAAGCTCATTCTACAATAATCAAACCACATATTACCAAAATAATCTGGAGGATTTTCTTCAACATAAGTAGATCTAGTTTGAAAAATTTCTCCGATAGGACATCTCTTTGGTGTTTGTACTGCTTGAAGCAAATAAAGTTCCTCATAAGTTTCAAAAACAGTTACGATTCTATTATCACTCCAATTTAAAGGATGATCCCAAGCATCAAACTCATCTTCATCTAATGGTATTTTTATAGCGTATCCATAACTCCACGTATACCAGAACATGGTAAGAATAACATTAAATTCGTCCACAGAAAGACGTGGATATAGTGTTTGATTTACTCCAGTGAAAAGACTAATTTGTGTGACACTAAAATCATCTTCAGCAGTTTCATAAATACTATAGAATAATGGCTGTGGCAGCATCCAAAAAGTTGATTGATAAACTATATAAACTTTTTCGCCATTCTCCACAGCGTCCCAAGTATACCAATTTGGCATTGGACCTGAATAATCAAGTTGTTGTATTGACCACCAACCCCAACAAGTCTCCTTTCCTCTATGTCTTGCATATAAATGAAAACCATCATTATATACAACAGTGAGAGAAGCGTCTGGATGAGTACATAATCTTACGGCTGACCAACCATCAGTATCCACTTTTTCCCAAGCAGCATAACAATCACTGTCTCCATAAAAATAACCATCAGAACAAGCCTCTTTTACCACAATACAAGATGTATATTCTTGCTCCACATCCCAATAACTAAATGCTAATGATGGTAAACCAGTACTTGCTACAGTCATAGCCATTTTAATTTTAGCATCAATATTACAAGGAAATACCCAAACTACTTGCCAACCATTATTTTCATATCCACAACTCAAATCCCAAGTAATCGTTCCATTAGAATTTAATGTACCTTTCCTACACCAAATAACATCACAATTATTATTCCAAGTATGACCTCCAAATGCTAAATAAACAGTTTTATCATTATATTCATCCAAATGAAAATTAATCGTTTTCCATGAGGTTATATAATCTCCTATCCAAAATTCTGACATTAGATCATTACTAAAGATCCAATTTTCTCTATCTGCTGAACTAGCATAACAAAGACCAGGAGCGTCAAAGTAACTATAACATACCCAATAACGACCAACGGCATAAAAACAACCCTCTGGACCATTTAACCAACTTCCCCAACCACTAGTAATTATAAAATTATGATCCAATACTTTACCAGTTGAACCTCCGCCACTGTTTACATTCCAAGTAGTATTATCACCACTATAATAAATACTATCTGGTTTTGCAATCCACACTGTTAAAGCAGGAACTTGCCATTGCCCAAACGATAAATGTTTAGTTTTATAACCTGTCAATGGAGGATTACCTTGATCTGCAACTACTAAAGTTATTGCTGTACCAGAAGGAGTAGGACAAGTTATACTATATTTATCTAAGCCAAGTCCAGAAACTGTAGGTCTTCCCGCACATGACCAAATAAAAGTTAATTCAGAATATGGACCATCAGGATCATATGACATTGAACCATCACAAAGTATTACTACTTCTCCTTTACCATCCAATGTTTCTTGATCTAATGATGCTGTAAATAAAGCTACAGGAGCACGATTACTTATAGGTGGAGCACCTTCACCGACACCATTATCTAACGTAAGATTCATAAAATAACCACGAGCATCGTGTGAACTACTTATTCCAGTGAGGAAATATGTAGTTTCAGTTACTCCAGAATCATAAATACCTATAGTATCACCTATTCTTATTCGTGGATCACCCTCTATAGTTACTTTAGCCGAATATCTTAATCTATTTAAATCAGTATATACCCTAGTAGCAATAGCTTCTGCTACTCCTTGAGTATCAATTACATTAGATTGTATTTCACACACTCTATATTCTGGAGGATTTGGAATATAATTAGAAGGTCCTGCAACCATCGACATAACTTGACCTGAAATTGGATCATTATATCCCTTTATTGAAACAAAATTTCTAATAGATTCATCATCAACAGTTGCTTCTATATTTAAGAAATGTCCAGTAACACTGTCTGAAAATCCAGATGCTCTATAGTAACTTACTTTAGGCACTTCTCCAGCAATTGGTCGCCATTCTTTGAACATTACAGCACCATCTGGGACTGCCCATAAAACATAACCAATTAACGAACCAATACTTTGTACTGCTTCCAAAGCTGACATAGATATAACATCAAAAGGATCATCAACATGATTACCCAAAATAATTGTATGCTGATCGCCTCCGCTTGCAGTTACTATAGCTGGATCAATAAACAATCTATAACTAGATATTCCACTTTCTTCAAGCAATTGTTGAACCACACTATGTGCATACCTTTGCTCTTCTGGTGTAGCTGGATATGTAACACCATCTACTACATCTTCTTCAAAATAATAATATTTTCTATTACTGGAAGTATAAAAATTATTATATGCCAACTTTAAAATATCTCTACAATTGAGAGTCATAGTTTTAGGAAATCCTTCCTTAGATACAGTATCTACAAACCCTAAGAAAGTAATCATTAAATTAGAAGTAGTATTCCACCCCTGTTTAACTTTTACTCTATCCATTGGTTCAAAATCAACATAATTACCATTAATATCAATAGGAGGAACAATTGTTAATATACAACTAGCAGAAGTCTGATCAAAACTATAATCTATTTCGCAACTTATTACCTGAACAACATAATCAGTACCTATAGTATCAATACTTGGTTTTCCTGCTAATTTAGTTACTATTGCATTAATAATTGGTTTCTTAACTCTTTCTTCATATTGTACAACAGGAACTACTCTCTTCTTAATTTTTATTACATTCTCAGAGATATTTTCTATATTATATGACCATTCTTTAGTAGCATGACGATATAAATGTATTGCTTCTTTTATATTCTCTTTCTTATTAACTAAAGGCAAGAAGCATTTAGCAACAACTGTTTGCTCAGTAATTCTTTCAATTTCTGGCGGTTCTGGAACTCTAAAATTAGGAATTTTAAGATAAGCAGTAGTAGTAATACGTTCTGTTTCATTAATAACCTTTTTAATTGGTTTTGAATATCTATCATATATATTAGCTTTTTCATTAATAACTCTAACAAGTTTTAATACTCTTCTTGGAGTATCAATCAATCTCTCTGTTTCATTAACCCATTCTCTTGTTGCCTTACGCCATAATCTTATATTTTCATTAATACGTTCTGACTCGTTTTTAACTTTTACTAAATAATGAGTAAAATGTTCCTCGTTGCCGAAACTTATTATATCATCTCCATTCCAATCAGTCTTCTTTGCAGAGTAATAACTTAATCTTAACCAATCTTTAGTTCTTGCTACTGTTGAGAATCTATATTCGGTCATATCACCATCAAATCTATTAGGATAATTATTACTTAATGTACCAAACATAGGATATTGTGTGGTAGTAAATACATGAGTAACTTGGGCAACTCCAGAACCATAAGTATCATTAACTGCTACAAAAGCTGGTTTACCAACTCCACTACAAACCGCAGCTACGTATTGCCATGTATTTGATTGGTACACACCACTCAAACTAGTTTCATATAATGAAGCACCAGCAGCATCTACCGCTCTAAAATGTAATCCCTCAGCATATACACCACTAGTGGCTGGTGTTTCCCACATATAATAACCATATTGAGCAGATGCGTTTGTATGACCAAATATTGCACAATTAATAAATCCAGTAGCATGGTTTCTTTTCCAAGCTTCTATTGTTAGTATTTGAGTGTCATACACACTAGTATCTGTAAACGATATTTTACTATAACCTTGGGCAGCACCAACATCACCATCAAAAGTTCTGCCACCATCAATATATGTTATATTATTAAATGCAGTAGCATACATTTGTAAGCTATTCCAAGATAAATCATCTGTACTACTACTATAATAAGTACCACCACTACTAAATTTATAAACTCTGACTCCACGCCTAATATCAGTTGAGTAAGTATAATCTATATCACATATACCAACAGCTATATAATGGCTATTAGCTGGATCTCCCTGTACAAATGTTCCCCAACCATCAAATTCAACAAGTAAATAGATCTCTGCACCAGTTAAATTATCTACTGGATTAGAAAATGTATATAAGGAGCTTGGACCGCTAATCAAACCAACATCTATAGACCCTAAAATTCCTAATTGATAATCATCAGATACTCTTCTAAGTGTAACATAAACAGTACCAGTAGGATTGTTCTGTCTACTTAAATAAAGTCTAACAGAATTTACACGGTAGATAGTAATACCAGTAAATTTCTCCCCTAATCTATGTACATTGCTACCGTACATTATTATAGATACATTATATACAGCACCAGTATCGGATATAAGATCTGTGCCATTATTATTACCAACAGAATCATAAAACGGTGGAAGTAGCTTTTCTTCTAGATGTAATACTTGATAATAATTATTGCTCCAAGTATCTTTTATGTTTTGTACATCATGACCAAACGGATCATTACCATATCCTATATATATGGTTGTAATAGCATTTCCAGATATAGTAGGTACTTTAACATAATAAGTATAATTATATTGTGCTGGAATTTCTGGTGTCCATACTCTCCAATCAACGTGAATATAAATGAAATCAGAAAAAATATCAGTATTTTGAGCGTTTGCTTTTACTGATAAACAAATACCAAAATCTGTATCATTAATATCACTTGCCGACCAAGTAGTATTCCATAAATCATAGGTATAATAATACATAGCTGTAGCAGTTGCAGGCCAAGGTTGGGAGTCTGGATGTGAATTACCTTTGAAATTTCCATCAGGACCATATAATTGAACTCTGTAATCGTATGCTTCGCCAGCATCACATCTTTTCCATATTACAGGTATTATATCAAGTATTTGAGCACCTGAAGGAATACTAAAACCAAAATTAGTACATTTCAATCTATAAGTAATATCATTTTTATCATAAGAAGCAGCAGTAACAGAAGCTAATTGATCATCAGCCAGTTTCACGTAATCTGGATTTACCCAATCATCATCATCTTCTGGATTTACAGATTGCGTAGTTACAGTTCCAGGATATTTAGATAAATCATAATTAGTCCAATAACCTGCAACATAACTACCACTATGAACAACAACTTCGTAGGAAAGAGGATGATTCCAATTATTGGCTGCAAAAAATTGAACTCTTGCACCACTTACATTTCCTGCAAGGAAATTATTCCAATCACCTTCAGGCCAATTATTTTGATTTATAGATGCAATTATTGGAAAATCATATTGATTTGTAAATACACTAGCACCAGATGCAGTAGTATCAATATAAATTGGCTTATAATAATCATAATTAAGTTCCAAAAGTGAAGGATCTAACCACCAATTTTCTATTACTCTAGCAGCCTCATTAACACCAACAAATTTTGGATTAGCAAACTTAATAATGGTATCACCATTATAGTTTGTTTTTTTAGTAGAATAATATTCTAATTTAATCCAATCGGCTGACCGCTCCACAACAGATGACATACGTAACTCATCAAACATACCATCAAAGTAATTATTTCCTGGAGTCTGACCCCAATCAATTTGATAAGTGTTCGTACTTAACGCACCACTTCCCGCTCTAGTACCCTCTGCCACACCATTTATATATAATTGTCCACCAGTAGTAGAATTATAAGTAAAACCAATATGATATGTTGAAGGAACGGATGCTATAGCATATTGCGAGCTTATGGCTTTCCATACTGCACCACCTGTACCATACCATCCAATAGTATTAACTGGAGGTCCAGAACCAAAATAATAAAAGACATAATTAGCAGCAGTAGTGCTACCACCCCATTTACTAAATGGGTGTCTAGCATAATTACTATGATAAGAATCAAAAGTTATCCAGAAGGTTATTGATAAATTATTAGAAATATCTAATGAGTCTTTATCTGTAACAGTAATTTTATCATTAGTACCATCAAAGTCTCTACCACGTCTAATTATACCTTCACGATCTGTAGTACCACTATTAGTTCCATTATTTGCATTAGAGGTAGAATCTAAAGCTACTGTAGTCCATGCATTATCACCTAAATGGTGAACCATTGCATAATTATTACTCCAAACAGCATTTTTATTGCTTTGATCGCTACCAAATGTATCAACACCATAAGCAAGATAAATATTAGTAATGCCACTACCAACTATATTAGTAATTCTAACCCAATAAATTGCTTCTTGATTAGTACTACTGTAATATTCAACTTCATAAGGAAGAACTATTTGTTGAGTATTATCAAAGAAATGAATTCTTGCTCCACTGATATTATAACTACCAAATAATTTACCTCTTTCAAATTCACTAATGAATGAATAATTATTAATGTGTATACATATCGGGAAATTAGCTTGATCGGCAGATAATCCTAAAGTAGTAGTATCAACACCAATTCTTTTAGAATTAGGATAGGTAAGATCCATTAAAGTTGGATGGAGAGATGGCGAAGCGGAAACTCTTTCTGTTTCATTAACAACTTGTTTATATACTTGTAGCTGACTGGCAATACCAACTAATGGTTCTGGATATGTATACTTACGGAAGATAAATCCATATAATCTAGTATCACTATATTCAAAAGTTTGATACTTAGAAATTTCTATGTGGAATCTATCTGGAGTATGTAAATTTACTTCATTAACACGACTAGTACCACCTTCAGTTATCCTAATACTACCATCGTATCTTCTTTGTAGAAATCTTTTATCAACTGTCTGACTACTTAAGTTACCACTATCATAATCTACATTTCCCGCAACTCCTGCCCACATATAAGTTTGGTTAGTTGGTGTAGCATGACCATCATATGGAGCTATAAAAGATGTACCATAATATGCATATCCAGATGCACTAGGAGTCAATTTTAGCATAATCTGTCCAAGAGTGTTTGTTGTAGAATATAAATATATTCTTACTCCAGCATCCCTACTTGGATTACTCAGATCTTGCCAAGCATCCTCAATTGCCCAACCAGAAGGAACTGCTATTTGTTTAGCAATAAAACCAGCACCAACATTCCAAGACCAACTATTCATACTTGTAATACTTAAATAATGATTTGTAGTATCTACAGTATATGTTGGAGCACCGCTTACCGTTATCCACCTAAATGTATCTAATGAACTAGATGACCAAGGATCACCAAATATAAAAGTATCATCAAAATTAGATCTTGAAGCTGCTGATGGATTACCAAAACAACAATAAATTGATGTATTACTATTTAAATTATCAGTTATTCTTACCCAACATTGAGCATAACTTGAATCAACTTTGTTGGATATCCAATAATGTAAAACTTCGCCAGAAGAAGTTACAAATCTTACGTCACCGAAGTCTGTCCTACAATAACTTTGACATGATACAATACCACTACTAGCGGTTTCTCCAGTATAATTAACTATAATTGGTATTTGATATTCTGTCCCTGCTCCAACAGCAGCATATATTGGTATAGTTTTCTTATATACCCATTTAGCTAAATGTTCTTCTACATGAGGTCTAGGTTCTTTTATACTAACGTATTCATTAACATGTTTAATAATGCTACGTATAGTCTTCTCTGGTATTCTTACTTTCTCATTAATAACTTGTATATTTTCTGGTCCATGTACTACTACATTTTCAACTATACGTTCTTTTTCATCTTTAACTGCTGTGCGTATATATACTATACTTTCAGTAATTCTCTCAGTTTCTGGTACTCGTTTTGCATGAGCAGTTAACAAATAATTACGTGTTTCTGTAATCTTTTCAGTTTTATTTGTAATTAATTTTTTAGGTATTAAAGCAAAGAAAGCAAACTCAGATATATTTTCTATTGCATTTCTAATATATACAGCACTTGTAAGACTATATTTAGGCCAAGTATCAGCATTCATTAATGAATAATAACTTAATTTTAACCAATCTATACTTCTAGCTACAGTAGAAAATCTGAATTCATCAATAAATCCGCCCCAATAGTATTCATTACCAGCAACATTTGTATATCTTCCTAAATAAACTGTATGGTTGCCTACAGTACTATAAAATGTCTGAGTTCCTGCAACAACTCCAGCACAAGGAACATCATTAATCATAACAAACGACTGCGCTCCGACACCGCTTGATACGGCTGCTACATATTCCCATGTATTAGGTAAACTTAATAATGTTCCGCTTGCTACATAAGCATTAGCACCAGATGTATATCCCACCCAATACACTACATCATTTGATTCTCCAGATAATTGAAATTCATAAACTCTTAAATATGAACCATATTTAGAAGTTATCCAGAATCTATACCATCTATATGATGTAGTATTAGTAAAAGTAAATTGTTGCCAAGCAGCAGTATTTGCTGCACTTCCTGTATAAAGAGTAGTCCATTCATTAGAATCATTAGATCCTTGGAAACTAAATCCATTGATACCATAACTTGCATAATTAAGAATTCGGCAACAAGTTATTGTCTTCTCATTACCAGCACCAAAATCTACCGCCCACCATGCAGGCATTGTTGGTGAAGATACAGTTGACCAATAAGTACCAGTATTGTCATCTATTGCTAAATGATCATATTGAGCAGAATATTCGCTACTGCCAGAACAAGTAATTCCAGGATAAGTATAATCAGGTGGGCCATAGATATAAAAAGCATAACCATAAGTCGTAGCACCGCTTCTTTTATGAGCAAATATTAAATCAGAATCACAATAAGTAGGATTCCTATATACTAAAGATTCTAGAGTTAATACAGTTGTACGATTAGTAGAAGTGTCGGAGAATTGTATATAATCATCAGTATTGTCAAAATATCTACTATCTCCAATTACTCCACCAGAAGGAACAGTACCATAATTTGTACCGCTATTGTTTCCTCTAGAGTCTATTGCTGGAGCAGTATTACCACCTAAATGCAATACTTGATAATAATTATTAGACCAAACATCTGCTACTGATTCTTGATTAAACCCATAAACATCATTACCATAACACATCTTTATGGTAGTTACAGCATTACCATAAACAGTAGGTATTTTTACCCAATAAATAGCTATTCCAGAGGTAGCATTAAATTGTTCTACTTCGTAATCTAAAGTACTTTTATAATCAGTATCAAAGAATATGATACGAGCACCACTAACATTATAGGCACTAAATAATGCATTTCTATCTTCTGATGAAGGCCAAGTAGATTCATTTATTACAAGAGTTATTGGAAAATCAGTTTGATTGCTAAGTACATTTGCTCCACTGGAAGTAGTATCAAATGTTATATCCTTAAAATGTAGGAATTTATAGAAAGTATCACTTTGTTCTTTGCCCCAAGTTATCCATCTATCACCAGTATAACCAATATCATCAGTAACAGAATCCATACTATAATATTCTAATTTAATCCAATCAGCAGATCTAGCTACATTAGAAATACGAATTTCATCAAGGTATCCTTTCATACCCCAATTATTATCGCCTCTAAACCCAAGTCTTACACTAGTAAGATTAGTTGTTGCTCCAGCAATATCAGAACTATCTGATACACCATTTAAATAAAAGTGGAAGATACCGCTTGCTGCAGTAGCAGCATTAGTAGCAGACATAAAGTATCTTGTAGACACAACAGGTGTAGTATTAGCATTTCTCGCTGTTCCACCAGCATCAACTATTCCCCATTTAGTACCAGTAGAATAATATGTATAAAATCCACCAAATGCAGTTGTATTAAATCCTACAGCATATTCTATAGTTGGTAAAGAAGATGAATTATAACACCAAAGGCTAATTGACCATGCAGAAGCAGTTACATAACCATCTTGGAAATATTCTTGGTATATTTGATTTGTACCAGCAGGTACAAAGAGTTGAGCATATCTTGTACCAAAACCTATATATGGCCCTTGTCTAGAGGTAACACCAGTAGTTCCATTCTCTGCTCTTACTGCAGTAAAACCATTAGCAGAATCATATTGATCTACTACGCCATCCATATGAAATACACGTTTATAACCGTTATTCCATACTGCACCTTTGCTATCTCTTGAATGACCACTATCAATACCATATGCC
>Ga0233416_10000314_pt1 | contig 14790 bp, 15 predicted proteins | sample Sediment_Towuti__2_FD_188638 | JGI IMG/M metagenome (GOLD analysis project Ga0233416, IMG submission 188638) | Sediment microbial communities from Lake Towuti, South Sulawesi, Indonesia - Sediment_Towuti_2014_0_MG | ecosystem: Environmental > Aquatic > Freshwater > Lake > Sediment | place... | reverse complement strand
AGCGTCTCGATGCCGCGCGGCTGGCCGAAATAGATGCCCGAAACCAGCTCGCGCACCACCAGAATATCGACCCCCTCCACCACTTCCGGCTTCAGCGTCGAAGCCGACAGCAGCTGCGAGTGCACCTTGGCCGGACGATAGTTGGCAAACAGCCCCAGATCGGCGCGGATGCGCAGTAGCCCCGCCTCCGGGCGCAAGGGTTTGGCCAACGCCTCCCACTTCGGGCCGCCGACGGCGCCGAGCAGCACCGCATCGCACTCGCGCACCAGCTTCTGCGTGGTCGCCGGATAGGGATCGCCCTCGGCATCAAAGCCGGCACCGCCGATGTTGGCGAACTCCCAGGTGGCGCCGAGATTATGGCGGCGGTTGAGCACCTCCAGCACCTTCAACGTTTCGCCGACAATCTCCGGCCCGATGCCGTCGCCGGGCAGCACTGCAATCTTCACATCACCCTCCAGTCCGGCGCATTGAACGCCGGCAGTCGTTAATGGCTCTTGCCCATCGCCGTCTTCACGGCAGCAAGAAAATCGTCCACATCCTTGAACTCGCGATAGACCGAGGCGAAGCGCACATAGGCCACACCGTCGAGGCGTTGCAGCTCGCTCATCACAAACTCGCCCACCCGCTCCGAGGAGAGCTCGGAGACCCCCAGCTCCTGTACCGAACGCACCACGGCGTTGACCGCCGCATCGCGCATCTCGGCGGAGACCGGACGTTTCTCCAGCGCCTTGCGCATGCCCGAGCGAATCTTCTCGGCATCGAAGGCCTGACGCACGCCATCCTTCTTCACCACCATCGGTAGCGAGAGCTCCGCCCGCTCGAAGGTGGAGAAACGCTTGCCGCACGACTCGCACTCGCGCCGTCGCCGCACCGCCTGCCCCTCCTCGACCACGCGCGAATCGATAACGCGCGTATCGGGATTAGGGCAGAAGGGGCAGCGCACCGAACGGCCTTAGTCGGCGTAAACCGGGAAGCGGGCGGTCAACGCCGCCACTTCGGCGCGCACGGCGGCATGCACCGCAGCATCTTCGGGGGAAGCCAGCACCTTCAGAATCCACTCGCCAATCCGGGTCGCCTCGGCCTCTTTCATACCGCGCGAGGTGATCACCGAGCTGCCCAGACGGATACCGCTGGTGACAAACGGCGAGGCAGTGTCGAAGGGGATGGTGTTCTTGTTGCAGGTGATGCCGGCGTGTTCGAGCGCCTCTTCCGCCTGCTTGCCGCTGATCCCCTGCGGACGCACATCGACGCGGAACATGTGGCAATCGGTGCCGCCGGAGACGATGCGCAGGCCGCCGCCAGCCAGCGCTGCGGCCATCGCACGCGCATTCTTGATCACCTGCGATTGATCGGCGCGGTAGCTCTCGGTCAGCGCTTCGCCGAAGGCAACCGCCTTGGCGGCAATCACATGCATCAGCGGACCGCCCTGAATGCCGGGGAAGATGCGACTGTTGAGCGCTTTCGCCAGCTCGTCGTCGCTGGTGAGGATCATGCCGCCGCGCGGGCCGCGCAGCGTCTTGTGGGTGGTGGTGGTGATGATCTGGGCATGGCCGACCGGCGAGGGATAGACACCGGCGGCGATCAGGCCGGCGTAGTGCGCCATGTCCACCACCAGGGTCGCACCGACCGAATCGGCGATCTGGCGCATGCGGGCAAAATCGATCTGCCGCTCGTAGGCGGAGGCGCCGCCGATGATCATCTTCGGCTTGTGCTCTTCGGCGAGCCTCGCCATCGCATCGTAATCGATGCGCTCGGACTCGCGATCGACGCCGTAGGCCACCACGTTGTAGAGGCGACCGGAGAAATTAACCGGGCTGCCGTGCGTCAGATGGCCGCCATGCGACAGGTCCATGCCCATGATGGTGTCGCCCGGCTGCAAGAGCGCCATATAGACCGCCATGTTGGCCTGCGAACCGGAGTGCGGCTGCACATTGGCATGTTTGACGCCGAAAAGCTGGCAGGCGCGCTCCTGCGCCAGACGCTCGACCACATCGACATGCTCGCAACCGCCGTAGTAGCGGCGGCCGGGGTAGCCTTCCGCATACTTGTTGGTCATTACCGACCCTTGCGCCTGCATCACCGCCTTGGAGACGATGTTTTCGCTGGCGATCAGCTCCAGCGTACCCTGCTGGCGCCCCAGCTCGGCTTTGATCGCGGCCACCACCGGCGCATCGGCCAGATCGGCATTGAAGAAATCGGTGCGATGATTCATTGCTGCTCCCGTTGCCGGCGGCGCATGGCCCGACCGACGCATGACGTCCGACGTTCAACTAAAACGCAACGAGGGCTCCGACAGGAGCCCTCTTGCTTGGCGACGGAGGGCAGTGCCCCCGCTATTAGCCGCGACGCTCGCTGATGCGGGCAGCCTTGCCGCGCAGCTCGCGCAAATAGTAGAGCTTGGCGCGACGCACAATACCGCGACGAACCAGATCGATGCTGTCGACCATCGGCGAATGGAGCGGGAAGATACGCTCGACGCCAACGCCATTGGAGATCTTGCGCACGGTAAAGGTGCTGGAGATGCCCTTGTTGTGGCGGCCGATTACGACGCCCTCGTAAGCCTGGATACGCTCGCGGCGCTCGAGCTTGCCGCCCTTGAGCTCCTTGAAGTCAACCACCTTAACGTTGACGCGAACGGTGTCGCCCTCACGGAAAGTGGGGATGTCGCCACGCAACTGATTACTTGTCACTGCATCCAATGCACGCATTGTCTTCTATGCCTCCAAAATTGGGCCCGGCGCATGCCGGACGGCGAACGGCTCGCCACTTGCCTGGCTTTGACGCGGCTGTCGCAGTCGATCCAGATAGATAGCCAGGGCGGCCCGCACCGAAAGGTGGCGAACCCTACCGACACCTTCGATGGGTGACAACCACCCATGTGGCTCTGGCAAACGGGCAAAATCGAGCCCCCAACCGGTGCCAAAAACAATCAGATCCACCCCCGGCTGCTGCCCCAACGCGGCGATTGGCGCACACTCGACCACCGGCGGCTTTGCCGAGGTGTACCAGAGGCGCACATCCGGATCGGCCGCCAGCTCGTCCAACGTCGCCACAGCACGCACCGACTCCAGCACCTCGCCGCGACCGGGATTGCGCTGCTGCCCGCTCCCCTGCTGCCAATAACCGGCGATCTCGCCCACCATCTGCCGCATCGCCGACGACGGGTGCACCATGTAGACCGGCGCCACATCGAACATGGCGCAGCTGCGCGCAAAGTCGTGGATGTCGGTGGTGGTGATGGCGGTTGCACTACTCTCGCCCAGCCGGTTGAGCACCGGCCAGTGCACCAGTGCCACCGCTACGCGCCCCTCAGCCATGCCGCGCTTCCCGCTCGCGCGTGCGCCGCTCCGCCTCTTCCCGTCGCCAGGCGGCAATCTTGGCGTGGTCGCCGCCGAGCAGCACCTCCGGCACCCGCACCCCCTCGAACTCCTCCGGGCGGGTGTAGTTCGGGTAATCGAGCAACCCCTCCTCGCCAAAGGAGTCCTGCACCGCCGATTCGGCATCGCCAAGCGCGCCCGGCAGCAGTCGAATCACCGCATCGAGCATGGTCAGCGCTGCCGGCTCACCGCCGGAAAGCACGAACTCGCCCAGCGACACCTGCATATCGACATGCGCCGCAATGCGCTCGTCGAAACCCTCGTAGCGACCGCAGAGCAGCGTCAGCGCGGGCAGCTGCGCAAACTCGCGCGCCATTGCCTGATCGAACGGAGCCCCGGTCGGGGTGAGCATCACCACGCGCGTATCGGGGCGATTGAGTCGCGCCTGCCGGATCGCAGCCACCACCGGCCCCGGCTTCATCACCATGCCTGGACCGCCGCCATAGGGGGAATCGTCCACCTTGCGATGTTTGTCGGTGGCGAAATCGCGAATCTGGATGCACTCGACCGCCGCAATACCGGCAGCAATGGCGCGAGCGGGAATCGAGCAACTTAGGGGAGAGCCGAAGAACTCGGGAAAGAGGGTCAGGATCTGGGTGTGAAACATGCGTCCATCCCCGGCAGCAGATGCACCTCGATGCGCCGGGCAGGCAGATCGACGGCAAGAATCACATCCTCGATAAAGGGGAGCAGCCATTCGCCGGCCGGATGATTGGATGCCACTGCCAGCAGCTCCTGCGCACCATAATCCTGCAAGCCGACCACCGCGCCGAGCTGTTGCCCTTCGTCGGTGACCACCGTACAGCCGACCAGATCGCTCCAGAGGTACTCATCCTCGTCGAGCTCAACCTCGGCCGCATCTATATAGATATGGAGCCCGCGCAGGAGTTCGGCGGCGGTGCGGTCGGCAATGCCATCGATCTCGGCCAACACGCCATTGCCATGTCGCCAGCAGCGACGCACCGCAGTCGGTTGTGCCAAGGCTTCGCTGGCGCCGATCCACCACTCGTCGTAGTCGCCGATCGCTTCGATCGGATCGCAGTGGCTGAAAAGCGAAAGCGCACCCTTGAGGCCGTGCGCCCCAAGGATGTCGCCAACGTTCAGGAGTTTTTCAGGCCTTGGCTTTGGCAGAAGCGATGATCGATGCGACGCGATCGCTCGGGGTGGCGCCGGTATCGAGCCATGCCTGTACGCGCGCCATGTCGAGCTCGACCACTTCCGGCTGCTTGCAGGGGTCGAAATAGCCGACCTTCTCAATGAATGCGCCGTCGCGGCGATTACGCTCGTCCATCACGACCACCGCGTAGAAAGGACGCTTCTTACGGCCGCCACGCTGCAAACGAATCACAGTTGCCATGTACTCATACCTCCGAAATCAGGGGGCGCACTTTAGCCATCGCCCCGCCGGCAAGCAAGGCGAATCGCGCCGCATCGCACCAGCGACATGCGCGATGCAATTGATGCATAGAACATGCGTTGACACTCATGCGATACCGGCTGCATATTGGCCGCGCTTGCCAAGGTTTCTCATCCCATCCGATGGAGCGGTGACAGAGAAACCACTGGCGCAGCTTGAGCCAGACATTTCCATCGGTTGCGGTATGGTACGATAGGGACGTTGGGGAAAGCGCTCTTCGCATGCGAAGAGCGGATTCTTGGGGATGCGGAATCGTGCGCCTGTGCAGGAAAATCCATCGGGGAGGATGGGATGCCTGAACGCCATGTACCAACCGCCATCTACCGCTCGAAAATGGGCGATCGCGTTCTTTCTCCTATCGTTGTTTCGTTTGTTTCGGCCTTTCCTGGCCGATCCGTTTTCCATTCGATCGACAATCAACAAGGAGAGGGAGAGTTATGGAGAGTCGCGTTCTCGATGTAGCCATCGGGTTAGCTTTTACATTTCTGATCGTCAGCGTGCTGGTCAGTGCGGTGCAGGAGTATCTTGCCGGCCTGCTCAGCATGCGCGCCAAGAATCTGGAGGCGGGCATCAAATGCCTGCTCTTCGGCACCACCACAACCGGCAACGCGGTACATATTAAACTATGGACCGACCTGTCGAGCCATCCCTTGCTGTACAACCTGTCCCGCAGCGAGAAATTGCTCTCCTCCTACCTGCCTCCGGCCAATTTCTCGCGCGCACTGATCGACACCCATCTCGAACAATTGCGCAAAGCTGGCAAGACCGCCGACGATGCGCGCAGTCTGGCAGAAGCAATCAACAACGGCCCCTGCTCCCGCCTGCTCTCGCCGCTACTGGTCGAAGCCAACGGCGATCTCGCCAAGTTTCAGAAGCTGATCGAAGAGCAATACGACCACATGATGGATCGCGTCTCCGGCTGGTATAAGCGGCATGCACAAGCCTGGATGCTGGGCATCGGCATGGCCCTTGCCGTGATGCTGAATGTCGATGCGATCCGCCTGACGCAAACCCTGTGGAGCGATGCCGCCACCCGCACTGCGGTGGTGGAGCTGGCGGCAACAAGTGTCTCCAGCGCATCCCAAGCCGATCCCTATGCAGTCACATCTGTGCAGCGCTTTGAAGCCGACCTCGACAACACCACCATCGAGAAGCTGCCCATCGGCTGGCCGACTGTATGGATGGGAGAACAGAAGGATGCAAAGGGGCAAGTCGTCAAACCCGACGGACTTGAGCTCGCCTGGGCCATTTTTATCTCACTGCTCGGCTGGTTCATCACCGCCCTCGCCGCCTCGCTCGGCGCCCCCTTCTGGTTCGATCTGGTCGGCAAGCTGGTGAAGCTGCGCAGCGCCGGTGCTACGCCGGCGAAATCGGTAGAAAGCGCAGGCGGCGGTGCCGTCGCCCCTGCGACTGCTTCGATCAGTGGCGCCGCATCAGTTCCCGCAACAACCGCAGCCAGCGCGCCCCCCTCGCCCAACGAACGCAATGCCATTGTCGATCTGCATTGGGAGAAGAACAAAGGCGACGAGAGTTATGCGCCGATTACGGAAGAAGGGAGATTCCAATGAGCAACAACTGGCCGCATCAGGATTTTGCCTCGATGGTCGCCTTTTATGGCAACGTCGGCGAACGCCAGACCCGTCTGGTTCTCCCCTACCCCATGCGTCTGGCATGGGACACCACCAAAACGGTGCGCTCCATCAGCTGCCACGAAAAGGTGCACGACAGCATGGAACGAGTGCTCACCGGCATCTTCAAACTCTACGACAAGGATCTGAAGGCGGTGCAAAAGGCGCGCATGGACCTCTTCGGCGGCTGCCTCAACGTCCGGAAAATTCGCGGTGGCAACTCATGGAGCATCCACAGCTGGGGCTGCGCCATCGATCTCGACCCCGACCACAACCGCATGGCCATGCACCGCGATCAGGCATCAATACCCGAGAAGGTGATCGACATCTTCGCCAACGAAGGCTGGACCAGCCTTGGAAGATCGAGGAATTACGATTTTATGCATTTTCAGGCAACAACAATGTAGCTCGCATTCATTCATTGAGAATGATGAAAAACAGAAAACGCTCCAGGAGAATAAGATGAAAATAAAAAAACTAATATATTCGGCACTATTTCTTATCGCCAGCTCGGGAAGCGCTTTTGGCTCCTCTGACTCTTCCAGCGATCCATATAGTGACGCAAATGAAAGGTTCCGGTATCGCGGACTCATTGGGCTGGAGCTTTCACAGAACCCAAACAAAAACAACACTTTTTCTCAGTCGGGGTTGTATCTCAATCTTATCGGAAGAACACTATGGATGACTAGAAGATATGACAATTCGGAGGCTACGCCCTCTGATCCCTACGGAACAGTTCCAGCCGTTGTCAGCAATTTCAGCATAATCCTCGGAACTTCTCCTGCCGAATATAAAACTACGGGAAACAACATATCTGTCGCTGACTTCAGCAGCTTGACTGCTTCAACTGGCTTAGAGCTTCGAGGATTAAATTTTGATCATTCCAACCTGGCGAAACATCAACTATTCGTTTCTCCTATCATCAACGGAGGCCTCCAAACCATCAACAATCCGAGTGTTACAAAGAGAATCGGAAAGTTCTGGAATGTAGGTCTTCGATTCGGTGAGCAGGAAGTCATGCTCGATATGTTTGACACCCCCATGCTGAGAAGTTACTTGGACATTACTGCTGGTAGATATGGTCATCTTGGAGCATGGGCCTATGCTGCCGAAGGATTCTTGGATATTCCGCAGGCCAGTCATACTGCTATCTCTGTGAAAACCTACTGGGGCAGAAGCCCGAACGCCAATAGTGTCGTACTTCGTATTTCGCATGCATTCGACTTTGACAGTTTCGTTGCTGGAATTGCTCAAAGCGTTACCGCGATTGCTCACGAAGAAAAGGATGCAAACACCCCAGATCAACAAGGAGAAGGCAAATAGTTCTTCCAATACATCCTGTCTTTCTATGGGGTCGCGAATGCGACCCCATAATCTCAGCAAATCCACCCCACGGATCGGTGTTCCATGCAGATCGATTTTCACCATACTGTTACCTATGTCGTAGCTCGCGATGCCGGATTTACGCATGCGGAGGCGGAAATCATCGCCTATTCGGCTCAATATGTGGATGATGCCACCACCGAAGGAACCGTCTATTTTTCCAACGGTGCGGTCTTCAATCGCATCAGCTCGGCCCATAAATCGCTCGATTTGCGCAACACTGTCGAGCTGGCCAACCACTATGTCTGGATGCCCTTCCATTTTCTGCCCGGAAACGGCGGAAAGGCTGCCGGAGAAAACCCCGATGGCAGTTTTATCGAGAAAATCATCTGTCGTCCCAACAGTCCAGTGGCGCAAGAGATGGTGCGTGATGCGATCATTGAGAGGGATCACGCCTGCGCCCTGCATCGCCTCGGCATTACCATGCATGTCTATGCCGATACTTGGGCACACAGGGGCTTTGCCGGTGTGATTCATCCGGTGAATGAGGTGGAAAACGCAATAGAAACTGGCAATTCGAAAGTATTCGGCAAAGGGTTGTCCGGCATCATTCGAGGCATTCTCGACGATGCCATCCCGCCGCTCGGACATGGGCGCGCCACGGTTTTCCCCGACATGCCTTTTCTGAAGTGGCAATACCGCAACGGACGCGGCGAGCTGATTGTGCGCGACAATCCCAAGGATTTCCTTGAAGCAGCCGATCACATGTGCATGGCCATGCGTCGCTTCATTGCCGGCGATCCCGATAAAGTTACTGCCGGATTATGCGATTCCACACGCAGTCAAATCGCCGCCAAATTCGCAGCATTGACCACCGATGACGAAGCCAAGCGTCACAAGAGTTGGCTCGATTCGTTGCGCAAAGGAGAGTTCACCGTCTGCGGCAAAGTCGACATCGGCGATTACTTCGCGCGCGGTAGCGACTCATGGAAAGCCGACGCACTGGGCACCAGCCACGATCTGCCGGTACACCAATATCCGCACGGGTTCCTCGGCAAAAACTGGAAGCTATTTCATGACGCGGTGCATACGCACCGCTGCAATGTGGTGTACAAGATTCTCCCTCGCTACGGCATCTGCGCCGCCTGAGCGGGAGAGGGCGTGGCGGGGGGTGAGTACAAGCCGTTCACCAGTGGAGTTGAGAAATAGCCCCAAAACTGTGTTCTCCCTGGTCGGGCCACGCAGTTAGGGATACTCTGAACAAGTGCGTCCTGCCCTTGTTCAGGAACGCCCAGCCAAAAGCGCGGTTTTGGCTGGGCTTACAGATCGCGCACTTACGCGCCCGATTTGGCGGCCCATCCATGCGCCGCACGGATGCTCTGAATTGTTCAGAGCATCCTTAGCAGAAGCGCAGCCCCGGGAGAAATTTCCCGGGGCTGCGAATTCTTGCGAAGCATTGGAAATACTTGTGACTTTTTGTTGTCGGCCACTCTATTTCAACTCACTTAGTAAACGGCTTGGGGTGAATAGCGCCCCGGTCCTTTCCCTCACATCTTCGGCATCGGCGGCATTCCCCCGCCCATCCCCCCAAAGCCGCCGAACTTGCCGGCCAGTGAGCGGAGCATCTGTTTTCCTTTGCCGCCCTTCATCTTTTTCATCATCTTCTGCATCTCGGCGAACTGCTTCAGCAGGCGGTTGAGCTCCGGCACCGAGGTGCCCGAGCCGGCGGCGATGCGCTTCTTGCGGCTGCCGTTGATGATCTCCGGCTTTTCGCGCTCTTTCGGAGTCATCGAGAGGATCATGGCGCGCATGCGCTTGACCGGCTTGTCGTTGACCTGCGACATCACCTCTTCCGGAAGGCGGCTCATGCCCGGCATCATCTTCAGCATCTGGCTCATGCCGCCCATCTTCTGCATCTGTTCGAGCTGCGCGGCGAAATCGTTCAGATCGAACTGACCCTTGGCCACCTTTTTGGTCAGCTTCTCTGCCTCGGCCATATCGACTTCGGCCTGAATCTTCTCCACCAGACCGACCACATCGCCCTGCCCCAGAATGCGGCCGGCCATGCGCAGCGGATCGAAGGCTTCGAAGGCATCGATCTTCTCGCCGACGCCGACGAAGCGGATCGGCACGCCGGTGCTCTGCGCCACCGAAATGGCGGCGCCGCCGCGCACGTCGGCATCGGTCTTGGTCAGGATGCAGCCGGAGAGGGTGAGGGCGGAGTGGAACTGCTCGGCAATCGGCAGCGCCGTCTGACCGGTCATCGAGTCGAGCACCAACAGGCGCTCGGAGGGCTTCACCGCCCCGCTCACCTCGCGGATTTCGGCCATCAAGGCCTCATCGACCACCTGCCGGCCGGCGGTGTCGAGAATCAATATATGGTGGCCACCCAGGCGCGCCTGATCGAGGGCCGAGCGGGCCATGGTCGCAGCCGTGCTGCCCTGCCCTGTCAGATAGGGGACGCCAACCTGACCGGCCAAAATCTGCAACTGCTCGCGCGCCGCCGGACGGGTGGCATCGACGCTGGTCAGCGCCACCTTCTTGCCCTGCTTGCCGAGCAGGCGCGCCAGCTTGCCGGCGGTGGTGGTCTTGCCGGCGCCCTGCAAGCCGCAGAGCAGGATCACCGACGGGATCGAGGCGACATCGAGCTCGCGCCGCTTGCCGCCCAAAACCTCGGCCAGCACATCGTGCAGGATCTTGATGATCACCTGCCCCGGTTGCAGCGACTTGGCGACATTGGCCCCCAGCGCCCGCTCGCGCACCTGCGCCATCAAATGACGCACCACCGGCAGCGCCACGTCGGCTTCGAGCAGCGCCACGCGCATCTCGCGCAGGGTGGCATCCAAATCCTCGTCGGAGACGCGGGCGGCGCCGCGCAACTTGTCGGAGATCTTCGCCAGCTTTTCGGTCAAACGATCAAACATGAGCATTGCTCCTTGGGGGCGGAAAAGAGGAGGGGGATGCAACCACAGAGGGCACAGAGATCACAGAGGAGAAACAGTATTCGTCTCTCTGTGTCCTCTGTGCCCTCTGTGGTGAACCGCTTACTCCCGATCCATCACTCCCACTCGATGGTGGCCGGCGGTTTGCCGGAGATGTCGTAAACCACGCGGTTGAGGCCGCGCACTTCGTTGATGATGCGGTTGGAGACGCGCGCCAAGAGCGCATGCGGCAGCTCGGCCCAGTGGGCGGTCATGAAGTCGGAGGTGACCACCGCGCGCAGCGCCACCACCCATTCGTAGGTGCGGCCGTCGCCCATCACGCCGACGCTCTTGACCGGCAAAAAGACGGCAAAAGCCTGACTGGTCAGGTCGTACCAGCTCTTGCCGGTGTGTTCGTCGACCGTCTTGCGCAGCTCCTCGATGAAAATGTGGTCGGCGCGGCGCAAGAGATCGGCATACTCCCGCTTCACTTCGCCAAGAATGCGCACCCCCAGCCCCGGCCCCGGGAAGGGGTGGCGATAGACCATCTCGTGCGGCAGCCCGAGCGCCACCCCCAGCTCGCGCACCTCGTCCTTGAACAGATCGCGCAGCGGCTCCAAGAGCTTCAGCCCCAAAGTCTCCGGCAGGCCGCCGACATTGTGGTGGCTCTTGATGGTGGTCGCCTTTTTGGTTTTGGCGCCGCCCGACTCGATGACATCCGGATAGATGGTGCCCTGCGCCAGCCACTTGGCGTTGGTGAGCCTCTTCGCTTCGCGCTGGAACACCTCGACGAACTCGCGGCCGATGATCTTGCGCTTGGCCTCGGGATCGGTGACGCCGGCGAGATGGCCGAGGAACTGCTCCGAGGCATCGACATGCACCACCTTGGCATGCAAGCGGCCGGCAAACATCTCCATCACCATCTGCCCTTCGTGCAGCCGCAGCAGACCATGATCGACAAAGACGCAGGTGAGCTGATCGCCGATGGCGCGGTGGATCAGGGCGGCGGCCACGGATGAATCGACGCCGCCGGAGAGGCCGAGAATCACCTCCTCACTGCCCACCTGCTCGCGAATCAGGGCCACAGCGTCAGCAATATGATCCTTCATCACCCATTCCGGCTTGGCAGCGCAGATGGTGAGCACGAAACGCTCCAGCATCTCGCGCCCCTGCAGGGTGTGCGTCACCTCCGGGTGGAACTGGACGCCGTAGTAGCCGCGCGCATCGTCGGCCATGGCGGCGATCGGGCAGCTGCTTGTCGTGGCCATCAGCTCGAAGCCGGGGGGCAGCACCGTCACCTTGTCGCCGTGGCTCATCCATACCTTGAGCATGCCGGCGCCGTCGGCCGTGCGGTAATCCTCGATGCCGTCGAGCAGGCGCGAATGGTGGCGCGCGGTCACCTCGGCATAACCGAACTCGCGCGAATCGCTCCACGCGACCGTCCCGCCGAGCTGCACGGCCATGGTCTGCATGCCGTAACAGATGCCGAGCACCGGCACCCCCAGATTCCAGACGCAGTCGGGAGCGCGCAGCTGGTGATCCTCGTAGGTGCTGGCGTGCGAGCCGGAGAGGATGATCCCCTTGGGAGCAAAGTCGCGGATGAAGGCATCGGAGACGTCGTTGGGATGGATCTCGCAATAGACATGCGCTTCGCGCACGCGGCGGGCGATCAACTGGGTGACCTGCGAGCCGAAATCGAGAATCAGGATTTTGTCCATCAGTTCACCACCCGGAAAGATAAGAGAAGAGCTTCACCACAGAGGGCACAGAGAGCACAGAGAAGAGTCACAACAATCTTATCTCTGTGTCCTCTGTGAACTCTGTGGTGAATGGTTTTCGATGCCGATCACGACTCCAGCCGGTAGTTGGGGGCCTCTTCGGTGATGGTCACGTCGTGCACATGCGATTCGCGCAGGCCGGCGCCGGTGATCTTCACGAAGCGGGCGCGGCTGTGCATCTCGGCGATGCTGGCGGCGCCGACATAGCCCATCGAGGCACGCAGGCCGCCGACCAGCTGATGCACGATATCTTTCAACTCGCCCTTGTAGGCGACGCGACCCTCGATCCCCTCCGGCACCAGCTTCATTGCATCGACATCGCCCTGAAAGTAGCGGTCCTTGCTGCCCTTCTTCATGGCGCCGATCGAGCCCATGCCGCGATAGGCCTTGTAGGCACGCCCCTGAAAGAGAATCTTCTCGCCCGGCGCCTCTTCGGTGCCGGCAAACATCGAGCCGAACATGCAGGAGCTGGCACCGCCGGCCATCGCCTTGGCGAAATCGCCGGAGAACTTGATGCCGCCGTCGGCAATGATCGGTACGCCGCAGTCGCGCGCCGCCACGGCGCTGTCCATCACCGCCGTCAATTGCGGCACGCCGACACCGGCGACAATGCGGGTGGTGCAGATCGAGCCGGGGCCGATGCCCACCTTGACCGCATCGGCGCCGGCATCGGCCAGATCTCTGACCGCATCGGCCGTGGCGATGTTGCCTCCGATCACCTGAATATCGTCGCCGAAGAGGCGCTTGATCTCGCGCACCTGACCGATCACGCCGCTGGAGTGGCCATGCGCGGTATCGACGATGATCGCATCGACTCCGGCCGCCATCAGCGCCTCGAAGCGCTGCATCTCCTTGTCGCCGACACCGATGGCGGCGGCCACCAGCAGGCGCCCGAGCGAATCGCGCACCGCCACCGGATAGGCCGACGCCTTCTGGATGTCGCGCACGGTCATCATGCCGATCAGGCGACCGTCGCCGTCGAGCACCGGCAATTTTTCGATGCGATGGCGACGAAAAAGCTCGCGGCACGCCTCGGCCGATTCGCCCTGACGCACGGTGACCAGACGCTCCTTCGGAGTCATCACTTCGCTGACCTTGCGGCTCAGATCGCTTTCGAAACGGGTGTCGCGGTTGGTGACGATGCCGCAGACGCGCCCCTCGCCATCGACCACCGGGAAGCCGGAGAAACCGTTGTCGTTGGCCAAGGCAATCACCTGCTCCAGACGCCAGTCGAGGCCGACGGTAAGCGGATCCTGCACCACGCCCGCCTCGTAGCGCTTGACCTTGCGCACCTCGGCGGCCTGTTCGGCCGGGGTGAGATTCTTGTGGATGACGCCGATGCCGCCCTCCTGCGCCAGCGCAATAGCGGTGGCCGATTCGGTCACCGTATCCATGGCGGCGGAGACCACCGGAATATTCAGGCGAATCTTCTTGGTAAACTGCGAGGAGGTATCGACCCCCTTGGGCAGCACGCTGCTCGCCTGCGGCACCAGCAGCACGTCGTCGAATGTCAGCCCTTCGCCAATGATCGGGTGGGTCATGCGCCATCTACCTCCAAGGTTGGAAGCGCCGCATGGTAACGTGCGCGGGGGGAAGCCGGAAGCGGCGGCACGGCCGGAGCGTGGTCAGCGCAGCAGCAATCGGTGCATCACGGCAATGCAGCGATCCATCACGCAATCGAGGCCGGCCTCAGTGGCGATACGCCACGATTCGCTGCTCGCAATCCCCTGCTGCAACCAGAGGCAGCCGGCGCCAATCGCCACCGCCGCCTCGGCAATCGGCGGCGTATCTTCGCTTTTGCGGAAGAGATTGACGATGTCGATGCGCCCCACCTGATCCTGCGGAATCGCGGCCAGATTGGGGTAGCAGCGTTGGCCGAGAATTTCGCTGGCCTGCGGATGCACCGGGATCATGCGGTAGCCGCGATCGAGCAGAAAGCGGGCGATCCGATGGCTGGTGCGATCGGGTTTGGGCGAACAGCCCACCACGGCAATGGTGCGCGCGCTACGCAGGATTTCGGCGATACGCTCGTCGCTGGGGTTGTGCCACGAATCGCGCCGCATTGGCTCCTCCATCGTCAGGCCAGTGCGCGCAGGCGGGAGAACTCGTTTTCCGTGCGCTCAAGGCAATCCTCGATCGCCACACCGGCGAAATAGTTGCCGGTCAGTGCCAAGGGCTGATCGGCCAGCAGACGATCGATGGCAGCGATGCGTCGGTCGTGGCCGAGGCGCGGCACCGGCAGTCGGTTGGTTTTGAAGACGACATCGGAGAAGCGCATACGATCGATGCCGAGCACACTGCCGATGCGTTTGAGCTTCGCCTCGTCGCCCAGCGCCCCCGGCTTGA
>Ga0233416_10000313_pt1 | contig 14861 bp, 13 predicted proteins | sample Sediment_Towuti__2_FD_188638 | JGI IMG/M metagenome (GOLD analysis project Ga0233416, IMG submission 188638) | Sediment microbial communities from Lake Towuti, South Sulawesi, Indonesia - Sediment_Towuti_2014_0_MG | ecosystem: Environmental > Aquatic > Freshwater > Lake > Sediment | place... | reverse complement strand
GCTCGTGGCTTCTATAGATCGTAGTCGTTGTGGACGCTTTTTCTAGGGGTGCTCTCGCCCCGGTGAAAGCGTTTTTTTGTCTTTGATTCCTCTTTGCTGAAGGCTCCGGGGTTTGCTGCGGGGATGGGGGCAGGGAGGGTTACACAGGACACTCCGCAGCGTGTTGCGAGGAGCGTCATTCTAACAAGGAGCGAGGGATCGTCATGGACATGAAGTGGCTTCAGATCGCATGTGTCATGGGCATTGGTTTCCTAGTCGGTTGCGGCGGCGGGGAAGGTGAAGGACCGATCGTGCCACCACCGCCGCCTCCCGCCGAATATGCGGATAAGCACATGCCTGCCGACTGGTGGGGTGACGCGGCGAAGGCGGAAGAGGGTCGCAAGATCTACATCGGGGAGACGAATCCGGACGTCAACTGCGCCAGTTGCCACGGCAAAGACGGCAAGCCGGTCAAGGCAGGGGCGCGAGATTTCCGGAACGGCGAGCGGATGAAGCTGTACTCCGACGCGGTGTGGTTCTGGCGGATTTCCGAAGGCGTGCCCAACACAAAAATGAAAGCCTGGAAGAGCAAGCTCTCCGACGAGGACCGTTGGAAGCTGGTGCTCTTCGAGCGCAATTACGCGCTGTCCGGTAAGTCCTGGAATGAGGAAAAGAAACAGTGGGTCGATGCGGGGAACATCGCGGTCGCCTCGGCTGACACGAAATAATCGGCGCGACGAGCGCGAATCGAACGTCGCGTGAGCGGAGGAGGGCATCGAGACATCGTGAAAATGCGACCGCGCAGCCTCGTCATGTTCATGGCGCTCGTGGCGCTGTTCCTCGGGGGGGCCTCGTACGTCCATGCGCAGGCTCCGAGCGCGCCTCCCGTGGAGTTTCCCTACACGGGCAACAGGACCGCGGTGTGGATCGTCGCCCAGCTCCACATTCTGTTTGCCGGGTTCATTCTAGGCGCTCCGATTTTCGTCGTCATCTGCGAATGGCTGGGGTATCGGAAACAGGATCCACGATACGATCGCCTGGCCAAAGAGGTGACGAAGGTCACCATGATTCTCTACAGCATGACGGCCCTCACCGGCGGTCTGTTCATCTTCGTCCTGCTCGCGACCTATCCTCAGTTTACGACCTGGCTGATCAATCACTTTTTCATGGTCTTCGCCGTCCTCTATCCTCTGTTGTTCATCGGCGAAACCTTCGTCCTCTACATGTATTTCTATACCTGGGACGCCTGGAAGGGGAGCAAGAAGGCGCGCCACATTGCCCTGGGCGTCCTGCTGAACCTGATCGGGACGATCACCCTGTTCGTGATCGACGGTCCCACCTCGTTCATGAATACGCCGGTGAAAGCTGAGGGCATTTCTCCGGCAGAGTTTTTGGAGACTGCCACCCTCTGGGACAAAATCTTCAACTATAGCTGGATGCCGCTCAACATCCACCGTCTGGTGGGCAACGTCACATTCGGCGGGTTCATCGCCGGCATGATCGCCGCCTATATGTACATGGCCTCGGCCAAAGACGAGGAGCGGTCGTATTACGACTGGATGGGCTTCGTCGGCAATCTGATCGGAGTGGGCGCGCTCCTGTTCCTCCCGTTCATGGGCTACCTCCTGTCCTACGAACTTTGTGACTATGACGCATCCATTTGCCCCTACATGATGGCCGATCAGCTGTCGATGTTTTTCGAGATGCAGGGCGCGATGATCGGGCTGATCTTTCTGGCCAGCAACTATTACATCTGGCTGAGCATGAAGCGCATTCAAGGGGTCGAGAAGGTCCGCATGACGATCCTGTCGCCGATCGTCATGGTGGCGTTGCCGGTGGTGATGACCAAGGTGATGACGGATTATCCCGTTCCCGACCCCACGTCGCTCATGTTCCTACTGCCGCTCCTGCTGTCCCCGGTCATCTTGGGCCGGTTCATCCCGCTCACGGTCTCCGCTGGCACCGTGATCAAGGTGGGATTTCTGATGATCGTGGTGGGGGATGCGATCTGGATGACTCCGCACGGGTTCGTTCCGACCGGCGCCAAACTGGTGGCCGAGTTGGAACTACCGTCCGATTGGAATTTTCTGGCGTTGATGCCGGCGAAAAATTCCGCCGCCTTTACGCTGGTTTTCGTCACCGTCGTCAACTATGTGATCTATAACCGCGCGATCAGCCAGGGCACGATTGTTTGGGGGAAGATCGATTTCGTCTCCCAGTTCGTCTTGATCTTCCTGGCGTTCAGCTCGATTTGGACGATGGGATTGATGGGAGCGGTGCGGTCACTGCTGCGGAAGTATTTCCATACCTATAATTTGATGCCGGACTTTACAGCGGAATCGTTTACGCCGACGTTGTCCTACTCAGCCTGGTGGATTACCGGGATCACCGTTGTGTTCTTTTCGGTCGTGACGTTCGCCATCCTCGTGACCCTGAAGGCATCACATCCGAAAGACCATGCCCCTGAGGGCAGTCCCGTTCCCGCCGGAGCCAAGTAAAAATCGGCCTCATGGGTTCATTCCAACATCGCGTCTCTGCGATGAGTGATGGCCAAGCACGAGGAGTCCTTATGGGGAAAGTCATCTTCAAGATCATCGTCGGCTTAGTGATCGGCGGCGGTCTCTGGTTCGGGACGATGGCGTTGGAATTTCCGCCGGTCTTCCGATGGATGTTCTTCGCGTACGCGATGCTCGGAACCCTGGTCTTCATCATCTTGGAGGCTCCGAGCATGAAGCCGCTCAGCGGGGTGAAGGCGCTCACCGCGACCCTCGTTTTTTACGTCGTCCTCTGCATCGCCTACATCGCCGGCGCCTCCCTCTGGCCGCAGTACGATCCCGAGGACGAGAAGGGCAAGATCGAAAAGATCCTCAAGCCGAAGCGGGCGGCCACCGAGCAGGGGAAGGCCGACGAATTGATCGCCCGGGCCAAGGCGCTCGATGAGCAAACCAAGGCCCTGGCCGAACGGGTCAAGGCCTTAGGAGGCGATCAGGCCCCGGCGGCGCAGGCAGGCGGCAGTCCCGGTACCACGCCGGTCACGGGCGCGTCCGGCGATGTCCTCAAGATCGGCGAGGAGCAGTGGCAACTTCAAGAATGCTACAACTGCCACAAGCTGCGCGGCGAGGGCGGAAAGAAGCGCGGGCCCGAGCTCGACAACATTGGAAGCCTGCTCAGTGTCGACGATATCAAGCTGAAGATCATTGACCCCAAGAGTTGGATGGCTGAAGGGTACGAAAAGGACTTCGAGAAGGGCAAGATGCCGGACAAGTACAAGGACCTCATGGAGGACAAGGATATCGTGGCGCTTGCGACTTGGTTGGGCACCTTCAAGAACACCTCGGTGAATACTCCCAAGCCGATCAAGAAGAAGTAGCGATGCAGCCGAAGTTGAAATCCAGGGTCCGGTGCACGGACCGCGAGATTGGCGAAGTGACGAAGGTCGTCCTCGACCCTCTCTCGCACGAAATCAGTCACATCGTCGTGTCGATGAACGGGAGCGGCGAACGGCAGGTGGCGATGGGCCAGGTGCAGGCCGTCGCCGAGGATCTCGTCGAGCTGCGCGCGCCGTCCTCCGATATCTCGGCATTGCCGCCGTTCAAGCGCGACGACTTTGTGACGACACACGAGGTTGAAATCTCGCACCTCGAAGACAATCTTCATGTAAGCCCGGGCGAAGTGTTGGTGCCGCTCCCCGACCTCGAGAAGAGCGTCAAGCGCCGGACGTTCTTCACACACTTCACGAATGTCATCGGGTTCTTGATCGGACTCCCTCTGGCGTACCCGATCCTGCGCTATCTCATGAAGCCGATGTACCTGCCGTTCGACAATGGATGGCTGAAGGTCGGGAATGTCAGTAAGATCAAGCAGGACGACGTCGGGGTGCAGTTCAAGTACAAGAAGAAGGTCAAAGAAGCCTACATGCCGGAGTACGAAATTGAAAAGAACGTGTGGGTCCTGAAAGCAACGCCGGCCGTGCTCGAGAAGATCTTTCAGGGCAAGGACATCGAATTCCGTGATGCCTCAGGCAAGGCGATCTGGACGAACAAGAAAGAAATCCCCTATGTCGCGTTTTCAGGGAAGTGCCCCCATCTGGGGTGCGGATACAAGTGGCGGCAGCACAAGACACTCGGTCAGGTGTTTCTCTGCCCCTGCCATCTGAGCATCTTCGACGCATCGGGGAAAGTACTCGACGGTCCCGCACCGCGCCCCCTCGATGCGCTGCCGATGAAGCTGTCCGCGGACGGCGAAGTCGAAATCATCGACATGGAGTTCAAGGCCGGAACCAGGTCCCAGGTCCGGATCATCTAATGGAACGGTCGTCCATTCCGAGCGCCCAGCCCACGGCCACCGAACGGTTCATCGCCTTCCTCGACGCACGCGTCGGGTTGAAGGAGATGCAGGCCAAGATGCTCAACGAGCCGGTGCCCGGCGGATCCCGTTGGGCCTATGTGTTCGGCTCGGTCCTGCTGTTCCTGTTTTTCATGCAGGCGGTCACGGGCATCCTGCTGATGTTCTATTACGTGCCGACGGCCGATCACGCGTACGCCAGCACCCAGTACATCATCCACGAAGTGGATTACGGATGGTTCCTGCTGAGCTATCACTTCTGGGGTTCGAGCGCCATGGCGGTCTGTGTGGTGGCTCACATGTCCCAGGTATTTCTCTGGGGCGCCTATAAGCCGCCGCGCGAACTGCTTTGGATCGTGGGGCTGGCGCTCTTCGGCATCGTCATCGGATTCGGCTTTACCGGCTATCTGCTTCCCTGGGACCAGCGCGCCTACTGGGCCACGACGGTCGGTGTGGAGATCCTGGACAAGACCCCCGTCCTCGGCGATTTCATGGCGCGGTTCCTCAAAGGCGGTCCGACTCCGGGACAGCTGACCTTGAGCCGGTTCTTCGTCATTCACGTCATGATCCTACCGGCGGCGCTCATGGCCCTGGCCGGATTGCACTTGTTCCTGTTCCGGGTCGCTGCCCCGGCAGGCCCGTTTCGCGGCACGCCGGAGGAAATCAAGGCGAAGACCGACTACTTTTTCCCGCGTCAGATCTGGAAGGATATCGTCGGGATGGCCGTCGTCTTCGCGGGCATCTGCGGGTTGACCTTCTGGGAGCCGGTCGTCCTGCTGGAAGAGGCGACTCCTGATCCGGGCGACTACCATCCGGAACCGGAGTGGTACTTCCTCTTTTACTTCCAGCTGCTGCGATTGAAAATATTCTCAGGTGAGTTTGGCCAGTTCCTGGGCGCCGTTGCTTTGCCGGCTGTGTTCATGGTATTGCTGGTGGCTCTTCCGTTCATCGACAAGGATCCGGAGCGGAATATTTTCAAGAGGCCGGTTGCCCTGATCAGCTGGATCGTCGTGATGGTGGTCATGGCCTTGTTCACCGTCTCGGCGGTTATTAACCGAGAGTTTCTTGACTGAGCGGGGCGCCGCTCCGCCGCATGAATCGACGATGGCCGACGAACGCGAATCGATGTCTCCGACGTCAATCGGGTTAGGCGTCCTCTGGCCCGCCTGTTGGACCGGACTTCCTATCAAGCTGGTGATCGCCCTGCTGGCCATGGCGATGGGTCTGATGCAGTTCGAGAACAGGCTCGGACTCGCCTTCGTGATGCTGCTGGCCAGTCCGGTCACGGTCTTTGCGGCGCCGATCATCACGATGGCGTTCGACTCGCATTTCGGTGAAGGCATCGGAGTCCCGCTGCTGTTCCTCCTCTCGATCCCCATCGACATATGGGCGCTCGGCGTCGTGGGCCGGACGTTTTTTCTTGAACGGTTCAGGAAAGAGCCTCCCGAGGGCCTTGGCCTGACCCTCTGGTGGAGGTCGGCCGTCGTCGGCGCGTTCTTTCTGCCGGCGTTGTGGTTCCTCATGAGCACCGTGACCGAGATTGCCATGTCCACGTCTCACTCGGTGGTGGAAATGGAAAGCCTGAGGTTCCTGTTCAGTACGGGCCTTCCGGTTGCCGAGAGGATCGGACTCGAGGTGACGCTCTGGGGCACCGTCGCGTCCGTGATCTTGATCGTGTTGCTGACCATCGGAGTCTCTATCATCGGGCGGATCATTCGCAGTGCCGCCGAAGCTGCGCGGCCCGCGCCTGAGAACTATCAGGGGTTGATCACCCGCTGGGATCTCATGCGCGTCCCGGCCGATCAAGGGTTGTTGCTGAGCGCGTTCACGGGGACCGGGGTCGTCTTGACTCTGCTCTTCTGGGCCGCGCTCCCTGTGACGACGCCGCATCCACACGAATGTTGCAAGCAGCCGGAAGCGAAAGTGCAGCCGCCGTTCAAGCCTCTGGAGACGTTGAATCAAGACGAACAGCTCATTGCGCGACTGGCCGCCCAAGTCGAGGAGCTGGAACGGCAGAAGGCGGAAACCGAAGCCGGGAAGGATGAAAAGGAAAAGGGCACGGGGAAAATTCAGGGTGGCCAAGAAGCCGCTCCCCCTGCCGTGACGAAACCGTAATGTGCGAGGTGATGAGGTGAGCGCCATGCAACAACGGGGTGGATCGATTCAACGAATGTTCCGAGCCCTCGATGGTCACGGCGGCTGGCTCGTCGGGCTGTTGCTGATTGCGGGCTACCTGATGCTGCCTTCAATCGGCCTGGCGGCGGAAGGATCCGCGAAAGGCCCGACCGAGTATCGCGACATTCCCTACATCGGCAGCCGCAATCTCATCTGGATCGTCGCGCAGCTGCATCTGCTCCTCGCCGGTTTCGTACTGGGAGTGCCGATCTTCGCCTGGTTGTGCGAGGTCGTCGGCTGGAAAGGCGGCGAAAAACGATATGACAAGTTAGCCAAAGAATTCACCAAACTCCTGACCTCATCCTACGCGACCACCGCCCTATTCGGGGGTATCCTCCTGTTCCTCCTGGTCGCGTTTTACCCCAAGCTGATGAACTATCTCACGGATATTTTCTTCCCGTCCTTCCTCGTTTACTGCCTCCTGTTCCTGCTGGAGACCGCGACGCTCTACCTCTATTGGTACGGCTGGGATGCGATGCAAGACGGCGGGAAAAAGACGTTCCATGTGTTTCTGGGTTTCCTGCTGAACGTCTTCGCCTTTTTCATCATGATCGTACCCAACTCGTGGGCGACGTTCCAAGCCAGCCCCGTCGTGATAGCCGAGGGGACAGATATCCAGCGAGCCTGGGCTGCGACCTGGAATCCGACCTGGTGGCCGGTCAATATCCATCGGCTCATCGCCAACGTCGTGCTCGGCGGGTACATCTGCGGAGCCTACGCCGGCATACGGTACTTGTCGGCGAAGAATCCGGAGGAGCGCGACCATTACGACTGGATGGGCTATGTCGGGAACTTTATCGGAGTGTTCGGGCTGCTCCCCCTGCCCTTCGCCGGCTACTGGCTGATGCGCGAGATTTACCAGTACAACCAGCAGATGGGTATCACGTTGATGGGAGGATTCCTGTCCTGGCTCTTCATCCTCCAGGCCATGCTGATCGGCGTGCTGTTTCTCGGCTCGAACTACTACTTCTGGCTCGGGATCACGTATCGTATTCCCGGCGCCGAGATGAAATACCGAAAGCCGATGTTGTGGATGTTGATCATCTTGCTCCTCTGCCTCGGTGTCTGGATGACGCCGCACTCACTGGTGGCCAGCTTGGAAGAGGCCAGAAAGATGGGTGGCACTCATCACCCATTGCTTGGCGTGTTCGGCGTCATGTCGGCCAAAATGACGGTGGCCAACCTCATGATTCTGGTCACCTTCATGAGCTTCGTCATGTATTGGCGCGCAGGGAAGGTCGAGACGGCAGGCTGGGCAAAACTGGCGCGGGCGGTCATGGGCGCCGTGTTGGTACTGGCCAGCATCGCGGTTATCGTCTTGGGGGTCTGGGGCTACTTTGTTCCGGCCATCATCCGCATCAACTATTTCTCCACCTCGCAGGTGTTGATCGTCCTCTTTGTTATGCTCGCAATCACCCCCTTGACGGCGCTGCTCCTCAAGAGCGCCAGAACGACGACGGAGATGGTGTGGGGACGCATGCCTCCTCGCGCGGGGTACGCGCTGGTCCTCAATGCCACCATGGTCATTCTGCTGATGACGCTGATGGGATACGCCCGCTCGTCATCCAGAGTCCATTGGCACGTCTACGGCGTGATGCGCGATTCGTCGCCCTACGCCTTTTCTCCCGCCCTCGGCAGCGCCGCCGTTTTAATGGCGCTATGCACGTTTTCGTTCTGCATGCTTGTCGCGTTTATCTTCTGGGTCGCGACCATGGGGGATAAGGCCAAGGCCGGCCATGGCGGATCGGCGAAGGGAGAGCTGCCGCACGGCATTCCTGCGATGGCCGGCGGCGCGCCTCATCAGCACCGACAGGGGTAAGGAGAGTCGTGAGTTTTGAATTGTTAGTTGTGAGTTAGAAACTAAACACTAAAAACTTAACACTTACAACTTGGGGATCTATGAGTGAAGTCGCGCAATTACAGTTGATCGGGCTTTCCATCGTGGGGAGCGGGATTCTCATTCTGCTCTTTATCAAATCCCAGTTCGTGCGAGTCACCGGATTCGTGGCGATCGTACTCGGGCTCTTTGCCCTCACGGCGCTCTCGGTGCCGCAGATGGCGTCGTTGCCGCCGGCGGAGGAGAAGTTCGACATCGCGACCGTCAAGACGCCGACCGATTTGGCGGCCATCGGGCAGAAGATCTTCTTCAGCAAAGGGCAATGCGCGCTCTGTCATTCGATCGGCCCCAGCGAATCTGCCCGCTGCCCGGACTTGAAAGGGATCGGCGCGAAGTTAAGCCGGGAGTTCATCTTTGAGAGTCTGACGCAACCGCAGGCCTATGTCTACCTCGATTACCGTCACGAGGGATTGCCGAAAGAGTATCCGGCCAGAATGCCGTATATCAACAAGGATCCGATCGGTCTATCCAAGAACGAAATCCTCTCCGTCATCGCGTTCCTGCAGCAAATGAGCGGAGAGCCGATTTCGGTCAGTCCGTCTGAACTCGACGTACCGGGCCAGGCGCCTGCCGCTCCGGTGAAAGCGACGGAGTCCGCTCCCTTAGCCGTCGCGCAAGCTCAGTGAGGAGGAACCTATGGGAGGCTCATTGACCAGGCCGATCATTCTCTTGGCAGTGATCTATGCACTCTTAAAGTGGGTCGTGCCGAACATTCCCGGCTCGGCGCCCCTTCCGTCCAGCCTTATCTTTCTCTATCTCATGCTGACGGGGTCAGGGATCGTAATCTTTGCCACGTTGAGCGGAGAGTCCAAGGACGCCTTCTGGGGTCCCATCCAGCGGTTCCTGACCGGCGAGAATATCGGCGGGCTGCAGGTCCTTCGCTATGGCATCCTCATTCTGTTCCCGCTCATGGTGGGATGGCAGACTTACAGCAGTACGGCTCCGAGCGAGCAACCGCCGGCTGAAAACAGAACGATTCACCCGGCCCCGCCCGGAGAGTATACCGGCTTGTCGAATCCCGTTCCGAAGACGCCGGACAACATCATGCAGGGAAAGGGATTCTATGCCGCGTTTTGTTCGCCCTGTCATGGCGGCAATTTCGACGGGAAGGGGCCTGCGGCTCGCGGCTTCAACCCGCCGCCCGCCAATTTCTCCGATCCCACGACCATCGCCATGTTGCAGGAAAGCTACCTGTTCTGGCGGATCAAGAAGGGGGGGGTCGGTCTTCCGATCGAGGGTATGCCATGGAAATCGGCGATGCCCCGCTGGGAAGTCGAGTTGCCGGATGAATGGATCTGGAAGATCATCTTGGGCGAATACGACGGAGCGCATCAGTCTCCGCGAACCTGGGAATAGGTGGAGTCGGGCGGCGGTATGGCCGTCCAGTCGACCAGCGAAAACGAGGCGAGTATGAAATCGGGGAAATTCATGAGGCAGTGGGGCATATGGGGTGGAGCGGTGGTGACGGCTCTCATCCTCGGTGGAGCGAGCGTCAGCACGGCGCAGGAAAGCGTGGCGGTGCGAGCGGCGATGGCGAGTGGTGCGCTGCCGGTCGATGATCCGAACGCGGCCGCCTGGAGCAGCGCGGCGCCTGCGACGTTTCCGATGTCGCCGCAAGTCCACTGGCAGAACCGGATTCAGGAGGCCACGGTAAAGGATGTGACGGTCCGCGCCCTGCATGATGGCACACAAGTAGCCTTCCTCCTGGAATATGCCGATCCCACTCAGGATCCGGACGATTCGGCGGCGCTCGAATTCATGGTGGGCGACAAGAAGGCCCATTTTGCCCATGGACAGCCGATGGCGCAGGTCGAAGGCGGGCCGGTCAACATCTGGTTCTGGAAGAATAAGGAAGATAAGGCGGTCGATATGTCGGCCAAAGGCTTCGGCACCTTGAAGCCCCAGGCGCATCAGGATGTGAAGGCCAAAGGCGCCTATGCCAACGGGACCTGGAAAGTCGTGTTCTCGCGCAACCTTGCGACCGAACATCCGGATGAGGACACGCAGATCACGCCGGGCGAATTTATCAACATCGCCTTTGCCGTGTGGGACGGGAGAAAGGACGCGTCAGGAGAGCTGGTGGAAAAGGGGTCTCAAAAAGCCGTGTCCTCCTGGTGGTATTTCCGGGCGGATCCACCGGCCGATTACTCGGCATACATGTATGCGGTCATGGCCGTCGGGGTGGCCTTGGGATTTCAGTTTGTCCTAATCCGCAAACTCAAGAAAGGGCAGTGAGCATGAAGGGGGCAAGGCTGCAAGTCATGAGAGCCCTGGTCGGCCTGTGCGGGGTCATGGCCTTGGTTGCCGGGGGCTGCGCGAACGAGCAGGAGAAAAAGGGGCATGAGCTCTATGCCCACTACTGCAGTCACTGTCACGGCGACAGCGGCCGGCAGAACGAGGGATTCAACTGGTCATCGATGCCGGACCCCAAGCCGAAGGATCTCTCCAACAAGACCGAGATGAGCACCTTCAAGGATCAGGACATCTTCAATACCATCTCGCGTAATATGTTGGACACGAGCGAAGAGGGTGGAGATGAGATCGGCGACGACGATTTCGCCGTGCCGACGATGCCCACCTTCAAGTTCACGCTGTCTGAAGAGGAGATCTGGGCCATCGTCGGGTATGTCCGTACCTTGCATGGCATGAAGCTGGAGTTCAAAGTCGAAGACAGGAAGACAGAGCTGGAGGAAGTGTTGAAGGCCGCACAGGCCAAGTTCGATCAGGCGAAACAAGCCTTCGAGGCGGCGGAAAAGAAAGCAAACGAAGAGGCGGAGCAGAAGAGCGAGGCGCTCAAAAAGGACGTGGAAGTCGATGAATCCGCCTATGCCGACGAACAGACCGCGATGGCGGAAGCCAAGAAAGAGCTTGATTCTGCCCAGGTTGCGGTCAATAATTTCTACACGAGGCCCGGCAAAGGCGTCAGTATTTCCAGGCCGGATCTGACGGTGACGCCAGCACAGGGGACGCAGCTGGCCGAACTCGGGAAGCGGTACTACGAGAACAAGTATGGCTGCAACGGCTGCCATAGCGTCGGTGGAGAAGGGGGGAAGGTAGGTCCGGCACTCGATCGAGCGGGGTTCCGTCTCAACGCCACCTGGATTTATCGCTGGCTCAAGAATCCGCAGGCGATGAACGCCATGACCCGCATGCCGGCGTTGGGATTGAGCGATGCGGATGCCAAAGCGGTGACGATGTACCTGGGGACCTTGCGAGCGCCGAGGACCGAGGCGCCGGTGGAGAAGGCGAGCGGCGACTAGGCCCTAGGTCAGAAAACCTGCCAATAGCCCAGCGAGTACAGCCACGCCGACCCAGACGTGCGCACGGAACATGCCGAACGCTTGGGGGGGATCGACCGGTCTTCGCAGTTGTCCGATCTGGACCGAGAAGAATAGTGCCAGGCCCAGCAATGTGGCGTAGTAGGGCCATCCAATCTGAGCCAGCCACCCCGCTGCGCCCAGGAGGACCAGCATGGTACTCAACGCTGTTCCGACTCCTAGGTGGATGGACGATCCAAAGAACAGGGCCGCGGATTTCACTCCGATGCGCCGATCATCTTCGCGGTCCTGAATCGCGTAAATCGTATCATAGGCGATCGCCCAGGCGGCCGTCGCCCCGAAGAGATACCAGACCGGCGTATCGAGCTGGCCGCGCACTGCGGCCCAGGCGATGACGGTTCCCCATCCGAAGGCAAGCCCCAGCATGACTTGGGGAAGATGAATCCATCGTTTGGAGAAGGGGTAGAGGGCCGCAAGCAGGAGGGCGATCGGGGCGAGCCGGAACACGAGCGGGTCGAGCAGGAACAGGAGGCTCCCTGCCGTCAGTACGAGCAGGCCGAGCAACGCAAGGGCGTGGCGGCGGGGCAATTCTCCGGAGGCGAGCGGGCGACTCCTGGTTCTGGCGACTTGCCGGTCGAACGAACGATCGGCCAGATCGTTAAGGATGACCCCCGCGCTCCGCATCAGGAACGCCCCGCCGATGAACACGGCGAGAAGCGAAGGGGGAGGCGGTCCTTGCGCGGCCAGGACGAGGGCCCATAACGTGGGAAGCAGCAGCAGATACGTGCCGGTTTGGTTCTGCAGCCGAATCAGCCGAGCGAGGGCGGACCAGGGAATACGCGAGGGTGGTGAAGGAGGCGACAGGGAACGTGGCGGCATGGGCGAGACGTTAGCCCAGGGTCCCAGGCTTGTCAATTCAGCGCTGCCGTTGGCGTCCCGCCGCGATGTCGGGACAGGCAGCGGGCGCATGGGGTGGTGCCTCGTGCTCATCCAGCGACTCAGACCAGGTCAGCAAAGGATCATCTGCGCGATCGTGATCCTCGCCCTGTTGGGCGGCGGTTGTTCGCGCTTCAAGGGGACGCCTGACGGCGCGACCAGCGGTTCGGTGATTCCTTTGACACCGGCCCTGTGGGTGTCGCCCAGCCTCACGACGGCGACCGTTCTCTACCGGGATGCCTGTGGCGAACTGGCATCGTTGTCCATCGCCGGCCCGCTCGTCGAGACGGTGCCCAAGAAGCTCGGCGGGGTCCTTGCCGGCGTCAGCACTCAGTTTGGCGTCGGGCAGACGATCGTGCCCGATGGGGTGGTGGAAGTCGGACTGGGCTTGAGACAAGTCGATCATGCGATCCCCCCCAAGGTCAAGGGTAACTATCCGGTCACCGTCAGGCTGGGCATGGAGGTGGTCTTTCTGGCCGCTGACGGCGCGACACTCTTGAGCAAGAAACTGGAGCGCGCCAGTCAAGGCGAGGTGGAAGTCAACGGCCAGTCGTGTGAGGTGCCAGGATTGGAGCCCATCGTTCTGCAGGCCGTAGACCTGGTGAGTCAGGCTATGGCTCAGCAGGTCGCGGAGTCCAGCCGGGTGAGAGAATATGCCGAGCTGAGAAAGACGATGGTTCCCACCATCGTAGGATCGAGCCCGCCTGCGAAAGCGAAACCCAGAGGGAGAACGCAGGGTACGCAGGGCACGCCGCCGAACGAACAGACTGTTTCCGCTCCCGTCGTCGCAGCGTCGCAGGCGGCGGCACTCACCTTCCACGCGATCATCAGAGACGACAATCACGACCAACTGCTTCAGCAAGAGGAACCCTTGACGATCGAGATCGAGGTGAAAAACGAGGGCACGGTGGAGGCACGCAGCGTCGAGGTGATGATCGGCTGGATGAGTGAGCTCGCGGCGCCGTTCCCGCCCGTGGTGCCGGTCGGGGATGTGCGCCCGGGGGAAATCAAGCGCACGTCCGTGACCAAACCGGTCACGGCGTCCAAAGATCTGACCCGCGGGGAATTGGTGCTGAGTTTGCGCAGCGCGACACCGGCGATTTCGCCCCCACCGGCCAAGAAATTTACGTTCGTGATCAAGCCGGAGAAGGTGGACGAGGCTGCGGCCGTTCCTGACGTCGACCTCCTGCCGAAATCGTTCTCGGCCTCCAAACCAGCGAAAGCGGTCGTGATCGCGATCGGAATCGAACGATTCCGGGACGGGCAGATGCCGCCGATCAAGTATGCCGGCCACGATGCGGAAGTGATGGCCGAATACCTGCGCGAGATCGGCAACATCCCGGACGACCGCATCCGGGTCTTGCGCGACACCCATGCGTTGAAACAGGATCTCACCGAGACATTCGATGAATGGCTCCCCCCACGGGTGGATGCCGCGACCGTGGTCTACGTATTTTTCGCGGGACGCGCGCTGGTGGATGCCACGACGGGGTCCGTGTCGCTCATACCGTTTGATGGGACCGCCACTGCGCAGAGCCGGCTCTACCCCGTGCGACAGCTACAGCAATCGCTCTACCGACAGCCGATCAAACGCGCGATTCTGATGTTCGACGTGTCGCTGGAGCCATCACCCGGCGCCGATCTCCACGCGACTCGGCCGCCCACTTGGGAGGCCTCGGGGGGTGAACGGAAGGACCAGGTGATGTGGATGGTAGGAAACAGGGCCCTTCAAGAAGCCCACACCTACGAACAGGGGAAACACGGGCTGTTTACCTACTATCTCCTGAAGGGGTTGCAGGGCATCGCAGATCTGGATCGAGACGGGACGGTGGCGGCAGGGGAACTCTGTCTCTACGCGCGAGGCGAGGTCGTCCGAGTCGCCAGAGAACAGTTCGGCAACGAACAGGATCCGGTCTGTATTCCCCCTCCAGGCCAGGGCGCAATGGTGCGGATCCATCCACTGGCGAAGGGCAATAACCCGAAGCCGGTCGCGACGGACAAGGCGGGAGCACCCGCCGAAGACGCGATTCCTCAAATTCCCAAATTCATGAATGTGGGCAGGGGACAGTAGCGAGGCGAAAGCCGTTCCCCCTTGCCTCCTTCGTTGACAGTCGATACGGTGGCCGGTATCATGCCCGACGGACATGTCGATCGAGCGTGACAAGGCCCTGTCCCCTCTCCCATTCGTCTCGATGCCGGCGTAGCTCAGTTGGTAGAGCAGCGGTTTCGTAAACCGCAGGTCGCCCGTTCAA
>Ga0233416_10000312_pt1 | contig 14948 bp, 12 predicted proteins | sample Sediment_Towuti__2_FD_188638 | JGI IMG/M metagenome (GOLD analysis project Ga0233416, IMG submission 188638) | Sediment microbial communities from Lake Towuti, South Sulawesi, Indonesia - Sediment_Towuti_2014_0_MG | ecosystem: Environmental > Aquatic > Freshwater > Lake > Sediment | place... | reverse complement strand
CCTGGGCCGACCGTGCTGCCACCCACCCAACCCCCGCCCGCGCCTTGAGCGCCCGGAGTGCCCACACCCATCCCCCACGAATGTCACTCACCCGTACTGTCCTGCTTGCTCTGATCGTCCTGCAGCTCGTCTCGGCCTGCACCCCGCCGATGCTTGCGCCTGTGGCGGCGCCCATGTCGGCGCCGTTAGCGGCGCCTGTGGACGCCCCCGTGAAAGCCGCCGTGCAACAGGAGATCCTGGTTACCGCCCCGCCCGGTGCCACGCCCACCCCCACCCCATTCCAGCCAATCGCGCCCACCCCGACCTACCTGCCGACCGTCCCGCCGACGCCCACGCCGGTTCCGCCGCCCCCAGAATTAGAACTGCCCAAGAGAAACCGCAAGAAAACCATTTTTCCCGCCCCCAGCCAGCTTTCTTACCTGGGAATCCCGCCTCCGGTCGGGCGCTTGAAGCAGCCGGATGGACAGGTCAACATCCTGCTGCTCGGCTCCGATCAGCGCCTGAAGGGGACCCTCTTCCGCACAGACACCATCGTTCTGCTCACCATCAACCCCAAGAAGGAAACCGTCTCCCTGACTTCCTTCCCACGTGACCTGTACGTCTACATCCCAGGCTACACCATCCAGCGCATCAACACCGCTTTCGGTTGGGGAGGCATCGAAGCCCTCTATCAAACCTTCGAGTACAATTTCGGCGTTCGCCCCGATTATTACGCTCTGATCACCTTTAACTCCTTCAGAAAGGCGATCGATAACCTGGGTGGTATCGATGTGAATGTCGGCGAGACACTCAGCGATTATCGCGGCACGCAATGGTACACCATCGAGAAAGGCGTCAACCACATGAACGGTCATACCGCCCTGTGGTATGCTCGCTCCCGCAAATCCACCAGCGATATCGCCCGCAACCGCCGCCAGCAGGAAGTCCTGCAGGCCGTGTTCGACCGCTTCATGAGTATCGACGTCATCACCCGTTTCCCCGAACTCTACGAGATCTACGGCGACAACGTCACTACCGACATCGGCTTCATGGATGTTCTGACACTCTTGCCGTTCGCCGTTCGCATTCGAGATGGAGGCAAGATCAAGCGCTATTACATCGCCGGTGGTGAGGTCACCGACTGGATCACCCCGGAGGGGGCTATGGTGTTGCTCCCCAACCGTGATGCGATTCTGGACGTGATGCGCCAGGCATTGAAGAGCCCATAATCCCTCACTAAGGAGACTTGTTGACGCTCAAAGGAAAAGGGTTCTTCATCTGGAAAATCCCCAGTTGCGAAAATGGCAACCCACAGGCCATCGCCAACCTGGCCAAGGACGCCGAGCTGACCCACGTCCTGATCAAGATCGCCGACACGAATTATTCCTATAATGTGCTCAATGGGATCGACCTGGTTCCGCCGGTCGCCCAGGCCCTGCGCGCCCGGGGCATACAGGTCTTCGGCTGGCATTACGTGAAGGGTTACGATCCCATCGGGGAAGCCAATAAAGCCATCGAACGGGTCACGCAGCTCGACCTGGACGGTTATGTGATCGATGCCGAGGGAGAATATAAGGCGCCCGGAAGAGCCGAGGCAGCTCGCCGATTCATGAGCCGCCTGCGAGCCGGGCTGCCCGAGACTCCTGTAGCGCTGTGTTCATATCGTTTCCCCTCCTACCACCCACAGCTGCCCTGGCGTGAGTTCCTGGAGAAATGCGATTACAACATGCCACAGGTGTACTGGATGTTCGGTCACAACGCCGGCGAGCAGCTCGTCAGCAGTGTGCGTGAATTCCAGGGAATAACGCCTTACCGCCCGATAATCCCGGTTGGGGCTGCCTTTCGCCAGTCTGGCTGGCAACCCACCTCCGCAGAGGTCCTGGATTTCCTGCAAACCGCCCAGAGCCTGAACTTAAACGCCGCCAACTTTTACAGCTGGGATTCCTGCCGTACATACCTGCCCGACGTCTGGAACACCATCCGGGATTATCAATGGACTCCCTCGCCGCCGGGGGATATTGTCCTCCAATATATCGCCGCCCTAAACGCCCACAACCCGGATCAGGTGGTCGCTTTGTACAACCCGACTGCGGTCCACATCACCGCTGACCGCACCGTCCAGGGCCATCCAGCCATCCGTGCCTGGTATCAATCCATGTTCAATTTCCTGTTGCCGAACGCCACGTTCACCCTGACTGGTACCACCGGCAGCGGCACCTCTCGCCATTTCACCTGGACAGCCACCTCCAGCCAGGGTTCCGTCCATAATGGTAACGACACCGTTGGGTTGCACAACGATAAGATCGCTTACCACTATTCTTTCTTTAACGTAACCACCTGAAATCGCCGCATTCTGTTAAAGCATTCTGCTCAGGCACATTGCTCAGGGTTTCGAAGCCGCTTTACGAGAACTTGACCGGACAGGTGTTTTCTTTTTACCATCCTCACCCTGGGTACTCTTTTCAGGCAGGCGGACCGCCTCGCGCGGCACAGCCAACCCCATGACTCGGTCGCCAGGTTTCAATTCCAGAATCGGCTTGCCGCGCGCCGCCCGCCCCTGGAGCGGCGCTTCGTCCAGGCGGATCGCCTTGGGCGCCAGCTCCTTCAGGAACAGGGTCGCCCGGGTAGCGCCTTTCCCAACCGCCAATCCGGCCACCCGCACACCACGCGGTAATTTCCAGGCGATCACCCCTTGCCCGTAACGTCCTTGCTTCGGGAACTGTGCGCTCGCCATGCGCTTGGCGCTGCCGTCCGTCGCCATCATGAACACCTCGCCGCGTGCAGGGGCCAGTTCTGCCCCGATGACTTCATCCTTTTCCAGCAGCTTGATTCCCATCACTCCGGCTGCCACCAGTCCCATCGGCCGAACCTCTTCTTCGGCGAACCGGATTGCCATCCCGTCCGCGGTCGCCAGGAGCACCTGTGCTTTGCCGTTCGTCAGATGCACCCACCCCAACCGGTCCCCAGGATTAACTTTGACCAGGGCAAAGGTATGCGCTGACGGTCCCGGCAGCTCTGCCAGGGCAGATTTTTTCACCATACCCTGCCGTGTCACCGTCAGCACGAACCAATCCTCCACCCGGCCATTCTTGGCTGGTAGAGCAAAGGCAGCCGCCAGCCGGTGCTCCGGCGTCAGCGGTGATAGTTTTTGAAAAGGCGCTCCCTCGCCCGGCCTGGCGGCCTGTGGCAACATGTGAACCGGGATAGCAGCTGCTTCGCCGTTCTCAGCCACCAGGTAGAGCGTATCGCGCGTCTTCGCAGCCACCAGGTTTCCAGCGATATCGCGACCGCTCAAGCGGGGAAGCTGGTCGTCCACAGTACGCGCGATTAAGCCTTCTGGAGTGGTCATCACCCACACGGCCTGCTCAGGCTCCAGATCTGTGGCGGTCAGGAGAGCAGCCTTGGTCACACCCTCGCCCAGGTGAACGATCTGCGTCCGTCGTGGGTCGCCAAAAGTCTCCTTGATCGCCAGCAGCTCTTCTCCCACCACCTGGCGCATCTTGCGCGGCGAGCGCAGCAGAGACTCCAGGTTCTTGATCAACGCCAGGACCTCCCGGTGTTCCTCCTCAATCTTCTTGCGTTCCAAGGCTGCCAGCCGGCGAAGGGGCAAATCAAGGATCGCCTGGGCCTGGATTTCAGTCAGCTTGAAGCGCTTCATCAGGCGTGTGCGAGCGCTCTCGGCATCGGGGGAGCGCCGTATCAGGTCGATCACTTCATCCAGATTCTTGAGGGCAATGCGTAATCCCTCGAGAACATGGGCGCGGTGGCGTGCCCGCTCCAGGTCAAACTCGCTGCGCCGCCGCACGACTTCCAGACGATGCTCTAGATATACTCGAAGGGCTTGTTTCAAGCCTAAAAGGCGCGGCTCGCCATCCACCAGCGCCAGCAAAATCAGGCTGAAGGTGATCCGCATCTGGGTGTTCTTGTATAGCTCGCGCAGCACGACTTCGGGGTCGGCGGTTTTGTTCAGCTCGATCACGATGCGCATCCCATGGCGATCGGATTCATCGCGCAGGTCTGCGATGCCCTCCAGGCGTTCCTCCCGCACCAGGCTGGCGATGCGCTCGATCAAGGTGGCCTTGTTAGTCATGTAGGGCAGCTCGGTAAGAATGATCCGGTTGCGTCCCCGGATCATCTCCTCCAGGTGAGCACGCGCCTGAACAGTCACCCCTCCACGGCCGGTCGCGTAGGCGTGCGCCAGGGTATCCTCGCCGTTGTCTTGGATGATCACCCCCCCGGTGGGAAAATCTGGTCCTTTGACATATTTCATCAAGTCCTCGATGGTCAGGTCATCCAATTTCTCCCAGTTTTGCAGCATATAGACCAGAGCATCGACCACCTCGCCCAGGTTGTGAGGCGGGATGCTAGTAGCCATACCCACCGCGATGCCGGTGGCGCCGTTCACCAGCAAGTTGGGGACAGCTGCTGGGAGCACTTCTGGTTCGGTCAGCGTGCCATCGAAATTCTCCGCGAAATCGACCGTGTCCTTTTGAATATCGGCCAGCAGATGGGTTGCCAGCGCAGTCAGGCGGGCTTCGGTGTAGCGCATGGCGGCTGGCGAATCACCATCCACGCTGCCGAAATTGCCCTGCCCATCGACCAGCATGGCGCGCATCGAGAAGTCCTGTGCCATGCGCGCCATCGCTTCGTAAACCGCCATATCTCCATGAGGGTGGTATTTGCCCAGCACCTCACCAACGATGCGCGCTGACTTTTTGTAGGGCGACTCGGGGCGCAGCCCCATGTCGTGCATGGCGAACAGAATGCGGCGGTGGACTGGCTTGAGTCCATCCCGGGCATCCGGTAACGCCCGGGCGACGATCACACTCATGGCATAATCCAGGTAAGCTTGTTGCATCTCATTATCGATGTCGATTTTACGAACCATGCCGATTTCCATGGGATACTCCGTGTCTAAATGCGTAACCAGTGAAACGCGTAAAACCGGAAATAACGTGTTTCACACGTGAAACGCGTTATTTCCTGATAATTGAAGGGACGAATTAGAATATTTGTGCTGATAGATATCTTAAAGGCAAACCCGAGAATCGTCAACCCGAGACCCGCAAGTCTTTAAAACTGCACGCCCCCGTGGCGTGATTTCGGGGGCGTCTATCCTGGTGGGCGGTATAGGACTCGAACCTACGACCTTTGCGATGTCAACGCAACGCTCTAACCAACTGAGCTAACCGCCCTTTCCCGCGTGCCGAATTATACATACTCAGTACGAAAATAGCAAGCCAATCGCTTATCCTCCCAATTGTAGAGCCACTCGTTGAGCCCCCATCGGCCACTCAACGCTCAGGCGCGCTGATCGTTCCCAGGAAAGCTTGCATGGACCGGGCAACTGTTTGAGGCTGCTCCAGCATGACCATGTGCCCTGCCTCTGGCACGATCTCCAGTTGCACTCTGCGGATTTGGCTGGCCAGGAACTGCGCAAAGCGGGGTGGCGTCAGGCGGTCGTCGGCACCACAAATCACCAGGGTTGGGCATCGGATCTCACTCACTCGATCCACGATGTCGAAGGCGTCACAGGCCAGGAAATCCGCGTGCAGGACGCTGGGACGCGTCTCAGCCATGCGCTTACCGGCCAGTTCTACCAGCCGTTTTGACGCCTCAGGACTGAAGGCCCAATCGATGACCATCCCCACCGCACTGATATATGTTGCCTCGGATTCACTTTTTAGCAGGATTTCCGGATTTACGCGAAGTCGCGCTCCCGCTCCCATCAGCACCAGCCCCTGAACGCGTTCCGGGTAATCAAGCGCCAGGGTCATGGCAATAGCGCTTCCCATCGAATGGCCAGCGAAAATCGCCTGGGAAAGGTCGATAACATCCATCCATTTCAGTATCGGGTTTAAATAACTTGTGACCGTTTGTAAACTATACCCTGCTGATTTCCCATGACCTGGCAAGTCCAGGGCGTAGACGAGCTGACCGGGCAAGTGGCGTACTTCCGCCGGCCAATAGAGGTGAGTCCCGCCAGCCCCGTGGATCAAAACCAGGGGAATCTCGCGTGGATCGCCTCCAGGGTGAACAGCGTAGTAAAGGTCCGCAGTAATCGGCATGCGTACTCTAAAATTCTCACCAGGTTCGGCGCGCCAGCCGCCAGACTGCGCCGCCCAGCCCAACCAGCAGACCGCTGACTCCGAAGATCAGAATGCGCTCGATGGTCGATTGAAGCTGAACAGCTGTGTAATCCGGCGTAGTATGGGCGTGCAGCCCGGTTTTCATCGCCATCAACAGCAAGGCGAGCGGAGCTACGCCTAATCCAGCTACCGCTCCAACCAGCGCATAGCGCCCCCACACCTGGCGACTACTGGGGATTGTAGTCCACAAGGCCCGTACAGCCAGCCAGGTGCATATGCCAGCCGCGAGGCTGATCGCACCGAGCGGACTGTGGTCCTCGAAGGGTAGCCAGACAAGCACCAGGACGCCCAGAATCAGCCCACTCAAGCGCAAGGGAAAAAGGGTCCTGGATGAATTACCAAACATCACTTCCGGCGATGCAACCGATCGGCTGCTGCCTCGGTCAGCGGGATCACTACCCGAACACACGAGCCGTGCCCTTCCTTTGAATCGATCGTCAGCACTCCATTCACGAGTTCGGCTCGTTCGCGCATATTCACCATCCCCAGGCTGCCCCGGTTCTCATAAGCCGCACTGACTGCCTCTACGTCAAACCCATTTCCATCGTCCTCGACCTCCAGCAAAGCTACCTCCCCCTTCATCGGTTTGACTCGCACCCAGATATGTTTTGCATTGGCATGCTTGCGCGCGTTGTTCACCGCCTCCTCGGCGATGCTGAAGATCACGCCCTGCTTATTCATTTCCAATTTCGAGAGGACCGAGGGAGCGGTGAAAACGATCACCTCCTGGTTGTACGTTTCGCGCACCTTCTCCGCCATCGATTTGAGTGCTGCGTTCAAACCCTGCGATTCCAGCACCAGGGGCCGCAGGGTAAACAACATGTGCCGAATTTCGGTCGTTGTCCGTCTGGCCAGATCTTCGACCTTGTTGAGCTCCTCCAAGGCTGCCTGGGGATCGCGATCGATCAAGCGGCGGGCGAAGTTTACTCGCATGGCCAGTGCAGCCACGGACTGGGTAGGCCCATCGTGCAGATCGCGTGCCAGCTTCTTGCGAGCCTCCTCCTGAAACTCGATCATGCGCTCTTTTTCCTGCTCAAGGTCCCGGTAAAGGCGCGCATTCTGAATGGCTATCACCGCCTGGTGGCCGATCATATCCAGGATCTCTCGACGTTCATCGTTGAAGTAGTCCATCTCAGGATGGGCAAAGAGCAAGACCCCACAGGTATCCAACCCGGTTCGCAGTGGAACGCAGTAAGCTGCCTGGCAGACTCGCAGGGCGACAATCCTGCTCATCTCCGGGTCCTGGGGTATCTCGTGCGAGAGTTGTGCTTCTCCCGAATCGATGGCTTGCCCGATCACACCCTTGGTTCCCGGCAGTCGAATGCGCAGATCGGCCGTGGTGAAACGGCGCGCAGATCCAACTCTCAAATTGGAGCCCTTAGCGCCATCTTCAGCATACAGCAACACTGCGCTGACCAAAGGCTCTTCTTGCGGGTCAGATGGGGATACCGCGGTTGCGCTCATATCCAGGGCAGTATCCAGAACGCGCTGATAATTCAAGGTGGAACTCAATGCTGATATTAAATTGTAAAAGGCCCGGCGTTGCTCGACTTGTGCCAGTTCGGCCGCTCTTCGCTCGATCAAAGCATCTTTCCGAGAGCGTTCTGCTACTCTCAGCAGGCTATTACGCAAGAAATTCACCAGGATGCCCAGGGGGAAATACACGATCGCAGAAAGTGCAGCATAAGCCATCACCACCGCAGGGGACAATAAGATCGAAACTTGTACTGCCAGTGTGGCAATGCTGAACCCGATGATCAGCAAAGTCCAACCCAGGTCGAAATACAACGCGGCTGAAAACAAAGGCAGGATGTAGGCCCAACCCACGGCTGCACCGGCGACACTGCTCAAGTAGAAAAACAGGTTGGCAATCAGTAAATCGACGGTTACAACCAGCAAGCGATGCCAGCGGGTTGGTCGATTGAGCCAGGCCAAAACGCCCAGGCTGACATTCCAAATCCCGGTCGTCAGGATCAACGCAGCGATCGTAAATGAACCGACACCTTGTAAGATCAACGCTGCGCTCAACCCAACCAGGGTCAATCCGCGCAGCGAGATCGCCAGCCATTCCAGTGAGCTCGGCGAATCTTCGGCGGGCATGCCACCAATCATACCCGAAAAGACCAGGGTTGATATGAAAAAGCAGGTTCAGAAGTAATTACAAAAGTGACAGCAAGATCGGTTTCACCGCCTTCACCGCGCCTGCCCGGTGACTGACCTGATTCTTCTCTTTCATGGTTAATTCTGCCATCGTCCTCCCCAGTTCCGGGATTAAGAAGATCGGGTCATATCCAAAGCCACCCCGACCACGTTCCTGAGGGATGATCTCACCCAGGCAGCTGCCCTCAGCAAAATACATCTCACCAGTCACTGTTGCTAGCGCAACGGTGCATTGAAATCGTGCCCGCCAGGGGTGTGGCAGCCCCTGCAGCTGCCTCAACAAGTAAGCGCGCCGGTCGGCATCCGTCGCCCCGGGTTGAGGTGCGTAGCGAGCCGAAAAAAGCCCTGGAGCCCCGGCCAGCGCTTCGACTTCCAAGCCTGAGTCATCGGCCAGGGTCATCAAGCCAGAAGCGTTCGCAAAAATCCTGGCTTTCTTGGCAGCATTTTCAGCATAAGTCACCCCGTCCTCCTCCACCTCGATACGCAGTGCCAAGGCCTTTGGGGTCACCAGGGTGACGTCGATCTCGTCGAGCATAGCCTGGATTTCGCGAACTTTACCTGTATTGTTGGTCGCCAGGAGCAATTTAGGCATTCTTTACCTCCAGGGCATTATCGCCCGTCTTGAGCAGGAGACACGTAAATTGATAGGTATCACCGGCCAATTTTTCCCAAAAGAAGCGAAAAAATAACACATTATGTCAAATTTAAAACCGCTGCTTGACTGATAATTCTAGGTATGTTATAATATCATCACTTAAATAAAATATATTTTGCGAATCAGCGCTGCAATGAATCCAAGTCGCCAAGCTCTCCGGCTGAACGTCGGCTTTCTAATCAACCAATCCGTCGGCTTCAGTCGGGATTTTATTTTCGACGTCCCCAGCGTTCACCTCGAACCAGACCTGAATCTAAACGATCTTGCAGGAACAGCCCATATAAGCCGCACTGCACAAGGATTACTGGTGCAGGTCAAAGCGCGCGCCACCTTGCATGCCGAATGTGTCCGCTGTCTGGCCAACCTGGAACAATTGCTGGAGGTGGATTTTCCGGAACTGTACGCCTTCAACGATCGCTCGGTCAGCGAATCAGGTATGATTCTACCCGAAGATGGTTTTATCGATCTGGCTCCCCTCCTGCGTGAGTACATGTTCCTCGCGATACCTATCAATCCCTTATGCAGTTCGAATTGCAAAGGGCTCTGCCCGGTATGCGGAGAACGGATCACCGGGACACCCCACAATCATAATGAGGAAACCATTGACTCTCGCCTGGAAAAGTTGAAAGTATTGCTCGAAAATCAAAGCACAGAGTAAGTCGCACCCGGACAGGTGCTGGGATCATTCACTGCACCGTCTATCCGTCAGGAGGCATGCGCATGGCATATCCAGGTCAATTTAGTCGTCTCAACACCGCGCTGGATGACCTGCTCAGTAAAGCCGAAACGCAGGGGTATCTCACTCAAGAAGATATTAGCGACTCGTTTCCCTGGGAAGATGACGAAGAGTTAGAAAGCCTGTTCACCTCACTGCGCAGGCGAGGTGTTGACCTGCTCTTCGAAGATGCCTGCGAAGATCCAGAACCGGTCCACGAAGCGGAATTCGGATTTCAGCCCGTGAGCCGACATGCTTACCTGGGTCTCGAACAACTCGCCCCAGATGACACGGTGGGGCTCTATTTCAAAGAAATGTCCCGCGTCCCATTGCTGTCTCTCGAGGAAGAATTCCAGCTGGCTTTACGCATCGAGTGCGCTCGCCAGGCTGTGCTGGAACTCTCAAACTTCAATGGACGCCTGCCTATCAAGCAACGCAGAGAATTGGAAACGCTGGTTCAGGAGGGGCTGCTGGCCCGGGATCAGCTGATCAAGGCCAACACGCGCCTGGTGGTCAGCGTGGCAAAGCGGTACATCGGACGCGGTGTCCCGTTTCTCGATCTGATCCAGGAAGGCAACCTGGGCTTGATGCGGGCAGTGGAAAAATTCGAGCCTAAGCGTGGCTTTCGGTTTTCCACCTATGCCACCTGGTGGATTCGCCAGACGATCACGCGCGCCATCGCCGACCAGGGACGCACCATCCGCGTCCCGGTTCACATGAGCGATCGCATCCGGCAAATGTACCGGGTGGCGAATGATCTAGAACAGAAACTGGGGCGCCCTGCCACCAACAATGAGCTGGCTGAAGAGATGGGCGTGGATTCGAAAAAAGTCAAGTGGATGTTGCGCGTATCCTGGACGCCGATTTCCCTGGAGAGCCCGCTCGGCGACGACGACGAGTCTGAGTTTGGTATGTTTGTGGAGGATGAAACCACTCCCTCGCCTGCACAAGTCGTCTATCAGGAGATGCTGCGCGAGCGTGTCAATCAGGTGCTCTCCACGCTTTCGCCGCGCGAGGCGCGCATCCTGCGCCTGCGTTTCGGAATTGGCGAGGATCAGCCTCACACGTTGGAAGAAGTCGGGCAGAAATTTGGTTTGACCCGAGAACGCATCCGGCAGATCGAAGGGAAAGCCCTGCGACGGCTGCGTCACCCGCGGCGCGCCCGCATGCTGCGGGAATACCTGTAATCTTGACAAAACCTGTTGGCCCGTTTAGACTTTGTTTAACTTGGTTCAAAGAGCGATATCATGATCTATGGGCTATTCTCTTCAAAAGCACCGTTGATGACGATGTTGGACTTGCTTCGGCGCGCCTGGAGGCGGACAGCTACGGTTGGATGAGGGCGTCGATCCTGCCCTTGAAACAGAGGATCTTCGGGCTGTCCTGCGCAGGACAGCCCGTTTATTGTGCCAAACTTGGAGATCGACCCCATGACTGACAATATCCTCGTCTCTGTCGCCTGGCCTTACGCTAATTCTCATATTCATGTCGGCAACATCACCGGCTCCTACCTGCCTGCCGATATCTTTGCCCGTTACCAGCGGTTGTTGGGTAACCGGGTTCTTATGGTTTCAGGTTCAGATGCACACGGCACTCCGGTCACGGTGCGTGCAGATGCGGAATCTTCCACTCCTCTGGAGGTTTACCAGAAATACCATGCTAGCTTCCTGGAGTTGTTTCAGAAGCTGGGCCTGACTTACGACCTGTTCACAAGCACCCATACTGAAAATCATTTCAAGGTCTCGCAGTCGATCTTCTTAGCCTTGCAAGAGAACGGCTACCTCTACACGGATCGCCAACAGCAGTGGTATGCCCCGACCCAGGCTCGCTTCTTGCCCGATCGCTACGTCGAAGGCACCTGCTACATCTGCGGTTACACCAGCGCTCGCGGCGACCAATGCGACCGCTGTGGGAATCTTCTGGATGCCAACCAGCTGATCGATCCGCGTTCCAAGATCGACGGCTCGACGCCTGAGTTGCGGGAGACCGAACACTACTATCTGGATCTGGGAAAACTGCAACCTGCCATCGAAGAGTTCCTGCGCCAGCGAGTAGGTTACTGGCGTCCAAACGTATTGCGCCAATCGTTGGGGCAGATCCAGGCAGAAGAGTTGCACGGGCGTGCCATCACCCGCGATTTGGACTGGGGGATACCGGTGCCGGTCGACGGTTGGGAGGGCAAATGCCTGTACGTTTGGTTCGAGGCAGTGATCGGGTATCTGTCCGCCGCGATCGAGTGGGCGCACTTGAGCACCGATCCGGATGCCTGGCACGCCTGGTGGTACGATAACAAAGCCCGCAGCTATTACTTCATTGGCAAGGACAACATCCCATTCCATGCTGTGATCTGGCCTGGGCAGCTGATCGGTGCCGGTGGATGGTTCGCCGAGATCTTCGAGGGCCGTCAGGGTCCACACCTGGTGTTGCCCTACGATGTCCCCGCCAACGAATTTATGAACCTGGAAGGCCAGAAGATCTCGGGCAGCCGCAACTGGGCTGTTTGGGGCCTGGATTTCCTCTCCCGGTATGACCCTGACCCGCTACGCTATTACCTGACCGCCAATATGCCAGAGAGCAGGGACACCGATTGGGATTGGCAAGAATTTCTCAACCGTAATAATAACGAGCTGGTCGCCACCTGGGGAAATCTGGCGAACCGGGTGCTCGCTTTCGCCTTTAAACATTGGGAAGGGTGCGTCCCGGTCCCGGGTGAATTACGGCCACCCGACCGTGAGATCCTGGAAACGGTCGAAACTGGTTTCCAAAGCATCGGTGCGCATCTGGAAGCAGTTCGCCTGCGCGCTGCATTAACTGAGGCGATCCGTTTAGCTGCGGAGGTGAATAAATACTTGGATCAGGCAGGCCCCTGGTTCGAGATCAAGCAGGACAAAGCCGCCGCAGCCAAGACGATCTATACCGCCCTGCGGGCGGTCGATTCGCTCAAGGTGTTGCTTTCCCCGTTCCTGCCATTCACATCCGAACGCCTCCACGAATACCTGGGCTACGCTCAAACGCTTTTCGGAGAACAATACGTCGAAACCCACCAGGACAGCCTAGGAGAACACACGGTGTTGCGTTATCGCCCGGGGAAGGGCAGTGGGAAATGGGAGCCCAGCCAGCTGCCTCCCGGCCAGGCCTTGCGCCAGCCTGCCCCGCTTTTTCGCAAGCTGGACGAGAGCATCGTCGTAGACGAACGAGCCCGGCTGGGCCAGTGAGTAGACGGATAGTATTGACCATGAAAACACTATTAATCCTGCGGCACGCCAAATCCAGCTGGGACGACCCCGATCTGTCAGATATCGACCGCCCGTTAAACAAGCGCGGCAAGCGTGATGCGCCGCGCGTTGGCCAGCGCCTGCGCCAGCAAGACCTGGTTCCCGACCTGATTCTCAGTTCACCCGCCAGGCGAGCTCGCCAGACCGCCGAAGCAGTGGCTTTAGAGAGCGGCTTCGGTGGCGATATCGAAATCCGCACCGATTTTTATCCCGGTGAACCTGAGGACTATCTCGAAAACCTGGGGCAATTGCCAGACGAAGTGGAATTGGTCATGGTGGTTGGGCACAACCCAGGGCTCGAAGCATTACTGGTCGAACTCACCGGCGAATCCGCCGCGCTCCCCACCGCCGCCCTGGCACAAGTCGAAATACCTATTCAAACCTGGGATGCCTTTGGGGAAGCCCCCGAGGGAAAATTAATCAACCTGTGGCGAGTGAAGGAAATGGATTGAGGGGATTCAGGCTCGTTTCAGAGCGTTTCCAAAAAGCACCAGGGCCAACCCAAGCCCGCCGATCACCAGGACCGTGATGAGCAGATAATCTGGGCCGCTCCTCGCTGGTACCAGCGGCTGCTGTACCATCGGAGCAGAGGCTCCATCCGGCCCGCTCCCTTCCAGGGCCAGCATTGCGACCGGCGTAGCCAGGACCTGCATGGGGGTGCGGGTAGGCGGTCTGGCAGTCGGGGTCGCACTGCCGGGAGTTGGGGTGCCTTTAACTTTACTTCCGGTGTTCTGCTCCGCCCTCGTCGCGCCTTGCGTTTCAACGGGAGTGCCCGAAGGCTGGATGATCAACTTATCTCCCGGGAAGATCACCGCCTTATCGGTAAGGTAGTTCTTCGTCAGGAGGTCGTTCAAAGGCACCTCATAAGCCTTGGCGATGTTGATTAGAAACTGGCCATACTGCACCACGTGGATGATCGCTCCATCCGGCCTGGGTGTGGCGAGCTGGATCGGCACCATCGCGATCGCGGTCGCCACAGGCGTCCCCCCTGTACCTGGAGTGCCCGCCGGAGGCTGAGGCCCTCCGCCTGGATCGCCAGCGATATAGCCAACATCGATCGTGAAGTAGGTGTATCCCCCCGCCGAGGCCGTCCCTGCGCCGATATGGCGGTAGTTGGGCGAGATCATCGTCTCCAGGTGAACGGCGTCCTGCCACATCTGGTAGACGACCTCGTGAGCGCCGATATCCGAGCCAAGGGCGACATTTTCTGAGACATACACCTGCGCTCCACCCCCGTACCCGGCCGCTACGGCCCGGTCGTGCGGCCGGGAACCGCCTGGCCCGCTGTGAGTCCATTGGCCGATTTGAGCCTGGTACTCGCTATGCCCCTGGGCCGCCGTCATCAGGGCGTTATTCACCTCATAGGGTGGCAGGCCATAGGAGGCGCGCAAGGCGTTTACTTCGGCGATCAAGGACCAGGGATCTGCATCCTCCGCCGCAACCCGCGGCGCTCCTGCCGCAAGCAGGGGCAAGAATATCGCTACGAGGAGTAAACCGATCAACACCAGTCTCATTTGAACTCGATTCCTGGACGGATCTTAAGCCATCCTTCAGGCCATCATACGTCGTTGGCCAATGAGACCAAGATACCAGCGCCCTTCCATGGGTGTGAAGAGCAGTTCGAAAGCTTGACCACCGGGGATCATCACCAGGACATGCTGCCCGCCCCTGTCTTGCCAGCGCCGGCCGATCGAATCGACAGTGAACCAGCGTCCATTCCACTTGAAACGCACTGGAGAGGCCTCTCCCGCTTCGTCAAACCGGGCTTCTACTTCAACCACTTCCATTCAGTCACTCAAGTACTCAACCAGCAATCGCAGGGCTTTTTGGGCAGCACCCTGCTTAACCTGCAAACGGTCGCCGTGAAAGTGGAAACACCAGGCACGCATGGTATCTTCTGCGCTCAACCCAATCCAAACCGTACCGATTGGTTTGTCTGGCGTACCTCCAGATGGCCCGGCGATCCCGCTGACAGACAGGCCTACCTCGGCACCCAAGGCATGCCGCACGCCCTG
>Ga0233416_10000311_pt1 | contig 14960 bp, 16 predicted proteins | sample Sediment_Towuti__2_FD_188638 | JGI IMG/M metagenome (GOLD analysis project Ga0233416, IMG submission 188638) | Sediment microbial communities from Lake Towuti, South Sulawesi, Indonesia - Sediment_Towuti_2014_0_MG | ecosystem: Environmental > Aquatic > Freshwater > Lake > Sediment | place... | reverse complement strand
CATGGCGAAGATAATCAGGCGATCAGCCATGCTCTTCACCATCTCAGGAGTGAGAATATTTGCAACTGACAATCCATAAAAGACATCCGCTCCACGCACGGCATCCGCCAGGGAACGCGCCTCGGTATCCTGAGCAAACCGTTCTTTGTATTTATTCAATCCATCTTTACGGTCTCTGGTGATAACCCCCTTGCTATCGACTAACAAGATATTTTCACGCCGGACACCCAACATCACAGCCAGTTCAGCGCAAGAGATCGCCGAAGCCCCGGCCCCAGAAATGGCTACTTTAACTTCGTCTATTCTCTTTCCAACGATTTCCAAACTGTTGATTAGTCCGGCACTGGAGATGATTGCCGTACCATGTTGATCATCATGAAATACCGGGATTTCCAACATACTTTTGAGGGTTTCCTCGATATAAAAACATTCAGGAGCCTTGATGTCTTCCAGGTTGATGCCTCCAAAGGTGGGCGAGATGGCAGCCACTACCTGAATGAATTCATCTGGATCTCTCGTGTTAACTTCGATATCGAAGACATCGATATCCGAAAATACTTTAAAAAGAACCCCCTTACCCTCCATGACAGGTTTGGAGGCCAAAGCGCCACGGTCCCCCAGTCCTAAGATCGCAGTACCATTCGAGATCACTGCCACCAAGTTCCCTATGGAAGTGTATTCGTAAGCCAGCTCTGCGTCCCTTTCCACTTCGAGCACCGGATAAGCGACGCCTGGGGAATACGCGAGAGAAAGGTCACGCTGTGTCGATAATGGCTTGGTGGGCAAAATAGAAATCTTGCCTGGTTTACCGTTCAAACGATGGTATTCCAGAGCATCCTCTTTTAGACCCATATCCTTCTCCTGTATGAGATGATCAAGCAGAAATGTACTTTCTAATACCTTTGTACTGATTATAACCGGCCTAAGTTAATCCATCTTCCCATATTTAGATAAACGATTACATGTATCCGAATAACAGAAACATTGATATAATATTAATAAGAGCGCATCATCGCCTTAAACATTATCGACAAGTTTCACGGACACGGCAAATTGGATTAACGCTCATCATCGAGCGCTCTCTAGATAACGTTCTTGTGTGTTTGAATACCTGCGTGCTGGCAGAATTGGTTTGTAAAACTCATAGTACGGAAGAGGATTTTCCTGATACACAACTGCCAGGATAAACACGGGATAGGTTTTGTGATGGATCAGTAAAGCGTTTGATTAGATCAAACGAGTAATTTAATTTATCACTACACAAAACCATCAGGTAAACGATTTCTGGGGAGAGAAAAATTCCTCTTGAAGACAGCCGTGGCCGTCAAGGCGAAGAACGGCTGTTTATTTTATGACACGCACGATTACTGCCATACAGGTTCAATCTCGTAACCGCCAACGGGTGAACATCTATCTCGATGGCCAGTTTGCTTTTGGATTATCCCGTTTTGTAGCTGCCTGGTTACACCCTGGACAAGAATTAAGCGATGAGAAGATCACTGAACTGCGCTCTCAGGATTCACAGGAAGTTGCCTACCAACGTGCCTTGAAGTATCTGAATTACCGGATTCGCTCCAAGGCTGAAGTAGAAAGCTACTTGAAAGAACAGGATGTTCCTGAAGCCATGGCTGCCTCTATCCTTGAGCGCCTGGAAAGTCTGGGATTATTGGATGATCGTCGCTTCGCACAATCCTGGATCGAGAATCGCAACGAATACCGGCCTCGAAGCCGCCGGGCCCTGGCGTATGAACTGCGTAAAAAAGGAATAGAGAGCGAATTGATCGACCAGACACTTGAAGAAATCGCCCCAGATGAAACGGAGCTGGCCTTCCAGGCTGCTAAAAAAATCTCCCGCAAATGGCAAGGACTCGAATATACCCAATTTCGGCAAAGGATCGCCGGTCACTTAGCCCGAAGAGGCTTTTCATATGAAGTTATAACCCAGACCATTGACCGTCTGTGGGGTGAGCTGATCTCTGAAAAGCCCTCCGGTATGCAATCCCAAGAAAACGAGGTTTTTTCATGAACGGAGGTATTTGGATCATCACTGCTCTGATCGGTATAGTGATCGGCATTGTCATCGGCTTCATTATCCGACAATGGCAGTATACCAGGGTAAGTAACAAGGAACGCGAAGACGCTGAGAATATTGTAAATCTGGCGAAAGAAGAAGCCCACAGGCTCGAACTTCAGGCAAAGGACAAGGCGCTGGAAATTCGGCAAGCTGGAGAGGCTGAGATCGTTCGCCGGAGAAGCGAGCTGAGCCGCGAGGAGGATCGTCTCCAAAAACGCCGCGAGGAATTGGATCAACGCATCGACCGCTTGGATAAACGAGAGCAAATGCTCAATAAGCGACATAGCCTCATCGATAAACGCGCCAACGAGTTGGAAAAAATGTATACGCAAGAAATAGAGGAGCTTCAGCGCGTCTCACAGATGACAAAAGAGGAAGCGCGTGAAATCCTCCTGGCTGAAGTCGAGAAAGAAGCCAGGGGAGATATGGCACGCGTTATCCGCCAGATCGAGGCCGAGGCAAGAGAAGATGGTGAGCGTCGAGCACGAAACTTAATTGCTAGCGCTATCCAGCGGGTCGCTTCAGAGCACGTGGCAGAGGTCTCCACATCTTTCGTCCCACTACCCTCTGATGAGATGAAAGGCCGTATCATTGGTCGGAATGGGCGGAATATCCATGCTTTCGAGCAGGCTGCAGGCGTCGATGTCATTGTCGATGATACGCCTGAGGCTATCACTATTTCTTGCTTCGACACCGTTCGCCGAGAGATCGCTGTTCGCTCGATGTCAAAATTGGTAATCGATGGGCGTATACATCCTGCGCACATCGAGAAGATCGTCAAGCGTGAGCGAGAAGAAGTTGAACGAATTATTGTCGAAGCAGGCGACCAGGCTGCCTACGATGCTGGCGTTCCCGGGTTACACCCTGAGATTCTCAAGGTGCTTGGTCGGTTGAAATTCCGCACGTCCTACGGGCAGAATCAACTCACTCACGCCATTGAAACAGCCCAGCTGGCTGGAGTCATTAGCGCTGAACTTGGCGCGGATGTCGAAATCGCAAAAGCCGGCGCATTGTTGCATGATCTGGGCAAAGCCATGGATCACAATGTGGAGGGCACGCATGCGATGATTGGGGCTGAATTCGCCAAACGGTATGGAGTTCAGCCTACCGTAGTCAATATTATCGCTTCCCACCATCATGAAGTCGAGCAGGAATCGGTTGAAGCTGTAATTGTCGAAGCAGCGGATGCGATCTCCGGCGCGCGACCCGGCGCCCGGCGTGAAAGTCTGGAACAATATATTAAGCGAGTTCGCGCCCTTGAAGAAGTTGCCAACTCGTTCAAGGGTGTAAACCAGAGTTATGCCTTGCAGGCAGGGCGCGAAGTGCGGATATTCGTCCGTCCAGAAGAAGTTGATGATCTGGATTCGATCCGCCTAGCGCGGGATATTGCCAAGCAAATCGAAGATTCCATGCAATATCCCGGTCAAATAAAAGTCACAGTGATTCGCGAAACTCGTGCCGTAGATTACGCCAAATAATCCCTGGCGATAGGGAAAATTCATCGGCTGGCGACACCCTCAGGTGGGACAGCCTGCTGTTTTTAATAATGTCACGGTCTGACAAGGAAAGGATTAAACCGGCGCTCCTCTCCCACTGTTGTTTCTGGGCCATGCCCGGAAAGAAGCCGAGTATCATCTGGGAGTGTTAAGACTTGCGAATGGATGCTGGCGATCAGGGTCTCGTAATCACCACCGGGCAAATCCGTCCGTCCGATACTACCCTGAAAGATGACATCGCCACAAAAGAGCACCCGATCTGCATCAGAATAGAACATAACATGCCCTCGTGTGTGCCCTGGAGCATGTCTGACTTCTAGCTGGTTACCCCCAAGGAATAAAATTTGGCCATGGCTAAGATCGATCGTGGGTTCTGGGCCAGGATCGATCCGCATACCGAAGAGAGGAGCACCGCCCTGCATCCGCCAAAGTGGGTAATCCTCCGGGTGAAGGGCGACAGGAGGGGGTGGACTGCTGTTATCTGCTACCCCGGCCGCTCCTGCCAAATGGTCAAAATGCGCATGGGTCAACCAGATATTGCTGATTCGCCAGCCGCGTTTTTTTGCTACCGCAATGATTCTTATCCCATCATCCGCAGGATCAATCACGACGGCTTCACCTGTTTTCCGGTCTGCGACTATATAAGCATTCGTTTGGACCGGTCCGAGGACCAATTTGACAATATCCATCATTATTGATGTCCCCCCTGTTCGAAAAGCAAAGCGTCTAAAGTCGAATAAGCGACAGACCCACACAGAATGATAGCCAACTGCAAGCCCATTCTTCCAGTCATTGTCGCACCCCCGCCAGTTATACTGATCAATTCGACCGTTCGAATCTCATTTGTTGACACATTGCGGCAATTATAACTGAACTAACTTTCGAATAAAGAGACCAACCAAGCTATATCCTTGGAATTCCGCCAAAACCGTGCTAAACTGATCTAGATATCAACCTATTTCCTGGAGGCCTGCATGGCTCATCACCCACCGGAACCTTTCCGGATAAAGATGGTGGAACCCATCCGTCTGATCGATCGCCAACATCGATTGGATGCGATTCAACAAGCAGGTTACAACCTGTTTGGATTGCGGTCTGAGGACGTGTTTATTGATTTGATGACCGACTCAGGAACTGGCGCGATGAGCCAGAACCAATGGTCAGCGATTATGCAAGGTGATGAATCTTATGCCGGAGCTCGCTCGTTTTACCGGCTCGCCGAAGCGGTCCAGGAGATTTTCGGCTTCCGCCACTTTGTACCAACGCATCAAGGACGGGCAGCCGAGAATGTCTTATGCGCATTATTGGTCAAGGAGGGTGATTTTATCCCTTCTAACATGCATTTTGATACGACCGATGCCAATATTCGTGCCAGAGGAGGGAAACCTACCAATTTGGTGATCGATGCGGCTTTCGATCCAACGCAACAACTGCCATTCAAAGGAAACATGGATATCGAAAGATTACAGAATTTTATCGATACCGTAGGAGTGGAAAAAATTCCGTTCGGCATGATTACGATTACGAACAACGCCGGCGGCGGTCAGCCTGTTTCTTTAGAAAATCTTCGTCAAGTATCTGAAACTTATCATCGCTATAACATACCCTTTTTCATCGACGCCTGCCGGTATGCTGAAAATGTATTTTTCATCAAGCTTCGTGAGCCAGGATATTCCCAGATGAGCCTTCCTGACCTTTCTCGCTTAGTTTTTTCGCTGGCAGATGGCGCAACCATGAGCGCGAAGAAAGATGCCATAGTAAATATAGGCGGTTTCTTAGCCATGAACGACGAGAACTTATACCGACGGGCTTGCAACGAACTCATTTTACGCGAAGGCTTTCCCACGTACGGTGGTCTAGCAGGACGTGATTTAGATGCCATCGCGGTGGGTTTACATGAGGGCCTGGATGAGGGTTACCTTTCCTATCGATTAGGTCAAACTGCCTATCTTGGGGAGAAGCTCATTGAACATGGCATACCCATCGTTGAACCTGTAGGTGGTCATGCCGTTTATCTCGACGCTGGAAGATTGCTGCCCCATATCCCCCAGGCCGAATTTCCTGCCCATTCCCTGTCAATCGAACTCTACATTGAGGGCGGTATTCGATGTGTCGAGATTGGTTCCGTGATGTTTGCGCATCTGGATCCGGACACGGGGGAAATGATTTTTCCAAAGCTAGAACTAGTCCGGTTGGCTCTCCCCCGGCGAATGTACACGCAAAGTCACCTGGATTATGTCGCTGAAACGGTTGTGCAGATCGCATCTCGTCGAGATCAGATCCATGGATATCGATTCGCGTACGCCCCAGAACTTCTCCGCCATTTCACTGCGCGTTTCGAGCCGCTTTAATGGTTGTCTCGCCAATTTCTATTCCGATGAAAAGTCGGGATGGGTTAGATAAAGGTTTAACGTATGGACAAAGGATCTTTTGAAAAGCTCCTCCATACTTGTGCGTGGTGTTTACAACCGATTTCCCCTGGATCCGAAACATACGGTTTCGGGGCTAAAGCCCGGCCAGGAATCGATCTCTCGGATAAAGAAGGTCAATTCGTCAGCTTGACTCTAGCTATACCAAACAAGATCGTGGTCGCCCTGGTACCAACCAGCACCTCCAGCGCCAAAGCTGAGGGGTATGATCTCGTGTTTGTCACATGTAGTGAATCTTGTGCTGAGGAGTTGAAAGAAGCTCTCGATTTAGAAAAAGATGTTTTTGACGGTTAGGTGCTTGTCAGAATTAAAGATTGTATAGCCACTCGATCAACCTCGTTTTGCATGATTCCAAAGCACATCCATTTCATCCGGTGTCAAATCCGATAATTGTCGACCCTCATTTCTGGCAGCCTCTTCCATCCAGTTGAAGCGGCTTCGAAACCGGGCATTGGCAGAACGTAGAGCGCTTTCCGCATCAACATCGATCCAACGAGCCAGGTTTACCGTTGCGAAGATCAGATCCCCTATCTCAAATTCCTTATCTTCAGGCGTGACTGCCTCCTGGATTTCCTTTACTTCCTCGTTGATTTTATCGCATACACCTTTGACATTCTCCCAATCGAAACCCACCCGTGCGACGCGTGCCTGGATTGCCTGAGCCTGGGCCAGAGCGGGCAAGTTTGGTAAGACTCCATCCAGGATACTACCAAGCCCTTCCCCAAACTCCGTCTTTTCGCTCGCCTTGAGCCTTTCCCAATTCTCGATTACGCCTTCCTTATCTTCAATTTTAAGATCGCCGAAGACGTGCGGATGGCGGCGAATCAACTTAGCGTGGATGCCTCTCAGTACATCCACCATGCTGAATTCACCGTACTCGTTAGCAATCTGAGCGTGGAGCACAATCTGTAACAATAAGTCGCCGAGCTCTTCACGCAATGCCAGGGGGTCCTCTGCATCCAGGGCAGCCAGAACTTCGTAAGCCTCCTCTAAGAGGTGAGGCCGGAGTGTCTGGTGAGTTTGGTCACGATCCCAAGGGCAACCCTCAGGGGCACGCAAGTGAGCGATAATTTCCTGAAATGCCTCGAAGGAGGCATCCGGCGACAGAGGTGGCAGGTACAGCACAGTTAGGCCACGGATGTATCGGGATCGGTCGATTTTGTAGAGTGGGATTGTTTCAACCACTTTATCCGCTGTACCTGCCCCGTGGATCAGCTTCACCTCATGCTCGTCCGGATAAACTGACATCAAGGTTAGTTTAACTTCCGACGCCACCGCCGGGGAATGAATTTGAGCGATTAAAGCGGGTATAGTTGGGGGGAAAATCGGGTGGTGAACAGTGACCAATTCCAAGGCATCGACGAGGGTAGTGAATGGATAAGGGTCGATTTCCAGCATGGCAAAGGCTGGCTCAATGAAGCTGATTCCCTCAACAATTTGCACCGGAATATCCAGCTGTCTCGCTCGGCGAACTATCTCTGGTGAGGTCGCTTCGGCTACAAAAGGGTGACCTGGCACAGCATAAACCACCCCTCCAGGGCGCTGACCGAGATCGAGGACTCGCTCGATAATCATTTCATAAAGGTCTTCGAACGATTCACCTTCTTCGTAAAATCGATCAAAGGAATGTATTCGAAGTCTCACAGGTAATCCAGCCACGGTTGGGTGCAAGCGAGTACGCAGATAAATTTCTTTGATTGAGTTCAAGACTTCCCAGGCCTGGCGGGTGAGCAATTCCGGCTCCCCAGGTCCGAGACCAAGTATAGTTATTCCGGAAACTGTCATTTGAGCACCATATATTAAATAAAAAAAAGCGTAATGCACAGCCCTTGACCGGGAGACCCTTAAGTCAAAGAAGCTGCCTTCCGCATTACGCTTTGGCAACTACAGACTAGCGCTTTGTATAGGTCGGCGCTTTGCGAGCACGTTTCAAGCCGGGTTTTTTGCGCTCTTTGATCCGGGCATCACGAGTTAAGTATCCGGCGTTACGTAGCATCGATCGAAAGTCAGGATTCATTTTAAGGAGCGCCCGGGCCATGCCCAGCTTGACAGCAGCAGCCTGGCCAGTCACCCCTCCACCACGGACAACAACACTGATATCGAGACGCTCTGGGTTTTCCCCAACCGTCTGTAGTGGAGCCATAGCGGTTTCGGGATCGCCAAGGCGTGTGAAGTAAGCCTCCAACGGCTTACCATTCACGGAAAATTTTCCAGAACCACTCATGATACGGACGCGAGCGGTGCTTTCTTTTCGTCTTCCTACACCTTCATAATACTGAACTGACATAACTACTCCTTACGTAACCTTTTCCAGTTCCCTCGGGCGTTGGGCTGCGTGCGGGTGGTCCTGTCCGGCATAAACCTTAAGTCGTTTTAGCAAACTTCGCCCATAACGATTATGTGGCAACATGCCCTTCACCGCCAGCTTGATCACCCGGTCTGGATGTTTGATCAATTGCTCATTCAGGGTGGTCTCAGTCAACCCTCCCGGGTATTCGCTATGGTGATAGTAATATTTATCTGTCATCTTCTTGCCGGTTACTGCAACCTGTGCCGCATTGATCACAATGACAAAGTCCCCAGTCTGGACCCCAGGTGTATAGGTGGGTTTGTCTTTGCCAAGAAGAATGCGTGCGATGTTTGTAGCCAGTCGACCAAGGGTTTGCTCCTTGGCATCCACCACGATCCATTCTGGGGCTAAATCATCTGCTTTTGGATAATATGTTTTTTGCATAGTGTTTCCCTCCGCGGGAAATAATCTTTCATAGTTACAGTTAGTAAGTTAACGCCTCAGGAGTAGTGCACTTCAACCAATGTTAACCCCTGGGCTGGCGCCAGTCCTACATAGGGGAGTCTTTCTCCCTCGCTGAGATATCTCACTGCCTCGTCCAGGATCGTCCCATTTTGAGCCGCGCTCACCTGGAATGCGACCAATCTGCGCACCATATGGTACAAGAAAGAATTCCCTGTGATCTCGAATATCAGATCACCACTTTCCTCACGCCAGGTTGCACAAACAATAGTTCGCACTGTCTTGCCTCCTGGCTTTGGTGGCTTCCCAAATGCGCCAAAGTCATGAGTTCCAACCAGCAAATCCGCAACTTCTTGCAAGTTCAGCAGGTACACAGGTGGCCACACACGCCAGGTATAACGCTCACGCAGTGGGTCGCGGATTTCATCACAGAATAAGCGATAGCGGTAACGGCGAGCTTTAGCTGCATACCTGGGATGAAAATCAACAGGTGCACCTTCCAACCTGCGCACTGCCATATCCTTCGGGAGATTAGCGTTGAGCGCATTAAGCAACTCCGTAGAGGTATGCTCCCATTCGATGTCAAAAGCAACGACCTGTCCTGTCGCATGCACTCCGGTATCGGTCCTGCCAGACGATAATACTGTCACTCCCTGCCAACCCAACGATCTGAGGGCTGCCTCGAATACGCCTTGTACGGTCCGGGCGTTTCTTTGACGTTGATACCCTTTGAAATCGCTGCCATCATAGGCCAAGATAACTTTGTAACGTGCCATTCCTTAACAGGTGAACCCTAATAATTGCCTGCAAATCGACAAAATTTGGCGGTCGATATCCGATAATTTGAGTTGCACCAATTATTCTTCCACCAGCTCCAGCAACACCATTTCCGCCGCATCACCTGATCGAGGTCCTAATTTCAGAATCCTGGTATAACCTCCGACACGATCGGCATACCTGGGGGCGATATCCTCGAACAATTTTTTAACAACCTCTGGATTACCGAGGCGAGCCGCTGCCAAACGACGGGCATGCACCATCTTCGCCTCTCCTGCCTCGTTCCCTCGTTTTGCCAGGGTGATCAGGTTTTCCGCCTGACCTCGGACGGAATGCGCCTTGGCTCGGGTTGTGCGGATCCGTTCATGGGTGAACAATTGGTTGATTAAAATCCGCCTTAAGGCTGCCCGTTCGTCCTTTTCTCTACCTAATTTATATCCTGCTACCTTATGTCGCATGCTCATCCTACTCCACTTCGGTTTCGTCTTCGTCGTGGAGGTAGCCCTTTTCACGCATCTTGGCGCGGAGTTCATCCAGGCTCTTCTCGCCGAAGTTCCTGATCGACATCACAGCTTCGTCGCCTTTTTCGAGTAACTCCAGCACCTCCCCGACCGTCGTGATACCGGTGCGTTTAAGTGAGTTGAATACACGCACCGACAAATCCAAATTTTCGATGGGTGTCTCGATCATTTCACTCGTCAGACGGCTACTTTCCACTTCCTCCAGAGTAATCGCCGCCAGCGATTCCTCACTGATGCCAGCTAAATGACGCAGGTGATCAATAAGGATCTTTGCGCTGTTGCTGAGCGATTGTTCCGGCCCAATCGTTCCATCGGTCCAAATCTCCATGACCAGCTTGTCATAATTCGTACTTTGTCCAACTCGGGCTGAACCAACTTCCCAATCCACGCGGCGAACTGGGCTATAGATAGCATCTACTGGCAACTCCCCGATCGGTAGCCGACCTGCACGGTCATCGGAAGGTGAATAACCTCTGCCCAACTCAACGGTCATCTCGATTTCCAGGTTTGCCTTGTTATCGTCGACCGTAAAGAGATAGAGATCCGGATTAACAATCTCGACCTCCGGAGGGGTGATGATATCCGCCGCAGTGACGACCCCTGCACCGCGCACTTCTAAATGAAGGCGTGCAGTATCAACGCCATACAATTTCATGCACAATTGTTTGATCTGTAACATCACCCGGATAACGTCTTCCCGCACGCCAGGAATGTCGCTAAACTCGTGTTGTACATCCGCGATACGAATCGAGGTAACTGCAGCTCCTTCCAATGAAGAAAGCAGCACCCGGCGGAGTGCGTTCCCGAGTGTAATGCCATAGCCTCGCTCAAGCGGGCCTATAATGAACTTGCCGTAATTCCGAGCTTCTGCTTCGCGCTCGATTTTCGGCGTTACCATGTTTGTTAAACCTATCACGGTTCACCCCTTCTTTGATGATTCCCTAGTAACCACTGCAAGCTAGGTGTGAGTGCGATACGCAGCCGGGAATTCAATTCAGAACTCGCTAGCGCGAGTAATACTCGACGATTAGTTGCTCACTCAGGTTTCCGTCAATCTCTGAACGTTCTGGTAGTCGTACCACGGAACCCGATAAACTACGTAGATCACGGGACAGCCAATCTGGTATTGTCCGTTCTTCTGCAATTGCTGCGAGATCTTTAAAATAAGCCCGTTTAAGTGAGCCTTCCCGGACGTTTACTCGATCACCTGGTTTCAGAAGCATCGATGGTACATCGGTGCGACGCCCGTTCACGTCGAAATGACCGTGCGTCACGAGTAGGCGGGCCTGTGCCCGATTTGCAGCAAACCCAAGCCGAAACACGACATTATCCAGGCGTGATTCGAGGATTTGGAGCAAGTTGAGACCCGTCAGGCCACGTCGACCCAGCGACACCTCGTAATAACGACGGAATTGTCGTTCGAGGATACCATATACCCGGCGAGCTTTTTGCTTCGCTCGTAGCTGGCGTTGGTAATCCGATTCGCGCCTGCGTCGAAACTGGGCGCCTTTTCCATGTTGACCAGGTGGATAACCCCGGCGCTCAAATGCGCATTTCGGAGTAAAACACCGATCGCCTTTTAAGAATAATTTTTCGCCTTCTCGCCGGCACAATTTACAGACCGGCCCACTATACTTTGCCATTCAGTCTTCCCTCTCTATTAAACTCTGCGCTTCTTCGGCGGCCGGCAACCATTATGAGGCACCGGAGTCAAATCTGTAATCGAGATCACTTTCATGCCTAGGGCTTGTACAGCCCGGATGGCTGATTCACGGCCTGGACCGGGGCCTTTGACGAATACTTCCACTTCCTGCATACCCATCGCCATCGCTGCCTTAATTGCTTGCTCCGCTGCCAGGCGGGCTGCAAATGGGGTACTCTTTCGTGAACCTTTGAATCCGGCTGAACCCGCACTCCCCCAGGTGACGGTATTTCCCTGCGGGTCGGTGATCGTTACGATCGTATTATTGAAGGAGGCATTGATATGTACTTGACCAGCAGATAAAGTCCGTTTTGTCTTACGCGCTCCAGCACGCCGTGCAGAACGTTCTCCCTTTGCCATAACTCCTCGCTGTTCTTGAATGATTCCTGTGCGAAATTTCGACTGTTAAATACGAATACCAATCCATAAAAGAATTACTTCTTCTTCGCACCACGCCGTCGACCACGACCGGCTACGGTTTTCTTAGGACCCTTGCTTGTACGAGCATTCGTGCGGGTGCGTTGCCCTCGAGCTGGCAAGTTACGACGATGCCGAAGGCCACGGTAACTACCGATCTCGATCAGACGCTTGATGTTCAACTGAACTTCCCGCCGGAGATCGCCCTCAACTTTAATATTTTGACCGATATAATCGCGCAACAAAGCGACTTCAGCGTCTGTCAGGTCTTTCACTCGAGTATCTGCATTGATTTTAGTCCCCTGAAGGATTTCCTTCGCACGCGATGGACCGATGCCGTAGATATAGGTTAGACCAACTGCAACCCGCTTATTTCGCGGAAGATCAACGCCTTCGATACGTGCCATATCAATTCCTCATCCTTGTCGCTGTTTATGCTTCGGATTATCGCAAATGACATAAACAATGCCTTTGCGTTTAACTATCTTACATTTAGCGCATCGCTTCTTAACAGATGCCGACACTTTCATATCAACTCACTCCTTCACACATCTGAATTTCATGACGGCCAGATCGATAAATAGCCGAATTTATTATTTTACCAATACTTAACTCATTCGTCCATAAATCTAAATGACTTCTAAATCAGTTAGAATATATGGATCCCCATCCGTAACGGCTACCGTGTGCTCAAAATGAGCTGTCAGAGTGTTATCGGCGGCAACAACCGTCCACTGGTCAGGAAGTACTCTCGTCCGGTGCGTCCCAACCAGAACCATGGGTTCCAACGCAACAGTGATCCCAGGCCTCAGAACCAAACCCCGCCCCTTGATGCCGAAATTCGGCACCAACGGGCCCTCGTGCATTTGGCGGCCTACACCATGCCCGGTGTATTCACGAGGGACATGATACCCATGCCCTTCAACATACTCTTGAATTGCAGCGGATACATCTCCAACCCGGTAACCCGAGCGCATTTTATTTATTCCGATATATAGAGCCTGCTCCGTGACTTCCAGTAGATGCCGGGATTCTGGTGAAATCTCGCCCACACCTTCTGTAAATGCCGAATCGGCTACAAAGCCATCCAAAACCGTTCCACAATCCACAGATACAATTTCGCCTTCTTGCAGCTTGCGGGGACCAGGGATGCCGTGCACTAACTCCTCGTTGATCGAGACACAAATCGCGGCAGGGTAAGGATAAGGGCCAGGATAATTCTTGAAGGCCGCGATTGCCTTATGCTTCCGAATAACGTCTTCGGCGATCTGATCCAATTCTTTAGTGGAGACTCCAGGCCGAATGGCACGCCGAACAGCCTCCAACGCCAAGGCATTGATCCGGCCGGCTTCGCGCATAGTTTGGATCTCGTCTGCGCTCTTAATAACAACAGTTCTTTCTGCCATTATCTTATCGGACTGCTCCTAATGCAGCCAATAATTCTGTGGTCACGTTTTCGATCGATTGGGAGCCGTCCACCTCGATCAACAAACCCTTATTTGTGTAATAATCAATCAAAGGTTGTGTCTGCTCGAGATATACACGGATACGATTTGCTACTGTCTCTGCCTTGTCGTCTTCCCGTTGATATAGTTCAGATCCGTCAATATCGCAACGACCTGCTTGCTTAGGCGGATTGTGCTTCTCGTGGAATACATGCCCTGCCGCCCGGCAGGTCCAACGGCCAGACAGACGTTCGATCAACACATCTGAAGGTACCTTAATATAAGGCACCGCGATTAATTGACCCTTGAAGTCAGCAATCATCTTCTCTAAAGCGTCCGCCTGGGCAGGTGTGCGTGGAAAACCATCCAGCAACGCCCCTCTCTGGCAATCTGGCCGGTTTAATCGCTCCTGGATCATGGCGATCGTCACATCGTCCGGCACGAGTTCCCCGCGCTTGATATATCCATCCGCCAACTTTCCGAGCTCGGTCTGATTCTTCAGATTCTCCCGAAAAATATCCCCGGATGAGATATGGGTCAGGCTCAAATGTTCCGCGACGTTTTTCGCTTGTGTCCCTTTTCCAGCTCCTGGCGGCCCTAACAAAACAATATAATCAGGCATAGATAACTCCATCAACGGATCAACAGCGTGTCATCATAGCCATGCAGCTTTAACTCGGCTTCGATATTGAAGAATGTATCTCGTACAACGCCGACCACGATCAACAGCCCGGCAGAGCCCGTCAATAGCAATCCAGTGTTTTGGCCGAATGGAATGAGTAAACCTATCAACCAGGGCAAGATTGCCACAATGCCTAAGAACAGCGCCCCTGGCAAGGTAATCCGCCTCAACACTCTGGTCAGATATTTTTGAGTTGGCGCACCCCGGCTGACACCAGGGATCTGCGCACCAACCTTTTTCAGATTTTCTCCGTAGTTTTGTTGTGCAAATAACACGTCAGTATAGAAGAAGGTGAAGCCGACCACCATTAAGAAGTACATCACATAATAGACGTTGCTGGTACCGCCAAACGCGTTCTGGATGGTGGTCGAAAGGTTCTTAACCCATTCAACTGAGGAAGCGGCAAAAAAACTCGCTATGATCGCCGGGAAGGTCAACAGGGATTGGGCAAAGATCAATGGGATCATGCCAGCCATGTTGACCCGCAATGGCAGTGTGCCTTTTACGGGCATCGACATGCGGTTGCCCACCCGCCTGCCTGGATACATCACTGGTACGTTGCGTTGTCCTTGTTGCACAAAAACGATGGCGAAGATGGTCAACGTGGTAAAGATCAACATAAATGCCAGACCAATCCAGCGGGTCTGCTGGTCCGCCAAGACTCT
>Ga0233416_10000310_pt1 | contig 14966 bp, 12 predicted proteins | sample Sediment_Towuti__2_FD_188638 | JGI IMG/M metagenome (GOLD analysis project Ga0233416, IMG submission 188638) | Sediment microbial communities from Lake Towuti, South Sulawesi, Indonesia - Sediment_Towuti_2014_0_MG | ecosystem: Environmental > Aquatic > Freshwater > Lake > Sediment | place... | reverse complement strand
TGTCTTATTCTCACCGGATGAGATCGGCCTCGTGGCCGACGAGAAATTCTTCCGGGCAAAGACCCGCGTCATGCGAAAGGTCCGGGAGATGCTCGATAGCCTGTACCTGGGATTGAAGGAGGAGCTCGCCGGCGTCACCCTGCTGACGCCGAAAGAATTTGACCTGACCCGATCCCAGTTCGTGAAGGGGGAGCAACTGGAGGAGTTCCCGTACCAGTACCTGGACTTTCCCAAGCATTTCGTCGGGGACGACAAGCTGACCTTCCGCTCGCTCTTCTGGTGGGGCCATCATTTCGTGTTTGCGCTCATCGTTGAGGGGGAGGGGGTCCTTCGGTACAAGCAGAACCTCGTCAACCGGTATCACCAGGTCGCCGGCCGTCACCTTTCCCTCTGCCTGGGGCCGTCCCTGTGGGAGTGGAAGCGGGGGGAGGGGTACACGTTGGATCTGACCCATGATCGCAAGTCGGAGGTCTCCGCCGTCCTCTCGGGCCGTCGGTTCTTCAAGCTCGCGCGATTCCTGCCTTTTGATGACCCTGCCGTCGGAGATGGCCGGCTCGTGCAAGTCGGCCGCGAAACTTTTCGGGCGGTCCTGCCCGTCATCACCCCCTGACCGCGGAGCTATACTACTCATGCGTGAGCGACGGTGGGAGTCCCGCACCAAGCTGGGGTTCGGGGAGGTCCTGGCGCTGGGGGAACGGCTGGCGGCGTTGGGCCTGGAGCCGGCCCACCCCGCGAAGGACCTCATCTGCTACGTCGAGGAGTGGCCGGTGGAATCCCCTGAGGATCTGGATCGGCTGGACCCATGGCCGACGGAAGATGTCACTCTGGTTCACATCCGGGACGCGTGGCGCGGAGATTTTTTCCTGTTGTCGGGTGCCTACCATGCCGTCTACCGGCGGCACCAGGCGATAGGCACCTATTGCTCGGTGAGCCACCCGTGGAGGCTGCACGACGCACTGAGCACGCTTGACGGCCGCAACATGTTCTGGCTCGGGTTTCGACAGACCCATGGCTTCATCCGGGTGCGCCTCCACACGAGCGAGGTGATCACGCCGGGGGAGACCCGGGCCGACGACCGACGCCTCCTGTGGGTCGAGGAACGTCGGCGCGCGTTTCAGACGGCGATCACGTTGCTGGATCTGCCGATCGACATTCTGGTGGCGAACGGAAGCCTGGCGTTGCGATGCCAAGATGCTCGCACACCATTCTTCTGTTCATGGCCCGACGCGTTCGGACCCTGTCAGTTCGAATACAATTCTTCCGATCCCTTTGAGTTTCTCGTCCCGGCCAGCGGGCTGGCGGCCACGTACGGCGGAGAGCCTGCGACGGTACGTGCCTATCTGACGGGGTTCTCCGAGGCGGCCCTGGAGGAGTTTCGGGGCATGGAATCCGGCGCCAGGTATGCCTATCGGTGCTCAGCGCACTGTCCGCTGGATGAAGTCCCGGAGCTCCTCCTGGCCATCGCCCCTGCCGGCCGGCTCTATACGACGCTCTGCGAGTTTCAAACCCAGACCCTGTTGCCTGACGGGCAGGATGCCTGGGCCATCATCGGCATCATGGGGAGCGAGGACGGATTTCAGATCGAAGTCAGGCTGAACCGGGCGCCGCTCCGAGAGGAGGCGATGGCCGGATGGCTGGAACAACTATTAAGCCTCCCGGTGATCTACGCGCCCCTTCCGCCTTTCCCGTAACCGGGCTGCCACCATGCTGCCTGCCGCCAAGATTCGAGCCGCTCTCGCCAAGCCCTTGCTGCCCGTCGTGTTTTTCTTCGCGGGGGTGACCTACGACACGGTGACCCTCACCCGCATCGACCGCCTGCTCGATAACCTGATTCTCCTGTTGTACCTGAGCCTGCTGGGTCTATTGATCGTGCTGACGGGCCGTGCTGACCTCGGAAGAAGTAACCCGACGGAAGTCCTGGGGGCCGGATCGGGTGTCATGCAGCTCTTGGATCGTGCGCGGCCGCACTATTCACGGATCATCCAATTCCTCCTCGGCGGGCTGTTCAGCGCCTACGCGATCTTCTACTCCCGAAGCGCCTCCCTGACCACCACGGCCGTCTTCTTCGCGGTGCTCGTCGCGTTCCTCGTGGCGAACGAGTTCCTGCGGGACCGACTCTCCAGCGTGCGGCTGCTGGTGACACTCTATGCGCTGGTCACCTTCTGCTTCTTCACCTTTTTCCTGCCGGTGCTCACGGGGTTGATGAACACCGCGGTGTTCCTGCTCGGCGCGGTATTGAGCGGGCTCGTGACGTTGCGGGTCGTGGAGTTGATCTATCAGGGAGTCCGGGATCGCTCGCGGAACGAGGTCATCCTTACCAGCCTGCCGGCCATCGGGACGATCGTGGTCTTGGTGGGCTTCTATTTCCTCAACTGGATCCCGCCGGTTCCCCTGTCGCTGAAGTTCGGCGGGATTTACCACAAGATCGCGAAGGCCGATGACACCTACCAGTTGTCGTTCGAGCGGACCTGGTACCAGTTCTGGAAGCGCTCGGATGATCCATTTCGGGGCAAGGAACCTGTGTACTGCTTTACGGCCGTCTTTGCCCCGGTCGATTTGCGCACGACGATTTACCACCATTGGCAGTACCGTCCCCCGGATGAGAAACAGGCACGGCCATTCCTGACGGCGGACCGAATTCCCATTGCCATCTCCGGGGGGCGGGAGGCGGGCTACCGCGCCTACACGGTCAAGCAGAGCCTGAACCCGGGAGACTGGCGGGTGGATGTGGAAACCGGAGAAGGTCGCGTCGTCGGCCGTGTCGACTTTCGCGTGGAGGAGCGGGTCGGCGAGCCACCGGAACTGAGAACGATTACGTACTGACCGTCAGGCTGTGGATAACGAGATTTCTTTATGGAATCTTTAGCCAACCAATGGCGGTTGGTCATGAGATCTTTATGGGGTCCGCGCTAGACTTTTAAGGGAAACGCGGACACGCCAATGAAACCCACCCTTGCGATAACCCGAGTCCTCCTGCTGGCCACCGCCTTGGTCTGGCCGATCGAGTCCCACGGGCAGGCCGATACGGGCCACTTGCTCACGCAGGCTTTTGAGGCACTGGGAGGGTCAGGTAGGACGCTCACGGCGGGCAGTTCCTCCATCGACGGGCGGACCCTGGCGGGGCGGTTGACGGAGCAGGCGCTGGCGATCGATCCTTCCGAGCCTGAGGCGCATGTCAGGATGGGGCAGGTCCTCTATGAACAAGGTCACTACGCCGAATCAGTCCGTGAATATCATACGGCGCTACGCCAGAGTCCCGCCAGCGCGAGAATCTACACCAACCTGGGGATTGCACTCGAGGGGATGGGCGACTATGACAAGGCGATCGCGGCGCATCGGGTTTCGCTCCGGCTCGAGCCCGCCCAGGCCGAGGCCCACAACAACCTCGGCAACGCGCTCAAGGAGAAGGGTGACCTGCGCGGCGCGATCGCCGAATACCGCGAAGCCATTCTGCTCAAACCGGACTATGCCACTGCCCACAACAACCTCGGGATCGCGCTGTACGACAACGGCGATACTCAGGGAGCCGTCGCGGAGTACCGGTTGGCGATTCGGCTCAGGCCGGCGGCTGCGGAAGCCCACACCAACCTCGGCAACGCCTTGCTGAGCTTGAGAGACCTGGACGGTGCCCTGACGGAGCATCGTCTGGCCGTCCGCCTCGAGCCGGATTTTGCGGTGGCCCACGCGAACCTGGGGTACGCGTTGAAAGCTGCAGGCCAGAAGGCCGAGGCCGCGCGCGAGCTCATGAAGGCCTTACGGCTCGCGTTGGGCACCCCGGCTGAGCGGCAATGGATTCTCAAGACGCAGGCCCTCCTTCTGGACCTCGAGCAGTAGACCGGCCAGACTCTCCCCTTCTCCGGCCAGTGTCGCTACTTCTTGCCTTCTCGGCGCGAGGTGTGTTGGAAGACGCACTTGGGGCAGGTGTAATGCACGAATCGCCCCCCGGCGACGAGGCGTTTCTCCATGGGTACCTTGCACCAGGTGCAGGCGCGGTCCGGCACGTCGGCCAGCACCGTGGCGGCCTGATCCGGATGATCGGTGGGCGTCGGAGGCATGGCGGTGATTGTGTCCGAGGGATCGTGAGCTTGTCAATCGCCGGAGGAAAGGGGTAGACTGCCCGCCCATGCCACCGAAATCAGTGAAGGAATTCTTCCAGGGGCTCCCGGGCAAGTTCGACGCCGAGGCGGCGGAAGGACTTGAGGCGGTTTATCAGTTTGATCTCAGCGGCCCACAGGGAAGTCAGTACCATCTGGTGGTCGAAAAAGGCGCCTGTTCGGTTCAAGAAGGAACCCACCCCGACCCGCACGTCACCTTTTCCATGTCAGGCGAGGACTGTTTGGCTGTTCTGGGCGGGCAATTGGATGGCCAGTCGTTGTTCATGTCCGGTCGCATCCGCATCAGCGGCGACCTCGGGTTGGCCATCCAGTTGAAAAGCCTGTTTCCTACGGTCCACTAGCCCTGCCCCTTCGGAGCCGCGAGAAGACCCGCTCTCAACCGATCAACACAAGGGATCATTTTCGGGCAGGGCGAGGTCCCCGCCCATTCTTGGAAGCCAGTGTACGAGGTCGTCCTGGGCTCACTTCGGCAGCATGAGCCAGGACCACGATATCCTGTACCTGCAAGTATGGCTCGCCCGTATTAGTTGTGTTGCTGCAGACAGTCTCCATCTGCGTCAGGCTGCTGGCACGGGTTGTGCGTCGAGTGCAACCGCCAACATGAAGACGCACGTGCTGTCCATCCGGCGGGGACTTCTGGCGAGCCTGCTGCTCAGTCTGATCGTGGGCCTCTGGCTGGTGGGCCACGTGGTCCCGCTGGAGGCCGTCGGCTCATGCGCCCGCTCTCAGGTCGCGAAGATCATGCATGAGGAGATGACCGGCACGCCATGCTCTTTCCTGTGGTCCCAAAACGTAACCTTTGATGTACGAACCGCCGCGATGTTTACGCTCGCTCACACGCTCTGGATTTCGCTGGCCTTCATGCTCGCGTCGGCCTTGTTCGGGCTGACCCAACAGCGGATGCAGCCGCCACTCCTCAGCGAGAAGACCGGCCAAGACGCCGGCCCCACGAACACGATCGCGGAGCTTGAGGCAAACATGGAAGAACTTCCGAAGGAGGTGCCAGACGCTCCTCCACCGACTTTGTTCGACAACTGCGATGATGACCGCCACGAAGACTTGGCGGCTGTCCTGCGACAGGAAGAACCGGCCGTCCTGAACGGGCAGAGGCCGGCGGCACCCGTCGCTGAGCCTCCGCTGAAGTCTGTTCCGGTCGAGATTCGGGTATCAGCCCGGTCTCCGCGGCCGTCCCGTCCGAACGGTGGGGGGCATTATCTGGAGTACTGGGGGCTTCGGGAGATGCCGTTTGAGAATACGCCGAACCCGAAGTACTATTTCCCCTCGCCCAACCACGAGGAGGCCCTTCAACGGCTTCTCTACGGGATCGAAGCCCGAAAAGGGGCGGTCATACTGACCGGAGAGATCGGCTGCGGCAAGACGCTCTTGAGCAGAACCCTGATGCGCCATCTCTCCGCGGAGAAATATGATACTGCCATGATCGCCGATCCGTCCTTCGAGGACGCTCACCTGTTCAGGGAGGTGTTGTACCAACTGGGGATCGATTCCGGAGGGTCCGAACTGGACCTGCGCCATCGCCTGAACGACCGGTTGCTCGAGAATCTGAATCGGGGACTGGATACGGTGCTCATTATCGACGAGGCGCAGGCAATCCGAGATGATCAGATGTTCGAAAAGCTCCGCTTGCTGCTCAATTTTCAGCTCAACGACCGATTCTTATTGACGCTCGTGCTGCTAGGCCAGCCTGAGCTCAGGACCCGGCTCCAGGGTTTCCACCAGTTTTTTCAGCGAGTCGCGATTCGCTATCATCTTGGCCCGTTTTCGGAGGCCGAGGTGGTGAGGTACATTCGATCTCGCTTGGCGGTCGCGGGCTGTACACGAGAGGTTTTCACGCCTGACGCATGTTCGCTGATCTTCCGGGCATGCGGGGGCATTCCGCGAAAGGTGAATACCTTGTGCGACCTGAGCCTGCTGCTCAGCTCCATGGAAAAAGCAACGGTGATTGACGGCAAGATTGTGGGCCGGGTTGCGGTCAAGGTCACGTACGGGATCGGTGAGGATCACCGGCTCGCCGTGCCCCTCTCCTCGTTCCGGCAGCAGCGCGTCCCGCTTGGTACCTAAGCGCTCACCTTTTTCGCTACCGCCACCGGCATCTCCGATTTTCCGTCTCCTCCCTGGGCGCCCATATCCGGGTCCGTCTTCCTGGGAAATCGTTCCTCCAGGATCAGGTACAGGGTGGGGATCAGGAACAGGGTCAAGACGGTCGAGACGCTGAGCCCTCCGATCACGGAGCGGGCCAGAGGGGCGTTTGTCTCTCCGCCGGTCCCCAGACCCAGCGCCATCGGCATCAGCCCGAACACGGTTGCCAGCGACGTCATCAGGATCGGCCGCAGGCGCGTTCGGGAGGCCAGGATGACCGCCTCCCGCAACGCCGTCCCGCGTCGGCGCAGCACGTTGGTGTAGTCCACCAGCAACACGCCGTTCGAGACCACGATGCCCAGCATCATGATCACGCCCATCATGGACGTCGTGGAGATCGTGGTGTCGGTCAGAAAGAGGACCAGCCACACACCGACGAGTCCGAGCGGAATCGAGAACATGATGACGAAGGGGTCGATCAGCGATTTGAACTGCGCGGCCATCACCATGTAGACCAGCATCAGGGCGAGGATCGTGGCGAAAATCAGCCCCTCCATCGTCTCCCGCTGCTGCTGAATCTGCCCGGCGAGCCGGATGCTGAACCCTGCCGGCAGTTGCAGCTGCGCGAACCTCTCTTCGAGGGCCTTGGCGATGCTGCCAAGGTCGCGACCGACGGGATTGGCGGTGATATGGACCACGCGCTGGAAGTACTTGCGGTCGATCTGCACCGGTCCCGCGTTGAACTGGACCGTCGCCAGGTTCTTCATCAACACCGGCTCGCCGGACCTTGAAGTCAGGATCACGTGGTTCTCGAGGTCACTGAGCTCCTTCCGATATGGCTCGGCGAGCCACGCGCTGATGTAGTACTCGTTCCCGTTCTGCGGGTCGGTGTAGATGATCGGATCCACCTGGCCATTCCCCACCAGCGAGTAGAGCACGGCGTTCGCGACGTCGGTCTCGCTGATCCCCAGGAGCGCCGCCTTCTCTCGGTCGACGTGCACGTTCAACTCCGGATAATTCTCCTCCCGGCTCGCCTCGATGTCGGCGAGTCCCTTTACGTCGTGCATGATCGTTTCCACCTGCTTGATCACCGCGCGGGCCTTCTCAAAGTCGTAGCCGTAGATTTCCACGTCTACGGCTTTCTGCGAGCCGAAGCTGGTGACGCGTTTCACGATCCCGCCGGGATCGAAAAACATCGCGACGCCCGGGAATAGCTTGAGCACCTTGGGGCGGACGTCGTCCATGATCTGGATCTGGCTTCGTTTCCGCTGGTCCGGCGGGGTCAGGTAGATCTGGATGACCGACGCATGCGGGCCGGTGTTACGATTGAACAACGACGCGCGTCCTTGCTGAAGGACGCCCGTACTGGACACGATCGTGTCCAGCTCCTCGGGTTTGATGCTTTCGCGGAGGACGCGCTCGATTTCCCCGACCTGCTGTTCAGTTTTCTCCACCCGTTGACCGACCGGCGCCCGGACGTTGATGCGAAGCTGGCTTTCATCGGTGACCGGAATGAACTCGGACCCGATGAACGGCAGCAAGCCGAGCGAGCCGATAAAGATCGCCAGGATGGTGCCGATGACCGTGGTTCGGTGGGCGAGCGTCCACTTCAAGGCGTTCTGGTAGTGATCGTCGATCCGCTCATACCAGAGCCGGCTGCGCTCGATAAAGCGTCCCCACCAGGCGGGCAGGTGGCGCGCGGCCTCCTGCTCCGGCTTCAGAAATTTATAGCAGAGGCACGGCGTGACCGTGCGGGAGATGAAAAAGGAGGTGAAGAGAGCGATGGCGATCGTGAGGGTCAGCGGGATGAGCAGCAGCCGGGCGATACCGATCACGAAGAAGATGGGCAGGAAGACGACGACGGTTGTCACGGTCGAGGCGAAGATGGGCATGGCGACCTCCCGCGCCGCGTTCACGATGGCATCCCAGCGCGAGGGATCCTTGTTCAGATGCCGCTGGATATTCTCGAGCTCGACGATCGAGTCGTCCACCAGCCGCCCGACGCCGAGCGCCAATCCGCCCAATGTAAAAATGTTGAGGGTCATGCTCGCGAAATAGAGGACGATGAAGGTCACCAGGATCGAGAGCGGGATGGCGACGGAGATGATCAACGTGCTGGTCAGGTTGCGCAGGAAGACCAGGATGACCGCGGCGGCCAGCAGCGAGCCGTGCCAGGCCTGCTCGGTCAGGTTCTTGATGGCCATGCGGATGTACAGCGACTGGTCGAAGGAGATCCCCAGCTTGACCCCGGCGGGAATGCCGACCATCTTCGGCAGCGCCCGCCTCAGCGCGTCCACGACCTCCACTGTATTGGCGATCGGCTGCTTGTTTACCCGCAAATAGACCGAGCGATGGCCGTCCGTACGGACGATGTTGGTCTGGATGTCGGATGAGTCGGTGACGGTCCCCAGGTCCCGGATACGGACAGGGTTGCCCCTCGAATCCACCTTCACGATCACATCGTTGATCGGCTCGACCTTCTTGAACTGATTGTTGGTGAAGACATTGTAATCGAGATTCCCGGCCTTGATGTCGCCGGAGGGCAGGATGAGGTTTGCCTCCTTCATCGTGCGGACCACGTCCAGAATCGACAGGCCGCGTGCCTGGAGAAGGGCGGGGTCCAGGTTGATGTTGATCTGGCGGATCTTCCCGCCCTCGACCGTCGCCGCAGCCACGTTCTTGATCTGTTCGATTTGCGGCGCGATCGTGTTGAAGGCGAGGTCATAGAGCGCGCGCTCATCCAGATTGGCGCTGGACGCCGTGACGAAGGCGACCGGGATGTTGGAGACATCGAACTTGACGACGAAGGGTTGGAGCACACCGGGAGGCAACTGGTTCAGGATTTGCGTGATCCGCTGCATGACTTCCATCTGCCCGACGTTGATGTCGGCGCCCCAGTTGAACCAGACTTGGACGGCGCCCAACCCCAGCTTCGAGAAGGATTCCACGTGCTCGACGTCCGAGGCTGAGCTGACTACTTTTTCGATGGGGTAGATGACGCTTTGCTCGATGTCCACCGGCGGTGCGCCCTTGTAGACGACGCCGACGAAGACCACCGGCACGCTGATGTTTGGAAAGAGGTCAACCGGCAGGCGATCCAGCGACGTGGCCCCGAGCACCACCATCGCCAGCGACAGCATCAGGATACCGATCCGGTTTCTGAGAGCGAGCAGGGTTAACCACATATGCCTTTACTCGTCACGCGTCACCCTTCACGGGTTCAAGGGGATGTGCCTGCACGGGCGTGCCGTCGCTGACCAGATCCTTCCCCGAGACGATGACCGGCTCGGTGCCCGTCAGCCCCTTCGTGATTTCGATCCGGTTCCCCGTCCGACTGCCGACCTCCACCGGCACCTGATGCGCCTTGCCATCCCGGACGACGTACACGTACTGGAGGTCCTCCAGGCGGGTCAGGGCATCGACTGGAATTTGGATCGCATCCGGGTGCCTGCCGACCACCACTTCGACGCGGGCGAACATGCCGCCTTTGAGCGCATGGTCGGTGTTCGGGAGATCCACCTCCACGGTCATGGTACGGGTGGCTCGATTGAGCGCCTGCACGACCCGCGTGACCTTCCCGATGAAGACACGGTCCGGGTAGGCCTCCGCGCGTATCTCGGCTCGTTGTCCGATCGCGACCAGCGGGATCTCCTTCTCGACCACTTCGATCAGAGTGCGCACGGTCGCGATTTCGTGGAGGGTCAGGATGCCTCGGGACACCGTGGACGTGCTGGCGGTGGACCCGGTCACGTAGGCGCCGGGATCGAGGTTCCGCTCGGCGACGTAGCCGGCGAAGGGCGCGCGGATGTACGAATAGGCCAGGTTGGTCTCCGCCTGCTGGAGGGCCACTTCCATCTGCTTCACCTGCGCCCGCAGGGACTCCAACTGCGCGACTGCCATATCGTAGTTGACCTGGGCGTTGTCGAGATCCTGCTGGGACACGAACTGGTCCTTGATCAGCGCCTGCATCCGGTCCAGCGTGAGCTTGGCGTTGCGGATGTTCGCGTCCTGACGCAGGACCTCCGCCTGGGCCGCTGCCAGGTTCGCCTTCGCCCGGTTCACCGCGTGCACGTAGTCGGTGTGGTCGATCTCAACGAGCAACTGGTTCGCCTTGACGAAGTCCCCCTTGTCCACGTGGAGCTTGGCGATGTAGCCGTCCACGCGAGAGAACAGATTGACTTGCTGATTGGGTTGGATGTCGGCCGTGTATGAGAGTCGAACGTCCAGGTCCCCCCGGATCGGCAGGATCGTGCCGACCGTGATGACGCGTCCCTGGCGCGAGTCGCCTTTTGACCCGCTGCTTGAAAGACGGACCACGAGGCCGGCCAGCACCAGGATTGCCGCGGCGGCGACCATGAGAAACAGCGGATGTCTGACCCGGCTCATCGGGAGGCCTTCCTGTTCCGATTCGAGGCCGGCGGCTTGGCCCGGAGGCCGTCCAGAAACAGTGTGACATAGGTGGCCACGGTATCCTCCGGGGACGCGTGCAAAGGCACCCGAAAAATCTCATGGAGGAGCCGGTGGTGCGCAATCATCCCCATGAATGCCCGCGCGGTCAGGAGGGGATCCACCCGGCGGAGGGCGCCCTCCCGGATCCGATGCGCGATGTAGCCGGCCAGGTAGTCGTAAAAGACGCGGTGCTGGTTTCGGAAGAACATGTCCGACAGCTCATGCCCCTCCAGCGCGCTGAACAGGAGCAGGCGGAGCAGGGATGGGTCTGCTCCGCGACGGATGCGATGGCTGGCGACCATCGTGAACACCCGTACGTCATCCCGCTTGCGAGCCGCCTCCTCGACGGCGGCCAAGAGCTCCGACAGCGGCGCCTTCTCGGCGAGGATCGCGGCGTAGAGCGCGCGCTTCGTCGGAAAATACTTGAAGAGCAGCGCCTCGCTGATCCGGGCGGTCCTCGCGATCTCCCGCGTGGTGGTCCCGTTGAAGCCCTTCGCGGCGAACAGGGCGGCGGCGGCGGCGATGATGCTGGCTTGGCGTTCCTGCCCGGCAGACCGGACCAATCTGGATGGTGATCGCGCCTTCATCGTCGGCCTGGTGAGTAAGTAATCACTCACCACGTTACCACGGAAGGCTCTCTTCCGACAAGCCGGATGAGGATCGTGGAGCAAGAAGGATAAGAAAAGTCCTGAGCTGGAGGGGAATCCGAGGGCTTACTGCCGAATCCTGGCCCAGGCCTGCTGGTATTCTTCGAACGAGTCCACTTCCACCCAGCCCTTGAAGATGGGGACGCTGCTGACCGTGTGTCCGGTATCGATCAGCTCCTGGATCATGTCTGTGAATGAGGCGCGGAGGAAGCTGCCGGCTTCGTGGAACCCCTTCTTCTTGTATGTCACGCGCGCCTCCCGATAGGCGTGTTTGAACGCCTCGATGCCCTGGTCGGAGAACATAGCGAGGCCGATGAACTCCCCGTGGGCCAGGTCGTGCGGCAGGTCCTGTCCGATCTGGAGGATGCGGTTTTCCTCCTCCGGCAGGAGGTACCGGGACAGGTAGTCGGCGCCGGGCGGGGTTTGCAGCCTCACCAGGTCCGGCTTGATCGGGGGGGTGGCATGGCCGCGCTGCCGCTGGTCGTACCAGGCGAGGTCCACCACGAGCGAGATATCAGCCGGGCTCTTCAAGAGCTTCTGCAGCACGGCGACGTCGAAGACGATGTCCCCGTAGAGAAACAGGCACCGGCCCTTCATCTCGGGCTCGGCACAGAGGAGCGAGAACAGGTCCCCCGTCTCTTCGTACCGGTCGTTGTCGTAATACCGGAGGTTGGGGAGCGTGATCGCCTCCTTCTTGTAGCCGCGCACGACGGCAATCTGCTTGATGTTGCACTCGTGCAAGGCCGACACCTGCCGCTCCAGAATGGTTTTCCCCTTGATGTCCAGGAGGCACTTCGGTTTGTCTTCGATGAGAGGCAGGAGCTGTTTCTCGAAGCCGGCGGCGGCGATGATTGCGGTGACCCGCTCGCCCCCGACCGGCAGGAACCGCCGTTCATCCTCCTCCATCTGGGGGACCCCGACGAGCTCGTAGACCTCGTTGAGGTTGACGATCCGGTCGTTGACCGCGCCCGGGCGCGTATCCCGCTTGATGACGGCGAGGGCGTCGCGCATGGCCTTGATGCCGGCCCGAATGACCTGGTTGGCGTAGATGACGACCTTGAAGCCCGCCTCCTCCAGCTCCGTCGCGGTAACCCCGTCGAAGATCGTCGGGACGACGACGAGCGGGACGCGGCCGGACCATTTCCGGGCCACAGTTCTGAGCTCGTCAAAGGTCGGAGACTTGGAATGGATCAGCACGGCATCCGCGCCGGCCTGCGCGTAGGCCTCGGCCCGCTTGAGGGCTTCCTCCTGGCCCCACCCGGCGATCAGCGCCTCGGTTCTGGCGATGACCATGAAATCCGGCACGGTCTGGGCCGCTTTGGCGGCTTTGATCTTCCCGCAATGTTCGTCGATCGGGACCAGCTCGCGGCGGACGCCCGCGTAGAAGCTGCAGCGCTTCGGAAACACGTTGTCCTCGATACAGATCGCGGCGATTCCTGCCCGTTCGTGGTCCGTCACGGTGCGCATGACGTTCAGCGCGTTCCCGTAGCCGGTGTCGCAGTCCGCGATGATCGGGATGCCGACTGCTTCGACCATGTTCCGCTCGACGTCGAGCTGCTCGGTCAGCGTGACGAAGCTGGCGTCGGGGATGCACTTGAGCGCGGCGGAGATGCCGAACCCGCTCGCCCAAATGGCGTCGAAGCCGGCTTCCTGGACCAGCTTGGCGCTGAGTGCGTCGTGGGCCCCGACGGCCCTCACGAGGCCGGGGCGGCGAAGCAGGTCTCTGAGCTTGGTGGCGTTATGCATCGGGCGTCACTATGCGAAAGAGGATCGCTAACTGTCAACCCCAAAGTTATCGGTGAGGCTGACTGGTCGGCATAAGTGAGGAAGGCGCAGTCATTGACCGCCGAGATCCTCGGTGAACCGGGGAGCCAGTTTCCGGCTTTCAATGAACACGAGCCCCCGTTCTTTATCGACAACGAAGGTCAGGTTGATCTCGGTTTCATCCCCCCGCCAGTTGAATTGCTGGAAGAGACCCCCGGCGATCTGCCCGGGAGTCGTGTCGAGGGGCCCGAACCGCGATTGCAAATAGGTGAGGACCGATTCATGCGTCTTTTGGCCTTGATAACGCACAGCCACTCTGGCGAACTTCCCGTCGATCGTGACGAACCGCATCGACTCGACGTTGACCTCACCCAAGCGCGGTTGTCCTTGTTTGCGTTCGTATTCTTGGACTCTGTCTCCCACTCCTACCGGCACGAAGACCGCTGATTCGACGAGCGTTGCTTCCCAGGGGATGCCCTCAAAGCCCTTGGGGTCGTTCACCATGCGGACCGCCAAGGCCGACGGTGGGAGCAGTACCTCAAGGGCGGAGATGAGGAACAGGATGGAGCTGCCATACCATCGCGGAGTCAGTTCCACCATGATGTGTACCGTTCGGCGAGACCGCACGTCCCGCTCAATAGCCGGACCCGATGTCAAGCATGGCCTCAGTCAAGCGGGGGGCCAATGCCCGGCTCTCGATGAACAGGTAGCCATGTTCATTGTGGGCTGCGTAGGTCAGGTTGATCTCTGTATCCGGTCCCCGCCAGTTGAACTGCTGGTTGAGGCCGCGGACCATGGATCCCGGGATTCGCGAGACCGGCCCGAACTGTGACTGCAAATAGGCCATGACTTGCTCGTGAGTTTCCTTGCCCCGATACCGCACCGCCACCCGAACGAACCGGCCGTCGATGGTGACGAATCGCATCGATTCCACCGGCGCGTCGCCCAAGCGTGGCGTGCCGCCTTTCAATTCATACCCCTTGACGCGTTCACCGGTCTCGGCCAGCGTGAGGTTCGGGAGTTCGGCAATTGCAGACCCCCAGGTAATACCTTGGAATCCGCTCGGGTCATTCAACATCTCGCCGGACCGGGTAGACGGCGGTGCAATGAGCGAGAGTAGAGCCGAAAGGATCAAGAAGGCGGGCGCGCTGGGCGTGATCCTGCTCATCGAAAGAAAAGCAGGTTAACACGATAGGGAGACGAAGGCAACGGGGCTCCGGTGTTGAGAAATCGCCCGCGTCTCGTTATAATGCGGTCTCTTTTTGCGGCCGGACCTCTGCGCCCGGCCGCTGTTGTTTTGGGTCTCTCCTGCGCGCGCCATGCTAGAGAGCGACGAGTTCGTCGAATCGTTGCAGAACATCGGGTTCGATTTCTTCACCGGCGTGCCCGACTCGATCCTGGGCGGCATCATCGCCACGCTGATGGAACGGGGGCTGTACACTCCGGCGGTCCGCGAGGACGAGGCGGTGGCGATGGCGGCCGGGGCGTACATGGCCGGCAAGACGCCCGCGGTGCTGATGCAGAATTCCGGCCTGGGGACCTCCCTCAATACCCTTATGTCTTTGAACCTGATCTACCAGCAGCCCTGCCTGTTGATCGTGTCGTGGCGTGGTTTTCAGGGCAAGGATGCCCCCGAGCATCTCGTCATGGGCCAGACGATGACACAGCTCCTCGACGCGGTGCGAATTCCGTACCGGACGCTCTCGGAACACAGCCTCGTGGACGATCTGAAGTGGACGTCGGAGACCTTTATGAACCAACGGATTCCGCTTGCGCTGCTCCTCAAGAAGGGCGTGGTCAAGAGCATTCAGCCATGACCGACGGACGTGAATCGCACGGAGCTGTTGGGTCCGTTGAGTCGGTTGAGTCCGTTAACGGACCAAACAGACCTAAC
>Ga0233416_10000309_pt1 | contig 14993 bp, 13 predicted proteins | sample Sediment_Towuti__2_FD_188638 | JGI IMG/M metagenome (GOLD analysis project Ga0233416, IMG submission 188638) | Sediment microbial communities from Lake Towuti, South Sulawesi, Indonesia - Sediment_Towuti_2014_0_MG | ecosystem: Environmental > Aquatic > Freshwater > Lake > Sediment | place... | reverse complement strand
ATCGAGGACGAACTCGGCGAGATCCGCTACTTCTACGTGTGGGAGGGCGTGCGCATCCGAAAGGCCGTGCACTTCTTCCTCATGCGAGCGACCGGCGGCCACGTCTCGCTCCACGACGAGGAGATGGAGGACGTTCGCTGGTTCCCTCTCACCGAGGCACTCGCGGCGGCCGGGTACCGGGGCGAGCGCGAGGTCCTCGACCGCGCCGCGGAACGGCTCAGGTGACCCCGCTCGAGGCCCTCCTCGGGATCCTCGTCGGGTTCGTCGCAGGACTGCTCGCGGGGCTGTTCGGCGTCGGTGGCGGCATCGTGACGACGCCGGCCGTGAACGTGCTCCTCGGCGGGACGGCTATCCAGGCGATCGCCACCCCACTGCCGGTGATCCTGCCCACCTCGCTCGTCGGCGCGTACACGTACGCGAAGGCGGACGAGACTTCCTTCCGGGCGGCGCGATGGGCCGCCGGCCCCGGCATCCTCGGAGCCGCCATCGGTGCGTACCTGACCGAGTACGTCAACACGCACCTCCTCCTCCTCGTGACGTCCGTGCTCATCGGCACGACGGCGATCCAGGTCATGCTCGGCAGAGCCCCGAAGACCTCCTGGGTCAAGGGCGAGACCGCCGGATGGAAGTACGGAGCGATCGGACTCGTCGCCGGCTTCGTCTCCGGGCTGCTGGGCGTGGGTGGGGGGATCGTGCTGGTCCCGGCCTTCACCGTGCTGCTCGGCATGCCGCTGAAGCGCGCGCTCGGCACCTCGCTCCTCATCATCGCGGTGCTCGTCGTCCCCGGAACGCTCGTCCACTGGTGGCTCGGGCACATCGACTGGGCGATCTTCTTGGTCCTCACCATCGGCGTCGTGCCCGGCGCTCGGCTCGGATCCCGACTCGCGCTCGAAGCGCGCGAGTCGGTCCTACGGGTCGCGGTCGGATCGTTCCTGCTGATCGTCGCCCTCGCCTACGGCGTATCGCAGATGGTCTCGCTGCTCCAGGGCCACGGGTAGGATTGGCCTGCCGATGCGCCGGCTCGCCGCGTTCCCGCTCATCGCCGTGCTGCTCGCGTGGTCCGCGCCGGTGGTCGGGGCGCAGGAGCCGAGCTCCATGTCCCTCACGCTCCTCGCGCAGACGCCCTGGGCCTCGCTGACCGCCCCCGGGCTCGATGTGCGGTTCCGGGCCGCGAACTCGGGCGACACCGCCGCGGACGATCTCACGATCGGCGTCACGTTGTTCGGACGCGTGACGAGCCGCACCGCCTACGAACAGTCGCTCCTCGCGGACCCGGAGCCCCCGGTCGTCATCGACGGCGAGACGCTCTTCCGCGAGGGAACCGTCGAGCCCGGCGCGAGTCGCGACTTCGAGTTCACACTGGATCTCACCTTCCCGGGCATCGACACGAGCCAGCCGGGCGTCTACCCCCTCAAGGTAGAGCTGCGAAGCGGTGGTGTGCCGCTCGCCGCGATCCGCACCCCGGTCATCTTCCTCGTGCGCACGCCCGAGCAGCCCATGACGTCCTCCTGGGTGTTCGTCCTCCACGCGCCGATCACCTTCGGACCCGACGGCGTCTTCACCTCACCGATGCTCGAGGGGTCGATCCTCCCCGGTGGGAATCTCGCCGGCGAGATCCGGGCCCTCGCCTCGCTCGCGGTCGAGACCTCCATCCCCGTCGATGTCGTCGCCTCACCCGTCCTCCTGAACCAGCTTGCGAGGATGCGAGACGGCTACGAGGTGGTCGACGGGGGCGAGGTCCGCGAGGTCTCACAGGGCACCGGCGGCGCCGCGGCGGCGGCGTCGGCCATCGAGAGCCTGCGGCGCATCGCGGCGGCGCCCCAGGTTGCGCTCTCGGCGCTCCCGCTCTCCGCGCCCCAGGTCCCATCGCTGCTCGCCGCGGGGATGACCGGCGATCTCGACGTGCAGCTCGCTCGCGGATCCGAGGTCGTCAACGCCCTCCTGGCCGCCACCGCCGACCCCACCTCGCTCCGCCCACCGGGCGGAGCGCTCGACGACGCTTCGGTCGAGGCGCTCGACGCGAGGGGGATCGGCGTGCTCTACCCGGATGCAGGCGGCGTCGAGATGCCGCCCCAGCCCCTCGACTTCGCACAGCCGCCCACCGCCGCCGTGGGTCCGGACGGAGCCGTGACCGCCGTCGTCCCCGACCCGGCGGTCGCGACGCTCATCGCCTCCGGCGCGGCGTTCGACGACCCGGTCCTCTCCGCGCAATCCGCGCTCGGCGAGCTCGCCACGATCTGGCTCGAGCGGCCGGGAGAAGCGCGCGGGATCGCCGTGCTGCTGCCCGACGGGCTCAGCCTGCCCGGAGCGTTCTTCGCCCCGTTCGTCCACGGCATCGCGGGCGCGCCCTGGCTCGACCCGGTCCCGGCGAGCGAGCTCGCGGCGGCGTTCCCACCGGGGGAAGGCTCGACCGCCCTCACGGGACCTCAAGCGATGACCTTCAGCGACCCCTACATCGGCCAGCTACGCCAGGCGAGACGGCGGATCGATGCATATCGCTCGATGCTCGCGGAGGAAAGCGACGAGCCGGATCGGATGGAGACGCAGCTGCTCCTCGCGGAGGCCGGCCAGTACCTCTCCGATCCAACGGGCGGGCTGACGTTCATCGACGCGGTGCGCGACGAAGTCGGGAGCATCTTCCGTGCCGTCGAACCCGACGCAGGGCAGGTGATCACGCTGACCTCGAGCACCGGCAGCCGGATCCCGGTGCGGGTCACGAACGGCACCACGGAGCGGATGCACGTCGCCGTTCGTCTCGTCTCCCAGCACCTCCGGGAGTCGCCGAGCTCGGATCTCACGCTCGACCCCGGCGCCACCGAGACCCTGACGTTCGACGTCGACCTGAAGACGACCGGTCGGTTCCCCGTGCAGGTCCAGGTCGTCGCGCCGAACGGGCGCGTGGTCAACGACACGACCGTGATCGTGCGCTCAACCGCCTACAGCCGCCTCGCGCTCATCGTGACGCTGCTGGCGGCGCTCGTGCTCTTCGCTGTGTGGGGAAGGAGGTTCCTACCACGGCGGACGACATGAACCCGGCGGCGGACGTGACGCCCGCTTCCCCGGAGACCGCCGAGCTGCGGCCCGAGGATTCGACCTCGGCGTTCGTGCGGAACACAGCCGTCATGGCCGTCGGCACGGGGCTGTCGAGGATCACCGGGTTCCTTCGGGTATCGGCGATGGCGTTCGCCCTCGGCATCACCGAGTCGCGCCTCGCCGACGCCTACAACATCGCGAACATCACCCCGAACATCATCTACGAGCTCGCGCTCGGCGGGGTGCTGACGTCGGTCGTCGTCCCCGTCTTCGTGGAGTGGATGCAGACGCGCGGCCGCGAAGCCGCGTGGGAGGTCGCGCGCAAGCTCCTCACCGTCGCCTGCATCGTGCTGTCCGCGATCGCGCTGCTCGCCATCGTGTTCGCCCCGTGGATCGCGCGTCTGTACACCACGCGCTACGGAGCGGACCAGGAGGCCACTCAGGAGCTCACGACGTTCTTCCTGCGCTGGTTCATGCCCCAGATCGTCTTCTACGGGCTCGGGGCGATCGCGAGCGGATTGCTGAACGCGGACCGCCGCTTCGCCGCTCCGATGTTCGCCCCGATCGCGAACAACCTCATCGTGATCGCGACGTTCGTCACGTTCACCCTGATGCCCGGACCGGCTCCCGGCTCCCACGAGCTCGCCACCAGGGCCCAGGAACTGGTACTCGCCATTGGGACGACCCTGGGGGTGGTCGGGATGACGGTCGCCCTGTGGCCCTCGCTCCGCCGCACCGGGTTCCGCTTCCACTGGCGCCCCCAGCTCCGCGACGAGGCCGTCGTGAAGATCGGGCGTCTCGCCGGTTGGGTCCTCGTGTACGTCGCGGCCAACCAGCTCGCCTACATGGTCGTGCTCGTGCTCGCGGGAGGGACGCAGGGCGGGTACACGGCGTACGGCGCCGCGTTCATCCTCTTCCAGCTCCCCCACGCGATCTTCACGGTCTCGATCGTCACCGCGCTCCTACCGGCGATGTCTTCGCGATGGGCCGACCACGATGTCGAGGGCTTCCGAGCGCTCCTCGCGCGCGGTATCCGCGCAACCGCGGTCATCGTCGTGCCCGCGGCGCTCGCCTACCTCGTGATCGGGCGGGACATCGTGCGGCTCGTCCTCCAGCACGGTGTCGCGGGGGCGGAGAGCGGCGACCTGGTCGCCGACGTCCTCGCCTCGTTCGCGCTCGGCCTGTTCTTCTTCTCCACGTTCCAGCTGCTCCTCCGCGCCTTCTACGCGATGCAGGACACCCGAACCCCCGCGCTCGTGAACCTCGGGGCCATGGTTCTGAACATCGGAGCGGACCTCCTGTTCGTGTTCGGGTTCCACCTCGGCATCCAAGGTCTCGCGCTCGGGCATGCGACCTCCTACGTCTTCTCATCCGCGGTCGCGCTCCTCATCCTTCGACGGCGCCTCGGCGGGCTCGAGGGAGCGCGTGTCGCTCGGAGCCTCGCCCTCACGCTCGTGGCCGGGACCGCGACGGCGCTCGCCGCGTGGGCGGTCGCCAGATTCGTCGGCAACCGGCTCCGGACGGCCACGCTCGCCGCGCAGAGCGTGCAGGTCCTCGCTGCCGTGGGTGCCGGGGTCCTTGTGTTCCTCGGTGCTGCGCTTATCTTGCGCATCGAGGAGGTCGACTCGGTGAAACGACAGATCCTCGCAAGGTTCGGCCGATGAGTGCGGGGCGTCTCCGCGCGGACGATGAACGGGGCCTCATCGGCAAGATCATGGTCGCGTGGATCGCGCTGTTCATCGTGCTCGCGCTCTTCGCCTACGACGGCGTCCAGATCGGCATCTCGAGGTTCAAGGCGGCCGACGCCGCGCAGAGCGCCGCCTACGAGGCCTCGGCCGTGCTCCGCGGCTCGGGGACGCGGGCGATGGCGCTCCAGGCCGCCCAGCAAGTGGCGGACGATGAGAGCGTGCGCCTGACGGGGTTCGTGATCGACGACGCGACCGGGCAGGTCACCGTGACCGTGACGAAGAAGGTCCCGACCCTGATCCTCGGCAAGCTCTTCTTCAAGGACCTCGCGAAGGCGAAGGCATCGAACACCTCAGCGGTGCCGCAGGCGTGACGCGCGTCGCTCAGGATCCACTGGCCCGGGGCTAGACTGCCCGCGTGCAGACGGACCGGCCGGCCACGATCCACTCCGATCGATACGAACTCCGAGGCGAGCTCGGCCGGAGCGGCGTGGGGATGACCTGGCGAGCCGGTGACACCGTGCTCGAGCGCACCGTGGCCGTGAAGATCATCCGTCCGCGACTCGCCGACGATCCAGTGTTCACGTCGCATCTCGCGGATGCTGCGCGCACCGTAGCGACCGTGTCGCATCCGGGCCTCGTCCATCTCCTCGACAGCGGCTCGGAAGACGGCGTCACCTACCTGATCCGAGAGGACGTCGAGGGGGAGAGCCTTCGGGCGACCCTGGACCGCGAGGGTCCGCTCCCACCCGAGCGCGCCGCGGCGATCGGGATCGCCATCCTCGACGCGCTCGACGCCACGCATCGAGCGGGAACCCTGAACCTCGACCTCAAGCCCGAGAACGTGCTCCTCGACGCAGACGGGAAGGTTCGGATGACCGATCTCGGCATCGGCCTCGCCGTCTGCGCTTCCCGACCTCCGGAGGAAGCCGCGCGCCTGCTCGCTCCGGCGGCCCTCCCGCCCGAGGTCCTCGACGGCACGGAGCCCGCGCCCGGTGCGGACGTCTACGCCGCCGGCACCGTCCTGTTCGAGATGCTCGCGGGCGAGACCCCGCAGGGACGGACGTCGGTGCGAGCGCTCCGCCCCAAGGTTCCCCGCGCCCTGGACACCGTCGTCGCCCACGCGCTCGCCAGCGACCCGGGCGAGCGCTATCCCGACGCCGCGTCGATGGCCGTCGAGCTCCGAGCGTTCTCACACGCGCGGGAGCCCGTGCCGATCGTCGAGGAGCCCGAGCGGCGGTCCTGGCTTCGTTCGTGGTTGGTGGTCCCCGTCCTCGTCGCGCTCGCAGCGGCCGCCGCGATCGGCGTCGGGCTGTGGCTCGGGCGCCTGGAACTCGGCGGGCCACTCGGGATCCGGCCACGCCCTCCCGAGACCTCGCCGGCGACCACTCCCCCCTCCGCGGGTGCTCAGCCCATCGTCGCCGTGAGCACCTGGGACCCGTTCGGCGACGACTCGGAGAACGACTCGGGCGCTCCGAACGCGATCGACGGCGATCCGGCCACGATGTGGCGCTCCGAGAACTACTTCGACGCACAACTGAACAAGCCCGGTGTCGGTCTGCTCTTCGACCTCGGCGACGAGCACACCGTCGTCGGGTTCCGCCTCGTGACCGCCCACCCGGGCTACAGGTTCGCGGTGTCCGTCGGCGACGACCCCGCGACCCTCGTCGGATCGGTTGGATCCACGCTCGTCGCCGAGGTCGAGACGCGCGGGACGATCCCCGCGACACGGGGCCGGTTCGTGCTCCTGTGGATCACGTCGGTCGTGAACACCGGGGACGGGAACAGGGCCGAGGTGGCCGAGTTCAAGGTGATCGGCTCGGATGCCTGATGCCGGCGAGCGCGACGAGGACCTGGTCCGCCGGTTCCTCGACGGCGACGCAGCGGCGTTCGGGGTCCTCGTCGAGCGACACGAGCGGCGCGTCTACAACCTCGCCCTTCGGATGACCGGCCGCGAGGAGGACGCCAAGGACGCCACGCAGGACGCGTTCCTCTCGGCGCTCCGCAAGTTGCGCTCCTTCCGCGGCGAGGCCGCGTTCACGACGTGGTTGCACCGGGTCACGGTGAACGCCTGCTACGACCTCCTCCGCAAGCGCCAGCGCGCGCCGTTGCTCCACGAGCGACCCGACGACGAACCGGAGCGCCGCCCCGAGCCGACTCCCTCCCCCGACCACGCCGACGACACCGCGCTCTCGATCGACATCCAGCGAGCGCTGTTGCAGGTACCCGAGGACTTCCGCGTCGTCATGATCCTCCACGACGTCCAGGACCTCCCGCACGAGGAGGTGGCCGCGACGCTCGGGATCCCGGTGGGGACGGTCAAGTCGAGGCTGCATCGAGGTCGGGTCGCGCTCGCCCGGGCGCTCGGGGAGCGACCCCGCGGTGAGCGGGAACTGCCGCCCGCCCCGGAGCCGTCAGATGGGACGATGCCGACATGAAGCACCCCGAGGACCTCCTCGCCGACTACGTCGACGGCACGCTCACAGACCCGGAGCGTGCCGTCGTTCGCGAGCACCTCGCGGCCTGCGAGGCCTGTCGCGAGGAGGTCGAGCTCGCGTCCGGCGCGCTTTCCACCTTGTCCTTGCTCCCCGAAGAGCCCGTGCCGTTCGGCGTGACGGGTCCCGTCCTCGCCGAGGCCCGGCGATCGGTCGAGCGTCGGCAGCCGTTCCTCCAGCGCATCCAGTGGGCCGCCGGGCTCGCGGCGGCGGCGTGCCTCCTAGCGGTCGCCGTCATCGTCGGTCCCAGGCTGCTGCCCGGAGGCTCAAGCGACGAGGCGATGCGCTCGGCCGCGGGCCTCGCCGAGGCCTCCAAGGCACCCACGCTCGACGCGGCGCTCGGAGCCGCTGCGGCGCTGCAACTGGAGCGCCTCGGCGTCGACTACGACGAGGCCGCGATCGCCGAGCTCGCGAGGACCTCGGCCGCAAAGGCGCCGGAACCGCCGGCACCCGAACCCCAGGCGGAGCTCGCGGCTCTCGACGAGGGGATCGCCTGCCTGCAGCGGAGCGGGATCGAGCTCGGCGAGGAAGAGCAGCTCGTCCGGTTGATCGAGGCCTCGTACCTCGGGGAGCCGGCGTACGTCGCCGTCCTGTTCGAGGGACCCGGGGCTGGCCTGCCACCGGACCACGCGGTCGTCTGGGTCGTCTCGACGAAGGGATGCCGGCTCCTCACGAGCGCCTCGCAGCGCATCGGCTGATCCCCCCGGCGTCGCGCGCCCAGGGCCTGCGCGATGGATGCTGCGAGCGAACACTCGTAGAGTTAACGGTCGTGAGGTATCGGGTCGAGCAGCTCGCCGCCGCCTGCGACGTGTCCGTCGATACGGTCCGCTACTACCAATCCCGAGGCCTGCTCCCCCCGCCCGAACGCGAGGGCCGCGTCGCCTGGTACGGCCCCGAGCACGCCGCGCGGATCGGCGAGGTCCGCTCCCTGCAACGCAAGGGCCTCACCCTCGCCGCGATCAAGCGGGCGCTCGACGGGAACCTCGGGCGCGCCGATGCGGACCTCGCCGCAGCCATCGCCGCCGCACGAGCCGAGGGGCAAGCTGAGGAGCTCCTCACGCTCGAGGGCTTCTCCGCCCGGAGCGGCGTCCCGGCCTCGCTGATCCAGGCCGTCGAACGGGAGGGCATCAAGCTCGGCCGGACCGTCGACGGCGAGGAGCGCTACACGACCGCCGATATCGACACGGTGCGTGGGGCGCTGCGCCTTCTCGAGTTCGGGCTCCCTCTCGGAGACCTGCTCGCGCTCGCGCGCGACGCGAACACCGCGATGGTCGCGCTCGCCGACCGTGCCGTGGAGCTGTTCGACCAGCACGTTCGCAGGCCGATCCGCGACACGGCCGGTTCGGAAGAGGAGGCCGCCGCCGAGCTCGTCACGGCGTTCGCCTCGCTCCTGCCGGCCGTGACCGACCTCATCGCGAACCACTTCCGGCGCGTCCTGCTCGCCGCCGCGGAGGAGAAGCTCGGGTGAGCGGTTCGCTCCCCGAGGGCGAGGAGAAGGCTCGCGCGGTCCGCGGACTCTTCGACACGATCGCCGGACGCTACGACCTCGTGAACCGTGTCATGACCTTCGGCATGGACGTGGGCTGGCGCCGGCGCGCCGTACGCGAGCTCCGCCTGCCCCGGGATGCGCGCGTGATGGATCTCGCCTGTGGGACCGGCGACCTGTGCAAGGAGCTGCGCCGGAACGGTTACCGGGCCATCGGGGTCGATTTCGCGTTCCGCATGCTCGAGAACGCGCACGCGGACTCGCCGCTCGTGCAGGCCGACATCCTCCGCCTGCCGATGGCTGACGGCTCGGCCGACGGCACCACGTGCGGCTTCGCGCTCCGCAACGTGGTGGATCTGCCGTCCCTGTTCGCCGAGTGCGCCCGTATCGTCCGACCCGGAGGTCGGGTCGTCTTCCTCGAGGCGAGTGAACCCGAGGGCCGAGTGATGCGCGCGGGCCACGGCGTCTACTTCAACCGCGTCGTACCGCTCATCGGCGGCCTGCTGTCGGACCGCGAGGCCTACCGGTACCTGCCGAGGTCGATGGCCTACCTCCCGCCGCCGGCGCGGATGGTCGCGATGCTCCGCGAGACAGGGTTCCCCGACGCCGAGCGGCTCCAGGTGTCGGGGGGCGTCGCTCAGCTCCTCGTGGGGACCCGGGGGTAGCCATGTCGGCGCTCGTCGCCCGCACGGGAACGCTCGGACCCGCGTTCGACCTCCTTGCCGCGTACCACCCCGGCGGCTTCTTCTTCGAACGCGCGGGGCTCGGCTTGTCCTCGGGCGGCATCGCGACCCGCATCGGTGCCGACGGCGGACCGGGGCGCATCGCGACCCTCGCCCGACAGGTCGAGGCCGCCCTGCACGAGATCCACCGCGAGCGCGGCGCTCCGGCTCCGCTCGCCGTCGGTGCGATCCCGTTCGACGAGGGATGGCCCGCGCACCTCGTGATCCCGACACGAGCCGTCGTCCGCCGCACCGCCGGCGAGACGTGGCACATCGACGTATGGCCCCAGGGCATGACGCCCGTCATCGAGGACCGCGGCCGCTGGACCGGGCGCACGCTCCCCCACGACGCCTTCGAGGACGTCCAGCTCCGTCCCGATCCCGAGCCCGACGACTACGCGGGAGCGGTGCACGCGGCAACGAAGCGGATCCGCCGCGGCGACCTGCGCAAGGTCGTGCTGGCCCGCACGATCGTCGTCGGGGCCGATCGCGAGCTCGACCCGAAGCAGCTCCTGTGGCGGCTGCGCGCCGTGGATCCCGACTGCTACGCGTTCGCCACGCCGGAGCTCGCGCTCGAACGCGAGGAGGTCATCCCCACCGGTGTGCTCGTCGGCGCGACCCCCGAGCTGCTCGTCTCGAAGTCCGGCGACCACGTGGCGGCGACGCCGCTCGCCGGCTCGGCACCGCGCTACGGTGATCCCGACGAGGATCGCGGCTCCGCCGACGGCCTGTTCGACTCAGCGAAGGACCGCGAGGAACACGCGCTCGTCGTCGAGGACGTCGCTCGCTCGCTCGGACCGCTCTGCGAGGACCTCACGTGGCCGAAGGAGCCGGAGCTGCTCGGCACGGCGAACGTTTGGCACCTCGCCACGCCGTTCCGAGGACGGCTGAAGCCCTCGGTCCACACGGCGCTCGACCTCGTGGCGGCGCTCCACCCGACGCCCGCCGTGTGCGGGACGCCGCGCGAGGCGGCTCGCAAGGTCCTCGAGGAGCTCGAGCCCCTCGATCGCGGCTGCTACGCGGGGCCGGTCGGCTGGGTGGACGCCGACGGCGACGGCGAGTGGGCGATCGCCCTTCGGTGCGCCGAGATCACCGGGACGACCGCGCGGGTGTTCGCCGGCGCCGGCATCGTCGCCGACTCGGTGCCCGAGACGGAGCTCGAGGAGACCGAGCGGAAGTTCCGCGCGCTCCTCGATTCGCTCCGCTGGGGCTGAGGCTCAGCCTCCGAGCGCCGCCGCGACGGCCGCAGCGAGCTCTGCGTGGCGTTGGCGGTTCTGCTCGGGATCCACGACGATCTCCACGACCCCGACGCCGGCCACTCCCATCGACCGCTCGAGGGCCGGGATGACGTCGGCCGAGCGCTCCACGCGCTCGTGCCGTGCGCCCGCCGCCGCGCATACCGCGCCGAGGTGGAGCCCGTGGGGCGTCGTGAACAGCTCCTCGAGCTCGGGCAGGTCCCTCTGTGGGAGGAACGAGAAGATCGTCCCGCCGCCGTTGTTCACCACGACGAAGGTCGCGTCGAGCCCACGGCGAGCGCTCCACAGCAGCGCGCCGACGTCGTGCACGAACGTCAGGTCGCCGCACAGAGCCACCGTCGGCCGCTCCGTCGCCGCAACCCCGAGGGCGGTCGAGACGAAACCGTCGATGCCGCTCGCTCCGCGGTTCGCGAGCACCGCGAGTCCCTCGCGGGGGCCCATGCAGGCATCAAGGTCTCGGACCGGCATGCTCGAGCCGACGACGAGCACGGAGCCGTCGGGGAGGGCGGCGGCGAGGTCGCGCGCGATGCGCTGCTCGGCCGGCTCGTCCCACCCGTCCATCGCCCGGTCGGCCGTCTCCCGGGCTCGAGAGTCGGCCTCGAGCCACTCCCGCAGCCAGGGCGTGCCCTCCCTCGGTCCGAGATCCTCGAGCGCAGCATCGACGGTATTCCCGACGTCGGCACACACCGACCAGACGGCTTTGCGGTGCGGGTCGGCGACGAGATGAGCGGGGTCGAGGATCACGAGCCGCCCGGCCCGCGCGACGAAGGAGAGGCCCGCGCGCGAGGTCGGCGCCGCGCCGAGCTGCAGCACGACCTCGGCTCGGTGCGCCGCGGCGAAGCCCTCGTCGGCGAGCAGGAGCTGACCCGCTGCGAGCGCGCCGGGGAGACGCAGACCCGAGGTCGGCTCGGCGACGAGAGGCCAGGCCGCGCGCCGAGCGAGGTCGAGCACCGCCCGCGGCGCCTCCGCGAGCGAGCCCGCGAGGATCACGCCTCGCGCGGTCGAGGAGAGCTCGGCGCGCAGCTGCTGGACCTCCCCCGGCGTCGGCATCACCGACGGCCGCGGTGGGGAGCCCGGCGTCGATGCCACGAGCGGTCCGTCCGAGGCTGGCACGAGTGGCTCCCGGAACGGCAGGTTCAGATGGACCGGCCTCGGTGGCGGGCCGATCGCGTCGCGGATCGCGTCGGATGCGAGCTCGCGCCAGTACGGTTCGTCGGGGCGGTCGCCCGGTACCTCGGCATCGATCGAGGCGACGACGTACCCGCCGTACAGGTTCGGCTGGTCGATGGTCTGATTCGCGCCGACGGCCCGGAGCTCGGGCGGCCGGTCGGCGGTGAGCACGACGAGCGGGGTCCTCGACATCGAGGCCTCGACGACGGCCGGGAGGAACTCGGCGGCGGCGGTGCCGCTCGTACAGGCGATCGCGACGGGACGGCCGGTCGCCTTCGACAGCCCGAGCGCGAAGAACGCCGAGGCGCGCTCGTCGAGGTGCACGTGGACCCGGACGTGCGGGTGCCGCCACAGCGCGAGCGCGAGCAGCGTCGAGCGCGACCCCGGCGACACGCACGCGTCGGCGAGTCCATGTCGGACGAGCTCGTCGACGAGCGCCCACGCGCACGCGAAGGAGGTCTCGGCCTCACTCACGAGGCCGTCGCCCCCGCGATCCACAGGCCGAGCGCGAGCAAAGCCCCGAAGTCCACGGTGAGGAACGAGGTGCCGACCAGGACCGGGATGAGCGCCGCCCCCTCGGCCGTGCCGATCGTCTCCATCGGCCGGATCGCCGCCACCCACGACGCGAGCGCGAGGAGCGACCACATCGGCAGGCCTCGCGCCTGGTCCGCGATGCCGACGAGGGCCCCCAGGACAACCACGGCGTACGCACTGGTCACGAGCGTCCGGTACAGCCGACGAGCGCGACGCGAGCCGAGGCGTACGGCCAGGGTCCGCTTGCCGGTCGCGGCGTCGGTGGGGATGTCGCGGATGTTGTTCGCCTCCAGGATCGCGACGATCAGCAGCCCCATCGGCACGCTGCCCCACCAGGCGGCGGCGCTCACGGTCTCGGCGCTCACGTACGCGGTGCCGGCCGTCGCCATCACGCCGAAGAACAGGAAGACCATGACCTCGCCGAGGCCGAGGCTCGCGTACGGTCTCGGTCCGCCGCTGTAGAGCCAGAGCGCGAGCATCGCCGCGGCGCCGATCGGGATCAGCCAGAGCGACGTCGCGAGCGCCAACGCGAGCCCCGCCACGCCGGCGACGAGGATGCAGAGCAGGGCGGCGACGAGGACCGCCCTCGGCGAGGCCATGCCGGATGAGGTGAGCCTCGGCGGGCCGAGCCGGTGCTCCGTGTCCACACCCCGAACGCCGTCGTGATAGTCGTTCGCGAAGTTCGCACCGATCTGCAACGCGAGCGCGACGACGAGCGCCGCGATCGAGCGCCACAGGACCGTGTGCCCCGCCGCCGCGATGCCGACGACCACCGGGGCCACGCTCGCGCCGAGCGTGCGGGGCCGGGCGCCGTGCCACCAGACGCCGAGCCGCCTCACGCGCGTTTCCTCACGGCCGCTTCGGGAACCGCGAGAAGTCGGGCTCGCGCTTCTGGACGTACGCGTCCCGTCCCTCCTGAGCCTCCTCGCTCATGTAGTAGAGGAGCGTGGCGTCGCCGGCCAGGTGCTGGACGCCCGCGAGTCCGTCGACGCCGGCGTTGTAGCCCGCCTTCAGCAACCGCAGCGCCAACGGGCTCATCTTCAGGAGCTCACGGCACCACTTCACGGTCTCGTCCTCGAGCCGCTCGAGCGGCACGACCGCGTTCACGAGCCCCCACCGGAGCGCCGTCTCGGCGCCGTACTGGCGGCAGAGGAACCAGATCTCCTTCGCGCGCTTCTCGCCCACCTGGCGGGCGAGCAGATTGATGCCATACCCGCCGTCGAACGAGCCCACCTTCGGTCCGGTCTGGCCGAACTTCGCGTTGTCGGCCGCGATCGTGAGGTCACAGCAGATGTGGAGGACATGGCCCCCGCCGATCGCGTAGCCGGCGACCATCGCGATGACCGGTTTCGGACAGCGGCGGATCTGGATCTGCAGGTCGAGCACATTGAGGCGCGAGATCCCCGTGCCGTCCTCCACGTAGCCGTCGTCGCCGCGGATCCGCTGGTCGCCGCCCGAGCAGAACGCGAGCGGTCCCTCCCCGGTGAGCACGATCACCCCGATCGCCGGGTCGTCCCGCGCGACGTCGAACGCACGCCTCATCTCGCTCACGGTGAGCGGCCTGAAGGCGTTGCGCACCTCGGGTCGATCGATCGTGATCTTGGCGATGCCCTCGGCCGTCTCGTACCGGATGTCCGTGTAGTCGCCGGAGGGTTCCCACTGCATGACCATCCACTCCTAGAGCGCTCACTCGAAAGGTGTGGGCTAGCCTATCGCACGTGGAACGCCTGCACGACGTGCGCCTCTCCGAGCGTGACCTCGTCGCGGTCTCGCTCCCGCCCGGTCCCGAGTGGCTGGATCTCGTCGACGCGGTGTGGGACGCGGACGCCGCGCTCTTCCCGGTCGACCCCCGACTCCCGCCGGTCGCGGCCGCCGCCCTGATCCGCACCGCGGCCCCGACCGTCACGCTCGACCCGAGCGGATGGACGCGGCGCGAGGATGGCCAGCCGGTGAGCGCCGGCGTGACCCTGGTCGTCCACACCTCGGGCACCGCCGGCGAGCCGAAGCTCGTCGAGTTCGACCGCGGCGCGGTCAACGCCGCCGTCGCCTCCTCAGCCGTCGCCCTCGGCGCGACGCCTCAGGACCCGTGGCTCTGCTGCCTGCCGCCCGCCCACATCGGCGGGCTCCTGGTCCTCCTCCGCGGAGCGCTCCTCGGCGCTCCCGTGACCGTCCACACGAGGTTCGACCCGGCGGCGGTCGCCGCCGAGCGCGACGCGGTATTCACCTCGCTCGTGCCGACGATGCTCGGTCGACTCCTCGACGCCGAGGTCGACCTCGCGCGTTACCGGGCGATCCTCGTCGGCGGAGCATCCCTCCCCGCCACCCTTCGCCACCGCGCCGAGGAGGTGGGGGTCCGCATCGTCGAGACCTACGGCCTGACCGAGAGCTGCGGGGGTGTCGTGTACGACGGCGCCCCGCTGCCGGGCAGCGAGGTACGACTCGACTCCGAGGGCGGCATCGAGCTACGGGGGCCCACCTCGATGCTCGGCTACCGCTCCGACCGCGTGGGGACGGAGCGGGCTTTCACGCCCGATCGGTGGCTGTGCACCGGTGACGTCGGCGAGATCGGCTCCGACGGCCGGCTCCGGGTGGTCGGCCGTCGCGACGAGCTC
>Ga0233416_10000308_pt1 | contig 14995 bp, 11 predicted proteins | sample Sediment_Towuti__2_FD_188638 | JGI IMG/M metagenome (GOLD analysis project Ga0233416, IMG submission 188638) | Sediment microbial communities from Lake Towuti, South Sulawesi, Indonesia - Sediment_Towuti_2014_0_MG | ecosystem: Environmental > Aquatic > Freshwater > Lake > Sediment | place... | reverse complement strand
GTTGAACACGGGAATGCCTTCGACCTCCTGTCCCGCCTTCCCCGGCGTGACACCCGCGACGACCTTGGTCCCGTAGGCCTTGCACTGCGTCGCGTGGAACGAGCCTTCCTTGCCCGTAATCCCCTGCACCACCACCCGCGTATTCTTATTGACCAGAATGCTCACGATTCCCTCTTTTCCTGTCCTTCCATTGCAGGAAGGTGCGACGGGCCGGGTCTCATACTGCGCGCATCCACCGAGCACCGTCCATATTGATCACGATCTGATTGATCCTAGGTGCGCGGTGGGCGAGCACTGAGACCCGACCCAGCGCACTCTCTTCTTACGCCGCTTTCCCCGTCAACCTCACAATCTTCTGCGCCGCCTCCCACAAATCATCGGCCACGTCCAGCTTCAGACCTGATCCGGCCAACAGCTTGCGCCCTTCCTCCGCGTTCGTCCCTTGAAGCCGCACCACCAACGGTACCCCAACCTTCACTTCTTTGGCCGCCTCGATCACACCCTGTGCGATGCGCTCGCAACGGACGATGCCACCAAAAATGTTGATGAAGATCCCCTTGACGTTCGGATCTTTGAGCAAAATGCGGAACCCGGCCGCGACCGTCTCCTTCGTCGCCCCGCCCCCCACGTCCAGGAAGTTGGCCGGCTCGCTGCCCGCCAGCTTGATGACATCCATCGTGGCCATGGCCAGGCCCGCGCCGTTCACCATGCAGCCGATGTTGCCGTCCAGCTTGATGTAGTTCAGGTTGTTCGCAGTCGCTTCGATCTCCAGCGGGTCTTCCTCGTTGAGATCCCGCATCTGCTGCACATCCTGGTGCCTGAAGATGCCGTTGTCGTCGAACGAGACCTTGCCGTCCAGCGCCACCAACGTCTTTTCCTTCGTGATGATAAGCGGATTGATCTCGACCAGGGCCGCGTTCTTGTCCATGAACAGTCGGTAGAGGTTGCCGAGCATCTGGACGAAGGGATTGAGGACGGCCGGCTCGATATGCTGAAGCCCCAGCGCAAAAGCCACATTGCGACCGTTGTGCCCCTGGAATCCGACTGCGGGATCAATGGCTTCCTTGATAATCTTTTCCGGAGTCTTCGCCGCCACTTCCTCGATTTCCATCCCGCCTTCGGTGCTGGCAATGAACGTCGGCCACCCTGTGTCACGGTCGACCAGAAGGCTCAAATAAAGCTCCTTGCTGATATTTGCCCCCTCCTCGACCAAGAGGCGGCGCACCTTGCGGCCCTTGGGGCCGGTCTGATGCGTCACGAGCGTCTTGCCGATCAATTCCTTGGCCAGACCGGCGACAGCGCCCTTGTCCTTGGTGATCTTGACCCCTCCCGCCTTGCCGCGACCGCCGGCATGAATCTGCGCCTTCACCACGAACACCGGGGTATTCAGCTCGTTGGCCCAGACCGTTGCCGCTTCCGGAGAGGTGATTTCTCTCCCGCGCGGAACCGGTACGCCGAACTGCGCAAACAACTGCTTCGCCTGAAACTCATGGACATTCATCGTTACCTCGAGAGCTAATGGCTGATGGCTAATAGCTTATGGCTCGGAACTGACGGCATTCTGGCTCCAAACCATACGCCATCAGCTATCGGCCATAGGCTCCCTATTCCTTGCGTGTGTAGGCCGGCAGGATCATCGGAGAAATGACACCGCTCAGGTTCCCATGCTTCTTGGCCTCCGCCCGGAACTGTTGCAGATGCTTGAGGGTCAGCTTCCCCTGCTTGGTTGAGCCGGCGCGTGAGGCAGCAGTGAGTCCCGACCGCTTTCCGAAGACCATCAAATCAAGAAGGGAGTTTCCCATCAACCGGTTGCGTCCGTGCAGCCCTCCCGACGCTTCGCCGGCCACGAAGAGATTCTTGACGTTCGTCTCCGAATTCGTGTCGATCTTCACCCCGCCGTTCTGGTAGTGCAGCGTCGGATAGATCAGCACCGGGTCCTTGCTGATATTGATGCCGAATCGTTCGAACTGCAGCATCATCGCCGGGAAATGCTTTTCCACAGTCCCGGCGCCGTGCTCTGCGTCCAGAAGCGGGATATCCAGCCACACACCGATACGACCCGACATCGTGCGAATGCCACGGCCCTCCTCGCACTCGCGGATGATCGAGGACGATACCACATCGCGCGTATCGAGCTCGTTCACAAACCGTTCGCCCCTGGCATTGACCAGCTGGCCGCCCTCTGACCGGATGCCTTCCGTCACCAACGCTCCAACCAATTGTTCCGGATAGACAGCGCCCGACGGATGGTATTGGAATGTATCGATGTGGGCCAGTTTGGCACCCATGCGGTAGCACAGACAGAGACCGTCGCCCGTCGCCCCGTAGTGGTTACTCGTCGGAAAGCCCTGAAAGTGGAGCCGCCCGATGCCGCCTGTGGCCATGACCACCGATTTTGCCGCGACCACGATATACCGATTATTGTCGAGGTCTTTCAGGACGGCCCCGGTGCAGCTCCCGCCCTCGTCGCTAAGCAATTCGACCGCCGCGGAGAATTCCAACAACTGGATCTTCTGATTCAGCACCTCATCCTTCAGAACTCGCATGATTTCCAGGCCGGTGTAATCCGAGCAGGTCAGGAGGCGCGGCTTGGAGCTACCCCCTCCTTTCTTGACCTGCAAGTTACCGTCCGCCTGTCGATCGAACAGCACGCCAAGGTCGATCAACCACTTTGCGATCGCAGGGCCTTCTTCGACCATGATTTTGAGCAACTCATGGTCGTTCTGCATATGGCCACCCTTGAGCGTATCCAGGAAATGGGTGACTGGAGAATCTTCGGGGGCTACGGAGATCTGCATCCCACCCTGTGCCATGACACTGTTGGAATCACCCAACCGCAATTTGGTGGCCAGCATCACTTTTGAGCCGGCATGGTTCGCGTGCAGGGCTGCCGCGCATCCGGCCCCGCCTCCGCCGATCACCAACACATCGGTCGTGTAATGCGGGGTCAGGTCGATCTCGTGATCGATCGGGCTGTCGCCCTCGAGCAGCGTGGCCAGCTCGACGACGGTTTTGTCCCCGGAGTTGGGTCCGAATCGAATGGGCCGGTAGGCACTGGCGCGGAAATCAGGGTGATACTTCTGGATCAGTTGATTGCGATCGGCGGGAGAAAACTTCGGAATGGTTTGTTTGCGCCTCGCATCCCGGGTCTTGTGGACGATCTGTTGGAGTGCGTGAATGTCCATGGCTCAGCAGTCGCAAGTAGGAAAGTTAAAAGTTCTCAAGTGCGGCCGACGGACCGTAACTTTGAGACTTTCACACTTTCCAACTTTCTCACTTCACGGTGGCACAACGCTCGGCCAGTTCTTTTTCGTTCATCCGGAGGATCTTCTTCCACTCTTCGTCGTACCGGCCCTCTTCGATTTCCCTGATACGCACACCTAATCCGAGCGGCTTCTCCGCAAAATGCGCCCCCTGCGCGCGGCTGACGTAGAGCGCCACAAGATTGGGCGCGATGTCAGCGATGCAGACCGGCGTACACATGCCGCACATGACGCAGTCCATGAACATTTCCGAAACGCTCTTGAAATCTCCGAACACGGCCTTCCACACGCCCTCCCGCACGTCGATTCTCTGGGGGCAGGCCTCCGTGCAGGCGTTGCAATTCCGGCAGAGTGGCGCCTCGGGATAGAGGTTGAAGAGGTCCTGCTTGGGATCCTTGAGCTTCTGAATATCGTACGTGGCCTTCCGTGCGGGAAATGGCGGCATCATGGTGAACGACATACCGTCCTGCACCGCTGTCTGGCAGGCCAGGCACGTCCTGACCTTGGGGTCGTCTTTCGTCCGATAATAGGTCGCGCAGGCGCCGCAGAACCCTCCGAGGCAGCCGACTCCGCGGATCACCTCCTGCCCCGCGTACCACATCGCCTTGACGACCGTGATCCCCTCCGGCACTTCATACTTCTTGCCGGCGATCTCGATCGTTACCGTCCGGGGCTTCAACACCTCGGGCTGATCGATGACATTGCTGTCTTCTTGGGTCATTGGTTACCCGTGAAGCGTCCCTCAACAGGGATCGGGACAGTGAGCTTGCCCCTCGACTCTGCCCTGAACCTTCAGCCCATCGTTCGACCCAGAGGCTCTCGACGGGTCGAAAGGTCGAATCGTGAAACGTCAGGCGTGAGGGGGTATTCCTTTCACGCCTGACGCCTTACCCCTAACGGACTTCATGCGAACGAATCGATGATCCGGTTCAGCGTGGCACTGGGCCGCATTGCCCTGGACGCCTTGGCATCGTCGGGGTGATAGTACCCGCCGACGTCTTGCGGCTTGCCTTGGGCAGCCAGCAATTCGCCGTCAATCTTCTTCTCGTTGTCGCTCAATTCCTTGGCGATCTTCGAAAACTTTTCCGCAATCCGGTTATCCTGCGTCTGCGCGGCCAGAGCCTGCGCCCAGTAGAGCGCCAGGTAGAAGTGGCTCCCGCGATTGTCGATTTCTCCGACTTTCCGGGCCGGTGACTTGTTGCTCTCCAGGAACTTCGCGTTGGCTTGATCCAGCGTGTCGGCCAGAATCTTTGCCGCCGGATTGTTTCCCGCATTCGCGAGGTGCTCCAAAGAAGCGGCCAGCGCCAGAAATTCCCCGAGCGAATCCCAGCGAAGATACCCTTCCTCCTGGAACTGCTGCACATGCTTCGGTGCCGATCCCCCCGCGCCTGTCTCGAACAATCCACCGCCGTTCAGGAGAGGAACAATCGAGAGCATCTTGGCGCTGGTACCGATTTCGAGGATTGGAAACAGGTCGGTCAGATAATCACGGAGCACGTTGCCGGTGCATGAGATCGTGTCCTTGCCGTCCTTCATCCGTTCCAGCGAGAAGCGACAGGCGTTGGCCGGGGACATGATTTTGATTTCGAGGCCGGTCGTATCGTACTTCGGTAGATACTGATTGATCTTCTTGATCAGCTCGGCGTCATGCGGACGTTCCTTGTTCAGCCAGAAGACCGCCGGCGCTCCGGTGGCCTTGGCGCGGGTGACCGCAAGCTTGACCCAGTCCTGGATCGGAGCATCCTTGACCTGGCAGGCGCGCCAGATGTCGCCTTCTTCAACCTTGTGCTCATGCAATGACTTGCCCGCCGCATCGACGATGCGGATCGTGCCGTTGCCCGGCGCCTTGAAGGTCTTGTCGTGCGAGCCGTATTCTTCCGCCGCCTGTGCCATCAATCCGACGTTGGGTATGCTCCCCATCGTCCTGGGATCGAAGGCACCGTGCTTCTTACAGAACTCCACCACTTCGTGATAAATCGGCGCGTAGCTGGAATCGGGAATCACGCACTTGACATCCTGCAGTTTCCCTTCCGGATTCCACATCTTTCCCGAGTCACGGATGACCGGCGGCATGGAGGCATCGATGATGACGTCGCTCGGCACATGGAGATTGGTGATGCCCTTGTCGGAATTCACCATCGCCATCGGGGGCCGCTTCTTGTAGACCTCCTGGATATCCGCTTCGATCGCCTTGCGCTGCTCTTCCGGAAGTGACTTGATCTTCGCGTACAAATCCCCGATACCGTTGTCCGGATCCACGCCCAGTTTTTTGAGCGTCTCCGCATGCTTCTCGAACACATCCTTGTAGAACACGGTCACGGCATGACCGAAGATTTTCGGGTCCGAGATCTTCATCATGGTGGCCTTCATGTGGAGGGAGAACAGGACGCCCTGCCGCTTGGCATCCTCGATCTGCTCTTCCAGGAACTGGCGCAAGGCGTTCTTGCTCATGAACGTGGCGTCGAGCACTTCACCAGCCTGCAACGCGAGCTTTTCTTTCAGCACCGTGACCTTGCCGTCCTGACCGACGAACTCGATCTTCGCCGTGGTGGCGGCTGGGATCGTGATCGACTTCTCATTCGACCGGAAGTCGCCGCCACTCATATGGGAGACGTGGGTCTTGGAGTCGGAACTCCAGGCCCCCATCTTATGCGGGTGCTTGCGAGCATAGGCCTTCACAGAGAGCGGCGCCCGGCGGTCAGAGTTCCCTTCGCGCAACACCGGATTGACGGCGCTCCCTTTGACTTTGTCGTAGCGACCCTTGATATCCTTCTCCTTGTCATCTTTTGGATCTTCCGGATACTCCGGAAGCCTGTATCCCTGACTCTGCAGCTCCTTGACAGTGGCCTTCAACTGTGGAACCGATGCGCTGATGTTGGGCAACTTGATGATATTGGCTTCGGGTGTCTTGGCCAGCTCTCCCAGTTCGGCCAGGGCATCATGTTGTCTCTGCTCCGCGGTCAGGTATTCCGGGAACACGGCGATAACCCGTCCAGCCAGCGAGATGTCCCTCAGTTCAACCGAGACGCCGGCCGCCTTCGAAAAGGCGTTAATGATGGGCAGGAACGAATAGGTCGCCAGCATCGGGGCTTCGTCGGTTTTCGTATAGATGATTTTGTCCGCTATCGCCATGGCTTTACCCTCTCTGTGTGATCGGTTTAGTTCAACGCGTTCAACGCCGAACCAGCCTTGAACCACGCAATCTGCTGTTCCGTCATGCTGTGGTTCGCCTGGATGGTGAGCGTACGGCCATCCGCCTTGTCAATCGTCACCTGCACCGGTTTGCCGGGCGCCAGGCTTTGTAGCCCCGTCACGCTGATGCGGTCGTTCTGCTCAATCTTCTCGTAATCCTTCGGGTCAGAGAAGGTCAACGCCAAGATCCCCTGTTTCTTCAAATTGGTCTCGTGGATGCGCGCAAAACTCTTCGTGATGACCGCACGCACGTTCAAGAATCGCGGCGACATGGCGGCGTGCTCGCGGCTGCTGCCTTCGCCGTAGTTCTCGTCTCCGACAACGACCGAGCCGATTCCCTTCGCCTTGTAGCGACGCGCGATTTGCGCGATCGTCAGGCCGCTCTCGCCGGTCAACACATCGGTGCCCTTGCCCGGCTCCGACGCGAATGCGCTGTTGGCGCCCAGGAACATGTTGTCGCTGATCTTGTCCAAATGGCCGCGGAACTTGAGCCACGGACCGGCCGGCGAAATATGGTCCGTCGTGGTCTTGCCCTTGGTCTTGATCAATAGCGGCAGCTTCTCGAAATCCCTCCCGTCCCAGCGTAGGAACGGTTGCAAGAGTTGAAGCCGCTCGCTGGTGGGCGGTATGTCGACAGTCAGGGCTTCGCCGTTGTCAGCCGGGGCGACGAACCCTTCCTCTCCCTTGGCAAATCCTTTGGCCGGTAATTCTTCGCCCACTGGCGGCTCCAGCCTGAATGGTTTTCCATCGGCCCCCTTAAGCGTTTGATTCACCGGATCGAACCCGAGATCGCCGGAAAGCGCGTAGGCCGTCACAACCTCCGGACTGGCGAGAAACGACAAGGTTTCATTGATCCCGTCGTTCCGGCCTGGGAAATTGCGGTTGAAGGAGCTGACGATCGAATCAGCCTTGCCCTTGACGCCGTCGGCGCGCTTCCATTGACCGATGCAGGGCCCGCAGGAATTGGACAGCACCGTCCCGCCCAACTTTTCGAAAGTATCCAGGAATCCGTCCCGCTTCATCGTGTGGTAAATGCGCTCGGACCCCGGCGACACGAGGAACGAGGTCTTTGCTTTTAGACCCGCCTTGAGGCCCTGCTGCGCAATGTGGGCCGACCGGCTGATATCCTCGTATGAAGAATTGGTGCAACTTCCGATCAAGGCCGCCTTCAACGCAACCGGATAGCCCTTTTCTTGCGCCTCGGCCGCCAGCTTGGAAATCGGCCGCGCCAGGTCCGGCGTGTGCGGGCCAACCACGTGCGGCTCTAATTTCGAGAGATCGATCTCGACGATTTGATCGTAGTGCTTGTCCGGTGATTGGTACACCTCCGGATCGGCCACCAGGAGTTCCTTGTGCGATTGAGCCAGATTCGCCAGGTCCGCGCGGTCGGTGAGATTCATGTAGGCGACCATCTTCTGATCGAACGGGAACACGGAGGTGGTGGCGCCGAGCTCCGCGCCCATGTTGCAGATGGTGCCCTTGCCGGTCGCGCTGATCGTTTCCGCGCCGGGACCGAAGTATTCGACGATTTTGTTCGTCCCTCCCTTCACGGTCAACAGACCGCAGAGATAGAGAATGACGTCCTTGGGAGAGGCCCACCCGCTCAGCCTGCCGGTCAGCTTCACGCCGATTAATTTCGGATGCAGCACTTCCCAGGGGAGGCCCGCCATCACTTCCCCCGCATCGGCTCCGCCGACTCCGATCGCCAGCATGCCGAGCCCGCCGCCGTTTGGCGTGTGCGAGTCGGTGCCGATGATCAGTCCCCCGGGGAACGCGTAGTTTTCGAGGACGACCTGGTGAATGATGCCGGCGCCCGGCTTCCAGAATCCGATCCCGTACTTCCTCGCCGCGGAAGCAAGGAAATTGTACACCTCCTTGTTCTCGTCCATCGCGCGAAGCAGATCCTTCTCCGATCCCATCTCGGCGCGAATCAAGTGATCGCAGTGGATTGTGCTCGGCACCGCCGCTTTCTTTTTATTGGCCTGCATGAACTGGAGCATGGCCATCTGGGCCGTCGCATCCTGCATGGCCACGCGATCGGGCCGCAGCGCCAGCATGGCCTTGCCGCGCTCCCAATGCTGTGACTCGAAATTATCTGCGTGGGACACGAGAATCTTCTCGGTCAGCGTCAGCATGCGGCCGAATTTCTTCCTGGCCTTGGCACAGGCGTCCGGCATCTTGGCATAGAGTTTTTTCGCGATATCGAGCGACATGATTCACTCCTTCAGATCGTCAAACGTCATCCGTCAATCGTCAACTGTTGAGTCAGCCTGATGGTCTGCATCTCAACGAATGACGCATGACGATTGACCATTGACGTCTCACTTCAGTGGGGGCACTTCCCGCCGCTTCGGCGCGGCATAATTCACCAGGTAATCGAACAGCCTGATCAAGCGGCTGTCCTGCCGCTTCTGATCGACCCAGTGGCCGATCAGGCCGATCGTCCGAGACAGGATAAAGAACCCGTTCAGGCTGTCGACGGGGAACCCGAGATCGACCAACACGGCCGCCATCGTCCCGTCCACGTTCAAGATCAGGTTGTCTTTCTTGGCCGCCGTCACCTGCTCCACTTGCAATGCGAAATCGAGGCAAGGGGTCTTGATGTTCAGACTCTTCACGTAGCCGACGAGTTCCTTCACCCGCTTGTCCGGATTGCGCAGGCTCTTCACGCGGTGGCCGATGCCGGGCACAGGTCCGACGTTCTTCTTCATGTAGGCGAGAAACTCGTCGATGGTCATCTTGTTCTCGACGGCGTACTTGAACCAACGGCCGGCGTCCGTAACTGCACCCCCGAAGCGTGGGCCGATCATGATCAAACCGGCTGCGACCGACTGTGACAGACCGATCCCGGCGCAGGCCGCGAGAATCGTGGCATAGGCGCCACTCACACAAGGACCGTGGTCTGCGGAGAGCATCATGATGCGCTTGATGATTTCGGCTTCCTGTTTCGAAATGAGCCGCTTGTCCCACAGCAGGCCGATGACGTGAGGGATTTCGTAGCCCTTGTTGATGAGTTCGGAAGCGGGATACCCGTCGTAGCAGGGTTCGTCCCCGCGATCGTCGCTGATGGTCGTGCGGATGAGCGGCGCGACCATGACCTCGTCGGCCTTCATCGCTTCTTCCACGGTCTTGGGCAGCTTCGGCAGGCTCACGGGCTCGACGATTTCCTTGACCTGCCCCGACCTCAGCAGTTCCTGATAGATCTCCTTGATGGCGGGTCCGAGCGCGCCAAACGTCGCCGGAACGATGGCACCGGCCTTTCTGAGGGCCTCGGACTTGGACCGGGCCGATCCTTCGCCCTTCATCCCTTCCTTGGCGCCCGCATGGCCGAACTTCATGCCCTTGGGCAAACTCTCCTGACAGAAGCCGGACACGACGGCGATCAGCTTCACCCGCCGCTTCTTCGCTCCGTACCACTCGGCGGCCCGCTCTTCGAGGTCGCCGCCCATCTCACCGACGATGACCACCGCTTTCGTCTGCGGATCGTTCTCGAACATTTCGAGATAACTGACGTAGTCGGTGCCGGGGTAGGCATCACCGCCGATTCCGATCGCCGTCGTAATGCCGTCTGCGAATTGCGAACAGATCCAGATGATCTCGTTGGAGAGGCCTCCTGATTTCGTAATGACGCCGAAGGACCCTTCGCGATACAGCTTGGACAGCACCAGGTTGTCGAACGCGCCGCCGATCACGCCTAGGCGGCAGGACCCGGCCGAGATGACGCCGATGGACGAGGGGCCGTTAAAGACCTTGCCGAGCTTGCGGGCATGGGCACCGAGCATCTTGGCGTCTTTCTCCGGCACGCCTTCGGTGATCATCGACACCACCTTGATGTGCGGATCATCCAAGGCCTCGATCCCGCCCTTCATCGCCCGGTCCGCGCCGATATAGACAAGACTAGTGTTGATGGTCGGATGGTTCTGGGTGGCTTCGACGATGGACCTGTACACCGGAATGGCGATCAACCCGCTGCCATAGGGAATTTCGTTGGACTTGCCGGCGTCGGGTGGATAGACGAACGCTTCTACATTCAACGGGCGCTTGCTCAAGTAGCAGAACTCAGCCATACGCCGCGCGGCGTTGAGACCGGCCGGGCCGCCCTGAATCACTACGCGGGTGTCCTTGTTTGCCAGAATACTCATCGGGATCTCCCTCTTCTTTCAGTGCTGAGTCCTGAGTGATGAGTGCTGAGCTAAAGCGCGGCCTTGCCCCCTCAGCACCCAGCACTCAGCACGACTTGCCTTATTTCTGGAGCGCTTTGTCGACGATATCGGTCAGCGGCGTGTACCGGTCGAAGACGGTGATATCGAACCCTTCGTCTTTCAGCGCCCGCATCGCATCGAGACCTTCCTTCTCGCGTGGGCCGCCGCGACGCACCCATATCCTGACGTCGTTCAACTTACCCTCGGCTTTGGCCTTTCGAAATCCATTGATGATGCCGCCGAATGTCTTTTTCACATCGGTGAAATTTGCGATCGCCCCGCCAACGATGATGTTCTTGATCCCGGGCAGGGAACAGACCTTTTCTGTGAGGACTTCCACAGCCCAATCGGGCGGATCCCCTGAATACTCCGCATAGTTGGCGAGTTTGCCGCCGCGCGCCACGACCGCGTCGGAATAATAGATGCTCGCACCGCCGCCGGCGGGGAGCATGGCCGTATCGCCCCCCGGAATTTCGATGAACTTGACTGACCCCTTGATCTTCGAATCAACGGCCATGACTTCCATTTCGTCGTTCGAATATGCGCGGCCGAACTCCGCGGCAAAGGCAAAGTTCCAATCGGGATGACGGAACTTCGCATCCCCATCGAGCAACGTGACGGCGTCAACCGCGACCAGCTCGCCGTCGCTCTCGCGGATCACGACCGGATTCACTTCGAGGTACTGCGCATCCTCGTTGTCAAAGCACGTGAACATCTTGCCGGCAAAGTCCGCCATCTTCTTGGCAAGCGGTCCGGCAAATCCCGCGTCTTTCACCAGTTTCTCCAGCGCTTCCAGGGACGGCTGCTGTCCCACCTCCAATGCCAGCCGCTTGACCCGGTCCCAGTTCGATTCGACCTCGATCCCGCCGCAATTGGCGACCAGAATCTCACTGCCCTCTCGGGTCGATTTCACCGCACAGTAATACTCTTCCTTGTGGGCAATCATTTCTGAGATGATTACTTGAGAAACCGTGATGCTGCCGACCTGACGACCGATCATCTCCCTGGTCGCAGCGATAGCCCCCTCAAGATCGAGACCGACTTTCACGAGACCGAGCTTGAACCGCGACCCCAGCGCCTCGTGGGCTTTCGCCACCAGCCTGGAGTGCCTCAACCAATCGTTGGCTTGTCCGAGTTTGGTCAGCTCGTCGGCGGATGTGACAACTACGTAATTGGGAACATGAATTCCCCACTTTTTCATCAGTCCCATACCGGGACCTTCCAGCACCTTGGCCATGACATCGCTCCTTAAGGGTGTGAAGACCGTTGCAAGGGGAATCGGATTGTAGCGAAATCGTCCGGATGACTCAATACACCAGAGGGACTACACCAGTTGGGATCAAAAGGCCTACCAATTGGAACAGTTCAAGAAGCGACCATCTAACCCACTGAAAAATATTGCAGAATCATGACGGGCTGTGGAGGAATGGACACGATCACGAAGGTTTATCGAGCAACTTTCTTCGACTGGCAGAACGGACAGAAGAACGAACTCCGTTCATTCTGAACCCGTCGAATCAGGCGGCCGCATCGATTAGGGCAGGGCAGTCCTTCTTTTCCATAAGCGAGATGATACCGTCTATAGCGGCCCTCGCTTCCATCCGGCGCAAAGAAGTCGCGCACGCTCGACCCTCCACTAGCAATCGCTTCCTGCAACACTGCCTGCATCGTGTCATACAGCTTCGTTCGCGCGGCATCACTGATGCGGCAGGCCATGCGGTTCGGATGGAGTCCGGCTCGAAAGAGGATTTCGTTCGCATAGATGTTGCCGATCCCGGCGATGAGTTGCTGATGCATCAAGAGTGGCTTGAGCCGTCCCCGTCTCTCTCTCAGCAATTGCAAGAAGTGGTGCCGCGACACCGAGAGAGGATCACACCCAAATCGGCGGGCTACGTATCGATCAAGCCCCTGCCGGTCAAGCAGAGAGAGCCGGCCGAATCGGCGGGGATTCCAATACTGCAGTTCGGGTTCTCGACCGCCAGAAAAGGAGAGCCGGACATGCACATGTTGCGGATATTTGAGCGGCACGGATCGAAAGAGTAGCAGCCCTGTCATCCCCAGTTCGGCCACGATAAATCGAGACTCCTCACCCTTCATCAGTTCCAGCACAACGCTCTTGCCGTAACGATGAATCTGATGAAGAACTGCGTTCTTATACCAGGGAAGTGTATCGGCTCCCTCCCGGATAATGTCGCGGCGCCCCACCCAGCAGTCGGTCACAGTTGCGCCGCTCAGCTTGGCTCGCAGCTGTTGGGCAACCACTTCGGCTTCAGGAAGCTCCGGCATAGCGATGAGAGCGATCAGTGGAGAAAGACTGTTCTGTCATTAAGCCACGGGGAGCACGGGAAAGGCAATGCTGACGAAGCAGCATCGTGGCACAGTCGGAACCGGGGAAAAGGCGACTCAAGGGAGACAGGCGGGGTCAGGCTGCGCGACGAAGCTGGCAAACCTGTTCAATGGCGGCTTGAAGGTTCGGGAGTGGCATGGCCCCCGGCCGGCGTGCCCTAACCAGCTTCAGCGCGTCGGCATAGGTCATTTCCTCGACGCAACAGAGACAGGCCATGACCACGGAAACAGACCGGCCCATTCCGGCGCGACAGCAGACCATGACCCGATTGTCTCTCACATGCTGTTCGACCCAACCGACTGCATCGGCCAGTCTTTTCCAGTCCGGCTCTCCGAATTCTTTGAACGGAATCCGTCCGCAGACCAGCCAACGAGGTACTTCATCATTGAATTCCTCGGCCACCAGTAGCACGGCGCCGATCTGAACCGGCGGCTGCCTGGCATCATCGATGTTGCCAACGAACAGTCGATCGGTAATCTGGTGCATGACGGTTCAGTATAACGACATCGCAAAGGGCGTCAAGGGCTTCCCTTCCGCCACGGTTGCGATCCCGTTTGTCAGCCCGCTATACTTAGCAATAATTAGCTCAAGGAGGAGGACGTCGCCCTCAATGGTCACCCTGACCCAGCAGGAAGTCGAACGGCGCCTCAGCACGGTCCCATGTGCCGTCTGTAAACAATCCAGCTTCGGTCTCGATGAACGGTTCATGGGGACCGACGGCGAATGGCGGGGCATCTGCAAGAAATGCTTCTACACCTTCCCTGTCCATACCGACATGGATTTTTATCTACAAACCCAGCCCGATGTGCCCCTTCGATTGAGAGAGATCTCCTGCACCGCCTGCAATCATCAGGGGGTCAGCCTCGATTTTCGGGCCACGCTGTCCGTGCGAGACGCCTATTACTTTGTGACCTGCCAGGGCTGTAAGCGACAATTTCCGGAGAAGTCATCGCTGGAAGCATTTGAATAGGTGCCCCCACCGTGTTCCCAGGTGTTGTATACTAAAAATATGAGCGACAAATCCAAACAACCCGACCAATCTTCCCCGGAAGAGAAGCCCAAGGCGAGAAAAGAGCTCCCGCTCATCTCCGTCCCGGACGATCGCGACATGATCGCCGAGGAAATGGCCGAGCTGTTCGAGGAGGACAAGGTTTCCCACCAGCACGGCAGCTCGGAGCCGGAAGCGGATTGACTCGCATCCCCTCTCCTATTAAGTTGAAATCTGACTTCTATAATCAGAAAAGCAGCGCTGATCAGTCCTGCCCTGCTCACACGCCTCGGCTCGACCGCAGTAAGCTTCGCGCCTGCTGGCCTGCGCAACTAGCTGGCTTCCTGCTCCGCGAAGCCAGCTTCGCACAGTGCTCGGCCTCCTGCGGACCACAAGCGCTTGCTAACTGCGGGTTCCTCGCCTCCGCGATTCGCGATGCAGAACCGGTCAGCACTGCTCTAAAAAATGAGAATTGCAGAATCGGGGTCAGAGTGTAATTCCTGTACAGCGGTCCATTCCTTTGAGTCGTCTCCGCCTTTCCCCTTCCAGCCACCTCTCTACTTTGCAGCTAGCCTGCTGTCAAAGAAATTGTTCTCTGACCCCAATTCTGGGGGACAGGCCTATAAGCGGCCTGTCCCCGCTCCCACTGAGAATGATTTCCGAGCGGGGACAAATCAATAGGCGATCTGTCCCCGCCCACCACTCCCTTTCCAGAGGGTGGCCTGGTTGATCTCCTAATGCGCGCATGCACCGAGCACAGCCCGTCACGTCAGCATTCGATCACTCCGAGTGCGCGGTGCGCGAGCAAGGGAGATTAACCGGGCCGCCCTCCTCTGATTAACTCATGATGCCGCACCCGACGGCGCGCGCCGTTCGTCATCTGGCCTTGGTAATCATCACTTCGGAGTCACGACCTTGTTTCCGAAGTGGAGGACAAGCCCGTGGTTAGTCCACTGAATCTGCCAGGCCCTGACGAACCGCTCGCTTTGCATTCGCACGCCTC
>Ga0233416_10000306_pt1 | contig 15020 bp, 14 predicted proteins | sample Sediment_Towuti__2_FD_188638 | JGI IMG/M metagenome (GOLD analysis project Ga0233416, IMG submission 188638) | Sediment microbial communities from Lake Towuti, South Sulawesi, Indonesia - Sediment_Towuti_2014_0_MG | ecosystem: Environmental > Aquatic > Freshwater > Lake > Sediment | place... | reverse complement strand
CTGCTGGCCGCCGAACCCCGGGTTCACCGACATGATGAGCACCAGATCGAGTGCGTGCAGCGTGTGGTCGAGCCACGCGAGCGGCGTGGCGGGGTTGAACACGAGCCCGGGCTTGCAGCCGCATTCACGAATCAGCGCGATCGTCCGGTCGACGTGCTCGCTCGCCTCCGGATGGAAGCTGATGACGTCCGCGCCGGCCTTGGCGAAGTCGGGCACGATCCGGTCGACCGGCCGCACCATGAGATGAACGTCGAGAACCGCCTTGGTGAGCGGCCGGAGCGCGGCGCAAACGAGCGGACCCACCGTGAGGTTCGGGACGTAGTGGTTGTCCATCACGTCGAAGTGCACGAAGTCCGCGCCGGCATCGACGACCGCGCGCACCTCTTCGCCGAGGCGGGCGAAGTCGGCCGACAGAATCGAGGGCGCGATGCGGTAGCGGCGGGCCGGCATGGGTCTCGAGGCGGCGCGGGAAACGCCGGCCGATTCTAGCGGCAAACCCGAGGGGCGGTGCCTCCGGTGATGCCGTGCACGATTTGCCTCGCACGCGGGCAGCGGTATGCTAGCGGGCGTCGCGAGGCCCCGGCGGCAAGCCGGCGCCGGTTTTGCGGAACGAGGTGCACCATGGCGAGCTACCGGAACAACCAGGCCTTCCCGCCGCTCTTCACCGACGAGGAGATCGAACGGCGCCGCACGCCCCTCCCCGACCCGGGCCCGCCGAAGGTCGATCCGTGGCCGGTGCTCGAGGCGAAATTCCCGCGCATCAAGAAGACGATCCAGGAGCTCTGGGGCAAGCCCGCGCTCGATCGCTACTTCGACGAGCTCCTGATCGACGCGCGCGGTGGTCGGCATGGATTCCCGCTTGACGTCGTCGACGCGCTGCTCGCGCTCTCGCGCGAGCACCGCGAGCGCTACGGTTTTCCGCCGCCGGCGATCGAGGACTGGCGGATCGGCCCGCCGCGCTAGAGACGCGGCGCGGTTGCGTCGCCGGGCGTTCTACGGTGCAATAGCCCGGTGACGCCGGACCGGAAGTACGAGATCACCGTCGCCCCGGAGGCGCAATACCTCGCCGATCAGTCGGACGAGCCGGCCGGCCGTTTCGTGTTCGCGTACACGATCACCCTGCGCAACACCGGCAGCGTTCCCGCCCAGCTGATCAGCCGCCACTGGATCATCACCGACGCGAACAATCACATCCAGGAGGTCCGCGGCCTCGGCGTCGTGGGCGAACAGCCGCTGCTCGCGCCGGGCGAGAGCTACAAGTACACGAGCGGTGCCGCGATCGCGACGCCGGTCGGGACGATGCGCGGGACCTACCAGATGGTCGCCGAGGACGGCACGCGCTTCGACGCCTCGATCCCCGAGTTCACGCTGTCCATCCCGCGCACGCTGCACTGACCTACCCGGTGCTCAGGCCGACGCCGTAGAGCAGCGTGACGTTGATCCTCCGGTTGGTGTAGCCGGGCTTGAAGCGCAGCGTGTCGGTGACGTGGAAGAGCGCGGAGTCGAACAGCACGCAGCGGTTCTCGCGGTACGGAACGCGGCGCGCCTTGGCGCCGTTGGTGCGGAGGAACGCCTCGATCTTCCCGGAGTCGGCGGAGTTGTAGTCCTGGAAGGTCCAGTTCTTCGGGGCAGCCACGTCGTAGATCACCATCCCGCCCACCCCGGGATCGTCGCAGCCGCTGTCGGGCGTGACCCAGAAGTTGACGTTCACGCGCGCGAAGTCGGCGTGAAAGCTGATGCCCTGCATCCGCTGGTCGTACTTGAATCCCCAGGCCTGCAGCAGCGGATGCGGGCCCACGACCTCGGGCATCGCCCGGCGCAGCTCGTCGGCGATCGCGAGCACGACGCGCGCGCAGAACCCGGTTGACAGCAGCGCGCCGTGGTAGCCGTTCTTGTAGGAGACCTTCCAGACGGTGGCCTCCTCGCAGAACTGGCGCAGGTTCGCCAGCGCCGCGGCGGAGAGAAAGTTGTCGATGACGACGACGGGAGGACTGCTGTCGCGATACGCGTCCTGCAGGCGGCGGTAGTCGTTCTCGCCCAGCGCCCGGCCGGAGAACGGGAGGTCCGGCTTGTTGTGGAACGGAATCAGCGCCGCCTTGAGCGACTCCCCCTCCTCGCCTTCGGGAGCAAAGGTCTTGTTCGGGTCTCCGCCTGGCGCGTAGTAGCGCTTCAGCACCGACAGGGCGCGCGCACCGCTCTCACCGAGCTTCCCGCGCCGCTCCAGCAGCTCGAGCTGTTCGTAGTCGTGCCGGATGCGCGGCTCGGACACCGGCCAGTTGAAGAGATGGGTCCCGCCCGCCAACCGCAGCGTCGACGCCGTCGCGCGGCTCAGCCGGTCGTACGCGCGGTCCCGATCGCCCGCCGCGAGCGCCATCAGCCCGAGCAGCAGCTGGCACTCGGGATCGCCGTCCACGTCCCGCTCGTACTCCCTCGCGAAGGCTTCGACCTCGCCGGTCCGGCCCGTCTCCAGCGCGATCCGCAGGATTCCGCGGATCGCCACGATCGAGCGCCCTCCCAGCCGCAGGGACTGCTTGCACGCCGCGAGCGCTTCGTCGTACCTCCCGAGTCCGTGGTAGGCCGCGCCGAGCTGATCGTGAAGCTGCGGGTCGGCATTGCCGGCGCCTTTCAGGCGGTCGAACGCCGCGAGCGCACCATAGTGATCGCCCACGCCGTTCAGGCAGGTCATGAGCTGGCGTGCCACCGCCGGCGAGCCGGGGACGACCTTGTCGGCCCGCATCGCGTACCCGAGCGCCTCCTGGAGCTGTCCGCCCTGGTCAGCGGCGTAGCTCAGGAGAAGCAGCGCTCGAAAATCGCTCGGGTTGCCCGCGATCGCGATGAGCGCCGACGAGCGGGCGAGCGTCCAGTCGCCCTTCGCGGCCGCGATGTCGGCGATCACAGTGTGCAGCAGCGTCTCCTTCGCCGGGGGATCCTGCACATGTCGGACGATGTATCCGTACGCATCGTCGACCCGCCCGCACTGCTTGAGCACGATGAGGGAGACCGCGGTCGCATCGAAGTTGGCCTGCCCGGTGCGGATCGAGGCCTCGGCGGCGGCGACTGCCTTGCCGCGATCGCCGCGCATCATCGCTTCGACGATCGCCTCGCTCGAGCGCGAGGCCCACTCCGCGCCCCAGCGGTGGCGCTCGCGGATCCGCCGCGCCTCGGGGACGTTGCCGGTGGCGAAGCAGCACACGATCGCCTCGACCGCGTCCTCGTCCGAGGCGATCGGGCTCGCCTGGGCGAGGGAGGCCGCGGCGGCTTCCTGTCCGCTCGCACGGAGCGCTTTCGCGGTCCGGAACTTCTCGGATAGCATTTGCTCGTCGCTCGCCAGAATCGAAGGCGCAAGATTAGCCGATCCGCTGCAACCCGGGCTCGTCCGGATCACTTCCGCGTCGTCCACCACACGATGAGCGCGGCGATGGCGAGCGCCGCCGCCATCTCGAGGAGGAGAATCCACAGCCCTTCCATCGGTTTCGCGCGCCTTCCGTGCCGCAGATGAACCCGCGCCGGATCTTAGTGCACGCCCTGACGCTCGCCGCGCTGGCGGGTTGCGCGACAAAGCCCGCGGAGCGCGCGCCGACCGCCGCCTGTCCGGCGGCGGTGCCGTGCCCCGCCTGCCCGGCGTGCCCCGGCATGGCCGTGAAGCCGCAAGTCCCCGCGCTCTCGCCCGCGAGCTTCGCGGAGCTGCCGGGCTGGTCCACCGACGATCTGGCGCAGGCGTGGGGCGCGTTCCGCGCGAGCTGCCGAGCGCTGCGGTTCCGCGACCACTGGCGCGACGTATGCCAGCAGGCCGAAGCCCTCGACGCGCCGGACACCGCGGCGGTGCGCGCCTACTTCGAGGCGAACTTCATCCCGTACCGGGCGGCGAACCCCGACGGGAGCACGTCGGGCCTCGTCACCGGCTACTACGAGCCGCGGCTGCGCGGCAGCCGCGAGCGGCGCGCGCCCTACGTGCATCCGCTGTATGCGCCGCCCGAGGACCTGCTCGTCGTCGATCTCGTGTCGGTCGCGCCGGAGACCCGGCACCTGCGGCTGCGCGGGCGGCTCGACGGCCGGCGCGTCGTGCCGTACTACTCGCGCGCCGAGATCGAGAACGGAACGGCGCCGGTCACCGGGAAGGAAATCGTCTACGTCGACGACGCCATCGAGGCGTTCTTCCTCCAGATCCAGGGGTCGGGGCGCGTGCGGCTCGAATCCGGCGACGAGCTCAGGATCGGCTACGCCGACCAGAACGGGCATCCCTACCAGTCGATCGGCCGCTATCTCGTCGAGAAGGGGGAGCTCACGCTTGGCGCGGCGAGCATGCAGGGCATCCAGGCGTGGGCGCGGGCCAACCCGGCGCGCGTCGTCGAGCTCCTGAACCAGAACCCGAGCTACGTCTTCTTCCGCGAGCTGCCCGCGCTCGAGGCAGGGCCGCTCGGCGCGCAGGGCGTGCCGCTCACAACCGAGCGCTCGATCGCAGTCGATCCGCGCTACGTACCGCTCGGGGCGCCGGTCTATCTCGCGACGACACGCCCGAGCTCCGACGTCCCGCTCGAGCGGCTCGTGATCGCGCAGGACACCGGCGGCGCGATCCGCGGTCCGGTCCGCGCGGATTTCTTCTGGGGCACCGGCGAGGAGGCGGGCCGTCTCGCCGGGCGAATGCGGCAGCAGGGCGAGATGTGGGTGCTGCTGCCGCAGGGGATGCCCCTGCCCTAGCGCTTCGTCGTGTCGGCGAGGATCTTCGAGATCTGCGCCGCCGGCATCGCGCCGGAGATCCGCCGGCCGTCGGCGAGGATCATGGTCGGCGTGCTGTTGACCTTGTACTTGCGGCCGAGCGCGATGTTCTTCTCCAGCGGCGCGGAGCAGCCGGCCTTCGCGGCGGGCGGCTCGATGTCCTTCAGCATCAGATCGAGCCACGCTTTCGCCCGGTCGGGCGCGCACCACACCGCCCGCGACACCGCCGCCGAGTCCTCGGCGATGATCGGCAGCAGGAACACGTGGATCGTGATGTCGTCGATCTGGGTGAGCGTCTGGTCGAGGCGCTTGCAGTACGGGCACCGCGGGTCGGAGAAGTAGGCGAGCTGCCGGGTCCCCTTGCCGCGGACGATCTTGAACGCCTGCGCGAGCGGGAGATCGGCCACCTTGACGAAGGTGAGCTCGCGCATCCGCCCCTCGGTCAGATCCTGCCGGGTCCGGACCTCGAGGATGTTGCCGGCGAAGACGTAGTCGCCCGAAGGGCTCGCATAGAGGATCTCCAGGCCGCGCGGCGTCATGATGCGCACCTCGTACAGGTCGAGCACGCCGGACTTCGCGATCGCCTCGATCTTCGCGTCGTCGGTGAGAAAGGTCTCGACCGCCTTCCGGACCGCCGCCTCGTCCGCGCGGACCCCGAACGCGAGGCCGGCGAGCAGCACGAAGAGCGAGAGCTTCCTGATCATTGCGTTCCCCAGCTTGAGCTTGAGCCGATCGCCTGGCGGATCAGCAAATTCTTCACCGGCACGAGCCGGTCGGTCCAGGCCAGGCCGCGGTTTCGCACCCGCGCCGCAGCGGCACCGCGCAGCGCAAACAGCTGCGCCAGCCCGTCGGTCACCGTCCGCATCGCCCAGATCGGCTCCGCCCGGGCGCGCTCGAACCGCCGCGCGAGCACGCGGTCCCCGCAATCGCGGAACGGCTCGCGCGCAGCGAGCGTCTCGGCGAGCGCTCGCGCATCGCCGAAACCCAGGTTGACCCCCTGCCCGGCGAGCGGATGCACCACGTGCGCCGCGTCGCCGATCAGCACCGCACGCCGGCCGATCATCGATTCGGCGGCGAGGCTCTGCAACGGAAACGCCTGCGGCGGCGTGATCAACGTCAGGTCTCCCAGTGTGCCCTGTCCCGCCTCGGCAACCCGCGCGGCGAACGCGTCCGGGCCGAGACCGAGCAGCTCGCGGCCGTGGGCCTCGGCCGTAGACCACACCATCGACATCCGGTTCCCCGGCAAAGGCAGGTACGCTAGCACGCCGTCCGGACGGAACCATTGGAACGCGGTGCTGTCGTGCGGCTTTGCCGTAGCGAAGTTCGCGACCACGCCGAGCTGCCCAAAGCCCGCCGCGCGCGCCGTCAGTCCCGCCGCGCGCCGGACCCACGACTGCGCGCCGTCGGCTCCCACGACGAGCGCGGCGCGGATTTGCGTGCCATCCGCCAGGGTCAGCGTCGCGGCGTCCGCTTCGACTTCGAGCCGCTCGCAGCGTGCCGGAGCGAAGCGGTGCACGTTCGCCGCGCCGCCGAGCGTGTCCCAGAGCGCACTCGCGAGCCGCCCGCTCTCGACGATGAACGCCAGCGTCGCGACCCCCGCGTCGTACGCGCCAAACTCGAGTGCGGCGTCCGCGGTGTCGCCGTAGATCTCCATGCGCACGACCGGCTGCACGCGCCGCGGCTCGAGCCGATCCCATGCCCCGAGCGCGCCCAGGAATTCGCGCGATGAAGGGCTGATTGCATAGATCCGGCTGTCCCACTCGTCGCCCGCCCGCGTCGGGGGCGAAGGCTCGATCAGCGCGACCGCGAGACCGGCGCGGCCCAGCGCGGCCGCGAGGCTCGCGCCGACGAGCCCGCCGCCGACGATCGCGACGTCGTATCGCTCTGCTGCTGGCACGCCGCGAGTCTAGCAGCGCGGCTGCGCCGGACCGTTGCGGGCGTCGCCGGGACGCCCGCCCGCCTTGACACCCCCCCGGACGGACCCGAAAATCGCGCCCTTCCCGTGGCGAGTTAGCTCAGTGGTTAGAGCAGCGGAATCATAATCCGTTGGTCCGGGGTTCAAATCCCTGACTCGCCACCACTTTGTACTCAGCGCCCGCGCATTGTTCCGGGCGGCCCGACCCGTCTCCCCTACAATACGCGGCACGCGAAACCGCCAGCCGATCCTCGATGCCGACTCGCCTCGTCCTCGGTCTGATCGCCTTCCTCGCCGGGGGTCTTGCGACCGCCCAGACCGCGGTCTTCCGGACCCTCCCCGAGGAGGCACCGCGCGGCTATCTGTCGCACGTCGCGGAGAACATCCTGACGCTCGACGGCAAGCGGGTGCGGCTCGCCCCCGGCGGGCAGATCCGCGGCGCGAACAACCTGCTCGTGCTGCCGACCGCGCTGCCGAAGGACTCGCTCGTGAAGTACCAGCTCAACCCGACCGGCGAGCTGTACCGCGCCTGGATCCTCACCAAGGAGGAGGCGGCGAAAACCGACAAGGGGAGCCCCGCGCGCGTGCAGGGCATCCCGATCGAGCAGGTGCTGCCCAAGCACGACGCCCCGCCGCTGCGCTACGGCGAGAAGCCCGCGCCGCCGCCCGCGCCGGCGCCGTCCGGCCTGAACTGACCGCGTCGATCCTCCCGCCCGCATGACCCGGCGCGTCTACATCCGCTCGTTCGGCTGCCAGATGAACGAGTACGACTCGGGCCGGATGGCCGACGTGCTTGCCGCGGCCGAAGGTTTCGAGCGTTGCGCGCGGCCCGAAGACGCCGATCTCATCCTCTTCAACACCTGCGCGGTCCGCGAAAAGGCGCAGGAGAAGGTGTTCGCCGACCTCGGCCGGGTCAAGCACCTGAAGCGCGAGCGCCCCCAGCTCCTCATCGGCGTCGGCGGCTGCGTCGCGAGCCAGGAAGGCGCGGCGATCGTCGCGCGCGCGCCGTACGTCGACGTCGTGTTCGGGCCGCAGACGCTGCACCGCCTGCCGCAGCTCATCGCCGCGCGCGCGGCGTCCGGGCGCCCGCAGGTCGACATCTCGTTCCCGGAGATCGAGAAGTTCGACGCCCTGCCGCCGCCGCGCGTCGAGGGCCCGACCGCCTTCGTCTCGATCATGGAGGGCTGCAGCAAGTACTGCAGTTTCTGCGTCGTCCCCTACACGCGCGGCGCGGAGGTCTCGCGGCCGTTCGACGACGTTCTCACGGAGGTCGCCGACCTAGCCGATCAGGGCGTGCGGGAGGTGACTTTCCTCGGCCAGAACGTCAATGCCTATCGCGGAGCGATGTCCGGGGCCGATTACGCCGACCTCGCAGCGCTCGCCGAGTACGTCGCCGAGATCCCGGGGATCGAGCGGATCCGCTATACGACATCGCATCCCAGGGAATTCACGCAGCGGCTCATCGACGCGCACGAGCGCATCGCGAAGCTCGCACCGTTCGTCCATCTTCCGGTCCAATCCGGCTCGGACCGCGTGCTCGCGGCGATGAAGCGCGGCTACACCGCGCTCGAGTACAAATCGATCGTCCGCCGCCTGCGCGGCGCGTGCCCCGGCATCGCCGTCTCGTCGGACTTCATCGTCGGCTTCCCGGGCGAGACCGGGCGCGACTTCGCGCTCACGCTGAAGCTCGTCGAGGAGGTCGTGTTCGACGCGTCGTTCTCGTTCGTCTACAGCCGGCGGCCCTGGACTCCCGCCGCGGAGCTTCCCGACGACACTCCGGGCCCGGTCAAGCTCGAACGCCTCCAGCGACTGCAGGCGACGCTCGACGCGCAGGCCCGGGCGGCGAGCGAGCGCATGGTCGGCTCCGTCCAGCGCGTGCTCGTCGAAGGGCCGGCGAGAAGGAACCCCGCCGAACTTGCGGGCCGCACCGGCACGAACGTCGTGGTGAACTTCCCCGGCCCCCGCTCGCTCATCGGCGCGCTCGTCGACGTCGCCATCGACGGGGCCCTCGCGCATACGCTGCGCGGCACCGTCGTCGGCACCGACCGCGGCGCAGCGCGGGCACCGGCGGTGACCGGCGCCCCGTGCCAGAATAGCGCCGCTTGAACGACCGATCGCCCTCCCCCTCCCGGGGATCCGCCGAACGCAACCCGTCGCCTTGCGCCCCGCGTTGAAGGCCAAGCCGTTCGAAGTCACCCTGTCCCCGGCGGACAACCAGCGTCTCGCGAACCTGTGCGGAGCGCTCGACGAGAACCTCCGCCAGATCGAGACCGCGCTCGACGTCACGATCGCCCGCCGCGGCGAGCGCTTCCTGCTGCGCGGCGAGCCGGAGCGCACCTCGCGCGCCGCGGAAGTGCTCGAGAAGTTCTACTCCGACGCGAAGCGTGAGCTGACGATCGACGACATCCAGCTCGGGCTGGTCGAGTTCCGCCGGGCGCGCGTCGAGGAGGACCGGGGCGCGGGCGACGAGCCGGAGCTTCCCACGCTCCATACGCGCCGCCCGGACCTGCACGGCCGCACCCCGCGCCAGCGCCAGTATCTCCGCAACATCCTCGAGCACGACATCACGTTCGCGGTCGGACCGGCGGGCACCGGCAAGACCTATCTCGCCGTCGCGTGCGCGGTGGATGCGCTGGAGCGCGACGCGGTGAAGCGCATCGTCCTCGTGCGCCCGGCCGTCGAGGCGGGCGAGCGGCTCGGATTTCTCCCGGGCGATCTCGCGCAGAAGGTCGATCCGTACCTTCGCCCGCTCTACGACGCGCTCTACGACCTCATGGGCTTCGAGAAGGTGCAGCGCAACTTCGAGCGCGGCACGATCGAGCTCGCGCCGCTCGCGTACATGCGCGGGCGCACGCTCAACCACTCCTTCATCATCCTCGACGAGGCGCAGAACACCACGCCCGAGCAGATGAAGATGTTCCTCACCCGGATCGGCTTCGGCACCAAGGCGGTGATCGAGGGCGACGTGACGCAGATCGACCTCGGACGCGGCCAGAAGAGCGGGCTGGTGGAGGCGCGGCAGATCCTCGCCGGCGTGCGTGGGATCGCGTTCTCGGTGTTCCAGTCGGACGACGTCGTGCGCCACCCGCTCGTGGCGCGCATCGTCAACGCGTATGAAGCGTACGAGCGCGACGCGGGCTCGCCCGGGGAACCACGGCGCGGGGAATGAACGCCGCGGGTCGCCGCTCCGGCTCGCGCTCCAGTACGCTGCGCCGCGCGGCGGGCTGCCGGCGCGCTCGAGCGTCGCGCGGTGGCTCGTCAAGGCGCTCGGCCGCGACCGCGGGCGCGTCACGGTGCGCTTCGTGGGCGCCGCCGAGGGGCGGCGCCTGAACCGCACGTACCGCGCGCGCGACCGCGCGACGAACGTGCTCACGTTCACCTACGGGAAAGCGCGCGATGGTGCGCTCACCGGCGACATCGTGCTCTGCGCACCGGTCATCGCGCGCGAGGCTCGGGCGCAGCGGAAGCCGCTCCGGGCCCATCACGCCCATCTGAGCGTGCACGGCATGCTGCACCTGCGCGGCTACGACCACGAGCGGCCGGGGGAGGCCGCGCGGATGGAAGCGGCGGAGAGGCGTATCCTCGCGCAGTTGGGATTCGCCGATCCCTACCTGGCCAGGAAGAGACAAGACGGAAAAGGGAAGCGTTTCGCGCCGGAGGGGCGCTAGCGCCGTTCCCGCCCTTTCCCCGCTGAGCATGGACGACAACTCGAGCCACAAGCCTTCGTTTCTCGAGCGCCTCGGGGCGCTCATCATGCGCGAGCCGGAGGACCGGGAGCAGCTGATCCAGCTGCTGCGCTCGGCCTACGACCGCAACCTCCTCGACGCCGACGCGCTGTCGATGGTCGAGGGCGCGATCCAGGTCTCGGAGATGAAGGTGCGCGACGTGATGATCCCGCGCGCGCAGATGGACATCATCGACATCAACGAGTCGCCCGACCGGTTCATCCCGCACGTGATCGCGACCGCGCACTCGCGCTTCCCGGTGATCGACCGCGACCGCGACCACGTGATCGGGATCCTGCTCGCCAAGGATTTGCTCCGCTACTACGCCGGCGAGGAGGAGTTCAACGTGCGCGAGATGCTGCGCCCGGCGATCTTCGTGCCGGAGTCGAAGCGGCTCAACGTGCTGCTGCGGGAATTCCGCGCGAACCGCAACCACATGGCGATGGTCGTCGACGAGTACGGCGGCGTGGCGGGGCTGGTCACGATCGAGGACGTGCTCGAGCAGATCGTCGGCGAGATCGAGGACGAGTACGACTTCGACGAGGTCGAGGACAACATCCTGCGCGAGAAGGGCGGCCGGTGGCGCGTGAAGGCGCAGGCGCCGCTCGCCGACCTGAACGAGACCTTCAAGACCGACTTCTCCGACGAGGAGCACACGACGGTGGGCGGCCTCGTGATCAGCCGCTTCGGGCGGCTGCCGAAGCGCGGCGAGTCGATCGTCATCGGCGGACTCAAGTTCCAGGTGCTGCGCGCCGACAGCCGGCGGCTGTACATGCTGCTCGTCGAGCGCGTGAAGGACGCCGCGATCGCCGCATGAGGAACGCGGCGTGACCGCCGCCCGGCGCGGGTTGACCGCCGCCCGCCTCGCGGCGGCGTTCGCGCTCGGTGCCGTCTCGGTCGCCGGCTTCGGCGACTGGCCGTTCTTCCCGCTGCCGCTCGCTGCCCTCGCGGCGCTCTTCTGGCTCTGGTCGCGGGCGCCGTCGGCGCGTGCGGCCGCACAGCTCGGATTCGCGTTTGGCGCCGGACTGTTCCTCGTCGGCGTCAGCTGGGTCTACGTCAGCCTGCACCGCTTCGGCGGGATGCCGTTGCCGCTCGCGGCGGTGGCGACCGTTCTCTTCTGCCTCTACCTTGCCGTCTACCCGGCGGCAGTCGGCTATGCCCAGGCGAGGATCCCCGCGACGCCCGCGGTGCGCTGGATGCTCGTCGTGCCGGCGCTATGGGTACTGGCGGAGTGGCTGCGCGGCTGGCTCTTCACCGGCGTCCCCTGGCTCGCGCTCGGGTACTCGCAGGCCGACGGGCCGTTCGCCGGCTTCGCGGCGCTCGCCGGAGTGTTCGGCGTCTCGTTCCTCGCCGCCGCAACTGCCGGCGCAGTGCTCACGTTCGCCGTCGCGCGTGGCGCAGCGCGCCTCACGGCGCTCGCCGCGATCGCGGCGGTGATGATCGGCGGCGGGGCGCTCCGCACGATCGAATGGACGATGCGCCACGGCGACCCGCTCGCCGTGAGCCTCCTCCAGGGCAACATCCCGCAGGAGCTCAAGTTCGTCCCCGGGCGCTACGAGGCGACGCTCGAGACCTACGCGCGGCTCGCCGAGCGCGCGCAGGGACGCCTGATCGTCTGGCCCGAGACGGCGATCCCGCGCTTCCTGGGCGACGTCGACCCGGCATACGTCGCCCGGCTCAAGGCGCTCGCCGTCGCGCGCGGCGGCGACTTCCTGATCGGCGCGCCGGTGCTCGACCAGGATGGCCGCTACTACAACGCGGTCGTGAGCCTGGGCGCGTCGCCCGGACAGGTCTACGCCAAGTCGCATCTCGTGCCGTTCGGCGAATTCGTGCCGCCGGGCTTCGGCTGGGTGGTGGCGCTGCTGAAGATCCCGCTCGGCGATTTCGCGCGCGGCGCGGAAGCGCAGCCGCCGCTCGCGCTCGGCGGCCAGCGCGTCGCCGCCAACATCTGCTACGAGGACGCGTTCGGCGAGGAGATCATTCGCCCGCTGCCCGAGGCGACCCTGCTCGTGAACGTGAGCAACGTCGCGTGGTTCGGCGACTCGCTCGCCCCGGCCCAGCACCTGCGCATCGCGCGCCTGCGCGCGCTCGAGACCGGGCGCTTCATGCTCCGCGCCACGAACACGGGGGTGACGGCCATCGTCGCGCCGGACGGCGCGGTCGTCGCGCGCCTGCCCTCGTTCACCGAAGGGGTCCTCGAGGGTCGCGTCGAGGGCCGCGCCGGGGCGACGCCGTACGTGCGTCTCGGAAACACCCCTGCCGTCCTCGCCGCGCTGGCGATCGTGGCCGGGGCGGCGATCGCCGGCCGGCGCGGCCGGGGAAAACGCCGCGCCGACGCGGACTTGCGGGCCGGGGCCTAGGGTGCAACCGGTCGCCGCCGGCCTGAGCGCGCCGCAGCATCGGCGGCCCAATCGGGAAATTGTGTTGCGGGGTCTTTCCGGCGCGGTGTCGAGGAGTAAACTAGCCGCGCGGCTCGCCGCCGGACCCTTTCTTCAACCTTTCGCGCAAAAGGAGGCTGCCAATGATGACTGACGCAGAGATCGAGGCGCTTAGGGAAAAGATCAGCTCTCTCCGAACGGAGCACCACGATCTGGACGCCGCCATCACGCGAATGGAAGAAAGCCGGATATTCGAGGACGACCAGCTGCACCGCCTGAAGAAGAAGAAACTGCTCCTGAAGGATCAAATCGTCTGGCTCGAGCGCAAGCTCGAGATCGACGGCAGCACCGACGGGCTCCTGAGCCCGTCCTGAACCCCGCGCGCGGGGTCCCGGCGCGCCAACCTTGGAGACCTGCAAGAGGGCGCTGCCCTCTTGCCTCAACCATTGTGGAAACAACCATCGAGCTCGCTTCCGCCGACGGCCACCGCCTCTCCGCGCGCGAGCGGACGCTCGCGTTCTTCCGCAGCCACGTCGGCTGAAGGAGCGGTCGCGGGCGCGACCCCGATACGCGCGGCCGGCGCGGTCGTCTTCCGCCGCACCGACCGCGGCGTCGAGCTGCTCGTGCGGCGCGCTGCGGCGGGCTGGGATTTCCCGAACGGGCTGATCCGGACGGACGAGGACGAGTTCAAGGCCGCGCAGCGCGAGGCCGCCGGCGAGACCGGCCTCGCCGACCTCGACTTTCCGTTCGGCGACGCGCACCGGCAGGCGCTGCCTTCGGCAGCCGGCAAGGTCGCGTCGTACTACCTCGCCGAGACCGAGGAGGAAGAGCTCCCCGAAACGCGCGACCCGAAGCGGCACGACGAGTGGCGCTGGGTGACGTTCGACGAAGCCGAGGACCTCCTGCCGCCGCGCCTCGCGGTGATTCTCGACTGGGCGCGCGCGACGATCGCGGGCTTCTAGCCGCGCGACCGCTACCTGAAGACCAGGCTCAGCCCCGGCACGAAGACGAGCAGCAGCACCACGAGCGTCATCACGATGACGAACGGAAACGCGCCCGCGAAGATCTCGTGGAGCGTGACCCGCTGGTCGTCGAGCGTGGACTTGACGACATAGACCGAGATGCCGAACGGCGGGGTGAGCAGCCCGATCTCGATCGCCACCACCGCCACCACCCCGAACCAGATCAGGTCGCCGCCGAGCGCCTTGATGACGGGAATCGCGAACGGCAGCGTGATCACCATGATCGACACCGAGTCGATGAAGCAGCCGAGCACGATGACCAGCGCGATGTACACGAGGGTGAAGCCGTACAGGCCAAGACCCGCCCCCGCGGCGAGCAGGCTTAGCTGCTGCGGCAGGTTCGACATCGCGAGCATCACCGAGAAGACGCGCGCCCCGAGGATCAGGAACAGGATCGCCACCGTCACATACCCGGCGTCGACCATCGTGTCCCAGAGGATCCGCCACGTCAGCTTGCGGCGCACGAGCGCGATCAGCAGCGCACCGAGCGCGCCGGCGGCGCCCGACTCGGTCGGGGTGAAGATCCCGCCGTAGATGCCGCCGAGCACGATGGCGATCAGCGCGACGATCGGCGCGAGCTTGAGGGCCGCGCTGCGCACGCTCTCCGGCGCCTCGTCCTCGACCGCCGCCCTGCCGCCGACGAACGCCGGCCACCACGTCGCGAGCAGCACGATCATCACCGACATCGCGGTGGCGAGAATCAGGCCGGGCACGATCCCGGCCAGGAACAGGTGGCCGACCGATTCCTCGGCGAGGAAGCCGTACACGATGAACAGCAGGCTCGGCGGGATCAGCATGCCGAGCACCGACGATCCGGCGACGACCCCGACCGAGAAGCGCGGCGTGTAGCCGTGGCGCAGCATCTCCGGGGTCGCGATCTTGGTAAACACCGCGGCCGAGGCGATGGAAGATCCGGTGACCGCTGCGAACACCGCGTTCGCCGCCACCGTGGCGATCCCCAGTCCGCCGCGAACCCGTCGCAGCAGCCAGCGCGCGACGACGAACGTGTCCTTGCCGACGTCGGAGACGCTGACGAGCAGTCCCATGAGCACGTACAGCGGCACGACGCCGAAGAAGTAGTTGTTGAGGTACTCGGTCGCGCTCTGCGACAGCGTCCGGATTCCGAGCGCCGGGTCGCCGCGGATGAGCCAGATGCCGGCGAAGCCGGTCAGGATCATCACGATCCCGATCGGCAGTCCGGTGAGGATCAGGAACGCCATGCACACCACGCCGAACACGCCGAACTGAAGGTTGCTGAGCCCGA
>Ga0233416_10000305_pt1 | contig 15034 bp, 14 predicted proteins | sample Sediment_Towuti__2_FD_188638 | JGI IMG/M metagenome (GOLD analysis project Ga0233416, IMG submission 188638) | Sediment microbial communities from Lake Towuti, South Sulawesi, Indonesia - Sediment_Towuti_2014_0_MG | ecosystem: Environmental > Aquatic > Freshwater > Lake > Sediment | place... | reverse complement strand
GCCTCGCGCGCGAGCGGCTCGGGCACTCCGGCGAGCTCGAACATGACGCGGCCCGGCTTGACGACGGCAACCCAGCCTTCCGGCGAGCCCTTGCCGGAGCCCATGCGGGTCTCGGCCGGCTTCTTCGTGTACGGCTTGTCCGGGAAGAGGTTGATCCAGACCTTGCCGCCTCGCTTGATCTTGCGGGTCATCGCGATACGCGCCGCCTCGATCTCACGGTTCGTCAGCCAGCCGGCCTCGAGCGACTTCAGGCCGTAGTCGCCGTACTGCACCTTGAGCTGGCCCTTGGCGACGCCGGCCCTCCGGCCGCGGTGCTGCTTGCGGAACTTCGTCTTCCGGGGCATCAACATCAGGACTCACGCTCCTCGGCGGCGGGCGTCTCCTCGACGACCGGCTCCGTCACGGGCTCCGCCTCGGCGGTCGCGTCGGTCTTGGTCGTCTCGTCGACCGCTCCGGCCGGCGGCGCCTCCTGGCGGCGCCTGCGACCCTGACCCTGACCCGGCCGGCGGCGGCGCACGGGGCCGAGGCCCTCCCGGTCCGGCCCGCGGCGGCCCTCGCGCTGACCAAGGCCCTCGGGACGCGTCCCCCGCCTGCGCGCCTGGTCCTGGTCGGACAGGCGGACGTCGCGCTCTGCGGCTCCCTCGTAGCCCTCGGGCATGATCTCGCCCTTGTTGATCCAGACCTTGACGCCGATGCGACCGAAGGTCGTCTTGGCCTCCGCAAAGCCGTAGTCGATGTCGGCGCGGAGGGTGTGCAGCGGCACGCGGCCCTCGGAGTAGCTCTCCGACCGCGACATCTCGGCGCCGCCGAGCCGGCCGGAGCACATCACCTTGACGCCGTGGGCGCCCGAGCGGATGGCGGACGCGAGCGAGCGCTTCATCGCACGCCGGAAGCTGACGCGGTTCTCGAGCTGCTCGGCGATCGATTGTGCGACCAGCTTGGCGTCGAGCTCGGGTCGCTTGATCTCGTTGATGTTGATCTGGACGTTCTTGGCGGTCATCCCGTGGATCTCCCGCCTCAGAGCGTCCACCTCCACGCCCGACTTGCCGATGACGATCCCCGGCCGCGCGGTGTAGACGTCGATGATCACGCGCTGCTTGTCCTTGCGGATGAGGATGTCCGACAGGCCGGCATGCGAGAGCTTGCCGTAGATGTGCTCGCGGATCTTCACGTCCTCGAGCAGAGCGCCCGCGAACTCCTTGTTCGACGTGTACCAGTTCGACTTCCAGTCGTGGATGACGCCGACCCGAAGGCCGCCCGGATGCACTTTCTGACCCACTAGCTACTGGCCTCCTCGCTGGTCTCGGTCTTCGTCCTGCGTGCCGTGCGCCCTCGCTTCGGCTTTTCCTCGGCGGGCGGGTCGGCGACGGCCGCGGGCTCCTCGGCAGCCACTGTCTCCTCGGCCACCGGCTCCACGGCGGGCTCGGCCACCGGCTCCGCCGTAGCAGCCTTCGCGGGACGGCGCGTGCGCTTCAGCTTCTCGGTCGCGGCCGGCGCAGCCTTGGCCTTCGAGGCAGGAGTCGCCAGCGGCGCGACCTTCACGGTGATGTGGCACGTGTGCTTGCGAATCCGCGCGGCGCGGCCGCGGGCGCGGGCACGCCAGCGCTTGAGCGTCGGGCCTTCGTCCACGTAAGCGGCGCTCACGTAGAGGTCGTCGCCGACGAGTCCGTGGTTAGCCTCGGCGTTGGCGATGGCCGAGCGCAGCACCTTCTCCACGTCGCGCGCGGCAGCGCGCGTCGTGAACGCCAGCACGGTTCGGGCCTCGGGCACGCTGCGGCCGCGGATGTGCTCCACAACCAGGCGTGCCTTGCGTGGCGACGTGCGCACCCACTTGGCCTGCGCGCGCACTTCGTTCGCGACCTCGGCCACTACCGCTTCGCCACCTTCGCCTGGCGGTCACCCGCGTGGGCGCGGAACGTCCGGGTCGGCGCGAACTCGCCGAGCTTGTGCCCGACCATCTGCTCGGTGATGAAGACGGGCACGTGCTTGCGGCCGTCGTGCACGGCGATCGTGTGGCCGACCATCTCGGGGAACACGGTGGACGCGCGCGACCACGTGCGCACCATCTGCTTCGAGCCGGACGCGTTCATCGACTCGATCCTCTTCATCAGCCGCTCCTCGACGAACGGCCCCTTCTTCGTTGATCGACCCATGTCTCTCGCCTATCTCTTGCCCTTGCCGCGGCGCCGGCCGCGGACGATGAGCTTGTCGGATTCCTTCTGCTTGCGACGCGTGCGCTTGCCGAGCGTCGGGACTCCCCAGGGCGTCACCGGGTGGCGGCCGCCCTTGGACTTGCCCTCGCCGCCGCCGTGCGGGTGATCGACCGGGTTCATGGCCGATCCGCGCACGGTGGGCCGGCGCCCGCGCCAGCGTGTCCGCCCCGCCTTGCCGCCGGTGACGTTCGAGTGGTCGAGGTTGCCGACCTGCCCGACCGTCGCGCGGCACGATAGCAGCACGCGGCGCAGCTCCCCGGAGGGCAGGCGCAGCACGGCGTACGGGTCGTCCTTGGCCACGAGCTGCACAGACGCGCCCGCGCTGCGGGCCATCTGGCCGCCGCGGCCAGGCTTCAGCTCGACGTTGTGGACGAGCGTGCCGGTCGGGATGCGCTGGAGCGGAAGGGCGTTGCCCGGCTTGATGTCCGCATCGGGCCCGGACTCGACGACGGAGCCGACCCGCAGGCCGGCGGGTGCGAGTATGTACGCCTTCGCGCCGTCCACGTAGTGCAGCAATGCGATGCGGGACGAGCGGTTCGGGTCGTATTCGATCGCGGCGACCTTGGCCGGCACACCGTCCTTGACGCGCTTGAAGTCCACTACACGGTAGAGCCGCTTGTGGCCACCCCCGCGGTGCCGGGTCGTGATGCGCCCGTTCCGGTTCCGGCCCCCCTTCTTGTTCGCAGGCTCGGTGAGGGTCTTCTCGGGCTCGGTCTTCGTGATCTCCTCGAACGTCGAGACCGTCATCCAACGGCGCCCGGGGCTCGTGGGCTTGTACTTGCGAACTGGCACTAGCCGGACACCTCCCTGCGGTCTCCGTCCGAGCAGATCACGCTCGCGAGCCGCGAAACGCGAGCCTCGCCAGGACGCCGCGAGCGAGCGCACTCGAAGCGAGCGCAGCGTGCGTGACCGAACGGGGACGCCGCGAGGCGACGCGTTGCAGCGCGCTCGGGAGCCTGAGTTGTGAAGAGGGCGACCGCCATCAGACCTGCGCGCCTTCGAAGATCGGGATCGTCTCGCCCTCGCGCACCTGCACGATGGCCTTCTTCCAGCCCGGTCTCTGACCTCGTGTGTAGCCGCGGCGCTTCGGCTTGGGCTGCACCTTGACGACGTTGACCGCCGTCACGTGCACGCCGAACAGCTCCTCGACCGCTTGGCGGATCTGCGTCTTGTGCGCGTCGCCATGCACCCGGAAGGTGTACTTGCGGTCGCCGATCAGGCTGTAGCTCTTCTCCGAGACGATCGGGGCCAACAGGATCTCGTTGGGATGGAGACTCATGCGCGCACCTCGCCGGCCGCTCCCAACGGGCGGCGGAGCCGCGCGCAGCCGGAGGTAGTAGGCGTCATCGCGGTTGCGCCTCCTCCTTCTTGCCGTTGCCGGCGCGCGCCTCGACGATCGGAAGCGACTTCTCGGAGATGAGCAGCGAGCGCGCCCAGACCACGGCGCCCACCTCGAGCTCCTCGGGTGCGGTGACGGCGACCCTCTGGAGGTTGCGGAACGACTTGATGGCCCCTTCTTCCTCGTCCGTGAGCACGACGACGAGCGGCAGCTCCTTGCCGAAGCTGGCGACGAACGTCGCGGCGGCCTTCGTGGACGGCTCCTCGAAAGCGCTCCCGTCGAGCACGGCCAGCGTGCCCTCCTGCGCGTGAGCGCTCAGGGCCATACGGAATGCGGCACGGCGCTCCTTGCGGTTGACCTTGAAGGAGAAGTCCCGCATCGTCGGCGGGAACGCCACGCCGCCGCCGGTCCACTGCGGCGCACGGGTCGTGCCCTGGCGCGCGCGGCCGGTGCCCTTCTGGCGCCACGGCTTCGAGCGCCCGCCGGCGACGAGCCCACGGCTCTTCGCGCCGCGTGTGCCCGCACGGGCAGCTGCCTGCTCGGCCCGCACCGCCTCGTGGACGAGATGCGGTCGCACGGACGCCCCGAACACGGAGCCGTCGAGCGAGAGGTCCTTGGCGCTCGACCCGTCGGCCCCGACGAGCGGTGCCTTCACCGGCTCAGTGGTGTCGGTGGTGGCGGGTATGAGCCTTCTCCTCCCTGACCTCGACGATGCCGTTCCTCGGGCCCGGGACGGCGCCCTTGACGAGCAGCAGGTTCCGCTCCGCGTCCACCTCGTGGACGACGAGACCGATCTGCGTACGGCGCTTGGCACCCATCTGCCCGGCCATACGCATGCCCTTGAACACGCGCGACGGATAGGCGGAGGCGCCGACCGACCCAGGCTTGCGGATGTTGTGCGAGCCGTGTGTCTTCGGGCCGCGTTTGAAGTTGTGGCGCTTGATGGTGCCGGCGAAGCCTTTGCCGATGGACGTGCCCGTGACCTTCACGGCGTCGCCCGGCTGGAACACGTCGACCGTGACCAAGTCGCCAACCTGAGCCTCGGCGGCCCCGCGGAACTCGACCAGCTTGCGATGCGGGGCGGCGCCAGCCTTCTTCAGATGCCCGAGCTCGCCCTTCGACACCTTCCGCTCGGCAACCTCGTCGAAGGCGAGTTGGACCGCGGCGTAGCCGTCCGTCTCCTCCGTCTTCACCTGCACGACCGGGCAGGGACCCGCCTCGATGACGGTGACGGCCGTGAGCACGCCGGTCTCCGTGTCGAAGACCTGCGTCATGCCCAGCTTCCGCCCCAAGATCCCCTTCACGAGAGACCTCCCGAGCGGTCGCCACCCGAGCAGATCGCACTCCGAGCTGTGAGGGTGGAGGCCGCCATTACAGCTTTATCTCGATGTCGACCCCGGCCGGAAGGTCGAGTCGCATCAGCGAGTCGACAGTCTTCGGCGTGGGGCTGTGGATGTCGATCAGGCGCTTGTGGGTCCTCACCTCGAACTGCTCCCGCGAGTCCTTGTCCTTGAAGGGACTGCGGATGACGGTGTAGACGTTGCGCTCGGTCGGCAGGGGCACGGGACCGGTGATCGTGGCACCGGTGCGCTCGGCGTTGTCGACGATGTCGCGGGCGGCGCGGTCGACCTGGTTGTGGTCGTACCCGCGCAGCCGGATGCGGATCTTCTGCTGAGCCATTAGCGGTCACCACCCGAGCAGGTGGCGTTCACGGGCGCCGAAAGCCGAGCCTCGCCAGGACGCAGGGAGCGTGCGTACCTGGAAGGTACGTGCGCAACCGAGGACGCCGCGAGGCGACGACTTGCAGGCCGTCCGTGGACGTCAGATGTGAGCGTGTTGACCGCCATATCCCGTGCCCCCTCGCCGCCCGTCTACTTGATGACCTCGGTCACCGCGCCGGCGCCCACGGTGCGGCCGCCCTCGCGGATGGCGAACCGGAGCGCCTGGTCCATGGCGATCGGCTGGATCAGCTCGACCTCCATCTCGGTGTTGTCACCGGGCATGACCATCTCCTGGCCCTCGGGCAGCTTGATCGAGCCCGTCACGTCCGTCGTCCGGAAGTAGAACTGCGGCCGGTAGCCGTTGAAGAACGGCGTGTGGCGGCCACCCTCGTCCTTGGACAGGACGTACACCTGCGCCTTGAAGTGCGTGTGCGGCGTGATCGAGCCGGGCTTCGCGAGCACCTGGCCGCGCTCGACCTCCTCGCGCTTGATGCCACGGAGCAGCGCACCGGCGTTGTCGCCCGCCTGGGCGTTGTCGAGGGTCTTGTGGAACATCTCGAGGCCGGTGACGACCGTCTTCTCGATCTCCGGGTGGATGCCGACGATCTCGATCTCGTCGCCCGTCTTGATCGAGCCCTGCTCGACGCGGCCCGTCACCACCGTGCCGCGGCCGGGGATCGTCATGACGTCCTCGATCGGCATCAGGAACGGCTTGTCGACGTCGCGCGTCGGCTCGGGGATGTAGGAGTCGACCGCCTCCATCAGCTCGAGGATCTTCGGCGTCCACTCCGCGTCGCCCTCGAGCGCCTTGAGCGCCGAGACCTGCACGACGGGGATGTCGTCGCCGGGGAACTCGTACTTGGAGAGCAGCTCGCGCACCTCCATCTCGACGAGCTCGAGCAGCTCGGGGTCGTCGACCATGTCTGCCTTGTTGAGGGCGACGACGATGTAGGGCACCTCGACCTGGCGGGCGAGCAGCACGTGCTCGCGCGTCTGCGGCATGGGGCCGTCCGCGGCCGAGACCACGAGGATGGCGCCGTCCATCTGCGCCGCGCCCGTGATCATGTTCTTGATGTAGTCGGCGTGACCGGGACAGTCCACGTGCGCGTAGTGCCGGTTCTCCGTCTCGTACTCCACGTGCGCCGTGTTGATCGTGATGCCGCGCTGCTTCTCCTCCGGCGCCTTGTCGATCTCGTCGAAGCTCGTGATGACCGTGTTCGTGCCGGTCTCCGCGAGCACCTTCGTGATCGCCGCCGTCAGCGTGGTCTTGCCGTGGTCGATGTGACCGATCGTGCCGATGTTGATGTGCGGCTTCGTCCGCTCGAACTTCTGCTTGGCCATTGCCTTCCTCCGGTCTCCTTCCGAAATTACGCCTGGGCGGCGACGATCTCGCCCGCGATCGACTGAGGCACTTCCTCGTAGCGATCGAATTGCATGGTGAACGTGGCGCGGCCCTGCGTCGTCGAGCGCAGGTCCGTTGCGTATCCGAACATCGTTGCCAGCGGGACGCGCGCCGTGACCACCTGCGCGTTCCCTCGCGGCTCCAGCCCCAGGACGTGCCCGCGGCGCGAGTTGAGATCGCCGATCACGTCGCCGAGGTAGTCGTCGGGGGTGACGACTTCGACCGCCATGACGGGCTCGAGCAGCTTCGGCTTCGCGCGCTGCATGGCGGCCTTGAAGGCCATCGAGCCCGCGACCTTGAACGCCATCTCACTCGAGTCGACGTCGTGGTACGAGCCGTCGACGAGCGTGACGCGGATGTCGACCACCGGGTAGCCGGCGAGGACGCCAGACTCCATCGCCTCCTGGATGCCGAGGTCGACGGCCGGGATGTACTCGCGCGGGACGCGCCCGCCGACGATCTTGTCGATGAACTCGTAGCCCGCGCCGGGCTCGGCGGGCTCGAGGTCGATGATCGCGTGGCCGAACTGGCCGCGACCGCCGGTCTGGCGGACGAAGCGGCCCTCGATCTTCTCCACATGCTTGCCCGCCGTCTCGCGGTAGGCGACCTGTGGCCGGCCGACGTTGGCGTCGACGGAGAACTCGCGCAGCAGGCGGTCGACGATGATCTCCAGGTGCAATTCGCCCATCCCCGCGATTAGCGTCTGCCCCGTCTCCTCGTCGGTGCGCACGCGGAACGTCGGATCCTCCTCGGACAGCCGCTGGAGGGCGGTCGCCAGCTTGTCCTGGTCGGCCTTCGTCTTCGGCTCGATGGCGACGGAGATGACCGGGTCCGGAAACGTCATCGCCTCGAGGCGGATCGGGGCCGTGTCGATCGCGAGCGTGTCACCCGTTGTCGTCTGCTTGAGACCGACGAGCGCCGCGATCTCGCCGGCGCCGATCTCGTCGCGCTCCTCGCGGTGGTTCGCGTGCATCTGGAGGATGCGCCCGACGCGCTCCGTCTTTCCCGTCGTCGTGTTGAGCACCTTGGCGCCCGGCGCCACCCTGCCCGAGTAGACGCGGACGTAGGTCAGCTTGCCGACGTACGGATCGGTCATGACTTTGAAGGCCAGCGCAGCAAGCGGCTCGTCGGTGGACGGCCGGCGCGACAGATCGTGCTCCGTGCGCGGGTCGATGCCGTGGATGGGCGGGACGTCGAGCGGGCTGGGCAGGAAGTCGACGATCGCGTCGAGGAGCGGCTGGATGCCCTTGTTCTTGAACGCCGTGCCGCAGAGCACGGGCACAACGGACATGTCGAGCGTGGCCGCGCGGAGGGCGCGCCGCAGCATGTCAGGCGTCACGGCGCCCTCGTCCTCGAGGTAGGTCTCCGTGAGCTCGTCGTCGTGGTCGGCGACGGCGTCGATGAGCTGGTGGTGGTACTCGGCGGCCTGCTCGGCGAGCTCGGCGGGAATGTCGATCGTATCGACCTGTGCGCCGAGGGCATCGGCCCATACGAGGCCTCGCATCTCGATCAGGTCGACGACGCCGCGGAAGTGCTCCTCCTGGCCAATCGGCAGGTGGACGGGCACCGGCCGGGCGCCGAGACGGTCGACCATCGACTGAACGGACTGGAAGAAGTCGGCGCCGACGCGGTCCATCTTGTTCATGAAGGCGATACGCGGCACGCCGTAGCGGTCGGCCTGGCGCCAGACGGTCTCCGACTGGGGCTCGACGCCCGCGACCGAGTCGAACACCGCCACCGCGCCGTCGAGCACGCGAAGCGAGCGTTCCACCTCCACCGTAAAGTCCACGTGCCCGGGCGTATCGATAATGTTGACCCGGAAGTCCCGCCAGAACGCCGTCGTCGCAGCGGACGTGATGGTGATACCGCGCTCCTGCTCCTGGACCATCCAGTCCATGACGGCGGCGCCCTCGTGCACCTCGCCCATCTTGTACGTGCGGCCGGTGTAGTAGAGGATGCGCTCGGTCGTCGTCGTCTTGCCCGCGTCGATGTGGGCCATGATCCCGATATTGCGCACGCGGTCGAGCCCGACCGCTCCCTTGGTCACGGTCATCGTGCTCACCAGCGGTAGTGGGCGAAGGCCTTGTTGGCCTGCGCCATCCGGTAGAGGTCGTCCTTCTTCTTGTACGCGCCGCCCTGCTGCTCGAGCGCATCGAGGATCTCGCCGGCGAGCTTCTCTTCCATGTGCTTCTCGCGCCGCTCGCGCGCGTACGTCACGAGCCAGCGGACGGCAAGCGTGCGTGCCCGGCGCTGCGGCACCTCGACGGGGACCTGGTAGTTGGAGCCGCCGACGCGGCGCGACCGCACCTCGAGCACCGGCGTGACGGACTTCACCGCCTGCTCCAGCACCTCCATCGGCGGTCGGCCCGTGCGCTCGCCGACGCGCTCGAGCGCGCTGTAGACGATTCGCTCGGCGGTGGACTTCTTGCCGTCGAGCATGACGCAGTTGACGACCTGCGTGACGAGGCGCGACTGGTAGACAGGGTCCTCGGCGAGAACACGAGGCTGGATGTCTGCTCGGCGGGGCATGGGGTCGTCTGTCAGGCCTTCTTGGCGCCGTACTTCGAGCGCGCCTGGCGGCGATCCGAGACACCGGCAGCATCGAGGGCGGCGCGGATGACCTTGTAGCGCACCCCAGGGAGGTCCTTGACGCGCCCGCCACGTACGAGCACGACGGAGTGCTCCTGGAGGTTGTGCCCCTCACCAGGGATGTACGTCGTCACCTCCATGCTGTTCGTGAGGCGGACGCGTGCAACCTTGCGGAGCGCCGAGTTGGGCTTCTTCGGGGTGGTCGTGTACACGCGCGTGCAGACCCCGCGCTTCTGGGGAGCCCCGCGCAGGGCCGGCGTCTTGGTCTTCGCCGGCTTCGTAACACGGCCTTTCCTCACGAGTTGGCTAACGGTCGGCATACGTCTCCGGTAGAAGGGCTTGCACACACAACAAGGTCGGCAGGGCGGAACCCCGCCAACCACGGAGGCATGGTAGCGAAGTTCGTGACAGCCCGTCAACCAACCGTTCGCGGCACCGAGGACGCCCGGGTGACAGGAACCGCCGCGGCGACTACAGTGTGACGCGAGAAGGACGGGGAGAACGGGTGCTACATCAGGGGCATGAACAACGAGCGAGGGCGGCTTGCTACTCGTGACGGTCTCCACGGCCGAGGCGGCCGTCGCCTTCGCAGTCCTGCTTGCGCTCACGGCCAGCGCCGTGCTGCTGATGTTGCGGGCAGTCCGTCGCTCACAACGATCCGCCGAGGTTCGAACGGCCGAGCTCGTCTCCGAGCTCGATCGACGGACGGACGCCCTCTCCAAGGAGGTCGGCAACGCCCTGGCAAGGGAACGCGAGTCCAACCGGCTCGCGCGCACGTTCGGCCGACTCAGTGCCTCGATCGACCTCGACGAGGTACTCGGACGTACGCTCGACGCGGCCGTCGCGCTGCCCGGCGTCGACGCTGCCCACGTCGCCGTGGTCGCATCTGGCGGCGAGACGGTCGTACGTGCGACAGGCCTTACCGACACCGAGGCTGAAGATCTCGAGCTCGTGCCGGCCGTCAGCGGCCGGAGGATCCGAGCGCTTGTCGTCGAGTACGACCCACGAGCGGACGGCGACGACGGAGCGGTGGCAAAGGGCCTCGCACTGCCGCTGCGGTCGCTCGACGTCTCCGTCGGGCTGCTCACCCTGTTCGCCCGGAAGCCGGAACACGAGTTCGCAGAAGACGTCATCGTGGCAGCCGAGGAGCTCGCCGCTCAGGCAGGCCCGGCTGTCGACAACGCGGCGCGATACAACGAAGCGAGACGGCTTGCCGACATGGACACACACACCGGCCTGCACAACCGGCGTTACTTCCACGAGGCGCTGGCCCGCGAGACGTCCCGCTCCCAGCGTTACGAGCGTCCGCTGGCGCTGATCGTGTTCGACCTCGACGAGTTCAAAGAGATCAACGACCGCCTCGGCCACCTCGCGGGGGACGCCATCCTCGAGCAGGTCGGGGACGAGGTTCGCAGCGTCGTCCGCGCCTCCGATATCGCGTGCCGAGTCGGTGGGGACGAGTTCGGCATCATCCTGGCCGAGTCGAGCATCGAAGATGCGGAGCGGTTGTCGGAGCGCCTGCGCAGCCACCTTCCGCAGCACCCGATACCGCAGGCGGGGAGGGCGCAGATCTCGATCTCGGCCGGCATCGCGGCGCTGCGGCCCCACGACGATGCGACCGCGCTCTTCGAGCGCGCCGACGACGCCCTCTACAGGGCGAAGGAGGCCGGCAAGGGCCGCGTGGCGATCGCCACGACGGCGATCGGGCGGGCCGCAGCCGAGCCGCCGCACAGCGCCATCTCACGCGTCAAGCGCGAGGAACGGTAGATAGACGGACGCCACGTCGACGGTGGTGGCGGCGGGCATCGCGTCACCCGCACACCGCGCCCGGCTGAGCGCCCTCCCCTGTGCCCGTACCGACCAGGCCTGAAAAGCCCGGGCTCTCGCCTGGGCGAGGAGCGCCGCCGTCACCGCGTCGTCGGCAACGGCTAACGGCAGGATGCCGAGCGGCACGACCTCGTCGAGGGCCGTCACGGTCACAGCGCCTTCGCTGGTGACCACCGGCGTCGAGGACCCGGTCTCCAGCGACAGAACCTGTGCCGGGGCGGGCGGAACGAGCGCGTAGCCTCGACGCCTTCCGTCGAGCCACGACGGCGTGGTGCTCGTGCGCACCCTGCGCGCAGGGAGGTCCCCGTACAGGCCGTGGTAGAGCGCCACTTCGGCGGCCGTCGGCACCGCCACGCGGAACCGTCGAGCGACGTCGTCGCGTCGAAGCCACCCGGCGATGACCTCTCGGGCAAGCGCCTCGGTCGCGCCTCTGGCCCGAAGGGCGGCGCGGTACGCGGCGCGCTGTCCACGGAAGCGAACGTCGATGATGCTCCGCTCGATGTCGAGCACGCGCGGGCTGCCCACGGGGTGCCCGATGGCTTCGACGAGGGTTGCGAACAGCACACTGAGCGCGACGTTCGAATCGCCAGTCACTGCGGCAAGGCTGTCCAGCGACGCAGACGTGATCACGCGGCCGTCCACGGAGCAGCGGACTCCGGGCGGAAGCACGATCTGCCCCTCTTCCCGCGAAGCGTCGAAGCCTGGCCCTGCCAGGGCGGGCCCGTCACAGAGCGCTTCGTCGCGCGACCAGAGATAGACGCACGCCGCCCTGGCCTTGTCGGGGTCGGCGCCGGCCTGATCGAAGGTTCCCCAGCCCCAGCTGACGATGCTCCCGAGCCGAAGCTCGCCGGCAACCTGCTTCGCGGCCAGGGTCTGGAGCTTCGTGAAGCGGAGCCAAGCAGACGTCGGCCGCAGGCCCTCGCGACCGCCCTTGCCGAGACCAGATTGAAAGCCGATGACGAGTCCGAGCCGCTCGGGCCGAAGACCCAGGCCGAGCAGCGGCGCCACCCCCTCCCGAAACGCCCGGCGCATCGTCCTGCTGCCGAGGGTCACGCCCGCACGCATGATCGTCGGAGCGGGGAAGTAGACCTCGCGCACGATGTCCGCCGCTTCCCCGAGCCCGAGCCACCAGTCGCGCGCCTCGCCGCCGGTGTACGGCTTCGCGGCGACGAGCAGGAGCGGGCGGGCGCCCCGGGCGGCGATGCCGCGAACGATCTCCAGCACATTGGCGCGGTACTGGGCATTGGCGGGGGTCAGAGGCGTCGTCGAGCCCGCGCTGTTGAGCTCGTTCAGCACGATCAGCGGCGTGTCGCAGCCGGTGGCCGCAACGGCCTTGGTCAGGACCTCGTCCACGCCGGCCGCAACGGCGGACGGATCGGCGGGCTTCGACGGCGTCCCGGCCAGCTTGGTGAGCTTCATCCACCAGTAGACCGTCTGCGCGCCTCGCGCCCGCAGATCGGCAGCGTTGGTCATGCCCGACGTGGCCGCGATGACACCCGGCCGCCCGAAGACCTCGTTGCGGAAGGAGACCGAGCCTTCCGCGTAGTCGAGCCAGAGCGGCGTCGCGTCCGGTAGGCCGCACTGGCCGCTACGAGCGGCCGGAGACACCTGCCCAAGCCCGAGAGCGGCAACCGCGATGAGGACGACGGCCAGACTCCTCATAGCTCGAACAGGGTAGCCGGGGCCTCACGCGCGTGAGGCCCCTGCTGGCGACTCTCAGTCCTCGCTGCCGTCTGCGTCGGCGGGCTCGCCGACCGATCCGTCCGAGCCGGCCGCGGCCTCGATGTCGTCCAGATCGAACCCGAGCGCGGCGAGATCGAGGCCGGCGCCGCCATCGGGCTCCATCTCCTCCAGCGCCGCGATGAGCGCATCGCGCTCCAACATCTCCTTCGGCACCTTGTCGGAGGGGCCGATGGTGATCGTCCGGTAACGCTTGAGCCCGGTCGCGGCCGGGATCAGCTTGCCGATGATCACGTTCTCCTTCAGGCCCAGCAGCCTGTCGACCTTGCCTTCGATCGAAGCGTCCGTGAGCACCTTCGTCGTCTCCTGGAAGGAGGCGGCCGAGAGGAACGACTCCGTGGCCAAGGAGGCCTTCGTGATGCCGAGGATCATTGGCTCGTAGGTCGCCTGCGCACCCTTTTCCTTCTTCACGCGCTCGTTCTCGCGCTCGACCGCGCCGCGGTCGACCATCTGGCCGGGCAGGAAGTCCGTGCTGCCGGAGGTGAGGACGCGTACCTTCTTCAGCATCTGGCGAACGATCAGCTCGATGTGCTTGTCGTGGATGTCGACGCCCTGTGACTTGTAGACCTTCTGCACCTCGCCCACGAGGTACACCTCGGTCGGCGTCGACCCCTTGCCGGAGCGGGCGTGCAGCTCGAGTAGCTCGACCGGCGTGAGCGAGCCCTCGTTGAGTGGGTCACCGGGCTCGACGTGCTGGCCCTTCTCGACCAGCAGCCGCGTGCGGCGAGGCAGCTGGTACTCGACCGGCTCGGGCGCCTCCGCCTTCTCGTCCCCGTCGGGGACGATGACCACCTTCGGACCGCGATCGGACAGCTCGACATCCACTCGGCCGGCACATTCCGCCAGGCGCGCGGCGCCCTTCGGGTTGCGAGCCTCGAAGATCTCCACGACACGCGGCAGGCCGTGCGTGATGTCCGCGCCGGCGACACCGCCCGTGTGGAACGTGCGCATGGTGAGCTGCGTCCCCGGCTCGCCGATCGACTGAGCGGCCACGATGCCGACCGCGTCGCCGACCTCGGCCAGCTCGCCAGTGGCGAGGAACGTCCCGTAGCACGCCCGGCACACGCCGAACTCGCTGCGGCACTTGAGCACCGAGCGGACGGACAGCGTCGCCTCTCGAGCGAGCTCGCCGAGCTCGTCCACGATCTCGCGCAGCTTGGCCAGCGTCACCTCCTCGCCCTTGGCGGCGAGCTTCGTCTTGCCCGGCTTGCCGTCCTTGAGCGGCTTGAAGAGGTCGGCCGCCATCACGCGGCCTGCAGCGCTGCGGTTGAGCCCCTCGGGGAGGAAGACCGGCACCTCGATGTGGCCCTCAGTGCCGCAGTCGTCCTCGCGAATGATCACGTCCTGCGCCACGTCCACGAGCCGTCGGGTGAGGTACCCGGAGTCCGCGGTGCGGAGCGCCGTGTCCGCGAGCCCCTTGCGGGCGCCGTGGGTCGAGATGAAGTACTCGAGCACCGACAGGCCCTCCATGAAGTTCGCCTTGATCGGGCGCTCGATGATCTCGCCCTTCGGGTTGGCCATCAGCCCGCGCATGCCCGCCAGCTGGCGAATCTGCTTGAACGAGCCGCGGGCGCCCGAGTTGGCCATCATGTAGATCGGGTTCAGTTCGAAGAGGGTCTCCTCCATGGCGTCGGCGACCTTGTCCGTTGCCTCGGTCCAGATGGTCGTGATCTGCTCGTGCCGTTCGGACTCGGTGATCAGCCCGCGCTCGAAATGGCCGACGACCTCACCGACGCGATCCTCGTACGACGCGAGGATGCCGTCCTTGTTCGCCGGTACGACGATGTCGTTCTTCGAGATCGTGATGCCCGCCTGCGTGGCGTGATGGAACCCGAGCGTCTTGATCGTGTCGAGCACGACCGCCAGCACCGACGACCCGAAGGCTTCGACCAGCTCGGCGATGAACTCGTCCATCTGCTTCTTCGCCAGCGTCCGGTTGATGAACGGTTGCGCATATGCGGCCTCGAGGTCTCCGAGGGCGTCGGCGAGCGCCCGCGCGATCTCCTCGTTGAAGATCACGCGGCCGGGGGTGGTGACGATGAGCTCCCCCCGCCGTCGATACTCGATCGTGTCCTGAAGGTGCACCTGGCCCGACTCGAGGGCGCGCTCGACCTCCTCCTCGGACTGGAAGCGCTTGGGTCGTGGATCGAGCTTTGTCGCGTCGACGGCGGAGAGGTCCGCTGTCGGGGAGTAGGTCAGGAAG
>Ga0233416_10000303_pt1 | contig 15118 bp, 19 predicted proteins | sample Sediment_Towuti__2_FD_188638 | JGI IMG/M metagenome (GOLD analysis project Ga0233416, IMG submission 188638) | Sediment microbial communities from Lake Towuti, South Sulawesi, Indonesia - Sediment_Towuti_2014_0_MG | ecosystem: Environmental > Aquatic > Freshwater > Lake > Sediment | place... | reverse complement strand
CTCTCGTGGGGGGTCTTTCTTTTGTCATGCGGCTTGCTTACCATAGCAGGTTATGGCCGAGAAGAAACCCAAAAAATCACCGGTCTCCAAGGGTGCCAGGCGGCGGAGGAAACCGGCCGGCGTCTCGATAGGGTTGGCCGCGACGGACCTGCTGGCGGCGGCGCCGCCTGGCGAGGTGGCCGAGCTCCATCGCTGCATCGAGCAGGACGGCGGGAAAGTCCTCTCCGTGTACCGTGAGCCCTATGGTGGCCGGTGGGTGGTGATGGCCGCGCTGCCGATCGACCTCGTGGAGCCCACGCCCTATCAGCGGAATCTCTCGGACGCGCATGCCCGCAAGCTGGAAGCGGTGATCGGAAAGATCGGACGATTCCTGGATCCGATCATCGCCGTCCGCCCGCCGAAGGCAGACGGAGGCGCGAAGTACTGGACGCCGAACGGGCATCACCGGCTGTCCGCGATGAAGACCCTGGGCGCCAAGAGCATCACGGCCATCGTGGTGCCGGAGGCCGCAGCCGCGTACCAGATCCTCGCGCTCAACACGGAGAAGGCGCATAACCTCCGGGAGAAGGCGCTGGAAGTCATTCGCATGTATAAGGAGCTGGCGAGGCTGGGTGAGGCGAACGAGGAGACCTATGCGTTGGAGTTCGAGGAGCCGGCCCTCATTACGCTGGGCCTCTGCTACGAGGAGCGCCCGCGCTTCAGCGGCGGCGCGTACCATCCGGTCCTGAAGCGCGTGGACGACTTCCTGAAACAATCGCTGCGGGCCTCGCTGCAGGTGCGGCAGAAGCGGGCCGCCGCGGTCATGGGTTTGGACGATCTGGTCGTGCAACAGGTTGAGGCGCTGAAGGCCAGGGGGATGACCAGCCCCTACCTCAAGAGCTTCGTCGTGGCCCGGGTGAACCCGATCCGGTTCCGGCCGAAGGATACGGCGCCCCTGGCCTTTGATGACGCGCTGGACCGCATGACCAAGGCCGCCGCCAAGTTCAACCCCGCGACGATCAAGCTCGACGACCTGGCGCGGTCCGGCGGCGCGCCGGACGAGGGGGAGTGACTCGCGGGCGATGAAAGGCTCGCAGGAAGGAGGAAGCCATGCTTGTCCATGATGTCATGTCCACTGGTGTGGCGACGGTCCTGAAGACAGATACGGTGCGCTCTGTGGTCGTGAAGATGCTCAGCCGGAATTGTGGGGCGATTCCGGTCGTGGAGGATGACAATCGGCTGGTCGGGATGGTCACCGTGCGCGACGTGTTGCTGCCGCTCTACCCCAACTATGGCGACTACATCCACGACAGCGTGCACAGCCGGGACTTCATCGAGATGGAGGAGGGCTATCCTGAGGTCCTGGCCAAAAAGGTCGAACAGATCATGAGCGCCAATCCGCTCACGGTGTCCCCCAACGACCCCGTTCTGCAGGCGGCTTCGTACATGGGCCTCAAGCATTTCCGCCGAATCCCGGTCGTGGAGAGGGGCAAGTTGGTGGGGATGGTGAGCATTGGCGATATCAACCGCGGTCTGCTCTTGGAGAAAGGCGTCAGCCATTGAATCGCGTAGTCTGATTGACGCTGGAGCGGGTGGTCTGGGTAAGGAGGACAGCATGAGTCTTGCGGATAATAAATGCGTTCCCTGTCGCGGGGGCGTGCCCCCGATGGAGCGGACCAAAGCGGAGGAGATGCTCAGGCAGCTTGCGCGGGGCTGGTCCTTGAATAAGGAGGGCCATCTGGAGCGGCTCTACACATTCAAGGATTTTGCCCAAGCTCTGGCCTTTGTGAACAAGGTAGGAGCCGTCGCAGAGGCAGAGGGCCATCACCCAGACCTGCATCTCGCGTGGGGGAAGTGCAAAGTCGAGCTGTGGACCCACAAGATCAACGGACTGACGGAGAGTGATTTTTACATGGCGGCCAAGGCCGACCGGGCGTTCGAAGCCTTCAAGGCCGTCGCCTAGCCGCCACACCGTTCAAGAAAGCCGCCGGCTGACAGGAGTGCACCGGTGAAAGTTCTCGTGGTGGGAGCGACCGGGCAGCTCGGGTCCAACCTCGTTCGCGCACTGGTGGCCAGGGGAGACCAGGTTCGCGGGCTGGTTCGTCCGACCAGTAGCCCTCTGACGCTGAAGGGTCTCGACATCGAACTTGTCCAGGGGGACCTCAACGACGCGGCGTCGCTGGACCGGGCCTGTGACGGTGTGCGGGTCGTCTTTCAGGCCGCCAGCTACTACCCGCCGCAGACCGTCCCGGTGGCTGCGGCCACCGCTCAAGCTCTCGCGGAAACGCGCAATCTCTTGGCGGCCGTCCGCCGCGCCTCGGTGAACCGGCTTGTTTTTACCAGCACGTTGACCACCATCGGGTTCCCACCGCGAGGTGCGCGTCATCCCGACGGTTCTGAGCGGCTGGCGGATGAAACCTGTCCCTTCGTCCCGCTATACCCGAAGAATCCCTACCTGATGTCAAAGGCCGCGATGGAGAACGCGGTACTCGACGCGGCGCGGGGCGGGCTTCCGGCGGTGGTCGTGAACCCCACCGAGTGCTTCGGGCCCTATGACAGCAAGCCCACGACCGGAACCCAGATCCTCATGATCGCCAAGCGGCTCATGCCCGCCTACATCCAGGCCCCCGTGAACGTGATCGACGTGCGGGACGTCGCCGTGGGGATGATTAGAGCGGCGGAGCGAGGACGAATCGGAGAGCGCTATATCCTGGGGAACTGGAACACCACGCAGAAGGAGGTGAACGTCCTGATTGCGCGCGTGGCAGGCGTGATGGCCCCGCTGGCACCGGTCCCGTTTCCGATCGCGCGGTACGGGTCAAAACTGGGCGACTGGGCGTTCCGGACAATTTTGCGGAAGCGGGCGCCGGTCCCCGGCTTCTTCGTGGAGATGCTCAGGCACATGCAGCACTATGATTGCTCCAAAGCGATTCGCGAGCTGGACTATCCCCGGAGCCCGGTCGAGCCCGCGATCCGCGACGCGCTCGCGTGGTTCCGCGAGAATGGCTACTTGCGCGCGTAGCGCAGGCAGTGGGCTATAGGCTATTGGCAATAGGCACCAGGGTAATCATCCTCTACCGTATCCTTCCTATAGCCCATCGCCTATGGCCTATCGCCTGCCCAGAAACTACATTGATAGTTTCTGAGCCACGTTGCGCATCTGGACGCCGTGCACTAGCGACGCACCGCCCCGGAGTGCACAGGCGACGTGGACGGCCTCGGTCATCTCCTCCACGTTGGAGCCTTTCTCCAGACAGGCTTGCGTGTACGCGTCGATGCAGTACGGGCACTGGACCGCGTGCGCGACGCCCAGGGCGATCAAGGCCTTTTCCCGCTCGGTCAGGGCCCCCTCCGCAAACACGGCGCTGTAGTAGCTCATGAACTTGTCCCACAGTTCCTTGTTGCCGATTCCCATCTCCGAGAACTTTCCAAGGTCGTGCGGATGATAATAGGTGTCCATGTCGAACTCCCGTGATGAGTGATGAGTTATGGGTGATGGGTGATCGGAACCCATCACTATTTCAGGCTGATCCCGGCTGATCCGGCTCCGCCTCGGACAGGATCTCTGAGAAGCGGGTCCCCACGATCCCCGTCACCTGCGTCATAAGCTCGGAGACCTCTTTGTACTCCTCTCGAGACAGGTCGTGCTTGATCTGAGGGTGAATCGCCCACTGCGCAGTGACTTTCTGGCCTTCACGAGACACCACGACCTTGAGCAGTTCGACCTCCCGGGCCTGGGCCGACTCCCCGTTCCCCGGCTTTTCCGCGTCGCGCGGCGATTCGCCTGACGGGGGCGTCTTCGTCGCCATGCCTATCCTCCTGACCGGCGAAAGAGGGGGCTCATCATACCGCATCTCCGGAGCGGTGTGCACGCGGCGGGTTCAGGGGGGAGTGAGGACCGCCAGCATTTCGTCATGCACCAGCCCGTTGCTGGCCACGATTTCCTGCCCATAGATGGAAAACCGTCCACCCTTGAAGTCCGTGACCCGTCCCCCGGCCTCCACGACTATCAGCGCGCCGGCGGCGGTATCCCACGGGTGCAGCTTGATCTCCCAGAAACCGTCGAAGCGTCCCGCCGCCACGTAGCAGAGATCCAGTGCGGCCGACCCGGTCCGCCGAATCCCCTGAGCCCGGAGCGCGAAGCGGGCAAAGTGGTCCAGGTTATTCTGGGCGCTCTCTCGAATATCGTAGGCAAAGCCGGTGACCAGCAGGGCTGAGTCGAGCGTGGCGGTGCGAGAGACGCGCAGCGGTGCTCCATTCAGCGAGGCGCCCCGGCCTGCCTCCGCAACAAACAGCTCCTGCCGGGTGGGATCCAGAACGATCCCCAGGATGCCCCGGCCGTGGTATTCGAGCCCGATCGACACGCAGTAGGCGGGGAACCCGTGCGCGAAATTCGTGGTGCCGTCCAGCGGGTCGATCACCCACTTGTACGGAGACTCGCGCCCTGCCTGGAGCCCCTGCTCCTCGGCCAGGATGTGGTGGGCCGGGTAGGCCTTCTTGATCACCTCCACCACTGCCTGTTCGGCGCCCCGGTCCGCGTCCGTAACCAGATTCACGGTGTCCTTATGTTCCACCCGGAACCCGGTCCGGGCATGCTCGGTGAGGATGGTCCCGGCGATCCGAGCCGCCTCGATGGCGGTGGCTTTGAACCTCTCGCGCATGGAGCGGTCTGGGAGTTGGTCGGGTAGGGGTGTCGGCATGAACGGATCATATCATGTCATGGCGCCGGCGTCGCTTGCCTTCCCGGCGGGGCGTCCAGCGGTTTGGCTGAGATTGGACCTGTTCCGAGCCTTGCCTCTTGAGGCCACTCCCTTCAGGAAATAGCCTGTCCCCTGAGTCCACCCCTCCCATGGTTCGGCCATGAGCATCTTGACAGGGACTGTGGAAAGTGCTTAAAGGATGCACCGGCTGGGGCTGCTTGAGGGTGTTCGGGCCGCTCCCCTAAAAAGAGCAAGGTCCTATCTCCTCCGCCAGTCCTGTCACTCACTCTGAATTGAGAGGCCGACCCCGCGCTTCCAGCACTCTGCTCGCTTCGCGAACAGATAGAGACAGAATGTATATGAATAGATACGTAAGCAGATCGCTTTGTCTGTGCCTCCAATGCTTAGCCGATATGAGACAAGGCGGTGGTCACATTCATAACTATATGAACACACATTGAATTCTACCGATCTGAAAGCAGTCCCTCACTGGTCCGAGGGGGAGTGGCAGGGAACCTGCTTTGAAGCCGAAGTAGGATTCCCCGCTAGGTTCGGGCATGTGGATTGAGGACCGAAGAACGTGCGGACTGCCGAGATTACCGCGGTGAAGGGTGAGTAGGGTTAGGACGATGAGTCAGCTAGAAAGAATCCAAGACAGCGTGACACGGTCGGAGTGGCTATGACCTCATCCGCGGCAGTTGGGTTGGACAAGCGTGCGCATCGGGCATCCTCGCTATGACGCCTCGCCCCAATGTTGTCACACGATTTCTTGGGTGGTGGTTGCCACGGCTGGCCGAGCGGCCGACCCGAGGACGCAGGCTCCTCCGCTTCAGTCCTGTCTTCACCTACTCCTTTATGCACCCGGAGACAGCCTTTGGCATCGAACCGCTGTACGCCCGATCGCTCTGGGTTTCACCCGCCTACTACGTCAAGGAGATCTGGCAGGCTCCGATCTCTCTTGGAGAAAAACTCTTCACCTTGGCCGTGGGTCTGACGACCGGCCTGTTCTGGACACTACTCTGGCACCAAGCGGCCAACATCCACGATGTCCGTTGGCGAGCCAAGCAGGTGGCTCGAGCGCTGGAGACGGAAATCCTCGATCTCGCCAAGGTTTCCTCCGACGCCAGCCGTCCGCTGGTCATTGATGTTCTCGGGGCGGGGTCGGGGTGCTACATGATTAACGCGATCCTGGTGGCAAAAAAGGCGGGCATCCCAAATATCTCGTGTCGGTTCATCGACAAGGATCCCGGCACGTATCAGTTGGCGAGGCAATACGCGCACAAGCGCGGGTGGGACGATATGGAGTTTAAACGCATGTGTCCATCCCTCGAGCGGGACGTGCTCAGTGCCGCGGCTGGCGACCCCGCGACTTCAAGGCATATCGTCTTGCTTATCGGACTCGGCGATCATATCGACAAGGATCCACGAGGCCGCGAACGCAACGAGAGTCTCGATATCGACGATATCCGTGATACCAATCGCAATCTGATTTCACTATACAGGCAGATCCACGACTCGCTAGTCCCCAACGGAAGGTTCATCACGTCCTTCATCTCGCATAACGTCGAAGAACGGTTTCTCTCCAAGGTGGCTAAGTGGCGGCATCGTCACCGTAGTTGGGCGATGCTACAGGGCATCTTCAAGTTGTCTGGTTGGGAAGGGAGTGCTCCACGCCTGTTCACGGGCCCCTACGGCATTCAGCATGTGGTCGTCGTACAGAAGGATCCTCAGCGGTGAGGCAGCGTCGAAGGACGGGCTCCATTCTAGATGGTGACAGGAAGAAGATTTTATCATGCGGGGGAGTCCTTCGGCGCGTGGTCTTCAAGCTGAAGGAGGCCGCACGAATGCGATCGCAAGGAAGCCGCATCACAGAGGTGGTGCGATGATCTCAGACGTCGAACGGGGAGTGAAAAAAGACCTGCCCCCTCATGACCAAAACCTTATTCGGTATGGTTTTGGTGGGATCTCGGTGCAGTTACGAACGGATGCTCAGGTATTCCTTCCAAGGCTGACCACCAAGATTATTGCAGACTGTCTGACTATCGAAGCCGGAGTCGATGTCTTGGACCTGGGCTGCGGGAGCGGTCCGTTAGGGATCTTCGCAGCGATGAAAGGGGCGCGTTCGGTCACCTGCGTAGATATCATGCCGGAGGCCTGTTCTCTTGCCCGTTGTAATGCCACGCTTAATGGGGTAAGTGAGAAAGTTCAGGTCGTTGAGAGCGACCTTTTCGAGGCAATCAAGGGCAGGCAGTTTGACATCATTGTTGATGACGTTTCAGGTATCGCAGAAGAGGTGGCCAGGATTTCATCATGGTATCCGGAGCCGATACCAACTGGAGGGCGAGATGGAACCGTCCCTGTCCTTCGGATGCTTGATGCGGTGATGGACCACCTAAAACCGTGTGGGAAACTGTTCTTGCCAATCTCAAGCCTCAGCTGTCTGCCGCGAATCGTCAAAAAAGCCAGGGACCAATTCGGGAGCCATCTTGAACTGCTTGTCGATCGCATGATCCCTTTCTCTCCGGAGCTTTATACCCATCGTGAAAGGCTTGAACGACTACGCGAAGAGGGACTTATTGATTTCATTCCTAAGAACTCCCGGTGTCTATGGAACCTGAAGGTTTTCGTGGGAACTAAAACGTGAGGACGTGAATACCAGAAGACGATTCATTGTTATAGGCTGAGGACATGAATACTGTTGTACTGGAATTTGCTTTGAGCAGGCATACCCTTGCCCTCAAAGTCTCAGAAGGCTCATCATTCATGCCGAATGCATCCACAAAGCTCTTTTCTAAAGTAGTTATCATCAATCCGGGCGATGTCGTCTTTGACATTGGTTCAGGGATCGGTCCTCTCGCTATCTGGGCAGCCCGAGAACCAAGCGGGCATGTCTATGCCGTTGAGATCGTCAGGGGGCAATATGACCTTCTCGAGGACAATGCCAGGACTAACGGAGTTGACCACAAAGTGACGGTCTATCATGGCAACTTGTGCGACCCAATTCCTGCAGATATCAAAGCAGACGTCATCATTGCAGACGTCTCAGGGATAGCAGAAGGCCCTGCGAGAGCACTTGGATGGTATCCTCCAGAAGTCCCCACAGGCGGGGAGGATGGAACAGAGGTCATAGTAAAAACATTGGAACAAGCCGGAAGTCGTTTGAGGGAAGGCGGGAGGTTGTATTTTGGAGTGACCACGAGTTTGTCGGATAGTGCAAAAGTAATGGATGTGGCGAGGTCAAAATTCGATGAATTGGAAAGGGTGCTCGATGTTGCTTTTCCTTTAACGCTTGAAGAAGAAGCGATCTTGCTGTCATATAAGAAGCCCTATATACGTCCCGAAACCAAGGGATCGAGAGTGGTATGGAAGGCGGCAATTTATAAGGCAACAACTCCCAAGATGAAAACCAACCCTGAGGTGTACCGAACATGACAGCAGATGGCAAGGTGGAAGAGAAAGTCAAAACAATCATAGCCCAAAGCCTTGGCGTGGAGGGAGCCGACGTCAAGCCGGAGGCCAGGTTCGTGGAGGACCTCGGGGCTGACTCGCTCGATACGGTCGAGCTGGTGATGGCGCTCGAGGAGGAGTTCAACATCGAGATTCCGGACGAGGATGCGGAAAAGATATTGACAGTGGGCCGCGCAATCGAGTACGTGAAAAACAAAGTGTGAGACGTAGAGCTCGAGGCGCTTATGGCGGATCAGCAGAAACGGCGGGTCGTTGTGACGGGGTTGGGCATCGTCTGCCCGCTCGGCATCGGCCTCGAGAGGACATGGAAGGCTATCTGTGCTGGCGAATCGGGGATTACGCGCATTACCAAGTTTGACCCCAAGAACCACGCCAGCCAGATCGCTGGGGAGGTCAAGGATTTCAACCCCGCCGACTACATCGAGAAAAAAGAGATCAAGAAAATGGATGCCTTCATCCATTTTGCTGTGGCGGCGAGCCAGATGGCGGTGGATGACGCGGGTCTGAAGGTCACCTCAGGAAATGCGGGCCGCGTCGGAGTGAACATTGGCTCAGGCATCGGGGGCCTCGGGTCCATCGAGTACTACCGCGACGTGCTTAGGGAGAAGGGACCGGACCGGATCACGCCCTTCTTAATTCCTATGGTGGCTATTAACCTGGCTCCGGCGCATGTGGCGATCCGTCTCGGCGCAAAGGGTCCCAACACCTCCGCGTCCACGGCCTGCGCGACCGGTACCCATTGCATTGGGGATTCCTACCGGATCATTGAGCGGGGCGGGGCCGACGTGATGGTAGCCGGTGGGGCGGAGGCCCCCATCACGTCCTTGGGCGTCGCAGGCTTTGCCGCCGCGCGCGCACTGTCGCGCCGGAACGAGGATCCCGCCCACGCCAGCCGTCCATTCGACAAGGACCGGGACGGATTCGTGATCGCGGAGGGCGCAGGGGTGGTCGTCCTAGAGGAGCTGGAGCATGCCCGGCGGCGTGGGGCGCGGATCTACTGCGAGCTCATCGGCTATGCCATGAACAGCGACGCCTATCACATCACCGCCCCTGCTGAGGATGGTGACGGGGCGGTGCAGTGCATGGAGCTCGCGATCAAGGACGCAGGGATCGCCACGAGCGAGATCGACCACATCAATGCGCACGCCACCTCCACGATTGCCGATGCCACCGAAACGCAAGCCATCAAGCGGGTGTTCGGCGAGCAGGCTTACAAGATCCCGGTCAGCGCGACCAAGTCCATGACCGGCCATTTGGCGGGCGGAGCCGGCGGCGTGGAAGCGGCCCTGTGTGCGCTGACGATCCAGCGCAAGGTCCTTCCACCGACCATCAACTTGGAGCGTCCCGATCCAGCCTGCGATCTTGATTATGTGGCCAACCGCGCGCGCACAGCCGCTGTCAACATCATCCTCAAGAACTCCTTCGGCTTCGGAGGCGTCAACGCCTGCCTAGTGTTCAAGCGACTGGATTCGTGAGCGAGCGTTTGCTCTACTGTCCCTTGCCTTCCCAGTGGCTCGCGCCGTATCCTCGTCCCGATGAGCGCTTCACGCAGCCATGCGGATGCCGTGCAGGTCCTCCGCGACGAATTCCGTCGTCACCTGGAGACCTTCTACGCCAGATTGCAGCTCGCCCCGCCCTATGACAGCGTCGAGAAGGCGATCAGGCACCTGACGACTGCCCTCCAAGGGATGCCGCCTGAGGAACAGACACGCCTGAGCGCCAACCCGGCCCTGCGGTGGGAGCAGTACCGGCGGGCCTTCGTGGAGTCCGGTCTGCACCGCAAACACCGCGGGATCATCGCCCGGCTCACCGCCTCACCACTTGCCGCCGATCTCCCCGCCGAGCACAAACATTTTCTCGAGGCGTTTAAAAGCTAACCCCGGTCCGAAAAGCCTTTTGCTCGTGTCTTGCTCTAGCGGGTGGCGTAGTCAGCGGGTTCGCGCGTCAAGGCGGCGCGGAGCTCCTGGTAGGCCTGCGTCAGACGATGATCTTCCAGGCGGAAGGCGAGCATCACGGTGAGGACGCCGAAGGCCAGGACCAGGAGCCCCAATCCGGTGATCCCCAGCCCCATCAGCGCACCGCCGAGGGACGTGAGCCCACCCTCGGCCAGATAAGCAATCACGAACCCCACGGTGCCCAAGCCGACGACGCCAAACCAGAGCAGGGTGAGGAGCGCCGAGGACCACGGCACCCGCTTGATACAGGTCAGCCGCGTGGCGTCCCCATCCGGCTCCAAGTCGATCGAGCCGTTGAGGGGCCAGGCGGTCCGGAATCTCAGCGAGAAGAGCCGGTACTGCGGCCGTAACAGGATTCTCCGCTGGTCCAGAAAAAATCGTGCCACGCCGTGGGGCAGGTGCAGCACCCCGTTTCGGTCGAACCGCTCGATCAGGAGGGTGAACGGGGTCAAGGGCAACCGGTCGTCCAGCCGCGCGATCCCGCATCCGTAGCGGCTGGCCGCGGCCGTGAGGCTGGTGAAATGGAGCCAGTCCCCGAGCACCAGCGCCAGGGCGAGGGTAATTCCCAATACACCGGCCAGCAACATGGCGCGTACCATACCATGGCGGGGACTCTGGCTGAAAGAACCAGGCGGCCGTGCCATCGGGCGGGAACGCGGTCCCGAAACCCCCGACAGGAATCTTCGGCAAATGTGCTCGAAACTGTTGACTCCTTCAGAGAACTTCGTTAGAGTAGCCCCGTTTTTTTACTCAGGCGGGTCCTTCCAATACGGCGTCATCACTCGTCGTTCCCGCCTAAATGAGCCGTCCCCACGAATCGCGGTCGGGAGAAGGCCCCCGCAGGCCGGGACCTCCGGGGATGGAATCGTGTGGGAGAGCGGAGGGCGTATGGATCTAAAAAAAGTGGAGCGCGTGTACTCCAACTATGCGGGTGTCTACGACCACATCTTCGGCAGGATTTTCCACGAATCGCGGGAGTCGGCGGTCCGCCGGCTGGTCATCAAGCCGGATGAGCGGATTTTGGAAGTGGGTGTGGGCACCGGGTTGTCGCTTCCCCTGTATCCTGAGTACTGCCAGGTGGTTGGGATCGATCTCTCGGCCGGGATGCTGCGGAAAGCGCGCGAACGGAAACAGGTGCACCGCCTGGAGCACGTCGTGCTGCTGCAGATGGATGCCGGCCGGATGGAGTTCGCGGACGACAGCTTCGACACCATCATGGCCGCGTATGTGGTGACGGCGGTCCCGGACTACCGGCAGGTGGTCACCGAGATGATTCGCGTGTGTCGGCCGGGCGGCCGGATTATCATGCTGAACCACTTCAGCAACGGCAACAAGCTCATTGCGGCCGTCGAGAAGGTCATCTCACCGCTCTGCAAACACCTGGGGTTCCGAACCGATCTCTCGCTGGAGAATGTCCTGGAGGGCACTTCGCTGCTGGTCGCACGGAACGAGAGAGTCAACCCGCTGCGGTTATGGCACCTCGTCGAGTGCGTGAATCGGAAAAACGGCTCCGCGTCGACTTCCCACTGACAACCTGCTGAAGAGCTCGAGCAGTCACACCCCTCGCCCGACGTTCTGCTCGCCGAGCCACTCGTTTCCTTCCATGATGTGATTACCGCAGAGGCACGTGCCCTCGTAACTGCGGGCGATGATGTCGGCCAGGGCGACGAGGAGCCGGCCGATCCCATCCTGGTGGGGGTCAGAGGCGCGCAGCGTGATCCCAAACCCGCAGGCATCCAGCGGACCGTAGGCCTGCACGGCGACGCCGCTCGTCCGAGGAGCGTCGTGGGCCGAAGCGGGCAGGAGATACCCTTCCCAGAGGAGCGCGGGGTGGCAGGAACCCTGGGATTTGACCGCGCGCCAGGCACACGGGAGCCCTGCGCGGTCGAGATGGTCCAGGATCCACGCCACGTCCGGCAGGGCGCCGGCCTGCGCTTGAAACGTCCATTCCGTCATGCCGGTGCGGAGCGGCCTGCTCGCGCCGGGCCTGGACACCTCCTCGATCTGGGCCTCGTCGCAGATTACGTACAGTTCGCCCCGTGGGTCGAACCAGAACCGCAACTGACCGTCTGAGGCCTCGGCATGGGTCACGCCGATCTCCGAGAAGTCCGCCCCTTCCTGTTCGAAAATAGAAAAGTCGGTCACTCCGGTCATCGTGAGTTTCGCCACGCGGGTCACGGCGTAGAAGCGGTCGGCTCCCCGGATGGCGAGCTCGTACCGGATGACGGCGGTGATGATCGTCCCGGCGGTAATTTCGCGGCCCGACGCTTCATCGAAGAGGCGATGCTTGCGAACATGCAGGTCGGTCACCTGGCCGCCCTGAAAGGCATGGGTATGGCCCAGCAGCCAGGCGAGGTCCTCGGCCGTCTTGATGCGCCGGATCATGGTTAAAGTTTAGCGCAACGCGGGAAGGATGCGCCACAGGATTTTCGGCCGATCGGGGATCGACTGCGGACCCCACCCCCTTGACTATGGTTCTAGCTAGTACTATCATCCGACCATTGTCAGCGACGATGCGGCGAATCACGGAACGGAGGGAAGGAGACGGATCATGAAAGCAACTCCGGTGCGAGCAGAAAGGAAACACGAGCCGATAACCGATGCCAAGGCGGGCGTGGCGCATCTCAAAGAGGTTGCGCAGGTGCATCGGCACGGATCGGCCCACATGGTCGGGGATGGGTTTCCCGTGCGCAACATGATTCCCGGCGACGGCGTCGGCGAGCAGCTTTCGCCATTCCTGCTGCTGGACTATGCAGGGCCGGCCTATTTTCCGCCGACTGACACCCCGCGTGGAGTGGGCGAGCATCCGCACCGGGGATTTGAAACCGTCACCATCGTCTATGAAGGGGTCGTGGCGCACCGGGACTCGACCGGCAGCGGCGGCATTATCGGCCCGGGCGACGTACAATGGATGACGGCGGCGTCCGGCATCGTCCATGAAGAGATGCATGAACGGACGTGGGCCAAAAAGGGCGGCACCCTGCACGCGATTCAACTATGGGTGAATCTGCCGAGGGCGTTCAAAATGTCCAACCCCGGCTACCAGACGCTGCTCAACGGAGAGATTCCAGTCGTGGAGCTGGATGGGGGCGCCGGACGCCTGCGCGTGATTGCCGGGGAGTTTCGCGGCGTCAGAGGACCGGCGAGAACGTTCACGCCGATTCATCTCTATGACCTGCGCGTCAAGGCGGGGCATCGTACGGATGTGACCGTGCCGGCCGGGGGCAACACAGCGGTGTTCGTGCTCCAGGGCGAGACGACCATTAGCGGCTCTGGGCCGGTGAAAGAAGCGGAGCTGGCGCGGCTTGGCAAGGCCGGCGAGCGGATCGTCATCGAAGCCAGCTCGGATGCGACTCTGTTGGTGCTCAGCGGGGAGGCCATCCATGAACCGGTGGCCCGCTACGGCCCGTTCGTGATGAACACACAGGCCGAATTGGCCCAGGCGGTGGACGACTACCGGATGGGAAAGATGGGGCATTTAAGCTGAAGGTGTCGCGACACGCACGCGAAGGAAGGACAGAACACCATGGCCGTACAGGTGTACGGGTGTAACCATATCGTGATCGAAGTAACCGACGCCATGAAGGCGGTGAAGTTCTACTCGGATGTCTTCGGCCTGAAGATGCTCCGCGGCGGCGAGGGGGCTGCCTGGTGCAAGCTCGGCGAGCACCAGTTCATGGCGATATTCGAGGTGGAGAAGCTCCAGCCCGATCGCGTGAAACATTTCGGACTGATGGTCCGAGACCAGAAGCAGATTGACGAAGTCCGACGGAAGCTGACGAAAAAATACAAGCTCAAGCTCCATCCGAACTTCCGCTGCGACTTCCGCGACCCCTGGGGCAATCGCATCCAGGTGGGTGACCTGAGCGACGAATCACTCGTCTGGCTGCTCCCCTATCAGGAAGTGCAGAAGGCTGGGATCACGTTTTCGCCATGAGGGTGGCGATGGACCACGACCATGCCCATCACCATGAGCAACACGAGCACCACGCGGTTGGAGGAACGGGCGCTTCTCTCACCCGCCTCGCCGTCTCGGCCACGGCGCATTGCCTCACCGGCTGCGCGGTCGGAGAGGTGCTGGGCATGGTGATCGGACTTGCGCTGGGCTGGGGCAACGCGGCGACCGTGGCCTTGTCCGTTGCGCTCGCATTCCTTTTCGGCTACACGTTCACGCTCTGGCCGCTCCTCGCCGGAGGTGTCCCGTTCTACAGGGCTCTGAGCCTGGCCTTGGCCTCGGATACCCTCTCGATTACGGTCATGGAGATCGTGGACAATGCTGTCGTTTTGATGATTCCCGGCGCCATGGATGCAGGGCTCTCGAGCCTGCTGTTCTGGGGGAGCCTGGCCCTGTCGCTGGGCCTGGCCTTCGTGGCGGCCTTGCCCGTCAACCGCTGGCTGATCGGTCGCGGACAAGGGCATGCGGTCGTCCATGCCTACCATCACGGCGCCGGACAAGGGGCGTAAGCCGTGGCGGATCTCAAGAAAAAGCTTTTGACCAACGTGGCGGGCGATTTCTTCGTGGACTCGACCTGCATCAACTGTGACACCTGCCGGCAGTTGGCCCCGGCGACGTTTCGAGAGCAGGGCGACTACTCCTCGGTCTACTCCCAGCCACAGAGCGACCCGGAGCGCCGGGACGCGTGGCGGGCGCTGCTCGCCTGTCCGGTTGGGTCGATCGGGACAGTGGAGAAGGACAGCGCGCATCTGCGTCGGGCGATGGAGAGTTTTCCGCTTCACCTGGAAGGCGCCGTCTACTACAACGGGTTTAATTCCGAGAAGTCGTTCGGCGCCAACAGCTATTTCCTCCGTTGCGAGGATGGCAATTGGTTGGTGGACTCGCCCCGGTACACGACGCATCTGGTGGAGGCCTTCGAGCGGATGGGCGGCATCCGGTACGTATTCCTGAGCCATGAAGACGACGTCGCGGACGCCGCGCGGTACGCTCGCCACTTCAAGGCCACACGCATCATCCACCAACACGACGTGGAGGCCATGCCCGACGCGGAATGGATCGTG
>Ga0233416_10000302_pt1 | contig 15118 bp, 14 predicted proteins | sample Sediment_Towuti__2_FD_188638 | JGI IMG/M metagenome (GOLD analysis project Ga0233416, IMG submission 188638) | Sediment microbial communities from Lake Towuti, South Sulawesi, Indonesia - Sediment_Towuti_2014_0_MG | ecosystem: Environmental > Aquatic > Freshwater > Lake > Sediment | place... | reverse complement strand
CAACAGCGAGCCAAGCGTTCGGCTGACGTGCGATGAGGGTAGGCAGTGTCCGGATGAGAACGTCGATCCCTTTGTGCGACGCGAGCTGTCCGAAGTATGCAACCAGATATCCGTCTTCCGGGATGTTCTGCGCCCGACGAAATACGCCTGGTCGAGGGCGAAGCTCGTCACTATCTAGGCCGACCCCGATCACGCGAACACGCTCGGGATCAGCGCCGTGCGCAATCAGCCAGTCACGCTCGACATCCGTGTGAGAGATCGTGGCGTACGACTGGTTCACGAGCCTGAGAAGATTGGGGCGATTGAAGCCCCAGTCGTCGTTCGTGTGGATCGCGCCGATGAGAACGATGGGAGGTCTCGGCTCAGGAAGCCGAAACGGGTACGTCATGTGGTTGAGGGGAAATGACGCCGCGCAGATCACGTCCGCCCTGGAGTTGCGGGTGGCCCGTAGCATTCCTGGGCATATCGGTCCGCTGTAGAGCGTGCGCAGGACGTCATTGCCTGGAGCTCGAGCCCGATAGGCGACACTCGAGGCCACGCGGAGCGCTGGCGCGAATGTTGTGCGTACCGGGAAACGGTGGACCTGAACTCCATTCTGGATCTCATGCTGCTGAATGGGTATGGTGGGCTGCTTCCGGTCTCGGAACCCGGTGACCGTGTAGCAGTCGGTGGTGAGGACGGTGACGTGAAAGCCGTGCTCCGCAACCAGGCGTTCCGATCGATCACGTGTGTGGATCTCGATGCCGCCGATTGCCGGCGGGTACCCGTGAACGAGTTGCAGGAGGCGAATTGGCTGTCCATCCGTCATGCGGCACCTCTCGAGTCGACATGCACGTCTCGAGTGCTGACGGCGGAGCGCGCAGCTTGAATCATAGTCCCGGATTCGGGGTGCCTACGTAGATCTCGCGAGAGCATGCCGCAGGCCGCGTACCGAGAGGTGGAAAGTGTCGAGGAGCTCGCTCCGGTGCCAGAGCGAAAGGATCAGGAGGTACACGCCCACTGCGAAAAGCGCCCCTACGAGCCCCCCGAGGAGCGAGATGCCCACAGCAGAGGTGACGACCCAACCGACGGCGGCAGCACCGAAAGCAACGACTGTTGGCGGGAGGAGACCGGCCCTGATGTTGAACTCCGTGTGCTTACGCGCACTCACGATGAGGATAGTCGCTTCGCCGACACCGGCGGCAAGCCAACCGAAGCCAACCGCAGGGACGCCGATCGCCATCATGAGAAGGAGTACCGTCGCGAGCATCAGTGGAGTGCCGACCAGCGAGGCGCGGAGAACGGCGGAGGCCTCCCCTTCGGCCCAGAGATAACCAACAAAAGCCACCGATATCGGCGCGAAGATCATGAGATGAAGGCACGCGGGTGGAATGACCGGCACAACCTCCGTCCACTGGGGCCCGAAAAGGGTCGGCACCCACGCGGGCGTCGCGGCTACGAGGGGAACGACTATGAGACCGGCGACAACAGCGACGACTCCGACGACTCGCCCTATCGTCTCGCCGACGTCCTTCTCCGCCTCGACGAGCCGTGCCATGCCCGGAAAAGAGACCCGCCACAGCGAGGAGAAGAGAAGGAGAGGAATCTGGAGAATCCGGTACGCGAGGCTCCAGACACCGAGGGCGGAAACACCTCCGACAATCGCAACAACAGCGTTGACCCCCTGGTCGCGGAGAAGGTTGGTGACACCCACAGCTTGGTAGCGAAATCCGAACGCGAGGAATGGTGACACCCTCGCCAGCGATAGGGAAGGCGCCATGCGTGCCGCCGGCGTCAGCGAGAGAAGGACGACGGTGCCAACGAGCGCGCGCAGAACGGATGCGCTTGCTAGGCCCCACACGCCCCAACCGTCAAGCACCAGGCCGATGGCCAAGCCGTAATAGCAGATCACTTCGGCGAACTCGACGATCGCGAACTGCCGATATTCGAGCGCACGCTCCAGGAGAATGACGGCGGGGGCCCGAACCGCCATCAGCGGAACGGCCATCACAATCAGCGCTGTCGCCCTCCCAACAGTCCCGAACGGGAGCATCGCGGCGGCAATCGCGAACGCGATCGTTGTGCTGACCGCGAGTTGGAGTCCAAGCAGAGCTCTTAGTTCAGCTCGTTCGACTGCGTCCGGCCGCCGAATCAACGTGGCGCCGACGCCTCCGTCCGCGAGGAAGGTTCCGAAGATGACGAACGTCGCTCCGAGCGCAACGGTGCCGAGTTCGCTCGGTGTCACCAAGTGCGCCAAGACAAGCGTGCCGAAGAAGCCCAGGATGCGGGAGCCGAGCCCCCTGAGGACATCGACCGCAGCGCCTCCGACCGCGCGCTGCCGGACCTCCTCGCTGCTGAGACGCTTCTCCGGGATGGCTGTTGCGGCGCCGGTGCCGGAAGCTCCTGCGTCCGCTGTTCGAACGACGCTCATTGGCCACGGCTCTCGTTCGGGCTCGAACTCGATCCGAGCTCAGAGCGGGTCCGACGGGAGCGGTCCGACATCACCGGAAAGAGCTTTCCACAACTCCGTCGCGCTGAGCGCGCCGCGACGGCGAAGCAGCCACAACGGAACGTTTTGTAGGAAGACGACCGTGCGGTAGAGCCACACCTTCGCCGGCGGCTCCGTCTCGCTGAGCATCCGAACGATTGAGCCGAGGTACTGTCGCTTGAGGGTGGGTCCGAGCATCCGAGTCGACGAGTGCGCGTCGTGAACGACACGCGCAGAAGGCGTGACCCAAAGCGTGAGCCCTCGGTGTTCGAACGAGCGCGCGAGCTGGACGTCGTTGAAGAAGATCGGGTAGCGCTCGTCGAAGATGTGGTCGTCGGGAAGGAACGACCGCCGCAGGAGAAGGCAGCTGGCCGACGGTTGAGGTACCGGTCGAGGTTTCGAGAAATCCTCATCGAGCATCCGGTACTCGCGGAGCTGCCGTTCGCTCCCGGGCAGGATCCTGCGCACGACGGCGCTCCCATTGGCCATTGTCATCCGGAAGGTCGGAAGCCGGAAATGGAACGGCTGCGGCGACCCGTCCGGGTTCAGGTACAGAGGGCCGACGCCGGCCGCGCGCGGGTGATCGACGAGGAATCGTGCGAGCGAGCCGAGCGCGCCTGGCGAGAGAGCGACATCGGAGTTGAGAAGCAGGATGAGCTCGCCGGTCGACCGTCGGTATGCCTGATTGACCGCAGCCGCGTAGCCGACGTTGCGGTCGTTGCGGACGAGCGTGATCTCCGGCAGTCGCTCGAGAGCCTCTCCGGAGCCGTCGACCGATCCGTTGTCGACGACGATCACTTCGCTCGCGAGGTCGGGCACGTCGGTTGGCAGCGACGCGAGACATTCCATCACGCGGTCGCGGGTGTTCCAGTTGACGATCAGGATCGAGGCGAGCAAATCGCTCATTACACGCTCCTTGCTCCGTGCGGCGGCACCGCCTGCCTCGGCGGCTCGCCGAACGGCGGGCCGTCGACGCCGAGCAACACACGGAGCGAGGCGCGGGCCGCAGCTCGCCGCTCGATGCCGGAGGAGTGATCCTGCTCGGCCGCGAGCGCGCGCACCGCGTAGCCGAGCCCCAACGCAGCGCCGTAGGTACCGCGATGGAGGAGGCCGAAATGTTTTCGGGCGTGCTGCATCCGGGCGTACGCGTCCTGCGCGGACATCTTCGGGCGTACTCCGGCCTTGCCCGCGTAATGCACGATCGTCATGTACGGGAGATGAGACACCTTCCAACCTGCCCGCTTCATGCGGAGACAGAGGTCGGGTTCCTCGCTGTAGATGAAGAAGCGCTCATCGAGGAAACCGGCACTCTGAAGGGCTTCGCGTCTCGCCAGCATGAACGACCCGGAGGTCCAATCGCATTCGACGACCTGGCTGTACCGGGAGAGGTCGAGCTCGCGTTCGCGCAGCATCTGAGCGCGAAACGGAAGACGCTCGGATCCCAACGCCTGTCCGAAGGCACGGAGGACATTCGGGAAGTACCTGATCGTTGGGTAGATGTCGCCGTCCTCCGTCAGCTGAATGACTCCGGCGAGCCCAACGTCCGGATGCTCGTCGAGGTAACGCACGAGCGCTTCGAACGTCCCTTCACGGATCTCCGTGTCCGGGTTGAGAAAGAGGGCGTAGCGCGCGTTCGTCGTCTCCAATGCGCGGTTGTTCGCATGCGCGAAGCCGCGATTCATGCACCGGACGATGCGAGCCTCCGGGAACTCCGCTCGAACGAGGGCCGCCGTCCCGTCAGTCGACTCGTTGTCGGCGACGACGACATCGAGGGAACACGTGCCGCGGTGATCGAAGACGCTCTCGAGGCACGCGTGCAGCCATCGCGCTTCGTTCGTCGAGACCACGATTACCGCAAGGTCATCCATGAGCATCTCTCGGTCGGGTGCATCGATCTGCAAGCGACGACGACGGCCGCACGGCGGGCGAGAGTCTCATCCCTGCTTGTCCGCCGGCGCGCGGCTGCGGCGCTCCGGACGCACGGCGGACGATCAGGACTTGCCTGCTCACGACGACCACCGGGCTCGGCCGTGGATGGGCCTTGGAGCATCTGATTCCGGCCAGGCTCCCGAGATCGTAAGAAGCGCGGCCGAGAGACCGAGGATGACCCAGAAGATGAGCGTGACCTGCGTGAAGCTGAACGCGTCGAAGGTGAGCATCCCGACGGCGAAGCTCGTGACCGAAGCAGCGAGCGCGGCAAACAACCAGCCGTCATCCACCTGGTCCGGTGCCCGAGAAGCTCGACCGAGCCTTCGAGCAGCACTTACCATCAGCCAGACCCATGCGCCTAAGCCGACGAAGCCAACGTCCAGGACATTGTTCAGCCATTGATTGTCGAGAATCGGGGCATTTCGATCCGGTGTATTGAAGCCCGTGATCCTCGTTCCATAGCCGTCGCCGAAGAATGGCTTCCCGCTGGCCTCGCGCAGCATCGGCTTGAGCTGACGAATACGCCCACCTGCCAGCATAGGATCGTAGTCAGCTTCGAGTCTCGATTGCTGGGCGATCAGCCCACCCTTGGGAAGAAACGCATCCTTCAGTCCCCCGATCGTTCCGGGCAATGCGAAATGGACGACAAGAAGCATGGGGATGAGAGCCGGCCAGAGCTTCTTCGTCGCCTCCGGCTTGAGGACGAGGAAAACGATCGCCTCGACAGCAAGCATTACGACCGCCGTGCGTGAGCCACTCGCCAAGGCTCCGAGGAAGATCAGCGATGCGGCGAGCCACCAACTGATCCCGGACTTTCGGGTGAAATAGACCGCCAGCGGAAGGATGACGATCAACGCGGCGCCCAGGGCGATGGGCTGTTGTGCGGGGCCGAAGACTCGAAGATTGCCCCCGATAGTCAAATAGCTCAAAGTGCCCTCGAACGATAGGAACGGGAGCACAGCGTCGAGGTGGTCGAACACGTTGTAGCGCGTTCGAAATTCGAGAAGGGCGAGAGCTCCTATCGCCGCGCCGCCTAAGGTAACGAGCTTGAGAAGCATTTCCACACTGCCACGGCGCTGAACGGTCGTAGCCGTTAGGTAGTAAACGAGAATGAAACTCAGGAAGAACGTCAGCGACTTGATGACGTACGAGCCGTACGCGGTTACCCGACTCGGATTCGTGATCTCAGAGGCGAGGATGGAAGCCGCGATGAGCACCAGCGGGCGGTCGAGAGCCGTACTCCTGAGTCGTACGCGCTGGTCGACGAGAAGGGAACCGGCCCACACCAGGACGCAGAGTGCGACGACTACCCGATAGAGCTCGAGATTGAACGGGAGGCTTCCCGGAAGCCGATAGCGATCCATCGGCACGAGGAGCACGACCACCAGGATCAGCGCGATCAAGCGATCCCACCCGACCTCGGTTGGGCGAGCCACGGCAACGACGGCCGCGATGGCCAGCAACAGCACGAGGAGGCTGATCCCGCGCGCGCTGAAGACGGTGAAAGAGAGCAGTGCCAGGGCCCCGGCGACGGAGATCGCCCAAAGCTGGCGGTGGGACGCGCCGAGGACTCCGTGCACGATGCTAGGCGGGACCGTCTGAGTACCTCGCCGCTGCATGCCTCTTCTCGGCCGCGGACACCGGTGTGGCCGGCGCGAGCGGCTCGACGGCTCGGACCCGCGGTCTCATGTTCTCGAGAATGAACGCGAGGCCGACGGTGGCGATCATCACCGCCAGGAACGTGACGATCGCCAACGTCTTCTTCCGTGCCTTCGTCAGAGTCGGAGCTTTGGTGGAGACCACTTGCAGCAGCACCCGCTGACTGGGGGGGATCCCGGCCGAGGTTTGTTGCTGCGCGATGTACGACCGGAAGAGATCGGCTGCGGTTCGAGAGGCGCGTTCGGCATCCGCAGGTGTGTGGGCAAGGCTTACCACGTCTATCAGCGGCAGCGCCTGGTTCACCCCAGGGTCCGTCACGGTCGCAGCCCCAAGCACGGCGCCGGGCGGCAGGACCTTCCGTACCCGGCGCTGGATCAGGTCTCCGTTTATCAGCTGCGTGTAGAGGGCGGCGAGACCCGTGAAGCGCGTCGGATCTGCAAACTCGAGCTTCGAGGATGCAGAGCCCCCCGTTCGCTGCACCGGGGCCGGAGAAGCCACGGGAAGAACCGATCGCCCCCACGGGAACCCCTCCTGCGTCACGAGTAGACGCGTCGTGGACTGCCACGTCTCCTGTTGTCGATAGGAGAGCGCCGGCGCCCCATCTGCAAAGCCGACTTTGACGAGGCTCGCGAAGGCGAGTGCGATTGCGAGGACGGTTCCGACGGCGACGATCAGGCGATGGCGCCAGAGGACGCGAAAGTAAAGATTCAGATCCACGACGAGCTAGTCAGACGACTTGAGCGAGCCATTCGCTTCGAGAAACGCCACCACAGCCTCAGTGCGGTTATGGACGCCGAACTTCCGGTAGATCGACTGCAGGTGGAATTTCACGGCATGAACCGTGACGTGTAGGCGTCCGGCGACCTGTCGATTCGTCATGCCCTCTGTTATCAACTGCATTACTTGCGCCTCCCGCGCAGAGAGGGGGTGGAGCGGAAGTGATCCGTCGTGCACTCAACGAGCGTAGAAGGTTTCCGGTTGAGCATCTACGAGACATACGAACAGAAGTCACGGCGGCACCCTAGCCAAGTAGCTAGGTTGCGGTGGGATGACGCCGCGGGAGACGAATTCGCGCCGTCGTCGCGGAGCTTCCGCGGTCGCGGGCCCAGAGGCGCCAAGTCGTGGCTTGTTGTCTCGGCGACGACGGGCAGCAAGGAGCCACGAGGAGCGAGCGTCTGGCGGACAGCGATTACGTCGCCGGGGAAGCCGAGACCAGTGAGCTCGCGAAGAGGGCCGCGAGCCTGCCCTGGAGCGGTGTATGTCGAGGTGCCGCTGGAATGACGTCGATCGCGTTCGTCACGAAGTCGTACGAGCCTGATCGCGCGCGTTGCGAACTTCTCTGCCGCAGCATCGAGCAGCTCGCGCCCGGCGCCCACCATTGGATCATCGTGGACGCCCGAGACCGTCCAGCCTTTCGAAGTCTAGAAGGCCCGAGTACGCGCGTCATCACGACGGAGGAGCTCCTCCCGCGCCGCGCGTGGAAGCTCGATCTTCCATGGTCTCGGCATCGACAAGAACATCTGGTTGAGTAGGAGGACGCGTCCGATGCGCGGGTGGCTCGTGCAGCAGCTGGCGAAGCTCGCGATCAGTCGTGTCGCGGACGAGGACGTCTTGATTCACGCAGACTCCGACGTCGTTCTCTTCCGACCCTTTGACGCCGACGTCCTGCGGGGCGACGGTCAGTCGTTTCCTCTCTATCGCATACCCGCCGTGGTCGACGAACGGCTACCGAAGCACGTCCGTTGGCACAGAACTGCGGAGCGGCTCCTAGGCCTCGAGCGTCGTCCACTTCCGCTGCCGGACTACATCGGCGGCCTCGTTCCGTGGCGTCGAGACGTTGTTCGGGCCTTGCTCGACGAGATCGCGAGGGGCTCGCGTCGTGACTGGGTGCAGGCCCTAGCGAGCGCGCGAGAGCTCTCCGAGTACATCCTGTATGGCCGCTTCGTCGACGACCTGCTCGGAAAGACGAGCGGCAGCCCGCCGCAGTGCCCGTCGCTGTGCCATTGCTATTGGGGCTCGAGCCCGATCACGAACTCCGCGCTCGACGAGTTCATCGGAGCCTCGGCGCCGTCAGAGATCGGCGTGATGGTCTCTGCCGTGGCCGGTATGGATCCTGCGACTTATGCCGAAGTCTTCGAGCGGCGCTGGCGAGAGGCAGCGTCCGAGCGGCCTCGAGCTCAGCTCGTACCGCGGGGCGAGGTCAGCGATTCGTAGACCCCGATGTAGTGAGGGATCTGGTGGCGCCAGGCGAGTTGCGTTTCCACCCTTGCGCGCCCGATTTCCCCCATAGATGCCCTCCGCTCTGGATCGTCGAGCAGCCGCAGGATCGCTGCGGCATATTCCTCGACGTCGTTCGGCCGCACGTAGACGGCTGCCGGCCCTGCGGAGACCCTCGTCTCCTTCAAATCGAACGCGACGACCGGAAGACGGAACGACATGTACTCCATCGTCTTGTTCATCGTGGAGACGTCGTTCAGAGGATTGAGCGGATCCGGGCAAAGCCCGACATCGGCGGTGGAAAGAATCTCGAAGACCGTCTCGTCAGGGATGCGGCCGGTGAACGTGACCGAGCTAGCGATCCCGAGCTCGTCCGCGAGGGCGACGAGTCCGTCGAAGCTGTCTCCGCCGCCGATGAAGACGAAGTGCACGTCGTCTCGCCCGGTGCGTAGGATCGCCGCGGCAGCCCGAAGTGCGAGGTCGACACCGTCTTGTGGCCCCATAACTCCGAGGTATGCGCAGAGATGGCGTTTGCCGCGCCGCCAGTCAGGGACGGGTAAGCCTCTGGTGTGCCGGTCGGGATCCGGTCCCGTCCGCACCACCGTGACCCGCTCGGGCGACACACCGCCGCGTCGGATCGCGGTTTCGCGGTACGACTCGTTCGTTGCGATGACATGGTCGGCGACTGCGTACGTCGCGCGCTCTAGCAGGAGAAGCATGCGCAGAAGGAACGCAGACGGCCTATCGAAGCGCGAGTTGTAGACCTCGGGGCAGAGATCGTGCTGGTCGAACACGAAGCGCTTGCCGAAGAGCTTGAAGGGCGCGGCCAGCGCCCAGTAGGTATCGGGTGGGTTGCACGCCTGAATGACGTCGAACCCCTCGCTGGTGGCGGCGCGGAGCACGAGCGTGAGAGTTCGTACCCAGCAGTAGGCAAACTCCCACGCATACGAGAGCGCGCCTTCCGCCGGAGGTGGTGGCGCGTACTTCCGGACTCGGATCCCTTCGATTTCCTGAAATGACGGATCCCCGGGGCCTTTGGGGCAAACAACCGACACTTGAAAGCCTGCGTCTCTCAGCGCGCAGGATTCCCGCCACACTCGTCGATCGAAGGGGACGGGGAGATTCTGGACGATGAGGAGGACGCGCCTGCCCGTGTGGCGTGGAGGTCTGTGGCGCCGGCCTACCACGCAAGACCCTCGTAACCTGGCAGGGCCTCCACCTCGTCGCCGAGTCCTCCGTGAACGTCGAGCACGTGATCCGGGCGGGCCGCGAGGAGAGCCTCGATCGACTGAGCGTCTGCGGTCCCGACGACTGCGAAGCGAGCTTCCTCGAGGGCTTCCATCGCTGTCGACGCGAGGATCTCTTTGAGGTGGGGGAGGCGGCTCTCCACATAGCGCCGGTTCGCACCGATGAGCCTTGCCGGGTTCACGATCGGATCGAAGATCCGCAGGCGGATGCCCTTACCCAGAAGTACTTCGGCGAGCTCCACGAAGGGGCTATGTCTGAGGTCGTCGGTTTCTGCCTTGAAGCTCAGCCCGAGGAGCGCGGCCTCACGGACACCGGAATCGAGCACGCGACGAGCTGCAAGGCGCAGGTGAGTCTCGTTGCTGCGCATGATGCTGGCGATCACAGGGATCTCCACGTTGTCCACGCGTGCGACGTGTGCGAGTGCAGCAAGGTCCTTGGGGAGACACGAGCCGCCAAATGCGAATCCCGGCCGAAGATACGCCGGCGAGATGTTGAGCCGATCTTCAAGACAGAACAACCGCATGACCTCCCGTGAGTCGACCCCACGAGCTTGCAGAAGCCGCCCGATCTCGTTGGCGAACGTGACCTTCAGTGCGTGGTAGGCGTTGCACGCGTACTTCAATGCTTCGGCTGCCTCCACCGGAAGCGGGTGAGCAGGTTGCTCGATACCACCAAAGAGATGCTCGACGGTGCCGAACGTCCGCTCGTCGCTCACGCCGATAACGGTGAGAGCCGGCTCGAAGAAATCGTGCACGCCGGAGCCTTCGCGGAGGAACTCGGGCGCCATCGCAATACCGAAGTCGACGCCAGCGCGCCGAGTGCTCGCCTCTTCGACGAGCGGGCGCAGCCGCCCGTTGACCGTACCGGGAGGGACGGTGCTCCGGAAGACGATGACTGTGAACCGGTCGGCAGTTCTCAGGGCGCGCCCGATCTCGACGGAAACGTGCTCGATGTGCGAGAAGTCCACCGTTCCGTCGCTTCGGTCGGGGGTGCCGACACAGACCACGATGACGTCGCAGCGGGACGCAACATCGTCGATGTTCCTCGTTACCGAGAGCCTGCCCGACGAGCGTCCTGCCGAGATGAGATCGGCCAGCCCCGGCTCGACCACGGGACTTCGGCCACGATCCATTTCTTCGACCTTGAGAGGGTCGACATCGACTCCAGTCACCGAATGACCGCGATCGGCTAGACACGCCGCGGTGACAGCACCAACGTACCCCAGCCCGACGACGACCACTTCCATGAACCGCCCCTCTCGTCTTCGTGCGCGCGGAGGACGATCGGTTTGTGCGTCTAGCGCCATGGCCGCATCTCTCTCACCGGAGGTTCGTCGCACAGGGTTGGATGCAGCGTCGGGTTATCACGCAACTCGAAGAACTCACCCTTCCAGCGTAGACTGCGCCTGTGGGGCTCGCGCCGCCACATTCTGGCGGTGTTCTTGTCGGCGATCGCATGCGCTACCTAGACGTATGGCTAGGAGAGTGCCGGCCGTGCTCGAGGACGTGCATGTTTGAGCGACGTAGGCGTTGACCCTTGCTGCCCTCGCGGCACTTGACGACGAGGGCATCAGCGTCACCTACGCGTCGTGGGGAGCGCCGGCGAGCGGGTGATGACGACTATACTGTGCCGGCCTTCAGCCAAACCCCGTCGGACGAAGGAATTCCGCCTGACCGCATCGGTCGCATTCGTTACACCCAGCTACAGGTTGGATCGCGGGCGCTGTGCATTGCTCAATCGAAGCCTGGAGGCGTGCGCAACGTCGTTCGAGCATTGGATCGTCGTCGATCGCGGCGACCTTCCTTTGTTCCGTCTCCTCGAGAGCAACCGGACGAACGTCGTGGCCAAGGAGGAGGTCCTCCCGCTCTGGGTGCATCGTGTCGACACATTGAAGATCGGCCTCCGCTCGAACGTCTGGGTTCAAGCCCGTGGTCGCCCGATTCGAGGGTGGCTGCTCCAACAGCTGGTCAAGCTCGCAGTCGCCGAGTGGTTGAGCGCGGACGTCCTCGTGCACGCTGACTCGGACGTCGTCTTGATTCGTCCGTTTTCAGCGGATACGGTCGTCGATGCAGGCGGTCGCGTCCGGCTGTACGAGCGCCCGGATTACGTCGACGAGGCGCTGCCTGACCACGTCCGCTGGCATCGATCGGCCGAGAAGCTGCTTGGCATCGGTCCGGCTGGCCTCCCGATGCCGGACTTCATCTCGAGTCTCGTTCCCTGGAAGCGTCAAAACGCAGTAGCGATGCTCCGGCATCTCGAGAGGACGACGGGGAGGCACTGGTTTCGAGTTCTGGCCAATGCCTGGCATGTCTCCGAGTTCACGCTCTACGGTCGGTTCGTAAGGGACGTGCTCGGGGCGAACGGAGGTCAGTTCGTCTCGTCGTCTCCCCTCTGCGTGGATTACTACAAACGCGTGCCGCTTACGGCGCCCGAGCTGACGACGTTCCTCGATCGCGTCGGCGAGGAGGCAATTGCCGTCAGTCTCACGTCGACGGCAGGCATGAACCCTGACGAGTACGCCGAGCTGCTGGCGCGGCAATGGGCCTCGCCAGCGCCCACTGGTGGCCCTTGAAGTTTGGTTGCACTCGTAATGTCATCAGGCGGCGATGCGTCGACCTTGTCCGTCTTCACCTTCGCCTCGGCGATCGCGCGCGTCTTCTGCGGGTTCGAGACGACCACCCGGCCGACGTGCCGCTCGAGCAGCCGCACGATCGCGTGCGTGTTACAGGTCGCCTCGAGCGCGACCTCGTCGTAAGCGCACAGACTCTCGGCGAAGAGGCGAAGCGCGTCCGGCGTCGTTGTGATCTGCCCCGCCGAGCGGACGACCCCGTCCTCCCAGATCGCCACTTCCGCGAACTCGCGATGGACATCCAGTCCGATACACCGTCGCATGCTCCCTCCTTCTAGCCAACCGTTGACGTGGGAGAGCAGGCGGGCAAACGACACCTACGGATTCGCGCTCGCAGCGCATCCGGGCGAGTCGCAGGGGCGGCCACGTAACTAACACGGGCTCGAAGCCCATCGAACAAGAACGGCCTGCCCGACCTGCGTTTGCTCCCGGATGCCCCCGTCCCGGACGGTCGCACCGTACTCACCAGCCCGGACACCATCGGCATCGAGGCGGTCAAGGGTCACGAAAGGCATCCGCCGCCTTTCATACGGGATACGAACACGATCGAGAGCCTGCACACGCAGATCCGCACCTCCACCTACTTCGAGGCCGCGCCCGACCAGGCCGGCGACGAGACGAAGGCGGCGACGCCGCTGCGGGTGCGCGGGCACTCGAAGGACCACCGCCCCGATCTGCCGCAGGTGGTGATCGGGCTCGCCGTCACCAAGGAAGGCATCCCGGTGCTCGTCTGGGTGTGGCCGGGACATCCTCCATCTGAAGCAGACAAGGCAGCAGCCGAGCGCGAGAAAGGCTTCATGGATTGCGGCTGCCGCTCCGCGCTCGCCTACCGGTCCGGGCACCACGAGCCACGACTCGCAGCGGTGTCGGAGGTTACCGACGCGGCATGTAGATCGGGGCCAGTCGATCGCGCGTCTCGGTAAGTGCGCGACGCAGCATGGGCCAGGGCGAATAGGGCTTGACGGCGTCGGCAGTCGACGCCTCGACATAGGATGCATGGGGGACGGAGATGGTAACCCTACCCTCCGTGATGGGATGGGGGCCGGGCCCATTGAACGACTCGCGACCACTCGTGACGACGACAGCGCCGCCGGGGTTGCCGTCTTGCAGGTCGATAGAGATCGCGTCGACACCCGGACTGACGGCGAGGTCGACCAGTCGCGTCTGTGGCCGCACGACGAGGCACGAGCCATCGTGGCGGAACGAGAACCTCGATCGGGCTATTTGCTCGATCGACAACCACTCCACCGGTACCAGCTCCCGGATGAAAGCGGCGGTCTCAGACAAGATCGCGAGGCCGCTGGAGAGGTCGTCGTGGTGGCCGTAGACGATGAGAGGCTGGCCAAGGAATGCTCGAAACGCAAGCTCGTCGCGACCCTGCCGAATGTGGTGCCTGAGCAGAAGAGGCAACTGGCCATCCACGAGGTGCACCGGTCGCGACCCTGCGAGCACATCGTCTGAGGGCTGAGCCTCGAGCCAGGGATGTGTTCGGCTCACACAGAGAGCCTCGAACCCCGACCGAGGCAACACTTTCGCCGTTGCGTGGGAGCAGGCACCGTGTGGCGGCGCCATCACCCGTGCGACTGGAACGCCGTATCGTCGTTCGAAGCGATCGACTCGGCGCAATGCTTGCGTGAGGAGCGCCATTAGCTCTCGGTCACCGCGCGTGCGGCCGAGTTCGTGGAATACGTGGTTGTTTCCGTGCACGAGAAGTGAGAGCTGTTCGGGTGACTCACGAAATATCCGCACCGCCCTCCGACTCGCAAACCACAGGTCGATAGGAATGGTGGCAAATGAGACGTGATAGTCATTCGCTTCGGCATGACGAGCGAGGTTTCGGAAATGCACAAATCCATATCGAACTGCGTGCAGGTTGGGATCGTCGATGACGAATGACGCGGAAGCCTGCGGCGCGATCCAATCGCTTTTCGCGCATCGACGGATGAATTCGAGCAGCGGGAGGATGTCGCTGAACCGACCTGGCCGAAAGCGGGAGCGGAGAGTCTCATTCGCCTCGAGCTCTCGTGGTGCCGAAGCGGCGACTCGAAATGCGGAGAGTCGCACCCAAACGGGGTTTCCACTGCCGCTCTGCGCGAGCACCGACTCAGAGCGACCGGCGACGTCGGGCGGTAGGGTTCCTACCGCGGAATCCTGGATCGTGCGACCCCGAAAGGACCGCGGAACTTCTTCCACGTCCCGCAGGAACACGTCACCTGGCGCGCGCGACGTCTCGACGAGTATGAGCGTTGGGATGTGGTCTGTACCGGTGCTTCGATTCGCGTCACCGAACTCGACTCGACCGGCAACGCGGGGCGCCTTCGTACCTTCAGGAACGAACTCTATGTCGTAGAGTCGGCCGACCGCGTCGAAGAGCCGTTTCCTCTCGACAAGTGCGCTCGGCGGCGCGACGACGAAGCGAGATTCGATCATCGCCTAACTCGGCACGACGGCTTCTTCTCCGTGCTGCCAGAGGCCAATACTCGCGCCCGCACGGCTCGTCAGCCGGGGGGGCGTATGCCCATGTCGCCCCCGTTGGATGCTGATCCCTTCCCTGGCGACCTCGGCGCGAGGCGATAGCCCGCATAACTGGTGGGCTTCGAGCCGCCGACGAAGACGGGCATGCCCTTCCGGTTGCCGACGCCGGGGCCGCCGGCGTTCAGGTTGTGGTCGTTGGAGATGCTTCCGGTTCCGTCCCAGCCGATTCTGGCGGTCCCGACGAAGACGTTGTCGCGGATCACGTCGTTGGTGGGGGGGATGTCTGGGAAGCTGCTGTTGGTTGTGTAGACCGCACCGAGACCGCCGATGATGACGTTGTGCTGAAGCAGGTCGTTCCGGCAGCCGCCGCAATCGATCTTCGTCGTCGCGCTCGTCATCTCGATGACGTTGTTCCAGATGAACCAGAAGTCGTCGCCGGGACCGCGCGCGGGGCCTGAGCTTCCGTTGCCGTTGTCGTGGAACCAGTTGCCGGT
>Ga0233416_10000301_pt1 | contig 15136 bp, 12 predicted proteins | sample Sediment_Towuti__2_FD_188638 | JGI IMG/M metagenome (GOLD analysis project Ga0233416, IMG submission 188638) | Sediment microbial communities from Lake Towuti, South Sulawesi, Indonesia - Sediment_Towuti_2014_0_MG | ecosystem: Environmental > Aquatic > Freshwater > Lake > Sediment | place... | reverse complement strand
GGGCGGCGCATCATCCGCCTGTCCAAGGCCGGTATCCCCACCCTGCTGTTGGTCGGCAATCACGATCTGTCCCCGGCGCTGGGGCGCGCCCACGCCATCGAAGAATTCACCACTCTGGAGGTGCCCCACGTGCAGGTCATTGACCGTCCATGCTTCCTTGGACCGGACGAACTGGAAGGCCTTCCTTTGCAGGTGCTGGCCTTACCCTGGATCGGGCGCTCCGGCCTGCTGGCGCACCTGGGGCTGCGCGGCGTCGATGCGAACCAGGTGTACGAGGAACTTGAAAGCCGGCTGACCGAGCTGGTGCAGACTTGGCTCGAACAAGCCGACTCATCCTTGCCGACCGTGCTCACCGCCCACGCCTCGGTGCAGGGGGCCAAGTACGGTGGCGAGCGCTCGGTCATGTTGGGCAGCGACCTGGTGCTGCCGGGATCGCTGGTGCGCGACCCGCGCCTGGATTACGTCGCCCTGGGCCATATCCACAAGCCCCAAAATCTGAACGAGAAAGCTCACCCACCGGTGATCTATCCCGGCTCGATCGAGCGGGTCGACTTCGGGGAGGTGGGCGATGACAAATTCTTCGTGATTGCCAGGGTTCAGCGCGGCAAGACGAAGGTACACTGGCGCAAGCTGGCCGATATCCGCCCCTTCGTCGACCGCTTCGTCCGCCTGGAGTCTCAGGGTGCGGTCAACGAGCAGCTGCGCGCCAGCCTGCCCACTCCGGAGCAGCTGGAGGGGGCTATCGTGCGCCTGACGGTGGAATACCCGCGCGATTGGGAGACGCTGATCGACGACGGCGCTTTGCGGCAATATGCCGCCAGCGCCTTCGAATTCCACTTGGTCAAACGCCCCCAGGCGGAGACGCGCATCCGCCTGCCGGAAGACCGGGCGGTGGGAAGCCTGGCACCGCTGGAGTTGCTTGACCTGTATTGGCGCGCTAGCCACACCAATTCAGACGAGGTTGCGGCCCTACAAAATCTGGCGACTGCTATCATTGCCGAAGTAGAAACTGTATCCGGGGGATAGCCTGCTTGATCAGAGCTTTGATCTTCGATTTCGACGGCCTGATCCTGGATACCGAAGGGCCGGTCTTCCAATCCTGGCAGGAGCTCTTCCATGAATTCGGGGTCGATCTGACCCTGGAAGCCTGGGCGGATTACATCGGTAGGTCCGAGGACTCTTTTGATTTCCTGGATCGCCTGGAGGCGCAACTCGGCCACCCGGTAGACCGGGCGGCGATTGTCCCCCGGCGCCGACGGCGTGAAGATGAGCTCATCGCCATGCAGCCGGTCCTGCCCGGGGTGCGGGAATACCTGGACAGGGCTAGCCAGCTGGGATTGAAAATCGGCGCGGCCTCCAGCGCATCTTGTGCCTGGGTCACTGGTCACCTGGAGCGCCTGGAATTATGGGGCTATTTCGATTGTATCCAAGCTGCCGACGATGTCCGCTGTACCAAGCCTAACCCGGAGCTTTATCTCCAGGCTTTGGAAGGTCTGGGGATCAAGCCAGCGGAGGCCATTGCCCTGGAAGATTCGCCTAACGGAGTGCTGGCTGCCAGGCGCGCCGGACTGTTTTGCGTGGCCGTGCCTAACCGGCTCACCCGCCAGCTCCCGCTCGACCAGGCTGACTTGCGGCTGGATTCATTGGCGGATCTGTCGCTGGATCAAATGATCGCCATCGCCGACCAGACCTGATTCGGTCCACCCCAATCACGTTCGACAAGCCCTGGTTTTTTTTCGCGGATTAGTACAATCCTGGACAGGCGCATTTACACGATGTCACTTAGTCCACCTAGTGACTCCGTTCAATCGGTTCCCCCAATCCGTTGCCAGCTGTTCGTTTCAGCCCAACAAGGGTGATATCGTCTTCCTGCTCCCATTTTTCCCCTGTGAAATCTTTCAGCGCTCTGAGCAGGCACTGCAGCAAGGTAGTGCTATCGTTAATCTGACCTTCAAGTAACCTGTGCAAACGGGGTGAACCGAACATCTCCCGGTCCGCGTTGTGCGCTTCCACCAACCCATCGCTGTAAAAAATAATGCACTCGCCCGGTTCGACCAAGATCTCTTGCTCCTCATAGACCATGTCGGGTAGCAACCCCAGCGGCATCCCGGTGGCGCGCAGCTCTATCACGCCCTGCCGGGTGCGGCGGAGCGGTAAATTTTGGCCGGCGTTGGCAAATTGCAACTGTCCGCTCTTCGGGTCCAGGATGCCATACAAACAGGTAACGAACATATTCCGCGGCATGTCCCGTTTGAGCAGGTTGTTCACGCGCGCCAGGACCTCTCCTGGTGAAGTCTCCTGCTTGGCGACAGCGCGCAACAGGGTGCGGGTGGTGGCCATGACCAGGGCAGCCGGAATCCCTTTGTCGGTCACGTCCCCAATAAATATCGCCTGACGCCCATCCTCGAGCATCAGAAAATCGTAGAAATCTCCCCCCACAGCCCGGGCAGGCTGGTAATGAGCTGCCAGCTCCCAATCCTCCAGCTTGGGCATTTCCTTGGGGAGCAAGGCTTTTTGGATCCGTCGGGCGACGTTCATCTCCTGTTCGATGCGTTGGCGCTCCAAGGCTTCCGCTCGCTGCTGGGCGACCAGCTGCGCGACACGCACCACTGGGGCAGCCTGAACCGCCAGATGAAAGAGCAGCGTTCGATCATCGGCTGAATATTCCTGCTCGCTGAGACGAGGACCCAGGCCAAGCCAGCCGATCAGCTCGCCATGGGTGATCAACGGCACTAGGATCTTCAGGCCGGCAGCTCTAAACTGGCCCAGCACTGGCGAGTCGTCCGCAATCTTCTCGATATCGATCGCCCCACTGACTCTGCTCATAAAGCTGACGAAAATATCCAGATCCCCAATCCGAACCGGTGGATGCGGGGCTTGTCCCAATTCGTTCGCAGGCCTTTGGTCAACTTTGTATAGCCGAAAAGCATCCCCGCTATGCAACCAGGTGTCGACCCTGGTGGGCATGATGGTATCTCCAATTACATTCTCCATCCCCTCGACCAGCTTGGATAGATCGACCTGGTAGCGAAGAGTCTGGCTGAAAGTCTCGAGCGTCTTGGCCATATCGTATTTGCGGTGGTAGAAACGCTGGTCGATAAAGCCTTGCACGCTCTGGCGCAAGGGATAAAACATACCAACGATCAGCAGAACAGACAGGACTGTAGCTAGATCCGATTCATTTCCAGTCACCGCGCGGAAGACCTGCTGCAATCCCACAACGGTCACGTAATAAATCACCGCAAGAAGTAACGCCAGCACTGCGTACACCAGCGTACGGTTGACAATCACGTCGATGTCCCACAGCCGGTATCGCAGGATCGCCAGGCCAATCGCCAATGGGAAAACGATCAAGAAAGGAACGAAGAAGACCGGGTTCCACTCGATCGTGAATCCGAACAATGGGCCAGCGATCCAGATCGTCAGAGGCAAGAAGGCAATCAAGCTGCCCCACAGGACGATACGGGCCTGCTGCCGGATAATCGCCGAGGGCGTCTTGTACTGGCGGAAAAGCATGATCCCAATAAAGGCCAGGATTGCCAGGGCGAGGGAGTAATAGCTATATTTCCAGGGTTCGACATACGCCCACGGGTTAAGCTGGTCGTACAACACCACCAGCCCCCAGATACCCAGCCCAAGCGATAAAAGATAAGGGATAGAACGCAACCAAAGATAGCGCTGCCATGGCCGCCAGACTTCGGGAAAGATTAGGCCCAGGCTCAGGAGCGCCCCGCCTAATTGGGCGATGGCCAGAGTGTAAAGCGCGGATCCTGCGTGCGTGGTGCTCAGGTCGAACAGGAGAGCGGTTACGATCGCCGCGTTGACACAGAATAAGGAAAAAGCCCTGCCCGGCAAGGTATGCCCGCGCAAGCGGTAGATCCACAAGCTAATCGCCAGGTATGCCAGCCCGATTCCATAAGGCAGCCAGAACAAGCGCAGCTGGTCAACCAGGGCGAAAGGTTTAACCAGAATCGAGGGGTAAGTTCGCTGGATGCCCTGGGGGGAAATTGTCCGTACTTCGACGTAATCGCCGACCGAGAGTTCGTTTATCGCCGCGTCGAACTCATCCAGTGTGTTGGTCTGTTTGGAGCCGATCTGGATCACGCGCTGAGGATAGGCAATGCCGATCTCCCGGGCCACCCAGCCTTCACCACTGACACCGGGAACCACCAGCGTTTGCTCGACCATGAAACCCAGGAACGGCCGCTCGCTCCAGGCCCACGCCAGGACCGGTGCATCCAAAAAAACCAGGAAGGCGATGGCAAAGATACCCAACAGGACCCAGTTCCCTGGAGTACGCCTTCGGGTTTCATGTCCATTATTCGAATCGTGTGGCTGTGCCGTGGGCACAACCTGGGAGTTCATTAAAGTCCCCTTCCTTTATTCGGTTTTCTCACGCTGGTCTGTCCTGGAATCCAGGGCGGACTTCCCCTCGCTGCGCTCCCACTCGGTAACATGCGGTTTGCCGAGTGCTCGCCATTGCGGGGAGAGCGGCATGACGCCCAGGTCGCGCGCCACGCGCCGGGCTGCCAACCCGATCACTGCGGTATAAGTGGGATAAGCGATCTCCAGTTCCGCCAGCTGCTCCACCCACATATCCGCAGCCATCCCGGCCGCGACCAGCTGGATCACCTCCAGCGCTTGCTCCCCAACGATGTGTGCCCCCAGGACACGATGCGTCTCCAGCGATACGACTAGTTTGCAACACCCGACCGTGCGGCCGTCGATCACGGCGCGATCCATGTCGGTGAATGGTACCACGGCGACCACACACTCTCCCTCCTGGGACCGGGCGCGCTCTTCCGTCAAGCCGACACTGCCGTACTCCGGATCGGTGAAACCGCCATGTGGGACGATGGTATGGGCATAGGGCAGGCCCACCCCCAGGACGGCATTCTCGGCGGCAATACGGGCTTCATACCCAGCGCTTTGCACCAGCATCATCCGCCCGGTCAAGTCTCCAGCGGCAAAGATATGCGGCTGCGAGGTGCGCAGGTAATCGTCGACAATGACGAACCCCCGATCGCTGTCAACGCCTGCGGCAGCCAGGTTCAGAGTATCGGCATTGCCTGGCCATCCAGCGGCAACCATAACGTGCTCGACCGTTGTCGACCTGGATTCACCCTGATTGGTATACCACAAAGTGAAATCCTTCCCGGCGGGTTCGATGCGCTCCACCCCCTGGATGCCAGTGATCACCTCCAGGCCGCGCTGTCGAAAAGCAGTCTCGAGTGTTTCGGAAACGACCGGATCTTCCATCCCAAGCAAGCGAGGGCCGATCTCGAGCAAGGTGACCCTGGATCCAAAGGCAGCAAAGATCGAGGCCATCTGGCTGCCGGTGGCTGCGCCACCGACAATGGCCAGCGATTCCGGGAGTTTTGTCAGGCCCCAGATATCGCTGTGGGTCAGGGCATGCTCGCTGCCGGGAAAACTCAACCGGCGGGGCCGGCCGCCAGCACACAAGATGAACTTCTCAGATTGTAGCTGCATCCCGTCCGGCATCTGGATTGTATGTGGATCGATGAATTGGGCCGCACCTACCCCGGAATAGACCTCCACCCCTGCCTCACCCATGTGGCTGAGCAGCTGCTTCTTTTCGTGAATGGTATAGACGACCTGCTGAGTGCGGGCCATCAACCTGGCAAAATCAATCTCTGGCACCCCCCCGCTCAACCCGTAATCCGTGAATTGTTCGGAGTTGCGAACCAGGCGAGCCGCCCGGGCCAGGACGCGTGTTGGTACACAGCCGTCATTGGTGCACGTTCCACCCAGGCGGCCGCGCTCTACCAGGGCAACCTTCGCACCCAACTCCCTGGACCTTAACGCTGCAGTGACTCCTGCCGGCCCTCCGCCGATCACGATCACGTTGAACACAACTCACCTCCATTTCTAACAGGGCGAGCCTTTTTGGATTGATCTGCTTGGTAATTTTAAAACCTGATCAGGAGTAATTATATCCGGATTATGTCTTCATGACGATTAGATGGCTCATCGTGAGATGCAGATTGATTAAACTTGAGGCGATCTCGAAAACGGTTAAATAAAAGGCTTTCTCAGCGGCGACGCTGCTGAGAAAGCCCACCTGCCTTGGCTAATAAGCGCAGCTCTAATCAACCTTCACGATGCGCGGTTGCAGCCAGATAGCTTCGTCGTCATTTGGCGAGCCATTCGCCAACACAGTCAGGATGAACTTGACATCCTGTCCGGCTAGGGGATTCAGATCGATGTCCAGCTTGGTGAATTCACCGTCATATTCCTCTTCCCCCTGCCAGAGGGTCTGCACTGGGCCGTCCCCAATGCGGTAATTGAGCTGGAATACCACTTTGCAGTCGGGTGCGCCATCCAGGCAAGCGAGGACGGCCTGGAAGCGAAAGCCGTTTTTGATCTCGATCTCGGGATACTCCCCAGCGATATAGCCATCGTCGGCGTCCTCCGGCTGCGTCCACAACCCGGATTCGTTCTCCTGGCGGTCGATCTCGAGCACCGGCTCTTTGACCAGGATCACGAACCCATCCCCATCACCCTTATCCCCAGGACAAGGCAACCGGCCGGCGTCGCTGCTCCACTTGGCCGAGCAGTAATTGCTGGTGAAGTCGTAAGTATATTTACCCGATTCAACTACCCGGATATCCACCCAGAAGGGGTCCTCGGCGCTCGAACCGATCCCGAACGTGTCGCCGGATGGCGTGCTGAGCTTCCAGAAGCCGCGGTAGCGACCAGGGTCTTCAGGGGCGACCAGTGCGACCGAGACCTCGGTCGTCTCACCGGGATCGACCGTATCGCCGATCTGCGAAGCCTTAGCGCCATCCATCTGTTCCCCACCGGCGAACACCAACAGGTAGTCGCTCTTCCAGGAACAGGATCCGATGTTCTTAAGCTCCCAAGTCTTGACGAACTCTGCGTTCGGGGTGAATTCAGTGCCGTCCTTCACGGTTACGTCTCCGATGAATTTCGCCCAGTTGCAGGGGATCGGTATGGGTGTAGGAGGAGGAGGGACAGGCGTGTTTGTCGGGGGCACGAAGATAAATGTCGCTGTCGGCTGCGGCGTCGCAGACAGTGGAAGCGTTGGCACCTGCGTTGCGCTCGATGGGAGGCCCGTCGGTGTGGCCTGAATTGCCGCAGCCGTTTGGGTCAGTTGAGCGACCACGGTTTGAGCTCCCTGGGTTAACAGCGCATCCTGGCTTGCCGGAATTTGTCTTGCAAAATAGGCTGGGTAGAAGAAAAAATATATGAACAGGCAGGCCACTGCCAGGAACAGGACGAACACGACCAGGGCAACCCCGATCCCGATCAGCAGTCGCACGTTAGACTTATCGAGCTCCATATCACATTCTCCTTAGATAAAAAGCTTTTACAAGGACGCTGCAAATCTCCTGGTGTACTTGCGATGCTCCACGCACAATCCAAGTGTCGAATCATCTCATTTCCTTTGCAAGAGATAAGACGCCCCACGCTGGAGATTTGTTCCGGCTGGCTTGTGAATTACAGCATTTGTCGCAGGCGCAATGCGGCTATAATACAAGGGACTTCGAGCAGGCAATGCCAGATCCGATTCTTATCATCATCACTGGTGCGCCGGGCACAGGTAAAACGACCTTGGGCATACGCCTGGCCTCGGATTTCGGTCTGCCTTTTATTTATAAAGACGGCATCAAGGAGCTGCTTTTCGACCGCCTGGGATGGAAGCAAGATCGCCAGTGGTCGAAGACGCTCAGCCTGGCCACCTACGACTTGTTGTTCTATTTCTTAGAAACCCTGTTGAAAGCCGGTCGTTCCTTGATCGTTGAAGCGAACTTCAAAGCCCCCAATGACGCCGGTAAATTCCTGGCTTTGCGGGGCAGGCATCCATTCCAGCTCATTCAAATCTTCTGCCATGCCGAGCGAGAAGTCTTGATCGAACGCTTCAAGCAACGCGCCGCTTCACCCGAGCGTCACCCGGGCCATATCGACCACCTGACTCAAGGTGAAATCCTCGAGTCGTTGGCCCGCAATGAATACGCTTCCCTGCCGATCACTGGCCAGCTGCTTCCAGTCGACACGACCGACTTCACCCAGTTTGACTATCCTGCTCTCCACTCCGCCGTGGAAGCAGCCATGCGGCAATTATCACACGAGGTGACACCATGATCCGCTCCCTCTATTTCCCTGCAGATGGGAATATTCGAACCGATCTGGATACCCCAGAACTAAGAATCGCTCTACTCGATTCAAGTGGCTTGCTGTGGATCGATTTTCAAGGGAATCCCCCCGAAGAAGACGAGCTGATCCTGCGCGAAGTGTTTGGTTTTCACCCCCTGGCGATCGACGACGCCCTGCAAGAGTCGCACGTGCCAAAAATTGACGACTGGGGAGAATATCTCTATATTGTCTTGCACTCCGTTGCTTATGACGAAACCAAAGAGGCAGGCGACCACCTGGACACCCTGGAACTGGATATCTTCCTGGGCAAGAATTATCTGGTCACGCACCACGACTCGCCCATCGAGGCCATCGAGCATACCTGGGATCTCACCCACCGGGATGACCGGCATTTACGCCAGGGTGCCGATCACCTGTTATATCGTATCACCGACGATGTCGTCGCCAGTTACATGCCGGTGGTCGAAGCGATCGATGAAGCGATCGATATTGCTGAGGATCAGATCTTTGATCGTCCTACCACAGATACCCTGGAAAATATCTTCATGCTCAAACGCACCATCTTGAAGATGCGCCGGGTGCTCGGTCCACAGCGCGAAGTGCTCAATAAGCTGGCCCGGGATGACTACCAGGTGATTGACTCGAAGGCGCGCATCTACTTCCGGGATGTCTACGATCACTTGGTGCGCCTGCACGATATCACCGAGAGTATCCGCGACCTGGTGAGTGGCGCACTCGACACTTACCTCTCTATGATCAACAATCGTATGAACGACATCATGAAAACCCTGACCGTTATCACGACGATGTTCATGCCGATCGCATTTATCGCCAGTTTCTTCGGTATGAATTTCTTCTCTCCCGTCACCCCGCTCGATATCTGGACGGGTGAACCCGCATTTATTATTACCCTGGCGATCACTTTTCTCACCCCTGTCGCCTTTTTCCTGTGGATCCGGCGCCGTGGCTGGATGTAGCTTATTTGGGAATTGAAAGATGTTGCTTCGCATTGGAATCGAGAATGGGGTCGAAGGCCGCTCATTAGCCTGGGCTTTGGGATATCCCGGTTGTTTTGCTTATGGCAGAAGTGGGGAAGAAGCGCTCGACAATCTGGAGTTCGCCATCCAGGAATATATCGATTGGATCGCCTCAAACGATATGCAGCCCTGGCTCAATCCTACCGAACCCGAGATTCAGGTGGAGGAGACCTGGGAGGTATACACCATCGACGAGGCTTACGAGCTGGCCGCCGAGGGTTACGAGGTGAACGCTTGGTTCCGCTTCGATTGGAAGGCGCTTAGCGAACAAGAGATCGAACGCGGCTTGAAGCTGCTCGCCTGGAGCCGCGCAGCTTTACTGGATAGTGTGCGCGGGCTGGGCCAGGCCGGTCTGGAAACCCGGTATCCCGGCGAACGCTGGAGCATCGCAGGCATCCTCAAGCATGTCGGCGGGGCTGAGTGGTGGTACTTGGACCGGCTGAGTCTGGCACCCCCGCGCCAGGAGGTCCCCGAAACGCCTTTCGAGCGGTTGGAGATGGTCCGAACCCACCTGGAAAAGGCGCTCTCAGGACTGGCTGGCTCCCAGCAGGTCGTTGGAATCGACGGTGAGTTCTGGAGCCCGCGCAAGCTGTTACGCCGAGCCGTGTGGCACGAGCGGGACCATACCCTGCATATTCGTAAGCTGCTCAATCCATGATTCCGAGCATAATATAAAGAAACTTCGAGCACCATTCTTATTCAGAGGTTTTGCCCGTGCCCGACAACTTCCGCGACCTCCTGGTGCGCGGCGTAGCCGCCGCTAAAGCAAATCAAAAAGACGAAGCGCGCTTCTTCCTGGAATGGTTGCTCCGGCTGGATCCACCGGAAGACGAATGCATCGAAGCCTGCTTTTGGCTGAGCGAGGTCAGCAGTGATCTGGCCGAAAAGCGCCGTTTCCTGGAAGAAGCCCTGGCCCGTCGACCGAGCGACTACCGCGCCCGGCGTAGCCTGGCGGTACTGGATGGACGCTTGAATCCTCAGGAGATCGTCGACTCGGATCGCCTGCCGGCTCAAGCCGAACAAGGGCAAGTCGAAGCGCAACGCTTTGAGTGCCCGCAGTGCGGTGGGCGACTGACGTTCACCCCCGATGGTTGCTCGCTTACTTGTGAGTACTGTAGCCATAATCAGGTCCTGATAACCCCGCAGGCTGGTAAGTCTAATGGCCCTGCAGAGATGGATTTCACGGTCGCTCTGGCTACTGCCCGAGGTCATGTGCGACATATCAACATGCGATCTTTCGAATGCCAGGCCTGCGCCGCGAGATTTCTCCTATCTCCGCAAGCGATGTCTTTGACCTGTCCGTATTGCGCTTCGGTTTATGTGGTCGATGTTGGGGAAACAAAATCTCTGATCCCACCAGAGAGCCTCATTCCCTTTGCGTTCCCTACCTCCAAAGCTCAGCAATTGCTGCAAGAATTCCTTTCCTCCCGAAAGAAGCGGGGTCCAATCACAGATGCCATCCTGCACGGCCTGTATATACCGGTATGGAAGTTCACCATCAGCGGGTATCTGCCCTGGGAAGGCGCAGACTATCAGCACGGCGAATGGGAAACTATCTCTGGACAGAAATTGATCCTGTACGATGATATCCTGGTACTCGCCACGCACACGCTCCCTGAGGTCTGGTCCGAAGAAGTGAGACACTTCGACTACCACATGGCTGTGCCTTACGACTCGGCTTACCTGGTGGATTGGCCAGCGGAGACTTACCAGATTACACTTTCCGATGCATCATTGAAAGCTCGTTGGCAGGCCTTAGATAGGCTGCGCAAGATCCTCCACCAGGAACAGGCCGGTCTGATGAACAACCTGAAGGTAAATTCTATGGATTTGCTGATCCAATCTTTTCAACTCGTACTGGTTCCGATATGGATCGCTCACTTGAAGGATGAGGATCGGCGCTGTTCCGTGTTGATCAACGGTCAGAGCGGAACGATTCGAAACAAATTAGCCAGTTCTGAAAAGCGTGGCTTGCTCTCCTGGTTGTTAGATTAATATTCTTATCTCTCCGCTGTTTTATTCCCCTCTCACCTCAGAATATCGAGGTATAATTTCGACGAATATTGTCATAAATATTTAAGTTGCCTTCGATCAAAATTATGGCCCTCGACCGATTCGGACGTGCGATCTCATACTTGCGTATTAGCCTGACGGACCATTGCAATCTGCGCTGTGTGTATTGCATGCCAGAGGATATGACCTTCCGGCCGAGCGCAGAGCTGATGCAGGATGACGAGGTCATCACGCTGGTTCGCCTGTTTGCCGATCTGGGATTCCGCAAGTTCCGCCTGACAGGCGGTGAACCCACGGTGCGCGCTCATATCGTCGACCTGGTGAGGGCGATGGCTCAGACCCCGGGAGTGCGCACGATATCGATGACGACCAACGGCATCTTGCTAGAGCGCCTCGCTTTTCCGTTGGTGGAGGCCGGCCTGAAGCGCGTCAATATTAGCCTGGACACCCTGGACCCGGAGAAATTCCACCGACTGACCCGTTGGGGACGGCTGGAAGATGTGTGGTCAGGGATCCAGGCCGCCGAGGAGGCCGGGTTGGCCCCCATCAAGGTCAATGCTGTGATCGTGCGTGGTTACAACGAAGGCGATGTAGTCGATCTGGCGAGGCTCACCTACGAGCACGCCTGGCAGGTGCGCTTCATTGAAATGATGCCTTTCGCCGGGGCAACTGAACTGCAGCTGGAGCAGATGGTGACCGCTGAGGAGATGCAGGAGCGCATCCAGGTTGCCCTGGGTCCTATAGAACAGGTTAACGACGGGAAACTGGATGGAGAAGCCCATCTCTTTCACCTGCCCGACGCCCGAGGTGACCTAGGCTTTATCTCCACCGTGACCCAACCGTTCTGCGCCTCCTGCAACCGGGCGCGCCTGACTGCCGATGGGCGCCTGCGCCTGTGCCTGCTGCGCGAGGGAGAGGTGGATCTGCTCACCCCGCTGCGCACAGGGGCAACTCTAGAAGATCTGCGCCAGCTTATTCTGGAAGGGATCTGGAACAAGCCTTGGGGGCATGGCCTGGCAGAGGGGATCATCCCGCTTAACCGGGTAATGAGCGAGATCGGCGGCTGATATAATCCTCCTAGAGAAATAAAATCCAGACAAGGATTGCAACACCGGCCCCACCCAGCGAACAGGCCAGGTTGACCAGGTCGTTGTTCAGCCAACGCCAGCCACGCAACCGCTCTGTAGGGATCCCACAGCCATGCAGGGGGTGGCGCTCGGTTTCCTTCTCGCATTGGGGACAGTAATAGATCGCTTGCACGGTGGCTCCCAGGATCGAATCGAAGGAGCAGCCCAGTAACCCAGCCAGCAAACACATCTCAATCAGAGTCAGGTCAGGGACCGTGGACGTAAAGAGTGCGGCAGCAGCACCGATCAAGCCGGCACCTGCCAGCGCAGCCAGGTAACCGAACAAAGTTATGCCTCCCGAAGTGCCTCTCTCGACGATTTTGCCGTTCGTGATCAGGCGCGGAGCGGCTGGGCTTAACACGCCCAGTTCGGTGGCCCAGGTATCGGCGTTGACCGCCGCCATAGCGCCAGCGTAGGCGATCCATGACCACTCCCGAGATGGGAACAGGGAAGCGGCGATCACCAGCAATGCCCCTAATCCACCATTCGCCAAAACTTGAGCATGATCGCGCTGGGATCCTTTGGCAAATTTCTCACTCAGTGAAGATTTTCTCTTCCCAGATACCCGAGATAAAACGCTGGAAGAGATAAAAAAGGTCAACAGCAAAACTGCCCAGGGGAGCCCTCCCAGGCCGAAGATCAAGCCTCCGGTGATAAACGCTGCCAGAGCTCCACTTCGATTGAGCGCTCCTGCCCGGAAGGACAGGTATCCAATCAGCGCGCTCAGTATAAATCCGAGGATTATTTGCATATCAACCGGTCAACAAGATGTAGTACACGGCGCCCAAGAACAGCAAAGCTGTCAGCGCGCCGCATCCCCACAGCAAATATGCCAGCACTTGCCCCCCAAACCGGCGATAGAAGAACAATCCCAGCAAAAGATCGGATAGGTAAAAGAAGCCATTCAACAGCGGCAGCATGAGTAAACGGACTGAGGGGACCGGGTCTGTCGGAGCCCCATCGGGTTTGAATCCCAGCGAGATAGTTTCACGTGAGGGGATCACCAGGCTAACCACTGCCAATAAGACCAGAGAGAGCGTGATCCCACCAAGTAACAGGAACCGCGCTGGACGGGAAGCCCACACCCGGGCCAGCAGGAAAGATGGATAAACGGATCGCGCTGGAATTGGTGTGAAAGAACCCATCTCGGCGAAACGATGGTAAACCCTCAGGAATTCATCAGGATCGGCTGGTGAAATCGCGAAGTATCGCCGTGAGGTCGCGATAATGACCAGAGCGCCCAGCTGGGAAGCGAGATACTCCACTTGTGTCCCGTCTCCGAGCAAGTGAACCCCCAGGATGGCCCCCGGAAAGCGCAGGCGTGGTGGCGCGAATTTCAGATTTTTCGCCGGGCGAACCCAGTGAATGATGTCCATAGGTATGTCTTCTTCTCGTAGCCCCCACCGGAGGAGAATGCCGTCGCGTTCCATGAGATATACAGCACGCCGCAATGCATAACCCCGATAGGCGAAAAATGGGACCAGGATCAACGCAATCAGGAACGGTAAAAGATACAGCAAAAAAACCGGACCCACCTCGGACTGTAAGGCCTGCCACAAGCTCAATCCACCCACTACGAGCAGGGCTGAGGAGGCACTCACATGAAACAGCAACCCCAATTTGAGCGGAGGATGGAAGACATAGCGTTCACCCACAATGGATTATTTTAAATCATTTAAACGATAAGGTAGCGAGCAACATGCCGCCCGCTACCTTTCATTGACTGGAAATTTCTGTAAGCTACTCGATGGCGTAGACGACACTGACATCTGCGGTGACGCTAAGCTGCCCCGGAGAGATCGGCACAGTAGATGCGGCAGCGTCGGCTGCTCCACCACCTTTGCCCTCAAAAACGGGGACAGGCCCGCTGCTATACGTGCTGATGGTCTGCAACTCGCCAAGGGTCACGCCCGCAGCTTGAGCCAATTCTTGTGCCTGGGCTTCGGCGTTATCAACCGCTTTTTGGCGCGCCTCGGTGAGCGCACTCTCCCGGTCCTCGACATCAAATTGGATGCCATAGATATTATTAGCACCGGCTTGTATTACTGCATCCAGCAGCTCGCCCAGTTTGTCCAGGTCGCGCACGGTAACATATACAGTGTTTTCAACGACATAGGTGGTGCCAACCAGGTTACCCTGGTCATCGTACTGCTGCTGCGGGTAGATACTGAAACTAGAGGTCTGGATATCCTTCTCATCAACTCCCTTTGCAACGAGTGCTTGGGAAATACGCTTGGCCTGGGCGTTGTTGCTGGCCACCGCTTCAGCCGCGTCCTTTTCCTCCGAGCGAACACCGACGGAGATCGTGGCGATATCCGGGGTTACATACACTTTCCCTGTGCCAGTAACGCTTAACGTTCGGGTCGCGGGTGTGGAAGCCGGGGGTGTTTGGGCCATTGCTGTCCCACTGCATGCCGTTATGGCCAATGCCAGCACCGCCAAACTAAGATAAACGAAGATCTTTTTCTGCATTTTTTCCTTCCTTTGTCATTTGTAAAGATTGAAAACAGTATCACCTAGACGATAATTGGCCTTTATAAGTTCCAGGTCTTTTTGATCTACTGATCAGATTAACGATTTCTAAGGATCAAAAATTCAACATTCTCAACCAAGACTCTCTCAACTGCCCCTCCTGGAGCGACACACCCGGCTTATCGAGAGGCGGTATAATATTCCCGATATGCCGGGCGACCTTTTAGGGTTTGATCGGATATCGAAAAACGATCTTTTTGAGCAGGGGTGATCTCATTCATGGAAACCACGTTGAAAATTGTTATCCCGATGGCCGGGCTGGGAACCCGACTGCGCCCACATACCTGG
>Ga0233416_10000300_pt1 | contig 15147 bp, 11 predicted proteins | sample Sediment_Towuti__2_FD_188638 | JGI IMG/M metagenome (GOLD analysis project Ga0233416, IMG submission 188638) | Sediment microbial communities from Lake Towuti, South Sulawesi, Indonesia - Sediment_Towuti_2014_0_MG | ecosystem: Environmental > Aquatic > Freshwater > Lake > Sediment | place... | reverse complement strand
CAGCATCCGCACGTACGCGGTCGAGGACTTCCCGCGCCTCCCCGACGTCGGTGCGGTGTCGCTCTCGACGCTCGCCGCGGCACCGTTTTTCGACGCGGTGACGAGTGTCGGCCGAGCGGCGGGACGTGACGAGTCGAGACCGGTCTTGACGGGAATCTTCTTGCGCCTGTCGGCGGGCAATCTCGTCATGGTGGCAACCGACTCGTATCGTCTCTCGGCACGCGAGACGGAGATCGCCGGCTCGGCAGCCGAGCTCGAGGCGATCGTGCCCGCGCGGGCACTCGACGAGCTCAAGCGGATCGCCGGTGGAGCCGAGGAGATCCAGCTCGGCACGCTCGACAACCATGTGGTGTTCGGCGTGAACGGCACGTGGCTGACAAGCCGGCGGATCGATGGGCAGTTCCCCGACCACACGAAGCTCATTCCCGACGCATCCGAGTTCACCGTGCAACTGGAGCTGCCGCGCGCCGAGCTGCTCGAGGTCGTTCGGCGAATGGCAGTGATGGCGCACCGCGCGTCGCCGCTGCGGCTGCGCCTGGAGGAGGGGGAGCTCACCGTCTCGGCGCAGACGCAAGATGTCGGTGAAGCCCGCGAGACGCTGCCCGTGTCGTTCTCGGGAGATCCCTTCGAGATCGGCTTCAACGCCGACTATCTGAGGGACGGGATCGAGTCGGTGGAGGCCGACGAGGTCGTGCTGAAGCTGATCAACCCGCTCCGCCCGGGCCTGGTCCAGGGCACCGACGAGAGCTTCCGGTACCTGATCATGCCCATCCGGCTGCCCGACTGATCGTCTCCACCCTCACCCTCCGCGACTTCCGCTCGTACGCCACGCTCGAGCTTGCGCTCTCTCCCGGGCTGCTGCTGGCGGTGGGCCCGAACGGCGCGGGGAAGACGAACCTGCTCGAGTCGCTCTACGTCGGAACGCAGGGAATGTCGCCTCGGACGCGGCAGGACGCGAATCTGGTCAGGCACGGGGCGGCGGGATTCCGAGTCGCGGTGGCCGGGGCGGAAGAGGGCGGGGAGCTGCGTCTCGAGGTAAGGGTCTTCCGGGGAGAGGGCAAGGAGGCTCGAGTGAACGGCTCGGTGGCTCCGTCTCTCGAGTGGCTGCGAAACCAGGTCGCGACGCTCGTCTTCACGCCGGACCGGCTGGCCGTGGTCAAAGCGTCGCCGGCCGTGCGCCGAAGCTACGTGGACCGGGTCCTCGGCCGGCTGTATCCGGCCCGAGCTGCGATTCCCGGTGCGTACGCGGAGGCGCTCGGGCAACGAAACGCCGCCCTTCGCCGCGTGGCGGCAGGACTGGCTTCGCGTGATGCGATAACCCCGTGGACCGAGCGCGTCGCCGCGCTCGGCGGTGAGCTGACCTCTGCTCGAGCCTCGGTTGTCGCCGCGCTCGCGCCGGGCTTTTCCGAGCGGGCAGGGGAGCTCGGACTGGCCTCGGCCCGGCTCGAGTACGAGCCCTCGGAGGTGAGCGCCGACGTGCTGGACGCACTGCTCGAGCGGGACCTCGCACGTGGTCTCTCGGGCGCGGGGCCGCAACTCGACGATGTGCGGTTCCTCGCGGGCGCTGGCGATCTACGCACGCATGGGTCGCAGGGTGAACAGCGGGTGGCCGTGCTGGCCGTGCTGCTGGCGGAGGCGGAACTGCTCGCGGCACGCCGAGCAGTGCCTCCACTGTTGCTGCTCGACGATGTGCTCTCGGAGCTGGACGGGGATCGCCGTGCTGCGCTTGCGGGGCGCTTGCGCTCCGGGGGCCAGACGCTCGTGACCGCAGCCGCGAGGGGGGCTCTTCCCGGCGATCCCGACCTGCTGCTGAGTGTCGGTCTCGGCCGTGTGACGGTCGACTGATGGAACGGATCGGCGAGGAGATCCGGCGAGAACTGGGACGGGTCGGGCCCGGCGGAAGCATCGCCGGCGTGGTGGCTGCCTGGCCGGCCGCCGTGGGCGACGAGGTTGCCCGCAACGCGTGGCCGTCGCGCGTCTCTCGCGACTCCACGCTCGTCGTCAACACGGCCTCGTCTGCGTGGGCATTCGAGCTGACGCAGCTGCAGTCGGTCGTGCTGGAGCAACTCGTGGCGGTGCTGGGCGAGGGGGCGCCGCGCGCGCTTCGCTTCGTCCCCGGGCCGCTGCCAGAGCCGCCGGCTCCGGCCGCCGAGCCGGCCCGGCCGCAGCCACTGGAGCCGTCACCGGACAGCCTCGCGGCGGCGGCCGAGCTGACCTCGGAGATCGCTGACGACGACCTCCGGACACGCATTGCGAGAGCGGCCGCGCTGAGCCTGGAACGGGCCCGCGACGACCGCCGTTTCTGATAGACTGGCGCTAGCCCAAAAATGCTGTATTTGCAGGGCTTTTTTCATGTCTGAAGCAGCCTATACCGCAAAGGACATCACCGTCCTCGAGGGCCTCGAGCCGGTACGCAAGCGACCGGGCATGTACATCGGCTCGACGGGCTCCCGGGGGCTCCACCACCTCGTCTTCGAGGTGGTGGACAACGCCGTCGACGAGGCCCTCGCCGGCCGGTGCGACCACGTGGAAGTCACTCTTCACCCCGACGGCTCCGTGACCGTGCAGGACAACGGCTCGGGCATTCCGGTGGACGTCATGCCGGAGCAAGGGCTGTCGGCGCTGACCGTCGTGCTGACGAAGCTCCATGCCGGCGGGAAGTTCGGCGGCGAGGGCTACAAGGTGTCCGGGGGCCTGCACGGCGTCGGGGTCTCGGTGGTCAACGCGCTCTCCGAGTGGCTGGTGGCGGATGTCCGCCGCGATGGCAAGGCCTGGCGGCAGGAATTCGCGCGCGGTGAGGCCACCACGGAGATGAAGGCCACAGGCCCGGCCAAGGACACAGGCACCACGATCACGTTCCTCCCCGACGCCGACGTCTTCGACGAGCTCGAGTTCTCGGCTGAGGTGCTGACACAGCGACTTCGAGAGACCGCGTTCCTGACCCGAGGCCTGCGGATCGTCTTCGACGACGAGCGCGCGGACGGCGAGCGCCGGGAGTTCCGCTACGAGGGTGGGATCAAAGACTTCGTCGCGCACGTGAACTCCCAGAAGGAGCCGGTGCACAAGCACATCGTCTACTTCGAGGGTCAGACGAACGGCGACACGGACGAGCAGGGCACGGTCGAGGTGGCCATGCAGTGGAACAGCTCGTACGTGGAGTCGGTCTTCTCGTTTGCGAACAACATCAACACACACGAAGGCGGCTCTCATCTGACCGGGTTCAAGAGCGCTCTCACCCGCACGCTGAACGACTACGCGCGCGCAAACGGCCTGCTCAAGGAGAAGGACGACAACCTCGAGGGCGACGATGTCCGCGAAGGCCTCGCTGCCGTGCTGTCCGTGAAGCTCCGCGAGCCGCAGTTCGAGGGCCAGACGAAGACGAAGCTCGGCAATCCCTGGGTGGAGGGCCTCGTGCAGCGCACCGTCAACCAGAAGCTCGCCGAGTTCCTCGAGGAGAACCGCTCCGAGGCGCGTCAGATCATCCAGAAGGCGATCGACGCAGCCCGTGCGCGCCAGGCTGCGCGGAAGGCACGTGAGCTCACGCGGCGCAAGAGCGCGCTCGAGAGCGCGTCGCTGCCCGGGAAGCTCGCGGACTGCCAGATCGGCGACCCGGAGGCGGCCGAGATCTTCCTCGTCGAGGGTCAGTCGGCCGGCGGCACGGCGAAGGACGCCCGCGACAAGCTGTACCAGGCGATCCTCCCGCTGCGCGGCAAGGTGATCAACGCCGAGAAGAACCGAATCAACAAGGTGCTCTCCAACGCGGAGATCCAGGCGATGATCACCGCCATCGGCACCGGCATCGGTGACGAGCTCGACCTGGAGAAGCTCCGCTACCACCGGGTGATCGTGATGACGGACGCCGATGTGGACGGCCAGCACATCCGCACGCTCATCCTCACGTTTCTCTACCGCCAGATGCGCGAGCTGGTCGAGCGCGGGCACGTCTACATCGCCGCGCCGCCGCTCTACCGCGTGAAGCTGGGTCAGCAGGAGCTGTACGTGGAGAAGGAGTCCCAGTTCGAGGACCTGCTCGTCAGGGAGCGCGTCAAGAACGTCTCCGTGACCGCGCGGGACGGCACCGACACGGCGTTCACCGAGAAGCGCTACGCAGGGTTCGTCCGCGCACTGAGCACGTTCGAGGGCTGGTCGGCCCGGCTCCGGGCCGACTTCGGACATGCCGCGGCCGACTTCGTCGTCGCCCATCGTCTCGTCGAGACCGAGGCGGAGAGCGTTGCCGCGGCAGTGAAGGCGATAGCCGCCATGCCCGCGAACGGCTACGAGCTGACGGTCGCGGACAAGGACAAGAGCGAGATCACGGTGAAGGTGGTGGAGACGGAAACAGGTGCCGCGGAGCACGTGCACGTGCCGGCCGACCTGCTGACGTCCCCGGTCTACGGCGGGTTGCGCAAGGCGTACGCCGATCTGGCCGAGCGCATAGGGCAACCGCCGTTCGAGCTCTCACTGGGCAAGAAGCGAGCCCGTGCCGAGACGTTCCCGGAGCTGCGTGCCCGCACGCTCGAGCTTGCGCGGGAGGGCGTGCAGGTGTCGCGCTTCAAGGGCCTCGGCGAGATGAACGCCGACGAGCTGTGGGAGACGACGATGAACCCGCACAAGCGCATGTTGATTCAGGTCCGTGTGGAGGACGCAGCGGCAGCTGACGCGGTCTTCTCGATGCTCATGGGCGACCAGGTCGAGCCGCGCCGCAACTTCATCGAGCAGAACGCCCGCGACGTGAGGTTCCTGGATGTGTAGCCAGCCGTGAGCAACGTCGAGCCGCTGAACCCCGGGCGCATCGAGCCACGCGAGCTCGAGCAGGAGATGCGCTCGAGCTTCCTCGACTACGCGATGTCGGTCATCGTCGCGCGGGCGCTCCCCGACGTGCGCGACGGCCTGAAGCCCGTGCACCGCCGCGTCCTGTACGCGATGGAACGGGCCGGGCTCCAGCCGAATCGGCCGCGGCTCAAGTGCGCACGCGTCGTCGGCGACGTCATGGGTGCCTATCACCCCCATGGCGACGCGGCCATCTACGACACGCTCGTTCGCCTCGCCCAGCCGTTCTCGTTGCGCTATCCGCTCGTCGACGGCCAGGGCAACTTCGGCAATCTCGACGACGACCCGCCCGCCGCCATGCGCTACACGGAGTCCCGGCTGTCTCGGATCGCGACGGAGATGCTTCGCGATCTCGAGGCGGACACCGTCGACCGCGTGGCCAACTACGACGAGTCGACGACCGAGCCGGCGGTGCTCCCGTCGCGCTTCCCGAATCTGCTCGTCAACGGTTCGACGGGCATCGCGGTCGGCATGGCGACGAACATCCCTCCGCACAACCTGGCAGAGACGATCGACGCCGTGGTGGCGCTCGTCGACGACCCCGGAATCGACGTCGACCGCCTGATGAAGCACGTCAAGGGTCCTGACTTTCCGACGGGTGGCATTGTCCTCGGCCGCGAGGGAATCCGCGAGGCCTACCGCTCCGGGCGTGGTCGCATCGTCATGCGTGCCCGCGCGCACATCGAGGAGATGCGGGGCGGCAAGTCGGCGATCATCGTGACGGAGCTGCCCTACGGGGTGAAGAAGGGCGGCGACGCCGGCGTGATCCGCAAGATCGCCGACCTGGTCAACGACAAGGTGCTGCCCGAGGTCTCGAACCTCGCCGACCACTCCGATCGCAGCGGCATGCGCATCCAGATCGAGCTGAAGCGCGACGCCGTGCCGCAGGTGGTGCTCAACAAGCTGTTCAAGCACACGCAGCTTCAGTCCACGTTCGGTTTCAACGCCGTCGCGCTCGTGGACGGCGTGCCGCGGACGCTCGGCCTACGCGACCTGCTCGTCCACTACCTCGACTTCCAGCGCGAGGTCATCGTCCGGCGCTCGAAGTTCGAGCTACGGAAGGCGCAGGAGCGGGCGCACGTCCTCGAGGGCTATCTGATCGCGCTCGACAACCTCGACGAAGTGATCGCGCTCATCCGCGGCTCGGCGGACCAGAACGAGGCTCGCGAGGCGCTCATGGCGCGCTTCGAGCTGTCCGAGATCCAAGCCCAGGCGATCCTCGACCTGCGGCTGCGCGCCCTCACGGCGCTGGAGCGCAAGCAGGTGGAGACGGAGTACGCGGACCTCCGGGAGCGGATCGGCGAGCTGCGGGCGATTCTCGGCGACGAGGCGCGCATCGACGGCGTCATCAAGGAGGAGCTGCTCGAGATCAAGCAGATCTACGGCCGCGGTGACGATCGGCGCACCGAGATCGTGGCCGCCGAGGGCGAGCTCGACCTCGAGGACCTCATCGCCGAGGAGGACATGGTCATCGCCATCACGCGGTCGGGCTACATCAAGCGGCTGCCGGTGAGCACGTACCGCGAGCAGCGGCGGGGTGGCGTGGGCGTGATGGGGATGGACCTGAAGGAGGAGGACTACATCGAGCACCTCTTCGTCGCCTCCACGCACGACTACATCCTGGTCTTCTCCACGCGTGGCAAGGTGTACCGGCTCAAGGTGCACGAGCTGCCACTGGGCACGCGGCAGTCGAAGGGCCGCGCCATCGTCAACCTGCTGCCGTTCCGTCAGTACGAGCAGGTTCGCACGGTGATCCAGACCCGCGACTTCTCCGAGGCGAAGTACCTCGTGCTGGCGACGCGGCGGGGGATCGTCAAGAAGACCGAGTTCGCCGCGTACAACACGCCTCTCAAGTCGGAGGGGATCATCGCCGTCAACTTGCGCGAGGGCGACGAGCTCGTCGACGCGTTCCTGTCGGCGGGGTCGGACGACGTGCTGCTCGTTTCGCGCCGGGGTCAGGCGATCCGCTTCGCGGAGACGGCGGCGAGGCCGATGGGGCGCGCGACGGGCGGGGTGATCGGGATGAAGCTCCGCCCCGACGACGAGGTGATCGCGGCGATGATCGCCGACGAGAGCGCCGACCTGCTCGTCGTCACCGAGAACGGGTACGGCAAGCGAACGCGCGTGTCCGAGTACCCCCGCAAGGGCCGTGGAACGCAGGGCGTGAAGACCGTGCAGCTGACCGAAGCCAAGGGACAGCTGGCCGGGGCTCGGCTCGTGCGCGAGGGCTACCAGGTGATGCTGATCTCCACCGGCGGCCAGGTGATCCGCATGCCGACGGAGGGCATCCGCCGCGCCGGCCGCGCCACGCAGGGCGTCATCGTCATGCGCCTGCGTGAGGGCGAGCAGGTGTCGAGCATCGCGCCCGTGGTCGAGTCCGAGAACGGCAAGAACGAAGGTTCAGCGGAGCCCGAGCCCGAGGGCTAGGCGTCTCGGAGCCGTGCCGCGGCTTCGCCGGCCGGCAGCGGGTTGATGTCGATGCCGGCACCGAGCTCGATCCCCGCCGCGACGGTCAAACGCGGCACGAGATGGATGTGCCACCAGGGGCCGTCGTGCAGCCACAGGTTGAGCGGGCAGCCTGGCAGGAGCGCCCGCAGCCGCCGGACGGCTTCGGCTGCGAGAGCGAGCGCGGGTGCGAGCAGGCCGCTTTCGTAAACGGCTGTCTCCGGCACGGCCGGCGCAACGCGCATCTCGTAGGGCGAGCGGGAGATCTCCGGGCAGAGGAGCACGACCCCGCCTCGCTCGACCACGATCCTGCCGTGGAGAACGGAGGCCATGCCGCCCTCGGCGGCCACGGCCGGAGGCGGCTCTCGCAGCCAGACGAGCTGTGAGTGTGTGTGCGGCAGGCTGGAGCCGGCGGCACGGCCCTCGTTCACGAGGGCGAGCACGCACGGATAGCCGGTCGCTCGGGCCGTGCCCGCTCGCGATCGCCATGCCTCTGCGACCAGACCGATCGCCGCCGCATCGAGGTCGGCGATCGAACGGAGGTGGTCGGGCGTATGCACGACGACCTCGTGTCCGGCGAAGGCGGGGTAGAGGTTGGGCACCACGCGCACGCGCCAATCGCTCCCCGTCGGGAGGCGGAGGACCTCGGGGGGAGTGCGGGCCTCACGGCCGCGGCAGAACGGGCAGGTGTCGAGCTCGTCGGGAGCAGGCGGCGGCTCGAGGTTCGGGAACGCGCCGGGCCGCTCGCCCCGGGCCGGGGCGGTGACGACGAGCCGGCCCGACAGCGGGTCGCGCTCGGGCTGGGGTGGGCCGGCGGTCAGCTCTCTGTGTCGGCCCTCTCGAGGAAGGGCTTCAGGAGGTCGATCGGCGCCGGGAAGATGATGGTCGAGTTGTTCGAGGAGCCGACCTCGAGGAGCGTCTGGAGGTAGCGCAGCTGGAGGGCGATCGGGCTGATCTCCATGACCAGTGCGGCCTCCTTGAGCCGCTCGGCCGCCTGGAACTCACCCTCGGCGTTGATGATCTTCGCCCGCCGCTCGCGCTCGGCTTCTGCCTGTCGCGCCATCGCGCGCTGCATGTCGCTCGGGATCTCGACGTCCTTGACCTCGACGATCGAGACCTTGATGCCCCACGGCGCGGTGCCCTCGTCGATGATGCCCTGGAGGATCGTGTTGATCTTCTCGCGCTCCGAGAGCAGCTCGTCGAGCACGTGCTGGCCGAGCACGGAGCGCAGCGTCGTCTGCGCGATCTGCGAGGTCGCGACCATGAAGTTCTCCACCTGCACCACCGACGCCGAGGGGTCGACCACGCGGAAGTAGCAGACGGCGTTCACACGAACGGGGACGTTGTCCTTCGTGATCACCTCCTGCGGCGGGATCATGAGCGTGATCGTGCGCAGGTCGACCTTGACCATCCGGTCGACGACGGGAATGAGGAAGATGAGCCCGGGCCCCTTCGGCGCGCCGAGCAGCCGGCCGAGCCGGAAGATCACGCCTCGCTCGTACTCCCGGAGCACCTTGATGGCGGCGCTGAGCACGAGCACGGCGAGGACGACGAGTATGGCGACGATGACGAGGGCAGCCAGCATCGGTGTCCTTTCGCTAGGTCTCTTCTGATCCTACGTTCTGAGGCTCGGCGTTCGAGTGGTGGACGACGAGCCGCAGCCCGTCTTCGACCTCCTCGACCACGACGCGGTCGCCGGTGACGAGCACGCTGCCGTCCGCGGCCCGCGCCTGCCAGAGCTCTCCGCGGATGGCTACGGCCCCTCCCGCGCGTACGACGCCCTCGGTGCCGACGATGGTGGACGCGCCGACGGCGGCGGGCCGCCGGCGCACCTGGACGACCTTGGCCACGACGAAGGCGAGAAAGAGGGCCACGACCGCGGCGATGGCGATCACCACCGGCAGCGACACCTGGTAGGCCTCGCCGGCCGGATCGAATAGGAGTAGCGCGCCGAAGACGAACGAGACCGCGCCCGCGAGCGCGAGGGCGCCGTGGCTCATCACGAACGGCTCCGCGCCCCAGAAGCCCGCGGCGAGCAGCATCAGCAGAAGCCCTGCCCAGTTGACGGGGAGCACCTGGAGCCCGTAGAGGCCGATGATCAGGCAGATGCCGCCGAGCGTGGCGGGGAAGACGAGCCCCGGGTTGTAGAGCTCGACGAGGATGCCGAGCACGCCGAGCGAGAGCATCAGCGTGATGATGTTCGGGTCGATCAGCGTGTCGAGGATCCGCTTCCAGAGTGACATCTCGACCTCGGTCACCTCGGCGTCCGCCGTGTGGAGCTCGATGCCGCGCGGCACGGTCACGCGCCCGTCGATCTTTTCGAGCAGGGCCGGAAGCGTCGGTGCGACGACGTCGATCACGTTGCTGCGCAGAGCCTCGCGTGCCGTAAGGTTCGAGGCGCGCCGCACGGCGGCGTCCGCCCATTGGACGTTGCGCCCGTGCTCCTTCGCCAGTGCGCGTAGCTGGGCTGCGGCGTCGTTGACCACCTTCCTGCGCAGGTCTTTCTGGATGTCCTCGCCGCCGAGGGAGATGGGCGTCGAGGAGCCGATGTTGGTCTGCGGCGCCATGGCGAGGATGTCCGCCGCCTGGCCGATCCACACTCCCGCCGACGCGGCCCGCGCGCCGTCGGGCGACACGTAGACGATGACGGGCGTCTTGGAGGCGAGCTCCGCCCTGACGATCTGCCGCATCGACTCCGACAGCCCGCCCGGCGTGTCGAGGAGGATCGCGACGGCGTCGTAGCCGCCGTCATTCGCGCGCCGGAGCTGATCGGAGACGTAGTCGGCCGTGACCGGGTTGATGTCGTTGGCGAGGTGCACTGCGAGCACGCGTGGCTGCGCGGCCGACGCCGTCGCCGTCGCGAGCAGCGAGGCTGCGGCAGCGGCGAGGACGGCGAAAAATCCCCGCAAAACCGGCACGGTCACACCACCGCACACCGTACCATCGAAGGGTCTAGCCGCTTGAGGGCGAACGCTGAACCGCCGACGTACGTTCCATGAGAGCTCTTTGCATCGCGTGTCTGATCCTCCTCGCCGCGCCTCGGGCTGCGCATGCTGCCGAGGCGTCGATCACGAGCCGGGACGTTCCGCTCGGGCCCGCGCGCGCGCCTGCGAGCGTCAACTCTCGGACACCGTTCGACATGGTGGGAGTGCACTGGCGGGGATCCGGAACGGTCCAGCTCAGAACGCGCAGCAGGGACGGCCGCTGGAGCTCCTGGCACGACGCCGCGCCCGAGCGAGAGGACCGGCCGGATGCCGGCGTCGAAGCCGGGCGCCGGGGATGGCGACTCGGTAGCCCGTGGTGGGTTGGCCCCTCCGACCGGCTCGAGGTACGCACCCGCGGAGAGGTGCGCCGGGTGCGGGCTTGGTTGGTCAGGAGCGAGTCGGTACGGATCCCGCTCCGGCGCTTCTCTGTGGCAGGGTCGCCGAGCATCATCCCGCGCCGTAGCTGGGACGCCGACGAGGCGGCCGTTCGCCGGCCACCGCGCTACGCGCCCGTTCTGCGCTTCGCCGTCGTCCACCACACGGCCGGCAGCAACGCGTACAGGCCCGAGGACTCGGCGGCGATCGTGCGAGGGATCCAGCTCTACCACGTGAAGGCCAACGGCTGGAACGACATCGGCTACAACTTCCTCGTCGATCGCTACGGCCAGGTGTTCGAAGGCCGGGGGGGCGGGATCGACCGTAACGTGATCGGGGCTCACGCCGAAGGCTTCAACACCGGTTCGGCGGGTGTCGCCCTGATCGGGACGTACGACTCCCAGGCGCCCCAGCCGGCGCTGGAGCGGGCGGTTGCCGCGCTCCTGGCCTGGCGGCTCGACGTCGCTCATGTCGACCCCGCGTCGTCGGCGATGATCCCGTCTGGCGGCAATCCGAAGTTCCCCGAGGGAACGGGGGTCTACCTTCGTGCTGTCTCCGGCCACCGGGACGCGGGCTTCACCGCGTGTCCTGGCGGCCGGCTGTACGCACGGCTCGGCGCACTCACCGAGATCGCTGCGACGACGGGGTTGCCGAAGCTGTACGAGCCGGCGGTGCAAGGCTCGCTCGGGAAGCTCGTGCGCTTCTCCGCCCGGCTGTCGCAGCCGCTGCAATGGTCTGTGACGGTAACGGGCGCGGCCGGCGCTCGGATCATGGCCAAGAAGGGAGTCGGCGACCGCATCTCCTGGAGCTGGGACAGCGCCGGCGCGGTCCGCACACGGGCGTCATGGACGCTCGAGGCCGCGGGCGTACGCCCGGCGCACGGGGAGCTTCGTGCTCCGGCAGGACCTCCTCCTCCGTCGCCACCTCCGCCACCTCCGCCACCTCCGCCACCTCCGCCACCTCCGGGTCCGCCCGCCTCGGGGCTCTCCGTCTCCCCGGCGGTCGTCTCGCCGAACATGGACGGCTACGACGACACGGCCCTGGTCCGCTACTCGCTGCCGGAATCGTCGAGCGTGACGGTCAGCGTGGTCGATCAGCTGGGTCTGATGGTCAGCGCGCCGCTGCTCGGCGCACGTCAGAAGGCGGGCCTCCGGATTGTGCGACTCGACCCCGCCGTCGTTCCCGACGGGCAGTACAAGGTGGTCGTGACCGTGCTCGGGGACAGCGGGCGAAAGACGCAGCTCTCCGCTGATCTCGCGATCAACCGGACGCTCGGCTGGCTCCGGGTCGACCCGTCGCTGCTGGCCGTCGGGGCTGAGAGCAGCGCTCAGCTGACCGTCTCGTTCGAGCTCGTGTCGGCGGCGCTGGTCGTCGTCGAGGTACGAGATGGCGGCAGCCTGCTCTCGACCATCTCGGCCGACTGGCTCGAGCCCGGGGCGCACGCGGTGATCTGGAACGGAAGCCTGCCGACCGGCACGGTCGCGCCGGGCCTGTACGAGATCTGGGTTACCGCAGCCACGGCAGCCGGCACCGTCACCCAGCGGGCTCCGCTGACCGTGATCAGCTCTCCCGGGTAGAGGGCGCGCGAAGTCCTCGCGACGCGCGGCAGGAGGGCAGGCGATCCGCTCCACAGCACGCTTTCGGGGCGCCGCAAGGTGAGGGCAGTAGACTCCGCGTCCATGGCGACGCTCGACAGGGAGGCCCTGGCGGGGCTCACCGCGCCCTTCGGACGTACCGTGATCGAGCAGATCATCCCCCACCGCGATCCGTTCCTGTTCGTCGACGAGGTGCTGGAGCTCGAGGCCGGCACGCGCGCCGTCGCACGCTGGCAAATCCGCGGTGACGAGTGGTTTCTCCCCGGCCACTTCCCCGGGCGCCCGATCGTGCCCGGAGTGGTGATGGTCGAGGCCCTGGCGCAGACGGCGGCGGTTGCCGTCCTTGCGATGCCGGAGAACCACGGCAAGCAGCCGCTCTTCGCCGGCATCGACACCGTCCGCTTCAAGCGCATCGTGACTCCCGGCGACGAGCTGGTCATGACGTGTGAGGTAGAGGCCCTGCGGGCGACCGTCGGCAAAGGCAAGGTCTCGGCACGCGTGGGCGACGAGCTGGCGGTCCGGGGTGTGCTGATGTTCGCGACGGCCGAATGATCGGTCGCTCGACAGGTCACGGTGTGACCATCGCCGGGCTCGGGACCTGTGTGCCCGAGCGGGTGGTCACGAACGACGAGCTGTCGACGATGGTGGACACCACCGACGAATGGATCGTCGAGCGGACCGGTATCCGCGAGCGGCGCGTCGCCGGCCCCGACGAGGCGCTGTCCGACCTCGGCCTGCCGGCCTCACGTCAGGCGCTCGAACAAGCCGGTGTCGACCCGGCCGACCTGGACATGGTGATCGTGGCCACCGTGACGCCGGACATGTCGTTTCCCGCTACGGCGGCTCTGATCGCGGACGAGCTGGGCGCCCGGCGCGCCGGGGCCTACGATCTCTCGGCGGGCTGTACGGGCTTCGTCTACGGAATCGCCCAGGCTCACGCGATGATCGCGTCGGGCCTTTCGGAGCGGATCCTCGTCGTCGGCGGCGACATCCTGTCCAAGGTCGTGGACTGGAACGATCGCGCCACGTGCGTGCTCTTCGGCGACGGCGCCGGCGCGGTGCTCATGGAGCGTGTGAGCAGCGGTGGGTTCATCGGGTTCGAGCTCGGCGCAGACGGCGGCGGCGGAATGGAGCTGTATCTGCCGGCCGGCGGCTCGCGGATGCCGATCACGACCGAGGTGATCGCGGCGGGCAAGCAGTTCGCGCACATGAACGGCCGTGAGGTGTTCAAGTTCGCGACGCGCATTCTCGTCTCGTCCGCCGAGGCGGTGCTGGCGGAGGTCGGGATGACGATCGAAGACGTGGACGTCTACGTGCCGCACCAGGCCAACATCCGGATCATCAACCACGCAGCGCAGAAGCTTGGCATTCCCGACGAGAAGGTCGTGGTCAACGTGGAGCGCTACGGCAACACGTCATCGGGCTCGATCCCGCTCGCTCTCGCGGATGCGGTGGCGGATGGGAGGATCCGGCCTGGCACAATCGTGCTGCTGACGGGAATGGGGGCCGGCCTCACGTGGGGCTCGGCCGTGATGGAATGGACGGCAGACATGGGCGCAAAGGAGATGGCCGCGTGACAGGAAAGATCGTTTTCTGCTTCCCCGGGCAGGGCTCGCTCGAGCAGGGCATGGGCCAGGACATCGCGGAGGCCTTTCCGGAGGCGATGCGCGTCTTCGACGTCGGCAGCGCGGCTTCGGGCCTCGACTTGAAGGCGCTCTGCTTCGACTCCCACGTGGACGAGCTCGTGGAGACCGAGGTGCAGCAGCCGGCGCTGATAGCGACCAGCCTGGCCGTCCTGGCTGCCCTCCGTTCACGCGGCATCGAGCCGGACTACGTCGTGGGCCATTCCGTCGGCGAGTTCGCCGCTCTCGCTGCGGCGTCCTCGATCGGGGTAGAGGAGACCATCGGCCTCGTCCGCGAGCGCGGCTTGGCCATGAGCGAAGCCGCCCAGCAGCACCCCGGGGGGATGGCTGCCATCCTCGGCCTCGAGGACGGCGTTGTCGAGCGCATCTGCCGCCGCATCGCCGGTGTCTGGCCGGCGAACTACAACTGCCCGGGCCAGCTCGTCGTCTCGGGCGAAACCGAGGCTGTGAACGAGTGCTGCTCGCGGGCGGAAGAGGCCGGCGCGCGGCGCACGGTCAAGCTGCGCGTGTCGGGCGCCTTCCACTCCCCGCTCGTGGCCCGGGCGGCCGAGCGTCTGCGCCCCGCGATCGACCGCGTGCGATTTGCGGAGCCTGCTGCACCCTTCATGTCCACGGTCACCGCGCGGCTCGAGTCCGGGCACCGGATCGCCCCGCTCCTCGTCGATCAGCTGACGGCCCCCGTTCGCTTCACACAGGCCGCGAGCGAGCTGGTTCGCGAGGGCGCGAAGACATTCATCGAGGTGGGGCCGGGCAACGTCCTCTCCGGTCTCGTCAAGCGCATCGACCGCACCGTCAAGACCATTCCCGTCAACAGCGTCAAGACGCTCGAGCAGGCGGAGGAGGAGCTGGCAACTGCCTAGCGACGGGGGATTCGCCCAGCTGGAAGGCAAGCTCGCGCTCGTTACGGGCGCCTCGAAGGGGATCGGCCGCGCTATTGCCACCGAGCTGGCGAGAGCCGGGGCGTCTGTCGTCGTCGGCTACCGTTCGGGGCGCGAGGAGGCCGAGGCGCTGGCAGCCGAGATCGACGGCCGCGCCGTGCAGGCGGATGTCTCGCAGCCCGAAGATGCTGCGCGACTCGTCGAGGAGGCCGGGGATCTCGACATTCTGGTCAACAACGCCGGTCTCACGCGCGACGGCCTGATCGCGCGTATGCCCGACGAGGACTGGCGCGTGGTCATCGATACGAATCTGGGCGGGGTCTTCTACACCTGCCGCGCCGCGGCACGCTCGATGATGCGCAAGCGCGCTGGGTCGATCGTCAACATCACGAGTGTC
>Ga0233416_10000298_pt1 | contig 15192 bp, 15 predicted proteins | sample Sediment_Towuti__2_FD_188638 | JGI IMG/M metagenome (GOLD analysis project Ga0233416, IMG submission 188638) | Sediment microbial communities from Lake Towuti, South Sulawesi, Indonesia - Sediment_Towuti_2014_0_MG | ecosystem: Environmental > Aquatic > Freshwater > Lake > Sediment | place... | reverse complement strand
CTCGCCATAGGCTCTGGGCTCACAAACGGCGTAGAAAGAGAGGGAAAGGAGCAGACAGGCCGTGATAACTGTGGACTGGTTCTTCATGGCGGACATGTGTACGCACAGGTCGTGCCACGACTCGGTCGATTGACAATGGGCAAAATCGCGTGCTGCAATGGGTTTGTCCGAAGAGCGTATAGCTGATGGCTTATGGCAGATGGCCAGAGGATTAGGAGCCCAAGGCTCCTGGGATAAGATTCTGGCAATCCTATCTCTTGCTATCAGCCATACGCTATCAGCTCTTTTATACTGACTCGGATTCACGGAGGAATTCGTCATGGACATGATGGGACGCGTGGGGCTGGTCGAAATTCCCGTGTTGATCGCTCCCGATCAGAAAGCCTGGATGGATCGGATGATCAAGGAAGGGAAAATCGCCATCCCTCCCGGCGGCACGTTGGAAAAAGGCTCGCTCTATTCGATGTTTATCCGCATGCTGCTCCATAACGCGATGGAAGAACAGAAGCGACAGGAGGCGCTGGAGGCGGAAGACGAGGATGATGAGTAGCGAAGAGCGGCTGTATCGGGAATTACGAAGCTCGTATCTGGCGCGATACAGCCGCGAAGAGCCGATGGCTTATAGCATATAGCTGATGGCAGGAGATTCGTCAGTGAGGGGTATATAGCTGATTGTGTATGGCACAAGTCCGAACAGTCCGTTCTCGTGCCAAGAGCGATATGCTATACGCTCATCGTTCCGCCTATTGGCCATACACCATAGGCCATCAGCTCTTAGAGTGATTTGAATGCCGCGTGGGCGGCCTTGATCGTCTTTTCGATATCCTGCGCGCTGTGGGCGGTTGAGAGAAAGGCCGCTTCGAACTGAGAGGGGGCGAGATAGATGCCCTGTTCCAGCATCCGGTGGAAGAACTTGCCGTACCGTTTCGTGTCCGATTGTTTGGCCGTATTCCAGTCCACGACCGGGCCCGGCGTGAAGAATGACGTCAGCATCGAACCGACGCGGGTTTGCGTGAGTGGAACGCCCGCCTTCTTCGCGGCCTCTCCGATGCCTTTGACCAGAGCCGCTGATTGCTCCTCCAGCCGCTCATAGACTCCTCGCACCCGCAACTGTTTGAGCGTCGCCAACCCCGCGGTGACGGCAAGCGGGTTGCCGGACAACGTGCCGGCTTGGTAGACAGGCCCCGACGGGGCGATGAGATCCATGATCTCTTTTCGGCCTCCATAGGCGCCGACAGGCAGTCCCCCGCCGATGATCTTGCCCAGCACCGTGAGATCCGGCCTGATGCCGTAGAGCGCTTGAGCCCCTCCGTACTTCACACGGAATCCCGAGATCACTTCGTCGAAGATCAGCACGATCTCGTTGTCGGCGGTCAGTTGCCGGAGTGCCGACAGAAAGTCGGGAGCAGGGGGAATCACGCCCATGTTGCCCGCGATCGGCTCAAGAATGACGCAGGCGAGTTGACCGCGCCGTTCTTTGATCAGTTGCTGGACGGTGCGGATGTCGTTGTACGGAGCCGTGAGGGTATGTTTCGCAAAATCGGCCGGCACGCCGGGCGAATCGGGGATTCCCAGTGTGGCGAGACCGGACCCGGCCTTCGCCAGCAGATAGTCGCTGTGACCATGGTAGCAGCCCTCGAATTTCAAGACACCGTCTCGTTTTGTGAATCCTCGAGCGACGCGGATCGCGCTCATCACCGCCTCAGTTCCGGAACTGACGAGCCGAACCTTCTCCATCGAGGGAAACGCCGCGCGGATTTCTTTCGCCAGCAACACTTCCAACTCCGTCGGAGCGCCGTAGCTGGTGCCCTGCTCGGCGGCTTTCTTGATCGCCTTGATCACGGCCGGATGGGCATGCCCCACAATCATCGGCCCCCAGGACAGCACATAATCGATGTAAGGATTTCGGTCGACGTCGTAGAGCCGCGATCCTTTTGCGCGCGCGATGAAGCGTGGTTGCCCGCCGACCGATCGGAAAGCGCGAACGGGACTGTTGACGCCGCCGGGGATGAGCTGTTGGGCTTCCGCGAAGAGGTTGGCCGACCGAGACGTGTTCATGACGGGGGCGCACCCTATCACGCCACATGAAAGCCGGTCAAGAAATCCCCGGTCCGGGTCCTCGAGGCCACGCGAGCTTCAGGGGAGAACGACAACACGGCTCACGCGTCGTGCAGGACGCGCGGCGCTCACATCTGGGCCGGGCTCGCCCATCGCGCGCAAAGCACCGGGATCGTCTCCCCTGCCCGCTGGTCTCGCTCATTCACGATCGCTTCGTACGGGGAGACCGGCTCGCGACACGATTGCGCTTGCCTCGTGCGGTGGTTGGCTTCAACACCATGAGCGGAAGTTCCTCCAGGCCCCAATGTTTTCGCTTCAGCTTGTCTTGCTGGGAGACACCGAACAGCACATGGAACGGAGCGCGTCGACCGCTGGAGGTTTGTCCCTTGCTCCATGCCTCACCCGCGTCGTTCAGGATCTCCAGCAGCGTTTCGTACTCTTCGTCGTCGTCGGGAATCACCGACTGCGCATCGACGATGAGCACGACGTATCCTTTTGCCGGAAGCCACTCCAGATCGGTCAGGCACTCCTCCAGGGCGTCCCAGTTGCACCCGCAGTAGTCGGGAAATTCGAGAGCTCGCGCGAACTCCCTGAAGGTGCCCGCCGATGTCTTGCATTTGGCGCCATGCACGACGCGGAGCACAAACCCTTCCGGGGGTTTGACGAGGGCCATAGCGCTCGCCTCCGGCGGGATGACGAGAAGGGACGACCACGGTTTGGTCGCGTTCTGAAGGTGGGTGCGTATGTTCGGTGTTGTGACCATGGTGTTCGTCATTCACGATCCAATGTTGGGTGAGGAGGACGGCTGTTTGCTTGTGCCGCAGTGCCGCACAGTGTAATACGTGTTCTCTTCTCTCGCTCAAGCGTGGGAGCGGACGAAAGCGACCCTAGCATGGTCGCTTAAATGAGGTCAAACGCCGTCCAGCTCGTCGTTGGTTTGTCTGGTTGCCTGGATGTCTCCATCTCCCTTTGCTAGAATACGGACGCGAGTGACGGATGTTCCCGGGGTGACAGATGCCGCGGCAATCATACGAGGGACGGCGCTCCTGGCGTTTCCGCACCGATCGTTTCCGGATGAAGGACGATTTCCTTGCGAAACCTGTGGGCGGTTGAAGGGATGGGTCTGGTCCGCCGAAGACCACTTCTGTCGATTGCGCGGCTTGCGTGCTGCGTCTGTAGCATCGGCCTCTTCACCCTGGTTGTGCCGGCCGGCGCGGGGCTTGACCCGAGCGGCTCGATCAAACGTTCCCCGACGGAGATCGTGAAGAACTATGTACGCCTCGACATGAAGGGCGCCCGCCTGGACGCCACGTCGTTCGACGTGCTCAGGCCGTACATCGATTGGGAAGAGGAGCCGGCCTGGGGATCGGTCGTGATCATCCAGGATGTCGATGTCGCGGAGGATTACCGGAAGTGGGAAGTCCGCAACAATCTGGACGTGATTATTCCGGTTACCTTTCACGTGCGGGGCTCCGTCGATCTGAAGACGGCGGTCTTTGTACCCGAAGAGCGAACGGAGGAAATCCGTTTCCACGTGAAAGAGGTGCGGAACTGCTGGCGCATCGTCGATCCGATGATCCCTCCTCACGTCGGCCTCAGGCGGATGGTGAACTTCGCGCGCGAGGCCGAACTCGGTGAGCAGGATGCGGAGCATCGCGCGATCCTCGCGGCGCTCGTTGACTCATTGCGGAAGGCCAAATGACTGCAAAGACGTCGGTGGATCTGCTCATTTTCGACCTTGACGGCACGCTCATTGAGTCCAAGTGGGATATCGCAAAGTCCGTGAACCTGACGTTGGCTGAGCTGGGGCTGCCGGAGCGTCCGTTGGAGGAGATTTTCGGGTTCGTCGGCGACGGGGTCAAGAAACTACTGCGTCTCGCGGTCGGCGAGGGGAATCAGGCCAGCTTCGAAGACGCGCTGAGGGTCTTTCGCGGCCACTACCTTGAACACTGTCTGGATCGGACGGGGTTCTTTCCCGGCGTCGAACCGATGTTGCGGTACTTTTCCCACAAACACAAAGCCGTGGCGACCAACAAATCGATAGAGTACACGCGTGTCATTCTCAACGGATTGGGCGCACAGTACTTCAATTATATGGTCGGCGGCGATAACGGGTTCGGGCTCAAACCGGAGCCCGGCATGCTCTTGCACATCCTGGAGCAGCTGAATGTGCCGAAGAGCCGGGCGGTCTTGGTGGGCGACAGCACAAACGACATCAACGGAGGCCACAACGCAGGCATCCGCGTCTGCGCGGTGGGCTACGGGATGGGAAATCGGGAGAAGATGGCGGCCTGCCAGCCCGATTGGTTCATCGAACGGCCGGAACAACTGATGGAGATCTTCGGATGAACAACAGGCTGAGGTTGAGGCTGAGGCTAAGCAAGTCTGTGAACTTCGGAATCCAGTGGGGCGCGATTGCAGGCATCGGGCTGTTGCTCAACCTTAGCCTCGACCTCAACCTGCTGTTTGCGGCGCCTCCGAGCCTGGCCGACCGCGTTGTGGAGCACAGATTGGCGAATGGTTTGACCGTTCTCATGGTCGAGCGTCATCAGACGCCGGTGGTGTCCATCAATATCACCTTCGCGGTGGGCGGCATCAATGAGCAGATCGGGCAGACCGGACTCGCCCATTTTTACGAACATATGGCGTTCAAGGGCACGCGCACCGTCGGTACGAAGGACTATGAAAAAGAGAAGCCTGTTCTGGACGAGCTTGCGCGCGTGGGCACCGAGCTGGAACAGCGCCAGCGTGATGCGGCCACGCAGAACGGCGGCGCCACGGCCGAAGAACGGGCGGCGATCGATTCCCTTCAGAAGCACTTCACAGAACTGCAGACTCTCGCTTCTCAATACGTGGTCGGCAACGAAGTGGCGCTGCTCTATCAGCGCCACGGGGGAGTCGGCTTCAACGCCTCCACCGGCAAGGACCTGACTCGCTACACCATCAGCCTGCCCGCCAATCGTCTGCCGTTGTGGGCGGCCATCGAAGCCGACCGTATGGCCAATCCGGTATTGCGCGAGTTCTATAAGGAGCGTGGGGTTGTTATGGAGGAACGGCGTTTACGTAACGAGGATAGTCCGAGCGGGCTGTTGTTCGAAACCTTCACGTCGGCGGCGTTCCGCGCGCATGGGTATGGAGTTCCGACTATCGGCTGGGCGTCCGATATCCTGTCGTTGACACCCGCCCAGACCGAGGCGTTTTTCAGAACCCACTACGGACCGAACCGCGCCACCATCGCGCTGGTCGGGGACATCAATCCGAAAGAAGTCATCGCGTTGATCGAACAAACGTTCGGGACGATTCCCCCAGCGCCTCCGTCCCCGTCGCCGGCGACTGTGGAGCCGGAGCAGAGGGGCGAGCGGCGGGTGGAAGTGGAGTTCGACGCCGAACCGACGCTGGTCATCGGCTATCACAAGCCGGGCCTGGGACATCCGGACGACGATGTGTTCGAGGTGATCGATGCGATTCTCACCGATGGCCTCACCTCCCGCCTCCACCAGACACTCGTACGGGAACGGAGGCTTGCGGCCTCAGTCGGCTCTGACGCCAACTATCCTGGCGTGCGTGCGCCGAATCTCTTCATTCTCACGGCGACACCGTTAGCCCCTCATACGACGAGCGAGGTCGAATCCGCGATCTATGACGAACTGGAACGGCTGAAGCGAGAACCGGTGTCCTCCAGAGAACTGGAGAAGGTGATCAACAATCTGGATGCCGACTTGGTGCGCGCGCTCCGGTCCAATAGCGGCCTGGCTTCTCAACTCGCGCTGTACCAGGCGGTGGCCGGGGACTGGCGCTACGTCCTGCAGTCCCGCGACAAGGTCGCCGCGGTGACGGCCGCCGATATCCAGCGCGTGGCGACTCGGTACTTCACGAAATCAAATCGCACCGTCGGCGTGTTGGTGAAAAAGAGCGCCGCCACCACGATGGCGGCCGTGCCGGGCGGCGAGGTGGCTCGATGATGGTAACGGGGAAGCGTGAGGCCTCGCTCGTGACGTGCGCAGGCATCCTGCTCGGAATTGTGACGTTCGCTTGGCTCCTGACCGGGACCTCGGCTTACGCAGCGCAAACGGAGCTCGGTGATCCGCGCACCATGGTTTTCCCACCGGTGGAGTTTTTGTCGCCGGCGCCGGAGCGGGTGGTTCTCGACAACGGGATGGTTGTCTATCTCTTGGAGGACCATGAGTTGCCGTTGATCACGATCTCCGCCTCCATGCGGACCGGGAGTTGGCTCGATCCGGCCGACAAGATCGGCCTGGCGTCGCTGACCGGGTCGGTGATGCGGACCGGCGGGGGAGGGGACTTGTCGGCCGAACAGGTGGATGAGGAGCTGGAACAGTTTGCGGGGGACATCACTATCGGCGTCGGCAGGCAAGCGGGATCCGCCTCGCTCGATGTGCTCGGCAAGAATTTCAAGCGAGGGCTGCATATCTTTGCGAGCCTTCTTCGGACCCCCGCGTTCGAACCGGGGCGCGTCGAATTGGCGAAGTTGCAGGCCATCGAAGGGATCAGGCGCCGCCAGGATAGTCCGAGCTCCGTCATCAGTCGCGAGTTCGTCAAGATGCTCTACGGCGCCGAACACCCGAGCGCCCGCGAAAGCTCGATCGAATCGGTGCGACGCATGACCCGGGAGGATCTCGTCGCGTTCCACCGCGACACGATCCATCCGAACGGAATCATTCTCGGCGTCACCGGCGACTTCACAAGAGACGAGATGCTGGCCTCTCTTCGCGAGGTATTCGGCGATTGGAAGCCTGGCACGGTCCCGGAGCTCACCATTGCCGATGTGCCGGAACACGAGGCGTCGAAGCCGGCGGTCCGATTCATCGACAAGGAAACCACGCAGGCCCATCTGCGCGTGGGTCACCTGTCGATCAGGGAGAACGACCCCGATTATGCGGCGCTGGCGATCGCCAATGACATCCTGGGCGGGAGTTCGTTCCGCAGCCGGATTTTCAATGACGTGCGGACGAAGCGCGGGCTCGCCTATTCTGTGGGGAGCCGGTTGAACGTCGGGATGCACGATCAGGGCGTGTGGCTGGTGCGGGCCGAAACCAAGCTGGCCTCTGCGCAGGAAGTCATCGGGCGATTCCTGGCGAATATCGAGCGCATGCGCACCGAGTTGGTCGGCGACACGGAACTGGCGGAAGCGAAAGAAGCCTACGTCAACTCCTTTGTCTTTTCGTTTTCCAGCCCATCGGCGATCGTGAGTCGATTGGTGGAGCTGGAATACGACGGGCTGCCGAAGGATTTTCTTCAGCAGCTGCGGGACAAAGTCGTCAAGCTCTCGAAGGAAGATATCCTGGCGGCCGCCAGAAAGCATTTCCATCCGGACCGCCTCAAGATCATCGCTGTAGGCTCGGGCCAAACGCTGCCCCAAGCCCTCTCAACCTTCGGCGAAGTGAAAGAGATCAAGCTGTCACCGGAAGGTTGAGCGGGGAGTGCTTCGGCTGGCGAAGGGCTGGCAGCTCTGGCGTTGCCACAATGCGTTGATCTGTGCGTGTCGAGATATTCAATTGCCGAACTCGCGCGCGCTAATCAATTGCAGCTCTTAGTCCACCACCGCGCCACGTCGAACGTCTCAGTGCCCCTTCATACCGCGATCTCGAACTGAATCCGTTCGTAGGGAACGGTCAGAGTGATGGAATCTCGCGAATGCGATCCCGGTTCCAGCTGCACTAGACCGAGGTCGGCTAGGAGCTTTAAATCGGCGTGCACGTTCTTGAAGTCCCTGCGGACCAGCTTAGCGAGCGCGGCAATAGAGTGAGGATGACGAGTCCGGATGAGATGCAGCAGGGTCAGACGTGTCGGTGTTAACACCTGCCGCATGGCTCCTACGCTCACGAAGTACACTCCCGTTCGCCTGGGCAAGGGTTTGCCGGACTGGATGGCCTTTAGTGCGGTACTGAACTCTTGTAGGCCCTCATCTAGTGAGCGCACTCCCACTTTCAGCCGTTTGATTTTCATTGTCCGAGCTCCTCCTTTACCGCCGCGACATCGTGACGAAAATCCTCGATTAACCGTTCGACAGTCGTAAAGACGTACGGTATTGTGGTGCCACGCAAGTGTCGGTGATCGCCCTTGCGTTCGTGGTTGTCGTATCCGACCAACCGCCGCCCTTTTCGTATATAGACCAAGGAGTACTTGAATCCGTAAGGCGTAGCCGGTGTCCTTGGGACCTCGTAAGCCTTCATTTCTACCAGGCCACCCTATTCATCCACATACTTCGTGTGGAGGACCAGTCTTGCCTTCGGCATATGGCAGTAGACACCATAACTAATCGAGGTGTCAAGAAAGATAGCGGACAGCTTGATCGTGTGGCCATACAAGACCTTGATCGGCGGCCATCGGACACGATACTGTGAATTGGGCTGGCTGGCAGAGTTCTTGTCAGCGCTACAGCCCCCTACTCGAGAACGGTGAGCTAGGAATATCGGTTGTGATGTAGTGGAGTGCAGTGCCCCAAAGCTGCTTTGGTGGTACCATGTCGGTGCCATACACCATCAGCCATTGGCTCTGGTTCAACCATGCCGCTTGAAGATGACTTCTGTGACATTCTGAAGAAGGCGCGTACCGGGCAGGGACTTTCGGTCGGCGAAGTCTCCCGGATGACGGGGTTACCCGGAGGGGACATTTCGGCGTTGGAGCGGGGGGATCACGCGCGGGACCGAACGGAAGTGTATGCGCTGGCAAGGGCTTTGGGACTTCGGGCTGAGCCGCTCGCACAGATCGCCCTTGACAAGTGGGAGCCAACGATGCGGCATGCGCCTGCCTGGATCGAGACGGTGCAGGGCTCGATCAACGGCTACGGCGTCCAAGGCTATATCGTTCATGACGAAGGCGAAGCCCTGATGATCGACACCGGTTACAACGCGCCCCGGATGATCGAGGTGCTCACGAAGCGGAGGCTCCGCCTTGTCGGTATCTGTCTGACTCACGGCCATGCGGATCATGCGGAGGGGATCGATCAGATCTTGAAACATCGAGAGGTTCCGGTCTATCTAGGACCGGAAGATGTCGACCTGTTGCATTGGCGGCCACGGGCCGATCTGCTCACTACCCCGGCGGATGGCCTTCGGATCACGGTAGGACGCCGGATTGTCCGGTGTCTGGCGACGCCAGGCCACACACCCGGGGGAATCTGCTATTGTGCAGACGATCCCCGGCAGCCCGTCTGTTTCGTCGGTGATACCCTTTTTGCCGGATCGATCGGGCGCTCGAACCCGAGTGCATTGTACGGGACCCATCTCGATTCGGTACGGAATCGCGTGCTGGCGCTCGCATCGGAGCATCGTCTCTTTCCCGGCCACGGTCCCGCGACAACCGTTGCGGAAGAGCTCGATCACAATCCGTTCCTCAAGATCGAATAGGCCAGGTGTCCATGGACAGATTACTGCGAGACCAACCTCGAAACTCCTCCGACGAAGTCCGCAATGTAGGGACACAGGGCGCGATGACCGGCACGGTCGAGCCCTCGGCGGACGACGATGAACGGGAGCCGTCGTCGTTCTCTACATGGGTGCTGCCGATCGGTCTGTTTCTGTTGACCGTGTTCACCACCTTATGGGCGGGCGCCTACCAAACCTACCAGGGACCGGTCCGTGGACCGCTGAATTTTCTGCTGACGCAACCCGAAACGCTCTGGCGGGGGATCCCCTTTGCCGGGTCACTCTTGTTCATTCTCACGACCCACGAACTGGGACATTATGTGTTGTCGAAGATTCACCGGGTACCGGCTTCGTTGCCGCTGTTTATTCCAGGACCGCCCCACTTCATCGGGACCTTCGGGGCCATCATCCGAATGCGTGGCTCGGACATGAATCGTCGCGCGCTGTTCGATATTGGGGTCGCGGGTCCACTGGCAGGCTTTGTGGTCGCGGTTGCTGTGCTGGTGGTCGGGCTGAGCCTGTCGACCGTGGTGGATCGAACGGCCACCTATGGGTTGCACCTGGGGGAGCCGCTGCTGCTGCAGCTCATGTCCTGGCTTGTGATCGGGCCTGTGCCGCCGGAGTCTGATGTGGTCTTGCACCCGATCGCATTTGCCGCGTGGTTTGGTCTGTTTGTGACCTCGCTCAATCTTCTCCCGATCGGCCAACTCGATGGCGGCCATGTCGCCTATGCCCTTTGGGGAGGTCGACAGCGGATGATGGCTCTTGCCTTTGTCGTGATCCTGGTAGGGTTGGGGTTCATCGGTTGGCCGGGCTGGTTTCTCTGGGCGGTCATGGCCGGGATTTGGGGATTGGGCCATCCTCCCGTTGTGGATCCCTTCACCCCCTTGGGCCGCGGCAGGACGATCGTCGGATGGATTGCGCTTGCGGTCCTTGCGGTCACCTTTGCGCCGATCCCCTTCTCCTTCCACTAGCAGAACACGGAAAACCCCGCCGCTCAACCTTACCCTCAGCCTCAACCTTCCGGGCTTCGCCTGCTTCGTTCGCCCCATCGCTGCTGAACAATCCGGAAATTCGCTTGCCCGTTCCGCCGCGCAATCCTACAGTGTGGAGGTGATCTCGGCATCATCATCGAGCACTCGCTGTCCGAAGTGTCAGGCCAACCGGCCTGAAGGCGCGGAGGAGTGCGTCCGCTGTGGCATCATGTTCGCCAAGTATCGCCCGCTTGCGACCCGAGCGGGTGTCGCTTCACCCGTGAGATCATCCTCGAGATCTCCGTGGGTGGCGGTGGCGAAACAGTGGCTGATTGAATCAGACACGACTGCCGACTTAATGACGTTTTACGGTCGTGCGGGTGTGTTTATGGCTCTGGTCTGGTGGGGCTACGCGTTCATCGTTGCGCCGCCCGAGACTAATCATGCCGGCGAATCGGTGCTTCATCTGATCAATCTCCCGTTCCACGAAGCCGGCCACCTTCTCTTCATGCCGCTCGGGCGATTCATGATGCTTCTCGGGGGAAGTTTGGCCCAGATCCTGATGCCGGTCCTCTGTCTCGGCACGTTCCTCGTGAAAACCCGCGATCCCTTTGGCGCCTCCGTTGCCTTGTGGTGGACGGCGGAAAACTTCATGGATATCGCGCCCTATATCAACGACGCGCGGGCCATGGATCTCCTGTTGCTGGGCGGAGTCACGGGGAAAGAGACCGACGGGCACGACTGGAACAATATCCTCGGCATGGTGGGCTGGCTGGAGTATGACCAGCGCCTGGCTCATCTTTCGCACAATCTGGGAATTATGCTCATGATCATTTCGTTTGTCTGGGGCGGCTGGCTTTTGTGTGCCCACTACCGCCGCCTCTCGACATGATTCCTCCTCGGTTGCGCGGGCTCGATAACTCTCTTACGATAGGAAAGGGCTTCAGACGAAACCGCATTGGACGGCGTCACCAGTCATGAGTGGATACTATGCAACCCGATTGGCCGATGTCTTCAGCGGAGATCAGATGACGGAACAGCATTCCGGCATCCCCTGCCTGGGGCGCGCGACCGGTGGGTTCAGGACGTGGTAACCCGGTTTGGCCTGCTACCCTCTTGCCTCCTCCTTTTCTGGGCGCCGGCCGGTTTGCCGGTTTTTGCGCAAGAGACCGATACAATCTCGGCGACACAACCGGCTGCACCCTCTCCCTCCAGCGACTGGCACTATGGAGCCTACCTCGACGTCAGCTACATCGTGAATTTCAATTTTCCGGACAATGATCTCTGGAGGAACCGGTCGACCGCAGCTCATCACAACCAGTTCGCTCCGAACATGGGGCTGGCGTACGTGCGAAAGGACGCGACCGAGTCCTCACGTTGGGGAATGGAGTTGGGTGGGCAGGGTGGTCACGATTCTGAGGAGTTCGCATTTCTGCCTGGAGAAAAGAAAGTCGACGGGGCGGATGTGTTGAGACATTTCCATCGAGCAAACGCGTCGTATCTTGCGCCGGTCGGCAAGGGCCTGACGATCACCGGCGGCTTATTCAACAGTTTGATGGGATATGAATCGCTCTACGCCAGGGACAATGCCAACTACACGCGCTCATGGCTTGCCGACTACACGCCTTATATGATGTTCGGCGTCAACGCAACGTATCCGGTCAATGAGAACCTCGCGGTGACGGCGTTCGTCATCAACGGGTACGCGCATCTCTCTCATCCCAATGATCTGCCGTCGTACGGGGTGCAGTGGTCCTACAAGATGACCCCTCGGTTGACCGCGACGCAGACAACCTACTGGGGACCGGACCAGACCGACACCTCGCTGGAATTCTGGCGTCTGTACGGAAACCAGATCCTGGAGTGGAAAAGCGACGATGTCACGATTGCCGCCTCGTACGATATCGGGACGGAGAACATCGCCGGTCAGCCGGGGAGCCCGCGAACCTTCGCGATGGGCGGCAACATGATTGTGAGGTGGCACATCGGTGGTCCCTGGTCGGTGGCGTTGCGCCCGGAGTTCTACTGGGATCGAAACGGGCGCTGGACCGGATCAGAACAGTTTGTGAAGGCCATCACGTCCACGGTCGAGTACAAGTTTTCGTATTGGTGGACCAACACGATGATGCGGTTGGAGTACCGCTACGACGAGTCAACCGGCGTCGGGGGCGGGTTCTTCAAGAACGGGGAGGTCAGTCCCGGTGTGTTGAAGCTCGTGCCTTCTCAGCATCTCTTCTTGGTCGGTGTTCTCCTGACCTTCGATTCACCGTAATCGCTCGATTAGAGTGCGGAAACGCGTGATCGTAAACAGGAGATCAATCGGCCGCTAGAATCCGCGTCCGCCTCCTCCGCCGAACCCTCCTCCTGAGAACCCTCCGGAGGAGCCGCCGCTGCTGAAGCCGGAGCCTCCCGAGCTGCGCGGCGCAGAGGTCATCACCGCGCCGGCGGCGGCGGACATCTGCGAGAGGTTGCCGACAAAGGTCCGCGGACGAAAGTCGGCGATGGCGCTGCCCTGGTACCAGGCGGGCGGCTGTGTGTAGATGCCGTCGAAGGCGCGGACCCAATTCTGTTCCACGCCCAGAGCCATCGCGAAGGGCAGGAACTTCTCGAACAGTTGGGGGGTCTTGACGACGCGTTGAAACCGGTCGGATTCGACGCGGGTCAGAAACTCCTCGAAGCCGAGCACTTTTTCCAGGGCGCGCGCTCCGCGAATCGTCCGCGCCGGCATAAACCATCCGAACCCGATGACGATGAAGCCTGAGAGGATGCCGGCGGCGATGCCGGTCTGTGGGGCAATGCCGTACTGTTCGCTCAGCCAGGCTGCGGGAAGGAATGAGGCGAGTGCCACGAGGATGCCGATGGTGATGTAGACCTGCTTTACCCGATCAGGCCGGCGCGCATAGTAGCCTCGGCTCAGGAGCTGCTCGAAGAGTGAAGACTTGATGCCTTCCAGGTGGGTGTAAAAACGGTTCTCCAGGTCGGATAGGGTGACGATCGTCGTCTTGTCCCTGGGAAAAATCCCGCTCAGGATCCTCCGCTCGTGGGGTTTCAGGCCGGCCCATTCCGAGTCATCCTTGAGCCGGTGCAGGGCATAGGCCGAGCTCGACCAGAGTCCGAAGAGAGCCGGCTCCTGGCGCTCCTCGATACGGAGAAAGCCGCGAACTGCGAGATCGACGAGTGTAGCGGTGATGTCCCGGAGATCCGGCGAATTGTCGATGAGGGTGCCCAGTTCGGCCGGTGTCAGGGTGTCCGGCGGTTCATAGGCCACGGTGATGGGGCGCAGCCGCGGGTCGCGTCCTATCCGGTACCAGAGGTACCACATGAGACCGAGGATCCCGACCGGCAGCACCAGCGGCCAGTTGGATCGCGAGAACAAGCCGGCAAGCTGCAGTAAACCGGGCTCGGCGACGAGCCCCTTGTCCCAGCCGACCACGGCGGTGAGCCCCTCGCGAAAGCCGAGCGGTTGGGTCATCCGATAGAGAATCTCGGGACCCGTGATCCGAACCTCGGCGTGCTGTTCCCGCGCGCCGTACGCGCCGCTGAACGCGATCGCCTTTACCCCGGTCGCGCCGGCCGGCAGCAGGATTCTCGCCGTTGCCGCTTCGATCGGCACGTCCCATTCGTCGCCGGTCACATTCCAGTAGAGTTCATCATGGTCGTCGAAGTACTTGAGACCGTTCGAAACCTTGTAGGTCAGAATCAGCGTCTTCGTCGTATCCTGCGCGCCGGGCAGCCAGATCTTGAATGTCCGGTAGTGACGGTCGCGGGATGTCTCGCATTTCAGCGGGGCGAGGTGCTCGTCCGTCACGCTCACCAGGTCCAGCAGCAAGCTGTAGTTGAATCCCTGTGGCGTTCGATACTCCACCGGGATGTCGCGCTTCAAGCCGTTCCATGCTCCTGCAAATCGTGGCCGAATGGTCTCCGTGACCAGGAGTTCGCCGCTCGGCAGGACCTGAATGTCGGCCTGAAACTGCTCGATCACGAGCGAGCGAGCGTCGACCAAGGAGGGGCCGATCGCCAACGCCCAACCCAACAGGATGGCTAGACAAGTGGCTGGACGTACAGGCATGAGGGAACGAAGGCCGCCGTTGAGCCGCCGGCGGCAATCAACGCGCAGCCTGCTCAAAGCTGACTTTCGGCGTGGTCCGTTCCGCCGCATCGGCGATCTCGAAAAACTCGCGAGGGTGGAACCTGAAGAAGTTCGCGATGAAGTTAGACGGGAACTCCTGAATCTTCGTGTTGAGGTCGCGGACCACGGCGTTGTAGTAGCGGCGCGCGTTCTGCACCGCCTCTTCGATCTGGTTGAGCGAGCTCTGCAACTGGGTGAAGCTTTCCACGGCGCGCAACTGTGGATAGGATTCGGCCAGCGCGAACAAGGATTTCAACGTTTGGGCGAGCACACCTTCGGCCTCTGCCTTTGTGGCGGGGCTGGTGGTGGCCATCGCGCGATTGCGCGCGGTGATCACGGCTTCGAGCGTCTGCTTCTCGTGGCCGGCGTATCCTTTCACGGTTTCGACTAGGTTGGGGATGAGATCGTACCGGCGCTTGAGTTGCACATCGATGTCGGCCCAGGCGTTCTCCGATTGAACTCTGAGCCGAACCAACGTGTTGTACATGCTGACGACCAGCAGTACCAGCACGGCTGCTAGGACAACGGGAATCCAAGCCATGAGATCTCCTCTCCGTTCACTCGCGATGAGGGCAATCGACTCTCCGTGAACGCTCTGGCGACTATACCCCGGAGGACCCTAACTGTAAAGCAACGGGCTGGA
>Ga0233416_10000297_pt1 | contig 15215 bp, 14 predicted proteins | sample Sediment_Towuti__2_FD_188638 | JGI IMG/M metagenome (GOLD analysis project Ga0233416, IMG submission 188638) | Sediment microbial communities from Lake Towuti, South Sulawesi, Indonesia - Sediment_Towuti_2014_0_MG | ecosystem: Environmental > Aquatic > Freshwater > Lake > Sediment | place... | reverse complement strand
CGCCAAGGCACTCCGCGACGGCTGCAACCTGATCGACACTTCCACCAATTATATGGACGGGGACAGCGAACGACTGGTCGGCGCCGTGCTGACCGAGCTCGTCCGAAAAGGCGAGCTGAAGCGTGAGGAGGTCATCGTCGTCTCCAAGATCGGCTACGTGCAGGGACAAAATCTGAAGGCCGCCGAGGCCCGGGAAAGGTCAGGCAAGCCCTACCCGGAGATGGTCAAGTATGGCGAGGGGATCTGGCACTGTCTGCATCCCGAGTTCCTGGCCGACCAACTGGAGCTCTCCCTCGACCGGTTGGGACTGGCCACGCTGGATGTCGGCCTGCTCCATAACCCGGAATATTTTCTCTCGGACGCTCACCATCGCCAGCAAACCGACGTGGCGAGGCTGCGCGATCAATTCTATAAACGTGTCTTGAAAGCCTTCGCCTATTTCGAGACCCAGGTTGCAGCGGGGCGCCTCCAGTACTATGGGGTGTCGTCGAACACCTGCACCGCGGAACCCGGTAACCCGGAAGCGACGTCCTTGTCGCGCCTGCTGGAGGCGGCCCGTGCCGCGGCGCAGAGTGTCGGCAGGGCCACGCACCACTTCAAGGTCCTCCAATGCCCGATGAACCTGTTCGAATCGGGGGCCATGCTCACGCGCAACACCGGCCCGGCGGAGCAGCAGACCGTCCTCGACCTGGCTCAGGCGGAGGGACTCGCTGTCCTGGTCAACCGTCCGCTGAACGCGATTCAAGCCAAAGGGAGCGGGATGGTCCGGCTGGCCGACCTGCCGGTCGAGCCTCAGGTCGTGTCGTTCGACAAACAGCGGGAGGCGGTTGCCAGGCTGGAAGAGGAGTACCGGCGGGACTTCGCGCCGCGGATCCAGCGGGCCGGTCAGGGACTTCCGCCAGAGGATTATTTCCGCTGGGCGGAGGAGCTGGCCAGGGTGCGCCCGCGCGTGCAGGGTCTCGAGCACTGGGAGCAGATCGAAGGTCAGATGGTGGCCCCGCACCTCCATCAGGTGCTGCGCGCCCTCGCTCAGCACCTGACCGGCGACGTGGGTGAGCGCTGGCAGGCCTGGCGGGACCGGTACCTTCCGGAGCTGCTGGCGTTGCTGAAGGAGATGCGTCGGGAGGCGACGCTGAAGAGCCGGGAGAAGACCGCCGCGATCGCGAACCTGCTCGATCCCCATCTGCCCGAATCGAGACGGAAAGAATCCCTCTCGCGGAAGGCCCTGTGGGTGCTGGCCTCCACCCCGGGCGTGACTTGCGTGCTGAACGGGATGCGGACGCCAGCTTACGTGGATGATTCGCTGGGGATCCTCAGATGGGAACCGCTCCCGGATGTGCGCCGGATCTACGAGGCTGTGCGCGCGATGCGGTGATGCCCGACTACTGCCCGTTCAGCTTGTAGCCGATTCCCCTCACGGTCTTGATGTACTTGGGACGGGCCGGGTTGGGCTCGAGCTTGCGCCGCAGCGAGTGGATGTGGACGTCCAAGGTGTGCTGCTCCAGCGCGTAGCCCTTGCCCCACACCCGGTCCAGCAGTTCATCACGCGAAAAGGCCCGAGCGGGGTGCTGCATGAGGTGCAGCAGAATCTGAAACTCCTTGAGCGTCAACTCGACCGGCTTGCCGCCAACGGTGACTTCGTGCCGGACCGTATCCAGGCGGAGCTTCCCGACGACGTACTGCTCGGCCGTCAAGCCAAGGAACTCTTCGCGCCGCAGGATGGCCCGCACCCGCGCGATGATCTCGCGATAGCTCAGTCCGCACAGCGACGCATCGGCTCCCTCTTCGAGGTCTGCCAGACATTCGTCCTCCGAACACTGGGCTCCCGGTTGTCTGATCACGACGACCGGGAGCGTCCGGAACCGCGGCTCCCGGCGTAATTGATCCATGTCCGCTCGGTGTTCGACGAGCACGAGCGTCGGCGAAGTTCGGCGTATCGCCTCGACGGCATGGGTTCCATCACGCACGGCCTCGGTCACATATCCATATTCTTCCAAGGACTTTTTCAGCACGCCCGCCAGCACGTCGTTGCTCGTGATGATCAGCAGCCGTTCCCGTCCCGTCGCCATACGGGCCTCCTTCCCGGCCATGGACCTCTCCCTTGGACTAACAGCAGATCATCGACGTCACGTTGCGAGAATGACACGACAGAGGCTCGAGCAGGATCTAGGGAGTCGCCCGTCCTCCTGACACCGTTCCATTTGACGGTTTCGTCTGTGCGCGATTCTGGGGTTGCGGCGGCGGCTTGTCCTCGCGTGCACCAGTGCCTCGGCCATTGGTCCCCAACAGCCCCTTCAGGTCTAACCCCACCAGCTTGAACATCACCTCGCCTCTCTTGTTGTAAATGCTCCTTCCCAGGGGGCCGTGCCGCACGATGAGATTCTTGGGCTCGTAGTCCAGTTGGAAAAACCGATCCACCGTCTTGGTGCCAGGCTTGGGCTTGACCAGGCAGGCTTCGGATGTGGGCGTCGCCGGTGATGTGACGGGGATCGGCGTTCGCCATTCAACCAGCTTGAAATACAAATAGGGGTTCTCGATGTAAACCCATCCGGTGGTGATGAACCGCTGATCCGCCGCATAATCCGCCGTCAAGCAATAGGCGACCCGCTCTTGGGGGGAAGCCATCGCCAGTCCCTTCGCCAGTTGGGGCGCCAGCACCGTCAGCTCAGGGTCAACGAAGGTCCGGTTGTAATAGGTCTTGCCCATCGCGAAGCTGATGGGGCCTGGCGTGTAGTCTTTTTCTGCCTGGAACCCCTTGAGAAGGGCCGCGATAGTGGCCGCTGAGGGAGGCGTGAGGCCATCTCTGGAGCTCGTGACCGATTCATCCGCGTCAGGATTGATTTCCAGACGGATCCAGGCCGACCGGTCCTCATAAATGGTGCTCGTGACGATCGGCCGTGACGCACAGCCGATCGTGAACCCTATTGTGAGCAGGCCCGCGATCGCTGCCGCCGCTCCAGACCATCCCTTTGTTCTGACAGGATTGTTCATGGCGTTTCTCCCCGTCGCCAGACCGTTTGAGGCTCTTTGACTCTGCCCGGATGGGTTTATCCAGTTAACGCACGCCAGCCTATTCGTCGTTTGTTGCGATTCGATCAAGGGATCGTTACATCGCTGTTAATCTTCTTGCAGGGTGCCTTGTGAACCGATTTAACCGATTCTTCATCGTTTATTGAGAAACCCCTCACCCCTCCTCTGTACCGTGCGCCCAGGGTAGGCACGGGTTTCATCCCTGTCAACAGGAGGAGGAACGATGAGGACACAACCATTCATACATGCGTGCGGAGCGGCCGTCACAGCCTGGCGTCGGCGATTGTGCGGACGCTGGCTTGCCGTGACGCTGACGATCATCGGCGCGATCGTGGCGCCACCTCTGGCCATGAAAGGCGACCATACGGCCTGGGCCGCCTTCACCCTGCCGCCGGCGCCCTGGGGCGAATTCACCCCCTTCTACGGAGCCCAGCCTTGTATCCCGGACTTCCAAGACGTCGGGATCTTCTCACCGGCGGAAGCCAAGGCCGACGCGCTCGTGGACACGCTGCTGAAGAAACGGCTTCTCGGTGAAGAGGACGTCGCCGATATCCGGAAGTATGATCAACAGGATCGGGACCGCCGGGCCGCCAGGAATTTCTATGGCAACCTGTCCTACCGCATCCAGACCCTCTTTAACTACTTTGAGGGAGACAGCCGCGCCAAGGGAGTGGATCCCTCCATCAACCAGACCAGCCCCACGACCACGATCCCAAGTAGGAATCCCCGTGTGGCCCCGTCGTCCTCCGGCAGCTCCACGCTCTACGGCGGCAGCCAGGAGAACGTCTATGACATCAGCGTCCGGCGCCTCCGGTTCCAATTCAGCGGCTGCGTGTATCAAGATATGCAGTTCCATATCGAGCTCTCCGCTGACAATCTCGGGAACGTCGTCTCACGAGACGTGGACATCATGTGGACCAAATATCCCTGGATGAACATCGCGGTCGGCCAGATCAAGATGCCGAACTCCCGCGAGCGGCAACTCTCCTCCGGCGCGATTCACTTTCCGGAGCGTGCCTTCGCCTCCCAAGGGATCGCGGCGGTCGGCCGTGAGGTCGGCGTCCACTTCTCCGGCATGGACATCTACGATGTGTTCGACTACAAGGTGATGGCGGCCACCGGCTACGGGTTCAACAGACAGTACGAACAATTTGACGACACGTCAAATTTGGTCTATGCGGGACGCTTCACCCTGCATCCCTTCGGCCGTGTGCCGTTCTGGGCCGGTGACGTGTGGAACTCCTGGTCGCCGCTGTTTGAATTCTCCTTCACCTATCTCTATGGGCCGAAAGCCTTTGCGATGGGCGAGATGAATGCGATTCAGTCCTTTGACCTGTGTCAGGCGTATGGCCTTGCCTCACAGGCCACGATGAGCCCGACCGCCGGATGCACGAGGCCTCCCACGTCCGGGGCGTCAGGCAATCCGGGCTATACGCTCTTGCCACTCGGCCGGGCCAACATCAACCCCAACGCGATCGGAGACTGGACGGACGTCGGGTTTGACACGACGTTTATGTACCGAGGCTTTTACGCCAACTTCGAGTACCACAACATGATGTACGATCCGAACAATGGGAATCCCAATCTTGCGAGCTTCCCCGGTCTGCGGACCATCACCTATGCCCTGGATACGGGCTACTTCCTGATTCCGCGAACGTGGGAGCTTCTCTTCCGCTACTCGTATGTGGACATCAACCATGGCCAGACCAGCGCGCCCGGGGTTGCCTACAACACCAGTTCGCCCGACCCAACGGTCAACCGCAAGGTAATCGATGCCAGGTGGTACGAGTTCGGCACGGTCGTCTATCTGTCACACGACCATCGCCACAAACTTGGTGTCTTCGGGCACATTCGCGACGAAATGGGTGCGGAGCTCCACAACAACGGCTTCTCGGTCAACCTGCAGCTGGCGTTCTAGAAGGAGCCGGAATACAATGTGGTTCAACCAACTAAGCAACGGAGCGACGAGGAGGACACCATGAAATCGAGGACGACAATGTGGCTGGCGGGCGGGCTGGCGGGAAGCTTGCTTCTCGGCGGCTGTGGCACGATTCCATCCTGCGCCTGGGGTAAATGCGCCTCGTTCCAACGCTACCAGGCGCTGATTCCCCAGACCGGCGCGCGGGTGTATCCGATGAAATATGGCGAAACGTATGAAGCCGTCAAGGACCACCTCGCGAAACGTGGCTATCCGTTCGAAAAGGAGGATCCGGTCGAGGGAATCGTCAACACCAAGCCCTATGCCGAAGAGCCCTTTGCCAGATTCTTGGGGATCGCCTATAGCTGGCAGGCCCAGGTCCGGAAGATGGATACGCTCAACACGGAAATCTCGATCCGGCTCTTCCTCCATGAAAAGGGCAAAGAGCCCCGGTTGATCACTCCCGGTCTCGACCCGGAGCCCTACCGGTATTTCTGGTGGAAGGTCGAAGATGCGCTGGTGCACGTCACCGAAAAGAGCCGGGCCTAGATTCGTGCTCAGCGTCTGAGAGGAAGGGGCTTGCACGGTCTCGTGCAAGCCCCTTTACTTTTTGAGACGGATTCAGTACAGAGCAGGGGCATGGGTGGAACATCGTTTTTGTGGACAAGCCAGGTCGCCATCACGCTCACCGTTGCCCTGACGTGTGCGCCATCCGTCGCGGAAACCGCTGATTTTGACGAGCAGCTCAAACAGATCGCGCGAGACCTGGCCAAGGGAGCAGATCAGCAGCGCATCCATCGCATTGCCGTGGAACCCTTTACCGATGTTGGAGGCTCCGTTACGCCGGCAGGCCGGTTCCTCGCCGAGGAGCTTTCCGTCGAGCTGCTCACCAAGGGGATGCAGGTGATCGACCAGAACCAGCTCGTTGCGCACCTCCAGAAACGCAACCTGGCTCGGTTCAGCACCCTGCCCCGTGCCGACCTCGAAGCCATGGGCAAGGAACTTGGCCTCGACGGCGTGGTCGCTGGGTCGATCGTGGAATCGGCAACCGAGGTGCGCGTGACGACCAAGCTGATCGCCGTCCGCACCGCCATGCTCGTGGCAGCCGCCAAAGCCACCCTACCACGAGCCGGCTTACTGGCCGGACTGCTTCAGCCACCGGTCGAGCCCGCCCAGCGGGCCTCGAAGTCTGAGGAGGCTCCTTTTCAAACGGACGAGACCCAACAGCCGGAGGGGATGGTGCTGATCCCGGCCGGCCCCTTCATCTACGGCGAAGGCGAGCAGCAACGGACCATCACGCTCCCGGCCTTCTGGATGGATCTCTACGAAGTAACGACCGGCCGGTACGCCGAGTTGCGCCTCATCCAATATGACCAGGTGAAGACTCACCATCCCGTGACCAATGTGACCTGGCACCAGGCGCGACAGTTTTGTCTGGCCAAGGGGAAGCGACTCCCCACCGATCTCGAATGGGAGAAAGCCGCCAGGGGGACGGACGGCCGCTTCTATCCCTGGGGCAACACCTATGCGCCAGGCTCTGTCAATGCCGAGAATCGCCTGGGCGGCTCCACCTGGGTCGGCCGATTTGAAGAAGGACGCAGTCCCTACGGACTCTATGACATGGCCGGCAACGTGATGGAATGGACGGATTCTGGCGATGAGCAGAGTAAGGTGTTCCGCGGGGGGTCGTGGGCTTCCTCATCCCAAGATGTGCGCGTGACCAGCAGGAGCTCCACGACTCCCGCCTTTCCGCTCATTGATCTCGGCTTCCGCTGCGCGAAGGATGGGCCGAAATAGCTCAAGATTTCGTTAAGGGAGGTGCGCAGGGGATGGTGAGACTGTTAGAATGTGCTCAGATGAGGCATTCGATGACGGCCCCGCACATGGTACAGCGTATCGGCCTTGGTCTCAGCCTCGCGGGAAGTCTGCTGGTGAGCGGATGCACGACCCTGCCTTCCTGCGCCTGGGGGAAATGCGCCTACCCTCGCCCGCCGTCTCTCATTCCCCAGATGAGTGAGCGGGTCTACCCCTTGACATTCGAAGAGACCTATCCCGCGGTGAAAGCGCATCTGGAGCAACGAGGGTATCCCCTCGCTCGGGCCGAGCCGGACGTCATCGAGACGGAACCCTATGCCGAGAAGGAATTTGCCCGGTTGCTCGGGCTGCGGTACCGCTGGCTCGTCCAAGTTCGGAAGATGGACACGCTGAACACTGCGGTCCTGCCGCGCTTGTTCGTGCACGAACGGAACAAGCCGCCGCGGGAACTCTCCCCCGGCCTCTGGCCTGAGCCCTATCGCTTCTTCTACCACGAGATCGAACGGTCGCTGCTGGAACTGATCGCCCGCGGCCAGAGCTGAGTGGTCTAGTCAGATTTCTTCGCTGTCTCTCCGCTGCTCATCCGCTCGTCTCTTTCCAAACTGCCGAGGATCTGTTCAGAATGGCTGGCGGGCAGAGGGAAAAAACCTTCCTCCTTCACGAGCTCCTGGCCGTCACGGCTGAGCACAAACTGGAGGAAGTGTTTGAGCGCGGGCTTCAGCGTCCCTCCGGGTTCCGGCATCGCATAGATGTAGAGCTCACGGAGGAGGGGATATTCGCCGCTGAGCACGGTGTCGTTGTTGGGGATCACGAACCGGTCGCCGCTCTTGCGAGCCAGCGGGACAACGCGCACTTTCTTGCTCCGGTACGCGTAGCCGGTGGCCGCGTACCCGATTCCCCGCTCGTCTGATCCCACTTCAAGCACCACCGACATGGATCCCGGTTGTTTGAACACGTGCGCACTTTGCTCCTTGCCTTGCAACGCCATGGCCTTGAACGCCATGTAGGTGCCGGACGCGTCATCCCTGCCGTAGCGATTGATCTCCAACCCGGCGAATTTGCCGTTCAATCCGACCTGCTTCCAATGCTCAATGTCCGTGGACCCGGTTGACGGACTGGCAAAGACCTCGGCCACTTGCTGGAGCGTCAACCCCTCCAGAGGATTTTTGTGATTCACGACGAGCACGATGGCGTCCACAGCGACTGCCACCCGGACCGGCATCACACCTCGCTGCGCCTTGATCGCGAGCAAGTCATCCTGTGATATCGGGAAGGACACCGCCACAAGATCGGCCCCCTCCTTGATCGGCGCCGTTCCCTTGAAGATGGCGCGCGCAGCGTCGGCCGTTTCGATCCCGGTGGTCTCGAACTTCACGCTAGAATGATGATGGTGAAACCGCTCCGTCCAGAGATCGAACAGGCGCTTGAGCGAATCAGACGCTCCGGCCAGAAAGGTTCCTTCGACCCTGTGCGAGCCATTACGCTCATAGTGCTTCAGCGCCGGGTCCACCTCCGGCTTGACCTGGGCTTGAGCGAGAGTGCTCACCAATACAACCAATGCCCCCAAGACCAACAGCATCCCCCTCGATATCCACATTTTCTGCATAGCTCCTCCTCGTTCAAATTTCCGGTGGACAGCGGCCACACCAATCCCCTCGCATGTGCCATAAGCTTTTGCACGTTTGGTGTTTCAGCCACTTCAAGCTCATGTTACAGGCGTGTTAATTCTTGAGCGCCTGTCTGTTTGGCACGAACTCTTAGCGGCCGTTGACCCGGAGGGAACTGGCAAGGGGTCACATTTAACCCGTTTGCAATACAGCCTTAACCGAAACGACATGCATGGCCTATAGGATGGAGGCCGTGTTCACGTGACTCCTGTGAGCCTCAGTCTCCCCCGGGGTTGTGCCCCCTGGGGGACGACTGAGGGGAGGTCGGAAGGAGGTGAGTGCAACAATGCGATGTCCTTACTTTGCGGATCGGCGAAACACGGGGACGACCTCGCTCTGTTTCGGGGTCGTGGTGCCATTTGAACCAAGCTCGGTCGATCAGAGGGATTTCTGCCTTTCGGGTCGACACCGATGGTGCCCGTTGTATCGGCACGCCGACAACGATCTGTCCCTGGCGATCCAACGGGAGGTTGCCCGAGCGATCGGGTAGCACTTCCGCACACGGTCAGTTCGCCCTTATTTCAGTGCCGCAACGAGGAGCAACCCTTATGTCCCATCATCATTCCCGCTGCGAAGAATTGGTGCTCAGTTTATTGAGAGCGTCAGGGCCTCTGACGTTCGAGCAGGCGACCGCGAAGCTTCCGGAATTGAGTTGGAACGAGCTGTTCCGTGCCGTGGATACATTGAGCCGGCGAGGCGACATTGCGCTTAGGAAACGAGGCTACGAGTACGAGATGACGTTCCCTCGGGTGGACGGGTGCATGGTCAGGCCATGACGCCGATCCGCGGACGCGAACGACGCGGGGGCAAGGAAGGACAATGGCCCTCATGAATAGATGGACCAGCCTCCTTGGACTCGTGCTGCTAGGGGGGATCCTTGGATGGCTGGCATTGCCGATGGAGCCGAGGCTGAAGAATGTCGTCAGCGTCGACGGCTCCAGCACCGTCTTCCTGATCACCGAAGCGGTGGTCGAGGAGTTTCAGAGGGCGAATCGTGGCTCCGTCCGTGTGACCGTCGGGATCTCCGGGACCGGCGGGGGGTTCAGGAAGTTCTGCCGCGGGGAGACCGACGTGCAGGACGCCTCGCGTCCGATTCTCGTGGACGAGATGGAGGCCTGCAGGAAGAACGGCGTCCAATACCACGAACTCCCTGTCGCCTTCGACGCGATCACCATCGCCGTGAATCCCGCGAATACCTGGGCTGACTCGATCACGGCATCGGAGTTGAGAACGATCTGGGAGGCCTCAGCCCAGGGCAAGATCACCAGATGGAACCAGGTGCGAAGGACCTGGCCGGACGCGGCGCTCAAACTGTTTGGCGCCGGTCCCGACTCCGGGACGTTCGACTACTTTACGGCCGTGATTACGGGAGAGGCCAAGTCCAGCCGCGGCGACTACACCGCCAGCGAGGACGATAACACACTGGTGATCGGGATCGCGAGCGACACGTACGGCTTCGGCTATCTCCCGTTTGCCTACTATGAGCTGAACAGGAAACGCCTCAAGGCCTTGGCCGTAGACGGAGGCGATGGTCCGGTCCATCCGTCTCGCGACACCATCGAGAACGGGACCTATCACCCCCTTTCCCGCCCGGTGTTCATCTATGTCAACAAACAATCAGCCGAACGGCCCGAGGTCAGGCGGTTCGTGGAGTTTTACCTCTTCCACAGTCCACGCTTGATCGAGCAAACAAAGTACGTCCCCCTGCCACCAGAGGCCTATCGCCGGGCTACGGAGCAGTTTCGCCTCGGAAAAGTGGGTACGGTATTCCATGGCTCCTCAGCAGAGCGCCTCACTATTGACGAGTTGTTGCGGCGCGAAGCCAAGCTCTAGTCGCCGGACGAACAACCGGATCGTGACTGCGCAGTCTCGTCACCAGGCACAGGAGCGCGCCATTGAATCGGCCCTCTTGCTGGCCGCTGTGTTCTCCGTGGCCATCACGGTCGGCATCGTCGGCGTCCTCATCTATGAATCGCTCAAGTTCTTCGGCCGGGTGTCCCTGATCGACTTTCTCACCGATCGCCAATGGACCCCGCTCTTCGCCGACGCGCACTACGGGATCCTGCCACTGGTCGCCGGCACGCTGGTGACCACCACCGTCGCCCTGGAAGTCGCCCTGCCGCTGGGGACGATCACCGCGATTTACTTGAGCGAATATGCGCCCTATCGCCTGCGTGAGACAGTCAAGCCGTTTCTCGAGCTGCTGACCGCCGTCCCGACCGTGGTGCTGGGATACTTCGCCCTCTTGTCCGTCACTCCGCTCCTTCAGCGTCTCTGGCCCACCCTGCCGGGTTTCAACATGCTCAGCGCCGGGCTGGTCATCGGGGTCATGATCATCCCCTACATCAGCTCGGTGAGCGAGGACGCCATGCGTGCCGTCCCCATGGACCTTCGGGAGGGATCCTACGCGATGGGAGCCACACGTCTGCAGACCGCCCTGCGCGTGGTGGTCCCGTCTGCCCTCTCCGGCATCGCCGCGGCCTACGTCCTGGGGGTATCCCGGGCGATCGGCGAGACGATGGTGGTGGCGATCGCCGCCGGCATGCAGCCGACATTGACGCTGAACCCCATGGAACCGGCCGCGACGATCACCGCCTATATCGTCCAGGTCAGCCTGGGCGACCTGCCCTACGGCAGCATCGGCTATCAAACCATTTTTGCCGCGGGTCTCGTCCTGTTGCTCATGACCCTGGTGTTCAACATTGCGGGCCATGTGCTGAGGAAGCAATTCCCGCAGAGGTGAGCATGTCGCCATCCATGAAGCGAAGCATCACACGGCGGAAGATCGCGGATACCGCGTTCGCGGCCGTCGGGCTCTCGGCGACCCTGGTGGGGGTCGTGACCCTGCTGGCCCTAATCCTGGGGCTGATACTGGACGGCCTCCCGCGTCTCACGTGGCAGTTCTTCACGTCCTATCCCTCGCGCTTTCCTGAGCAGGCCGGAATCCTGCCGGCATGGGTGGGGACCTGCCTCGTGATGCTCGTCACCGCGTTCGCGGCCGTGCCCCTTGGGGTCGCTGCCGCCATCTATCTCGAAGAATACGCTCCGAGGAATTGGGTCACCGACCTAATCGAGATCAACGTCGCGAACCTGGCCGGGGTCCCATCCATCGTGTACGGCCTCATGGCGCTGGGCCTGTTCGTGTACCAGTTCCGGCTCGGCGCCAGCATCCTGACGGCCGGCCTCACCCTGGCGTTGCTCATCCTCCCGATGATCATACTGACGACCCGTGAGGCCATCAGGAGCGTCCCCACCAGCATCAGGGAGGCGGCCTATGCGCTCGGCGCCACCAAGTGGCAAACCGTGAAGGATCACGTGCTGCCGTACTCGAGCGGAGGGACGCTGACAGGGCTGATTCTCGCCTTCTCGCGCGCCGTCGGGGAAACCGCCCCATTGATGACCATCGGGGCCCTGTCCTTCATCGCCTTCCTGCCTCATCCGCCGTGGCAACCGGAATTCCCGTATCTGTCGTTCCGGTGGCTCATGGACTCGTTCACCGTCATGCCGATTCAAATGTTCAACTGGGTCTCTCGACCCCAGGAAGCATTTCATCTCAACGCGGCGGCGACCGGGCTCACGCTCATCGGCATGACCCTCCTCATGAACGGCTTGGCGATCTTCCTCAGGGCCCGGTACCGCAAGCGCATCCGGTGGTGAGAGGCCGAGGAGATGATCCCGACCCACGAATCAGCCACAAAAGCGGAGGTGAAGGGGCTCAATTTCTATTACGGAAAGGTCCAGGCCCTCACGGATGTCAACCTGACGATCGCCGAGGGGCAGGTCACCGCCCTGATTGGCCCCTCCGGGTGTGGAAAGACCACCTGCCTCCGCTGTTTCAACCGGATGCACGACCTCTACCAGGGGACCCGCTATGAGGGGGAGATCATTCTGTACCCCGACAAGATCAACGTCATCGACCACAGCGTGGACCCGATCGAAGTGCGCATGCGCGTGAGCATGGTCTTTCAGAAACCCAACCCGTTTCCCAAGTCCATTTTCGAGAACGTGGCCTATGGTCTCCGCATCCGCGGGGTCGACCGGCGCAGCGAGCTGCACGAGAAGGTGGAGCTGGCGCTGCGGGACGCCGCGCTATGGGACGAGGTCAAGGACCGTCTCCGTGATCCCGCCTACGTGCTGTCGGGCGGGCAACAGCAACGGCTGTGCATCGCGCGCGCCCTGGCGCCCGACCCCGAACTGCTGTTATTCGATGAGCCCACCTCCGCGCTGGATCCCACCGCCACGGCCAGGATCGAGGAGCTGGTGAGCCAACTGAAGGAAAAGGTCACGATCGTCATCGTGACTCATAACATGCAGCAGGCCGCACGCGTCTCGGACTTCACCGCTTTCATGTACCTTGGACGGTTGGTCGAGTTCGACAAGACCGACAGGATGTTCACCAACCCGTCCAACAAGTTGACCGAGGATTACATCACGGGCCGGTTCAGTTGAGCCGACAGACAGGAGTGCAGCATGATCCGTCACTTTGACGAGGAGCTCAAAGACCTCAAGGAGAAGATCCTCCGGATGGGCGGGCTGGTCGAGGAGCAGATCCGGGGGGCGATCCGCGCGCTCGCCGAGCGGGATTCGGCCCTGGCCCGGCAGATCATCGACAATGACCTTCGCGTGAACGCGATGGACGTCGAAGTGGATGAGGACTGCCTGCGGCTCCTCGCGCTGCATCAGCCGGCCGCCCGGGACCTGCGGTTCGTCACGACTACGATGAAGATCTCCACTGAACTGGAGCGGATGAGCGACCTGGCCGAAAATATCTGCGAGCGGGCGATCGAGCTGAACGAAGAGCCTCAGCTCAAGCCCTATATCGACCTGCCGAGGATGGCCAACTGGACGCTGCGGATGGTCAAGGACAGCCTCGACGCCTTCGTCAACCAGGACACCGTCCTGGCACGGAAGGTGTGCGCGGACGACGATTTCGTGGATGACCTCACCGAGCAGCTATTCAGGGAACTGCTGTCGTTCATGATCGAAGACCCCCGAACCATCACCCGAGCCATCCGGCTCACGTTCATCGGCAAGTACATCGAGCGCATCGCCGACCATGCCACGAACATGGCGGAGCTCGTGGTGTACCTCGTCGAGGGCAAGATTATCCGCCACACTTTACCCACCGTTTAGATGTACAATAGCCCGTATGACCAAGCTGGCCGTTCTGGACATCGGCACGAACTCCATCCATCTGGTTCTCGCCGAGGTCGAGCCTGACGGCTCCTACAAGATCCTGGACCGCTTCAAGGACATGACCCGGCTCGGCGACGGAGCCTTCAAGAACCGCCGACTGTCGGGCGCGGCGATGGCGCGCGGCGTGGAGGTGATCCGGACCCTCGTCACGCTCGCCCGCAACAAGGGCTACGACCTGATCGAGGCGGTGGCCACGAGCGCCGTCCGCGAGGCCAGAAATGGCGGAGAGTTGCTCGAGCAGGTGGCGCGGCAGACCGGGCTGACGGTGCGGGTCGTCACCGGCCAGGAGGAAGCCCGCTTGATCTACCTGGGCGTCCGGCATAGCATGGACCTGAGTGAACGGCCCGCATTGGTAGTGGACGTGGGCGGGGGCTCGGTCGAGCTGATCGCCGGCAACCGGGAAAAAATGGTCCAGGGGCAAAGCCTGAAGCTGGGCGCGATCAGGTTGAAAGACCTGTATCTCGAGGAGGACCCCCCTACGAAGCCGATGCTCCGGGAGATGCAGAAGGCGGTCGACGCGCAGTTGAAGCCCGCGCTGCAGCAGTTCAAGGTCAAACAGTTCGATCGGCTGGTGGGGACCTCCGGCATGATCGGGAACCTGGCCGAGATCATCTACCTCCGGCGGACCGGCCGGCCGATCCCCCAGCTCAACCTGGCCACGGTGACGCGGAAGGAAGTCGCTGCCGTCGAACGTCTCCTGATCGACTCCACTCCCAAGGCCCGGCTGGCCATTCCGGGCCTGGACCCGAAACGGGCCGACACGCTCCTGCCGGCCACGGCGCTAGTCCGCAGCTTGATGGAGCACCTGGACCGGGACCAGATGACGATCAGCGACAAGGCGATCCGCGACGGGCTGATCTACGATTTCATCGAGCGGAACCGGGAGGGCCTCCGCGCCGAGCGGGAGATCCCCAACGTCCGCCGGCGGAACGTCGTCTACCTGGCGCGCCGCTGCCAGTACCCCAAGACCCATTCCCATCATGTGGCGAAGCTGGCCACCCGGCTGTTCGACCAGACCGAGCCGCTGCACGGGTTGGGGGACCGCGAGCGGGAGTGGTTGGAGTACGCGGCGATCCTGCACGACGTGGGCTATCTGATCAATTCCCGGCAGCATCACAAGCACGCCTATTACCTCATCAAGAACAGCGACCTGTACGGCCTGACCGCCGACGAAATCGAGATGATCGCGAACATCGCGCGCTATCATCGCCGGGCCTTGCCGCACACCGATCACGCACCCGTGAAAACGCTGTCCGCCCGGGACCGCAGAACGCTCGAGGCGCTGAGCGCGCTGCTCAGGATCGCCGACGGCCTGGATCGCAGCCATTTCTCCGTGATCCAGGATGTGGAGGTGAAGCTCGGGAAGCCGGTCACGATCACGCTCCGAACCGCCGGTGACCCCGAGCTGGAAATCTGGGCCGCCCGCGCCCGCACCGACCTGTTCGAGCGAGTCTTCAAGCGACCCGTTCAGTTCGTGGCGAAGGCGTCGAAAGGAGCATCGGCATGACCCCGCCCCTGTTGACGTTCGAGCAGCCGCATCCCTTTCCCGGCAAACTGATCATCGTCGAAGGCATCGACGGGTCCGGCAA
>Ga0233416_10000296_pt1 | contig 15224 bp, 13 predicted proteins | sample Sediment_Towuti__2_FD_188638 | JGI IMG/M metagenome (GOLD analysis project Ga0233416, IMG submission 188638) | Sediment microbial communities from Lake Towuti, South Sulawesi, Indonesia - Sediment_Towuti_2014_0_MG | ecosystem: Environmental > Aquatic > Freshwater > Lake > Sediment | place... | reverse complement strand
TTACACTTTATCGTTGTCTCTCCGATAAACCCGCGGACACATTCCGGACACATCGGCGGTACGCGTGACGCACCGCGACGTCTCGCGGCGCCTTCTGACCCAACCCTCCGGGCGAGACCCGATCGCGTCGATCGACGAAATCCCTGCAAAGAGGATTCGACGTTGTCTCTGGTGGCGAAGAGAGCGACCCCCTCTCCAGAGAGAGGGGGTCATCGGAGGGATCTCGTTCATCTCCCTACCGTCCCGTCGCCTCTAGCCTGTCTGCCTGGGCGACCAAGCGGGGCCGTAGTTCGCTGTCGGCGTCCGCGTGAGGCGCTGAAGGCCGCTGCCGTCGGCGTTGATGACGTAGATCTCGGCGTGGCGCCCGAAGGCGATCTTGCGCCCGTCCGGCGACCACTCAAGGCGGTCTTGACTCGCTTCATTCAGGTACCGCACCCCACTGCCGTCGGCGTTCATGACGTAGAGCTTCGCCGAGATGCAGCAGCCGACGAGGAATGCGATCTTTTGCCCGTCCGGCGACCAGGCGTGCGAGTATTCGAGCTTCGGCGTCCGCGTCAGGTTGCGCTGCCCGCTTCCGTCGGCGTTCATGACGTAGATCTCGGAGTTGCCGTCACGGTTGCTGACATAGACGATCCGGCGCCCGTCGGGCGACCAGGCAGGCGAGACCTCGTACCCCAGGTTGTCCGTCAGCTTCCGCTGCTCGCTCCCGTCGGCGTTCATGACGTAGATCTCGGAGTTGCCGTCACGGTTGCTGACATAGGCGATCTGCCGCCCGTCGGGCGACCAGGCAGGAAAGGAGTCGGGCGCCAGGTCGCGCGTCAGCCTCCGCTGTCCGCTCCCGTCGGCGTTCATGACGTAGATCTCGGAAGGACGGGGCCAAGCACCCCTGACGAAAGCAATCTTCCGCCCGTCGGGCGACCAGGCGGGAAAACGTGCGTCGCGCGCCAGGCGCCGCTGCCCGCTCGCGTCGACGCTCACAACGTAGATGTCGTTCACGCCGCGATCGCTGCGCGGGCCCATGTAGGCGATCTTCCTGCCGTCCGGGGACCACTGATGAAAGCCCGCAGAAAGCACGTTGCGTGCGAGCCTCGTCTGTCCGCTCCCGTCGGCGTTCATGATGTACAGCTCGTCGGGGCCCGGCTGATTAGCCCGCGCCTTGTGGACGTAGGCGATCCTCGCCTGCGTAGAGTCCGTGGCTTGTCGAGAGGCCGAGGACGGTGCGGATGCGGCCCCGGACGCCATGAGTCCCGCCGTCAAGCCGAGGCTCATGAGGCCAAGAAGTCGGATTCGATTCGTGGACATCTCGCTCACTCCTTCCTGTTGTCGAATCCGATGGTCGACCCCGTCCGTTTCAGGTCCGTTTCAGACGCGCAACAGCGGAGACGGAGCAGCGCGAGCGCGCGCCGCTCCGCCTCGTCCGGGGCACTACGGCGAAGTAAGGAAGCCCCTCGTAGCGTGCGATCCCCCTGCGACCCTGCCCCAGGTGAGCACTCCGCCCGCCACCCGTGACCCCCGGCGTACGTGCCCGTCCCGCGCACGACCTTCCAGGTTCCGATGGCAATGTCGCCGACGTAGGCGTCGCGGTTCAGGTCCTGCCCGAGGTCGACCCACTCGTTGCGCTCGCGAAACACGATCGTTCCTTGCTTCCCGGCGAACGTCCAGACGCCCGTGTAGATCCCGATCGTCTGCCCGTCGCGCATCACGGTGCGGTCCGGGGTCTGTGACCAGCTGCCGCCGAACGTGCCCGCGTTGCGCACGAGGGCTCCCTTCTGCAGCGGGGTGAGCACGCCCTTGCCGCTCGGCAGGATCGTCACCGTGATCGCGACCCGCTGCTTGGCGGCGACGGGCGCGGCCGCTTATCCTGACCCCGGATCAGCGCCTGCGGGTCTTCGTGTCGTCGACGTTGCAGGAGTTGGCACCCGAGCGGGCTGCTGCGCGCGCGGCGATCGAGTCACTCCAGCTGATTCCGGTGCTGTTCGAGCTGGGAGCGCGACCGCACCCGCCGCAGGCGCTCTATCGGGCCTACCTCGAGCAAAGCCAGCTCTTCGTCGGCCTCTACTGGCAGAGCTACGGCTGGACTGCACCGGGGGAATCGGTGTCGGGGATCGAGGACGAATACCGAATGTCGAGCGGGCTCCCCCGCTTGCTGTACGTCAAGGAGCCAGCAGCTGAGCGCGAGCAGCGGCTGAGCGACCTCCTCGGCCGCATCGAGAGCCAAGGCATGGTGTCCTATCGGAGGTTCGAGGCGGTCGAGGAGCTTCGCGGCCTTCTCACGCAGGATCTCGCGATCCTGCTTACGGAGCGTTTCGAGCTGGCCGTCGCACCTGCGGCGGTCGCGCCCTCTGCGCAGGCGTTACCGAGCCCGAGGACGAGCTTCGTCGGCCGCACATCTGAGCTCGGCCGGATCGACGAATTGCTCGGCGCAGGGACGAGGCTGCTGACGCTAACCGGACCGGGTGGGATCGGGAAGACGCGGCTTGCAGTCGAGGCGGCACAGCGTCTCCGGAACCAGTTCGGCGACGGCGTCGCCTTCGTCCCGCTCGACGGCGTGGACGACGCGGAGCTCGTGCCGAGCGCTGTCCACCAGGCACTCGGGGTCCGAGACCTCACCGGCGACACGGTGGCCGCCCTCGAGGAGTACCTGCGCGGCAAAGAGCTGCTCCTCGTGCTCGACAACTTCGAGCACGTCGTCTCGGCGGCGCCGGTCGTCGCCCGGCTGCTCGAGGTGGCATCAGGTCTGACCGTCCTCGTCACCAGCCGGGAACTCTTGCGGCTGTCCGGTGAGCGCGAGCTCGCGGTTCCGCCTATCTCGGCCGAGGACGAGGCCGTCGCGCTTTTCACCGAGCGCGCGGCTGCTGCGCGCCACGCGTTCGAGCTGTCGGACGAGGACGTGGCGCTCGTGGCGGAAATCTGCCGTCGCCTCGACGGTGTTCCGCTGGCGATCGAGCTCGCCGCACCGCGGATGCGTCTCCTCACGCCGGCGCAGCTGCTCGAGCGGCTGAGCAAGCGGCTGGTGCTTGAAGGCCCACGCGACGCACCGGCGCGGCAGCGGACACTGGAAGCGGCGATCGCGTGGAGCTACGAGCTGCTCACCGCGGGCGAGCGGCGAGTCTTCGAGCGACTCGCCGTCTTCCACGGGAGCTTCACGCTCGAGGCGGCGGAGGCGGTCGCCGGCGCCGGGACCGATCTCGTCGACTCCCTCGCCTCGCTGCTCGACAAGAGCATCGTCTACCGGCTGCCGGAGCTCGGAGAGACGCGCTTCGCGATGTTGAGGATGATCCGGGAGTACGCGCTCGAACGGCTCGCCGATGCCGGCGACGCGGATGAAACGCTGGAGCGGCTGGCGGGCTACTACCTGCAGCTGGCGCAGCAGGCCGGCGAGGGCCTTCGCTCGGCGGCCCAGCGGCAGTGGAAGCGGACGCTCGACCTCGAAGCCGACAACATCCGCGCGGTCCTGGGATGGGCGGTGGAACGACAGCGCATACGCGAGCTCGGGGCTCTGATGAACGGGATCATGCTCTGGTTCATGCTGCAGAGCAATCTGGACGAGGGTCGAACCTGGCTCGGCCACGGTCTCGCGGCGGGGAGCACGGTCGACGCGGTCGTGCGCGGCCAGCTCCTCGCGAACGACGTCGCGCTCGCCGTCCTCGAAGGCGAGCTCGAGGAGGCCGCGGTCGCGCTCCCCGAGGCGCAGGCGCTGCTCGCCGGCTCGGGAGAGGCGCGAACGCTCGCGGAGTTGACGCTGATGCTGAGCTTCCCGGCGGCGGCGATCGAGGGCGAGAAGCGCGCCTACGCGCAAGCCAGGGAGTCGCTTGCGGGCTTCGAGGCGCTCGACGACCTCTGGGGCATGAGTATCTCGCTCTCCGTGATGTGCCGGCTCCGGACCATCTTCGACGACTACGTCGACGAGGGCGATCTCTTCGAGCGCGCGCTGGCGGCGGCCGAGCGAGTCGGGGACGACCTCGGGATCGGCCTCCAGCTCGTGAACATGGCGAACAGGAGCCTGGCCACAGGCGAATACGAAGCAGCGCGGAACTTCGTCGGACGTTCCCTGGAGCAGATGCGCACTGGGCGCATCGTGTACTCGAACGAAGAGGCTCTCGAGATCCTCGCCAAACTCGAGCGCGTCGAGGGACGGGACGAGCATGCGGTCGAACTTCTTGCTGCCGCCGACCGCTTTCGGCACGAGCGCCACATCCCGCTCCTGAGGCCTGCCCACGAGCGGCGCGAGCGGCTGCTCGACGAGCTTCGTAGCAACCTCGGAGACGACGTGTTCGAGGCCGCGTGCAGACGTGGCAGGAAGCTCGATGACGCAACGCTCCAGGAGACCGCATTCCAGCTCGCGGGCGTTGGGCTCGTGTCGCTCGAGTGAGGCTCATTCGCACCGCGAACTGTCTCCGTCGACCTGATGAGCATGCCCCTCCGTGGCTCGCGGTGGTCGCCGAGCGGGTAGTCCCGCGGGTCGACGGTTCGAGTCCGTCAGAGGGCTTCGGCTATGCGGGTTCGATCCCGCCACCCGCTTCGCGCCGGGTCGATACAGTCGGCGCACCATGTCGTCGCAGGAGCCGCACGAGGGACATCTCCGTCTGTCGAGCGGTCACCGCGTGTGGTACCGGCGAACCGGCGCCGGATCAGGGCTGCCGCTGCTCGTCCTGCACGGCGGGCCAGGCGGTGGCCACGACTACCTCGAGACGCTCCAGAGCCTCGCGGACGAGCGCGAGGTCGTCGTCTACGACCAGCTCGGGTGTGGGCGGTCGGACATCCCCGACGACGACGGGCTCTGGAAGATCAGCCGCTTCGCCGACGAGGTGGACGAGGTGCGCTCGGCGCTCGGGCTCGACCGCGTGCACGTGCTCGGCCACTCGTGGGGCGGCTGGCTCGCCCTCGAGTGGGTCACGCGCGGCCCGACTCCGAGGGGTCTGGCGAGCCTGACGCTGGCGAGCACCTCTGCGAGCATGGCCCAGTTCGCCCGCAACGCCGCGGCGCGCAAGGCCGAGCTTCCGAGCGACGTGCTCGAGGTGATGGAGCGCTACGAGGCGACCGGCGACTACCACGCGCAAGAGTACGAGGAGGTCTCGACGCTCTTCTACCAACGCTACGTCTGTCGCCTGCCCGAGTGGCCCGACGCGCTCCTGCGCACGATCGCGAACCTCGACGGCAACCGGAGCTACGAGTACATGCAGGGGCCGAACGAGTTCGTGATCAACGGCACGCTGCAGGGCTGGGACCGCTCGCCCGACCTCGGGCGGATCGACGTGCCGACGCTCGTCACGACGGGTCGGTTCGACGAGATGGGCGACAGCGGCGAGACGCTTCACGCAGGCATCCCCGGGTCGAGGCTGGTGGTCTTCGAGCACAGCTCGCACACACCCCACCTCGAGGAGCCCGAGGCCTACGAGCGCACGCTGCGCCTGTTCCTGGCCGACGCGGACGCGGCCTGATCGCACCTCGGCGAACAGGGTCGCCGCCTCCGCCTGGAGATACGGCTCGCGACAGTAGCCCTGAAGCATCAGGCGGGTATCCGCAGCTTGTCGTTCATGGCGGCGAATGCGTGGTGTCGAAGTCCATACGACCACAATGTGGACACAGCCCGTCGGAGTGGCTGTAGTCCGTTGTCGCCTCCGGTCTTGGCTATCCCAACAAGCCCGACGGGACAACGGAGAACCACGAGGTGTACGGCAAGCCCAACCTCGAACCTGAACGGTGAAGCGGGGTCGACGGTTCGAATCCGCCAGAGGGCTCGTCGGGATCCCGGATGGTTCCCGGCGTTGCGGGATCGGCGGTCGAGGTGCGGCGCGTCGGATGCCTCGTTGTCGAAACTCGATGGAAACGGAGCAGGTCGGCGATGAGGGATTCCGCGGATGTACCCGAACGCCGGCGCGGTGACAATCGAGCCGGTAGGGCCCACGTCGGCCATGAGGCGGTTCGCAGGGGTGGGAAGTGTTCGGTGACAGACGGCGCGTGGCGGTGCTGACTGCTGGTCTTGCCGCGGCACTGTCGATCAGCGGGGGAGCCGTGGGCCATGACCTGCATTCAGCTGCCCCGGGCGGGACGCCGCTGCTCGGAGTCAACTTGATCCAACACGACTTCGCGCGTCCCTACTGCTGGGGCGGCCTCATCATTCACGACTACGACCTTGCCGGAGTGCGGGCGGAGGTCGTGCCGGCGCTCCACGCGATGCGCGCCGCGGGCCTTGAGACGGTGCGGCTGCAGATTCCGCACAGGCATGCCACCGACAAGTGGATTCCGTCTGCGGGCGGGCGCATCGCGGAGCCGTACCGGACGAATCTCATCCGGCTGCTCGGGGACATCCGTCGGGCGGGGATGATGCAGGTGACGATCCAGTTCAATCCGCGCGGCCCGAACGAGCCGGCAGGCTGGTACCAGGAGTGGGATCCGGAGCCCTATGACCCTGCGATGTTCGAGGAGAACTGGGGTTTCATCCGCGATGTACGGGCGCTCGTGAAGCAGTACGGCCCGGAGTCGTCACGCTTCGACATCTACGGCGAGGGTGCGCCAGGCGAGTGGGATCTCGCCAACAAGCCGTGGTGGGGCGACTACGTCGTCCGGCTGTACCGCAACTACGTCGACGCGTTCGGGAACAGCGACGTGACCATCTCGTCGGTCGCGAAGGGCATGTGGAACTTCGGGACGCCGAGCGACGACGTCGAGCGGATGCAGAACCTGATCGGTCTCTTGCGCGCGAGCGGGAAGCCGCTGCCGACCTACTTCGCGGTTCATCCGTCGTTCGCTGCGGGTGCATACGAGGATCTGCGCGCCGTCGACGACGTCCTGAGACGCAACGGGCTGTCGCAACCCCTCGTGATCAGCGAATCGGCCTACAGGAGCACCGCGGTGGCGCAAGCGATCTCGGAGTTCGTGCGTACCACCGGCCGGCTGGTGCCGGAAGTGATCGAGTGGCCGTTGTACACCGACAACGTGGCCGGCCAGGGATTCACCGTGCAGCCGCGGTGCCCGACTCTGCCGTTCCGAGCCGACGAGTACGCGACGGTGCTGCGCGGAGGTGCCGCGCCGAGAGTCTTGCGAGGCTCTGTCGGAGCGAAGGGTCAACCGTCACTGTCGACGCCCTTCGGCCACGAGGTCAAGGCGCTCGATGCAGGCACCTACACCCTGACCATTCGGGACACGAGCGCCACCCACGGCTTCCAGCTCAGCGGCACTCCCGACCGGGGGCGGTTCGCTGCCCGAACGACCGGGCTCCGCTTCAAGGGCACGGTCACCTGGACGGTCAAGCTCCGGGCAGGCTTCTACACGTACGCAGCCAAGGGGCCTCGAACCGTCGCGAAGGAGTTTCCCGTGCTCAGCCCCGGAGGCTAGCCCGACGCCAGCCCCCGCCCGCGACACGTCCGGGTGACCTTCCCGAACCGTGGCTCGGTCCGCCGGACGTTCTGCTCCTCGACACGACGGCGCTGTCAGCGCCCGCTCTCGTGTCCGACGACGCGCTGCGCGCCGGGCGTCTGCTCCTGCCTGGACGACGGTTCCGAGGCGCCGCCGCCACGCTCGCGGAAGCCCTCGGCAGGAACGGTGACCGCTCGTGGTGCAGCGCGCGGTCGTGGTCTGGGGTGAGTTCCCGCAGCGGGCTCACGAAGAGCAGGGCGTGGCGTCATCTACGTCCACGGCACGTCCCTCCGCGACTGGCTCGCGTCGCTCCCTGCAAAGATCGCTCCGGAGCGACGTCGTGAGCTGGTGGCCGTGTCGAGACACTCCACCGGGGCGAGAGCGACCGACTTCCTCTCCGGGAGTCGTAGTTCGACCGACGGCCCGACCGGCCGCGGCGCCGGTCCGACGGTCGGTGATGCGGGCGTATGGTAGGTGCTCGAGAGCAGGAAGGAACGTGCGTCCGCCTGCCCCGAGCTACGCGCTCGGGAGCCAGCCGTCGCGGTAACGCGTGGGCGTTCGCTTCGGTTCAACGCGGGCGTACGCCTCATCGGGGTCGTTCGTCTCTCGCTCGACTCCCGCGCCATGCTTGAGCGCCACAGCATCGACGGTGTAGCCACCCCAGTCGGGACTGTCGACCGAGCGGTCGCGTGCGCCGACCGCTACGACGACGGTCGGCACCTCACCGGCGCCGATGATCACGTGCTTCGTGTCCGGTGGGCAGTGGACGAAGTCCCACGCTCGGAGCGGCCGCTCCTCACCCTCGACGAGCAGCAGCGCCTCGCCCGAGAGCACGAGGAAGTCCTCCTGGTCTGCCTCCCAGTGGTACATCGCCATTGGCTGACCGGGTCCGAGGACATAGATGGAGACCCCCACCTGCGGGAACTGGATGTCGCCCTCGAGCTGGCAGACCGCCGGGCGACCGTCCGCGTAATACCAGCGAGCATCTCTGGCGTTCACGACGAACCAACCGTCGCCCGTCGCAACCCGCCCCGCCTCTGTCTCTTCCATGGTTGCCTCGGGAACCACGGAGAGGAGTCTAGTGGCGGTTACGCGGAGTCCACACTCGTCAGTCAGTACGGCGAGGTGTCGGGGTGAGGATCGGCAGCTGCACCTATTCGAGACTGCGACCCTGCTTGCGCGTCCAGCCCGACGAGACGAGGAGCGCGATGTCGACGTCTCCCGTGATCGGGTCGAGTACCAAGAGCCCGAGCTTCCAGGTTCGTGCGCCCTCGGTGTCGTGTCTGCCTAGGCCGCGCCTCGCTGCCCAACGCCGCGGCGTGCCCGATAGCGTTGCCGCGTGCTGATCTACGTCGCCGGACCGCTGTTCTCCGAGGCGGAGCGCGCCTGGCTTGACGGGCTCGTGGCGCGGCTCCGCGCGGAGGGATTCGAGTGCTTCGTCCCGCACGAGAACTTCTCCGAGCTGAAGGAGCTGACGCCGGGCGAGGTCTTCCAGGTCGATGCGGAGGGGGTGCGCGGCGCGAACGTGCTGCTCGCGTGGCTCGACGGGCCGGTCGTCGACGACGGCACCGCCTGCGAGATCGGCATGTTCGCCGAACTCGTCGCGAGCGGCGACCCGCGCTATCTCGGCATCGTCGGGCTCGTGACCGACCTGCGGCTGCAGCGGCGTCGCGGCGGTGCGGTCGGCGACGGCATGAACCTCTTCGTGATCGGCGCGATCCAGGCGAGCGGCCGCGTCTGCTGGTCGGTCGACGAGGCGGTCGAGGCGCTCCGGGCGCTCGCCGCCCTCCGGCAGAGACCGGCTCGGTAGCGGCCGGTGACGCTCGTCGGGGAGATGAGCAGTTCTTGCCGTTCTTCTGGAACCACCGTGGAAACCAGCAGTGGCGAACCGCGGCGATGAGCCGCGATTGAAGACGTCCGGAGTGTCATCGTTTGCAGCGCCTCGCGAACCGCGGCGAGAGCCCGTGACGTCGCGGGCTCTCATGGCAAGGAGGGGGTCGACGGTTCGCGTCCGTCAGAGAGCTTGGCGCGATTCCGTATGGACGCCGGGGTCGCGGGATCGGTGGCAGAGGGCGGCGGATCGGATCCCCCGGCTCGACCGGCGGCTGCTGCGCTTCGCCATCGAGCCGCTCGACTCGGCGCGCACACCGATCGCGTCCGGTGCTCGCCGCGCGCTCGAGGCATGGAACCGATAGCCACGACCGACACGGCACTACACTCACGCGGCTCTGCAAGACCTGTGGCCGTAGGACATGCCGATACCGGGCGTACCCGAGACGACGACCGACGAAGCCGATCCCGGCCCGACATCCGCCTCGTCCGAGGTGGAGGGCGAGATGACGACCACGGTTCGGCTGGTCAGGCTCTTGATCACCGGTCTCATCGTGGTCGCCGTCGTCGCGGGCATCGTGCGCGGCTTCACGACCTCGGCATCGGGCAAGGCTGCCGTGGTCAGCGGCCTGGAGCTGACCGAAACGGCGCTCGCCGCGATCCTCATCCTGCTCGGCAGCTTCGTCGAGGGCTTCGGCTTCGGGCTCTCGCTCGGCACGCGCTGGCCCTACACCCGCAACATCCTGGCGCTCATGATCCAGGGCGATCCGGAGGCGGCGCACCGGATCGTGGCCACGCTCGTCGGAACGATCGGCGTGGTGCTGGTGATCCTGGCGCCCAGCTCCCTCACGGTCAACGGCCTGGTGCTGATCGTCGCCACGGCCCTGTTCGGTGTCGGCACGCTCCACGTGCTCGCCGGCCGGCTTCCCTCCGTCGTGCACGGCGTCCACGGTCTGCTCGCCTACGGCGTCTTCCTCTGCTACCTGAGCACGCTGTACGTGCCCGGAGTCGACTTCTGGACCTACCTCGGCGAGATGGGCGCCCTCCACTGCCTGCTGCTGGCCGTGCTCCTGGGCGGCATGACCACTGGCCAGCGAGGCTTCGGCAAGCCGATCGAGGCCTTCACCTGGCCGCGCAGCTCCTCACAGCTGACCATGATCGTGCACCTCTTTTCCGCGCTCGCGATGGTGGCCACCCTGGGATGGCTCATGCCGGAGTTCCCCGTCGCGTTCTCTCTCGCGGTCGCGCAGGTGCTGGTGGGATTCCTGCTCTTCCACGCGGTGAACCTCAAGCCGAAGAGCCCCGGCATCCTCGTCGCGTTCCACCAGGGCATGGCGCTCTCCATCACCCTGGCGATCGTGGCCGCGGGGCACTGACGACGATCGCCCGCGAGTGAGTAGTCCGCTGGGCAACGCGTGCGGAGTGTCCCGATTTGCAGCGGTTCGCGGACAGCGCCAACTGACCGCGACGTCGCAGGCTCTCATGGCAAGGCGGGGGCCGACGGCTCGAGTCCGTCAGGCGGCTGTTCTGGATACCGCATGGTTCCTGGGGTTGCGGGATCCGCGGTCGAGAGTCAGCAGGTCGGGATACCCGGTGCTGGAGACAGTCTTGGAGACGGCAGAGCGAGCACATCGCGGATCTGCCTCTGGAGGGACGCCTGCAGCGTAGGTGCATGAGCTCACGGTCGCGATGGGTACCGACCGGCTCCCGACCGGCATGGTGATCGCTGTCGGGTCCGGCGAGGCCGATCGCCTCGGCACGACGCACGAGCTCACGACGTGCGCGGTCGGTTCGGCTCGGGCTCGCTACAGCAGCTTGCGGCGGGCGGCCCAGCTCGCGAGCTCGTTGCGACTCGATAGCTGGAGCTTGCGCAGCACGGAGGAGGCGTGCGTCTCGACAGTCTTGATCGAGATCTGGAGTCGCCGTGCGATCTCCTTGTACGCGTAGCCGCGCGCGAGAAGCCGCATCACCTCGCGCTCGCGAGCGGTGAGGCGGTCGAGCTCCGGATCGAGCGTCTGAGGCGGCTCCGCCGCGAACGCGTCGAGCACGAAGCCCGCGAGACGCGGAGAGAACACGGCGTCGCCTGCAGCGACCCGCTCGATGGCGATCACGAGCTCGTCGCCGGAGATGGCCTTCGTGACGTACCCCCGCGCACCGGCACGGATGACACCAACCACGTCCTCGGCCGCGTCCGACACCGAGAGCGCGAGGAAGACCGTCTCGATCCCCTGCTCCTGGACACCGGCGATGACCGCCGGCCCTCCCCCACCGGGCAGGTGCACGTCGAGCAGAACGACGGCGGGTCGCTCGCGCGTGATCACCTCCACTGCCTCGAAGACGTCACCGGCCTCTCCGACGATCTCGACGCGGCCCGCCAGCTCGGAGCGGACGCCGGCGCGCACGAGCTCGTGGTCGTCGACGACGACGACGCGCACCATCACGCGGCCCCCGGGAGGCGCAGCTCGATCTCGGTTCCCTCGCCCGGCGCGGTCGTGATCGTCGCGGTGCCGCCGAGACGCTCCATGCGGCCGATGATCGACTCGCGCAACCCTGCTCGGCTCGTCGCGACCCACTGCCGCTCGAAGCCCCGGCCCGTGTCGCGCACGTAGACCGTGAGCCCGTCCCGCCCCGCCTCGCCGTAGACGTCGATCCGGGTCGCGCCGGCGTGCTTGGCGGCGTTGACCACGGCCTCCCGCACCGCTCCCATCGCCTCCAGCACCCGCGCGTCGGCCTCCCCGTCCCCGGCGACCACCACGAGCTCGACGGGCACGCCGTGGAGTTGCTCGACCTCGGAGCAGACGTCCTCGAGGGCTGCCCGCACGGTGCCCTGTCGACGATCGCCCTCGGCACCGTAGAGCCACGCGCGCAGCTCACGCTCCTGACGGCGGGCGAGCGCGGCAGCCTGTGCGGAGTCTCCACCCGCACGCTGGATGAGGGCGAGCGTCTGGAGCACCGAGTCGTGCAGGTGGGCTGCGACCCGGGCCCGCTCCTCCGAGCGGATGCGCTCGCGTCGCTCGGAGGCGAGATCGCGTGCGAGGCTCCCGATTGCGGGCGCGGCGACGAGTGCCAGACCTGCGACCACGACCGCGGTGAGGAAGAACGCGTCGCGGGCCTCGGCGACGTCGACGTTGAGCGCGATCAGCCCGCCGATGCCGAGGCCGGCGACGAGGAGGCCCAGGGCGATCCGCCCGGTCGTCCGCCTGTCGGCGATCAGCGACCCGAGCCCGACGCGGTGCGACGCCACGAGCAGGCCGAGCCCGACGATCGCCAGCGGCAGCGAGACGGAGGGGTCGAACCCCAGCCCGAGCCCCTCGACGAGCAGCAGCAGCCCGACCGTGACGATTGCGGTCGCGAGGACCCGGTCGGGTGGTCCGAGGCCCTCGACCGGGGCGCCGATTGCCGGACCCCGGCCGCGCCAGGCCATCAGCGCCCAGGCGCCGACGTACAGCAGCAGCCCGATCCCGCCGGCCGCGCCGAGCGCGACGAAGCCCGCGCGGACGGTGATCGGCGCGATGCCGAGCCAGTCGGCGATCCCCGCAGCGACGCCTGCGAGCAGTCGGTGCTCCCGGTCGAGCGCCGGGACGTGGTCGAGCGCGACGGGACGTTCGGCGGCGTCCACGGCATGATCATTCCAGCGGAGCCCGCAGCTGGCCCTCGGGATTGCCCCCCAGTCGACCCCGAGGAGGTCAGGGGCCGAGCCAGGTCACTGCCGATGGCGGTGACGACGGACGCGAGCGACGATCGGGACATGAGCGAAACGACGACAACGGAGATGCCCACCGGCGGGGCAGACGCGGGCCCGAAGCGGCTCGTCCGAACGCCGGACGGGAAGATCGCCGGGGTCGCGGCCGGAATCGGCCACTACCTCGGGGTCGACCCGACGATCGTCCGGATCGCGTTCGTCCTCCTCGCCTTCGCGGGAGGGATCGGGATCCTGCTGTACCTCGCCTGCTGGCTCGTGATGCCGAAGGGCGAGATCCCCGCGGGCGGCGACGCCCGCGGGGTCGATCCGTGGACGCTCGCCGCGCTCGGCGCGCTCGTCCTCGGCGTCGGGCTTCTGTTCGGCTGGCATGGGCTGGGCGACGGCGTCCAGGTGGTGGCCGGGCTCGCGCTCGTCGGCGTCGGCGTGTGGCTCCTCGTCCGCGATCGTGCGTCCGAGACCGGTCCGGCGCCCGGGGCCGCGCCGGCCGCCCCGGGCCCTCCGGTCGGGCCGTCTCCGGCCGCTCAGGCGCCCCTCACCGAGCCTCCCGCGGAGGGCGACGAATCCGGGCAGGAAGCCGCCGGCGTGACCACGGCCGAGCGCACCGAGGGGGCGGAGCCGGCCGCCCCCGACCGGCGGCGCGGTCTGGTCACCGCCGGCGTTCTGAGCCTCCTGTCCATCGGCACGGCGGTCGTGATCGCGGGCGTCCTGGCGGGCTGGTTCGAGGCGTCCGTCAGCGTCGTTCTCGCCTCAGCGCTCGTCGTGGTCGGCGCCGGGCTCGTGCTCGCCTCCGTGGTCGGCCGCGCTCCCTGGCTCTTTGTCATCGGCGCACTCCTCACGAGCGCTCTGCTCGTGGCCGCCGCGATCGAGCCGCTGGTCGACGACGGCATCGGCGAGCGGACGGTTGCGCCGGCGAGCCTCACGGAGCTCGACTCCCGCTACGCGTACGGCATCGGGGAATACACGGTGGATCTTCGCGACGTCGCGCTCGACAGGACGAGCCGTCGGGTCGAGGTCGAGCTCGGGATTGGTTCGCTGGAGCTCCTCCTCCCCGAAACCGGCGCCGTCGCTGTCGATGCCCATGTCAGGGGCGGTGAGATCAGGCTGCCCGGCGGACGGAGCGTCAACGGCTGGGACGAGAGCGCACGCTATGTCGACTCCCGCCCGACGGAGGGGACGTTGGTGATCGACCTGGAACTGGGATTCGGAGACGCGGAGGTGCGCCGTGGGTAGGCACGTGAGGATCGGGTTCGGCCATCTGGCCTTCGGGATCGCGTTCGTCGTGATCGGGGCGGCGTGGCTCCTGCGCCACGCAGGGCTTGCCATCGACGCCGCGTGGCTGACCGCCGTCGCCGCGCTGGCACTGGGCACGGCAGGTCTGGTGACGACGCTCGCACGGCTCGCCCGCTGAGCGGAGACGGCACGCGGCCTTCCCGGCGCTGAGGACGCTCGAGGACGTCGACCGGACGGCGCAGCCCTCCGCGGAGCACCCGCTCCGGCTCCACCTCGCTCAGCTCGCCTGGATCGAGGAGCGCGCCGACGTCTGCTTCTTCGGCCCGCCCGGCACCGGCAAGACCCATTGTGAGACTCGAGGCGGTCCGTCCTGGGCCGCGGTCAGGGTCGGCATCGGTGGTGGAGATGACCCGAAAGACTCATTGACTCCTCTCGCTTGACGAGGATGTCCTTGCTCTGGATCTGTCTCTCTACCGCCGTCGGTGCCGGCCCGGCCCCGCGAAGCTGGCCTGATCAGAAGCCTGTCCGCCCTCGCGGGCGTGACTCATCACAGTCTTGCCGCGCGGTCTCCACGCCCAGGCCGGCACCAACCCGGTCAACCTCAGCAAGGAGGTCACGATGGGCATGCTCGCAGAGCGGGTCGATCACAGTATCGGCGTCGACACGCATCGCGACTCGCACTCGGCTGCGGTCTGCAGTCCGAGCGGCGCCGTCACCGCGGAGATCACATTGGCCGCGGACGCGCTTGGCTACGAGCGCCTGCTCCGCTTCACGCGCGAGCAGGCCTCCGGGCGGCGCGTCTTCGCGATCGAGGGCACGGGTAGCTTCGGCGCCGGTCTCACCAGCTTCCTGCTCGAGCAGGGCGAGTGGGTAGTGGAGATCGATCGCCCGGCGCGCCCAGCGCGGCGCGACGGTGCCAAGTCCGACGCGCTCGACGCGGCCCGAGCTGCGCGCGAGGCGCTCTCGCGCACGCATCTCGCCCGAAGGCTCTTCCGGCTCCTCGAGGGCGGGTCCGAGCCGCGCCCGAGACACCAGATCAGACGACCCCATCACCCACGATGATCCCTCGCAGGCCCGCAGATCGGCTCCTGCTCCCTTGGCT
>Ga0233416_10000295_pt1 | contig 15277 bp, 16 predicted proteins | sample Sediment_Towuti__2_FD_188638 | JGI IMG/M metagenome (GOLD analysis project Ga0233416, IMG submission 188638) | Sediment microbial communities from Lake Towuti, South Sulawesi, Indonesia - Sediment_Towuti_2014_0_MG | ecosystem: Environmental > Aquatic > Freshwater > Lake > Sediment | place... | reverse complement strand
TGATCACCCACGACCTGTCCACCGCCGCGCACTTCGCGGACCGCATCGCCGTGATGTACCTGGGGCGCATCGTCGAAGAGGGCCCCTCGAAGGAGGTCATCGAGGACCCGCAGCATCCGTACGCGAAGGCCCTGCTCTCCGTCGTGCCGAGGCGCGACCCTCGAGATCGCCTGAACCCACAGATCCTGCGAGGCGAGACGCCGAACCCGATCGACGTGCCTTCGGGCTGCCGGTTCCACCCTCGGTGCCCGGTCGCGCGGCCCGAGTGCCGCACGACGGACCCGGAGCTCCGTCCCGCGGCCGGGTCTCCCGACCACCGGGCCGCCTGCATCCTGATCGGGACGTGAGCGCCCGGTCCCCTGCGGGGCCGAGCGGTTGCCGGGCGCTCGGATGCGACAGAATGGAGCGCCCCGCTCCCCTGTGGAAGGAGACGACCCCGTGCCAGATCCGACGACCTTCGAGGCCTCCTCTCGTCCCGCGCCCGAGAGCGAGGCCGACCTGCTCACGCTGCCCGTGTTCGAGGGGCCGGCGCTCGGTCCCGGGGGCGCCGACGTGCAGCGCGCGCTCGGCCTGGACCTCGTCGATCTGCTGCGCCGGAGCGGCACCACCGGCAAGGCCGGCGAGTCGGTCGTCATCCCCGGCGGGAACGGCGTGACGGCGCGCAACGTGCAGCTGCTCGGCGTCGGCCCGGAGGCGTCCGCCACGGCCCAGGTCGTGCGCGAGGCCGCGATGCGAGTGGGCGCGGCGGCTCGGCGCCACCCGGTCGTCGCGAGCACCCTCGCCGCCCTCGGCCCCTCGCCCGAGGCCTCCGCGCACGCGCTCGCCGAGGGTTTCCTGCTCGGCGCCTACCGCTTCGACCGGTACAAGAGCGAGCGCGAGCCGCGCACAGAGCGGGTCATCGCCGTCGGCTCTGCCGCGGCTCCGGTGAGGCGCGGTCTCGAGCGCGGACGGATCCTCGGCTCGGCGACGAACTGGGGCCGAGATCTCACGAACATGCCGGCGAGAGACGCGACGCCCTCGTTCCTCGCGGACGAGGCGGCCGCGATGGCGAAGGCCGCCGGCGTGCGCTGCAAGGTGTGGACGAAGGCGGAGCTCGAGCGAGGAGGGTTCGGCGGGGTCCTCGGGGTGGGATCCGGGAGCCAGCACGAGCCTCGCATGGTGGAGCTCACGTTGACGCGAGGACGCGGGAAGCCGATCGCGGTGACCGGCAAGGGTGTCACCTTCGACTCGGGTGGGATCTCGATCAAGCACCATCCGCAGATCGAGTTCATGCGCTCGGACATGGCGGCCGGTGCAGCGGCCCTCGCCACCGTCCGCGCGGTCGCCGAGCTCGGGCTGAAGGTGAACCTCGTCGCCGCGGTCGCGTTCGCCGAGAACATGCCGGGTGCCGCGGCGACCAAGCCGGGCGACGTCCTGCGTCACCGCGGCGGCAGGACCTCGGAGGTGCTCGACACCGACGCCGAGGGCCGCGTGCTGCTCGCCGACGTGCTCGCGTACCTGTCCGAGAAGGACCCGGCCGTGATCTTGGACAGCGGGACGCTCACGGACGCCGGCGGGCTCGGCGCGGACCTGTGGGCGGTGATGGGAACCGATCACGACCTCGCAGCGGAGCTGCTCCGCGCCGGCGAGGAGGGCGGGGACCGAGGCTGGGAGCTCCCCCTGTGGGCGCCCTACCGCCCGCTCATCGACTCACCGCTCGCCGACGTGAAGAACGTGGGCGACCACAACATCGACAGCTCGATCATGTGCGGGCTCTTCCTCCGCGACTTCGTCGCCGACGGCGTCCCGTGGCTGCATCTCGACACCGGGAGCTCGGCGTGGGCGGACTACGCGACCGACCTGTGGCCGGAGGGAGCCAAGGGCGCGCCGGTCCGGGCGTTCGTGCGGTTCATCGCTCGAAGGGCGGGCCGGCCGCTCCCGTGACGGCGCGACCCGGAGCGACCGCGTGACCCCGAGCGAACACGAGATGCCCGTCGGGGCGATCGTCGTCGACTTCGACGGGACGGCCTGCACCGTAGACGTCTCCGAGACGCTGCTGCGCGAGTTCGGCGATCCCGTGTGGGAGACGTACAACGACATGGTCGACCGCGGCGAGCTCGGCCTGCGCGAGGCCGCGCACCGCCAGGCGGCCTTGCTCACCGCATCGCGCGAGGAGATGCTCGCGTTCGCGATCGAGCATTGCCCGCTCGATCCGACGTTCGCGCCGTTCGTGGCGTGGGCGAGGGAGCGCGCGCTTCCCCTCACGCTCGTTTCGGACGGGTTCGCCTTCTACATCCGGCCGATCCTCGAGGCGGGCGGCATCGTCGACCTCGACGTGATCACGAACGAGATGCGGTTCGACGACGGCGATGCGCCGAGACTCACCCACCCGAACGCGCATCCCGAGTGCATCGGCTGCGGCACGTGCAAGATGCGTTCGACGCTCGCGTTCCGCGAGGCCCACGGGCCGGTCGCGTTCATCGGCGAGGGTCTGTCGGACCGGTACGGCGCGCTCTACTCGGACGTCGTGTTCGCCAAGGACGTCCTCGTCGACCTGTGCGAGCGCGATGGGGTCCCCTACCTCGCCTGGGACACGTTCGACGACGTTCGCGAGGCCCTCGAGGCGATGCGCGAGCCCCCCGGCCCAGTGGCACCGACGTGGTGTCCGGGATGGACCGACCCGTGAACCTGCCCGAGGGCTTCTCCGCGCGCGGCGCGACCGAGTCTGACGCCGACGCGATCGCCGCGCTCATCGCGGCGGCCGAGGAGGCCACGGACGGGGTCGCCGAGGTCGACCTCGACGACGTCGTCGCGGTGTTCGACCGGGCGGGGTTCGACCCGATGCTCGACATGGTGCTCGTGCTCGAGGGCGAGCGTCTCGTCGGCTGGGCCGAGATCTACAAGGGGCGTGCCGAGGCCGACGTCCACCCCGACTTCCGTGCTCGAGGTCTCGGAACCGCTCTCGCCGCGTGGACCGAGCAGCGGGCGCGCGCGCTGGGCAGCCCCGACGTCGGCCAGACCAAGAGCGACAACGACACGAGGGCCGCGGAGCTGTTCCGCTCGCGCGGCTACCGGACGACCTACACGTCGTGGATCCTGCAGATCCGCTTCGAGGAGGGTCCCCCGAAACCTCCCGCGCCGCCCGAGGGCATCACGCTCCGTCCCTACGGCCCGGACCGCGACGAGCGAGCCGTCCACCGCCTGATCGACGACGCATTCGGCGAGTGGCCCGGGCGCGAGTCCCTATCGTTCGAGGAGTGGGCGCCGTTCGTGATCCGGCACGGTGCCTTCTCGCCAGAGCTCTCGCCGCTCGCGTTCGACGGGGACGAGCTGGTCGGCGCAGCCCTGTCGCTCGACTACGGCGACGCCGGGGAGGGCTGGATCCAACAGCTGGCGACGAAGGCCACCCACCGGCACCGCGGCATCGCGCAGGCGCTGCTGCTCCAGGCGTTCGGCGACTTCTACCGCAAGGGCGAGCGGGCGTGCGGGGTCTCGACCGACTCGCGCACGGGCGCGCTCGGCCTGTACGAGCGCGTCGGCATGCGCGTGCGGCGCACCTACACACGCTGGACCACGACCCTCGAGGGCTGAGCGCCGCAGCGCGGCCGGCCATCCCGGGGGTTGAAGCTTCGCGGTGGCCGCGGGATTCGAACCCGCGAGGGGGTTGCCCCCCTACACGCTCTCCAGGCGTGCCCCTTCGTCCGCTCGGGCAGGCCACCGCGAAGGAGTCTACGCAAGGCGACGCCGGCGGCGTCGCGCTCGCATGGGCTCTTGACCTATCGTCGCCCGACGGCAAGAATCACAACTTCACGCCCGCGGGAGCGGCCGGAGGGCCGCGGAGAGGAGAGACCGATGGGCTGGAGGCTCAAGGGTCACTACGTGACCGCGTGTTCATGCACGAACGTCTGTCCCTGCTCGACGGCGAGCGCTCCGCCGGACAACCCCGACGGGTCGACCAACTGCTACGGGGCCGGCGTCTTCGACGTTCGGGAGGGGAACCTCGACGACCTGGATCTCTCCGGCCTGCGCATCGGGATCACCGTCCACTACCCGGGCCTCGTATCCGACGGCAACTGGCAGATCGGGGTGTTCGTCGACGAGGGCGCGTCCGACGAGCAGTACAGCGGGATCGAGCAGATCTTCTCAGGACAGCTCGGAGGGACGTTCGGCGACATGTCGGCGCTCGTGTCCGACTTCTCGGTGCAGCGGAGCGCCCTCGAGTACTCGGAAGGCGGCGTCGGGATCGGCGGGGCATCGTTCTCGTACGAGCCGCTGCGCGGGCCGGACGGGAGCCCGACGACGATGACGAACGCGGCGTTCGGGTTCGCGCCCGTGTTCGAGATCGGCACGGCGAGCGGGACGATCGAGGCGTCCGGGCACTCGGCTCCGGCGTCGTACGGCGAGGCCGCCGATTTCGAGTACTCGAGCGGAGGACACGAGCACGCACGCGTCTGATCACAAAGCGCACGTAGCTCCTGCGCCATCGCCGCCGCGCCCGACGGCCGCGTTGCCGATGCGGCAGCTCGCCCCGGCGTGGGCCGCGCTCGTGCTCCTCGCAGTCCTTGCCTGGGTCGTCACGGTCCAGCAGGCCGAGGGCATGGGGCTGGGCTCCGGGACGATGGGACTCGCGCTCCCGGCCTTCCTCGCGATGTGGGTCGCGATGATGGCCGCGATGATGTTCCCGTCGGTCGCGCCGATGGCCATCGTCTGGTCGAGGACCATCGTCGCCCGCTCGACGGGGCTCGAGCGCGCCTGGCGCATCGCGACGTTCGTCACCGGCTACCTCCTCGCGTGGGCGGCCTTCGGCGTCGTCGCGTACGTCGTGCTCGCCGGCGCCGACCGGCTGCTCGAAGCCGTCCCGGAGGCCGGACGCTGGATCGGCTTCGCGGTCTTCGCGATCGCTGGCGTCTACCAGCTCACGCCGCTCAAGGACGTGTGCCTGCGCCACTGTCGTTCCCCGGTGATGTCGCTGCTGCACTACGGCAGCTACCGAGGTCGCACACGAGACCTGCGCGTCGGCTTCCATCACGGCGTGTACTGCGTCGGTTGCTGCTGGGGGCTCATGCTCGTCCTGGCCGCCGTCGGAGTGATGAACATCGCGGCGATGGCGGTCCTCGCGGCGGTGATCCTGCTCGAGAAGCTGTGGTCGCGCGGCGAGATGCTGGCCAAGGTCGTCGGGATCGCGTTCCTGATCGCGGCGGTCGTCGTGCTCGTCAGGCCGAGCGTCGCTCCGGGGCTCCAGCACATGGAGCCGATGGAGCCCGCCTCCGGTCAGATGAGCGGCGATATGGGCGACGACATGAGCGACCAGACCGGCAGCGACATGAGCGGCCAGTCCGGCGGCGACATGGGTGACATGGGCAACCAGACGGACGACCAGGCAGCAGGCGAGATGGGTGGGATGTGAGCGACGTCCCGAGCTGGTCGATGACCGGCGAGATCCTCGGAGCCTGCAACTGCGACTGGGGGTGTCCGTGCAACTTCGACGCCCCGCCGACGTACGGGCACTGCGAGGGCGTGTACGTGCTCGCCATCGAGGAGGGTCACCTCGGTGACGTCTCGCTCGAGGGCGTGGTGTTCGCGTGGCCGGGCCACTCCCCCGGTCCGATCCACGAGGGCGGCGGTAAGGAGTTCCTCATCCTCGATGAGGGATCGACGCCTGCCCAGCGCGCGGCGATCGAGCTGCTGTGGCGCGGCGGCGGTGTCGGCTCACCGTTCGACGAGTTCGCGTCCGTCCGTGCGGACGTCTTCGAGACGGTCGTCGCGCCGATCGAGATCGAGCTCGACGGGATCCGCTCGACGGTGCGCGTTCGCGGGGACGCCAGGCTCGAGCTGCAGCTCTCGCCGATCGTGAACCCGGTCACCGGCGACGAGGAGCAGGTCTTCCTCGACAAGCCGACGGGCTTCACGTCGCTGCGCAGCGAGATGGGCATGAGCACGGTCGCGACCCTCACGTCCGAGGGAATCGTGTGGGACATCGGCGGGAAGTACGCAGAGCACGGCCGGTTCTCGTACGCGGGCCCGTGAGCGAGGCCGTCCAGCCCTCGTGGACCACGACCCGAGAGGCGCTCCACCTGTGGTTCTCGCCACGAACGCTCGCGAAGACGGTCAAGATCGCCGCGGTCGTGGGAACCCTCCTTTCCCTCATCAACCAGGGGAGCGTGATCTTGAGCGGCGACGCCACGGTCGCCACCTGGGTCCGGGTTGGCCTCAACTACATCGTCCCGTTCTGCGTGTCGAGCCTCGGCTACCTGTCGGCGACGAGGCGAGGCCCGAGACCAACCGCTAGAGCTGTGTCTCGCAGGCTGTGAACGTGTTGGTGCCCGCCCCGCCGATGCAGACAGTCATAGGAGATAGGTGACCCGCGGTCATGTCCGGGGCACGTACGTGGCCAGCGCCTGGGTCAGGAGATCGCCGCTCGCGGAGAGCGGGTCTCGCTATGGCGGAGGCGGCGTGATTCGAACACGCGAGGGGAGGATTAGTCCCCTAACCGCTTTCGAGGCGGTCCCGTTCGTCCACTCCGGCACGCCTCCGCCGGCGAGTCTAGCAACAGCCCGACGCGAGGACGGCCGTTGCTAGCGGCGCTCCTTGAAGAAGGCTCGCAGCAGCTCGCCGCACTCCGCGGCGAGGACGCCGGATCCGACCTCGAGCGCGTGGTTCAGTCGCTCGTCACGGACGAGGTCGCCGAGCGAGCCGGCGAACCCGGCCTTCGGATCCTCCGCCCCGAAGACGAGCCGATCGATCCTCGAGAGCACGAGGGCGCCCGCGCACATCGCGCAGGGCTCGAGCGTCACGTACATCGTGCAGCCCTCGAGGTGCCAGGAGCCGACGGCGTGGGCTGCCTCGCGCAGCGCGAGGATCTCGGCGTGCGCGGTGGGGTCTCGGTCACGCTCGCGCGCGTTGCGCCCCCGTCCGAGCACCTGCTCGCCGCGCGCGACGACGGCGCCCACGGGGACGTCGCCGGCGAGCGCGGCCCCCTCCGCCTCGGCGATCGCGAGACGCATCATGGCCTCGTCGAGGTCGAGCGGGCTCACGGCTCAGTACGCGTCCAGCTCGCGCAGCCGAGCGTCGGAGATACCGAAGAAGTGCGCGACCTCGTGCTCCACGGTGCGAGCGACGACCGCGCGCAGCTCGTCCTCGCTCGCCGAGACCCGCTCGATCGTCCGCTTGTACAGCGTGATCGTGTCCGGGAAGACCGGGCCTGAGTGGAATTCGCTCCGTTTCGTCAGCGGGATCCCGTGGTACCGACCGAGGAGCCCCGGCTCGTCGCGCGGCGGTCTGTCCTCGACGATCACCTCGACGTTCCGCAGCCGGTCGAGCACCCACTGCGGCAGCGAGTCGAGCGCCTCCGTCACCAGCTCCTCGAAGCGCCCGCGATCCACCACGTCTCCAGCCTACGCGCCCTTCTTCACCGCGAGCGCCGAGAGGGCCTCGAGCACGCAGCGATGGGCGAGCATCGCCGTGACCTCGCTCTGGTCGTACGGTGGCGAGACCTCGACGACGTCCATCCCGGCCAGGTCGACCTGCCCGACGATCCGACGGATCGCACGGAGCAGCTCCCGCGGCAGCATCCCGCCCGGCTCGGGCGTGCCGGTCCCGGGCGCCATCCCCGGATCGACGACGTCGATGTCCACCGAGAGGTAGATGCGGTCGGGACCGTCGAGCGCCTCGGCGATCGCATCGGAGATGACGGCCTCGGCGCCACGCTCCTCGATCTCGACCGCCGTGTGCCAGCGCAAGTCCTGCTCGCGCATCCACTCGAAGGTCTCCTTCTCCGGCCAGTAGCCGTGGAGGCCGACCTGGACGAAGTTCCGGCCGGCGACCCACCCCTCGTCGATCAGTCGGCGCATCGGCGTCCCGTGCGAGATCAAGGAGCCGCCGACGGAATCCGCCGTGTCGGCGTGGGTGTCGAAGTGCACGACCCCCACCGTCTTCGGCGAGGCGTGGCGAGCCACGGCAGCGGCGCTCGGGTACGTGATCGAGTGATCCCCGCCGAGCACGATCGGGATGGCCCCCGTCCGCGCCACTCGGAACACCTTCTCGTGGATCACGCGCAGGCCGCGCGCGTGGCGTGAGGACACGACCGGGGCATCCCCCGCGTCGACGACGTTCAGCAGCCGGAAGGGCTCGACGTCGAGCTGGATCGACCACGCCTCGAGCGTCCCGAAGGCGGTCGGCGCCGAGCGGATCGCCATCGGCCCGAACCGGGCGCCCGGCCTGCCCGACGTGCCGTCGTCGAGCGGTGCGCCGACGATCGCGACCTCCGCACCGCTCGCCTGCAAACTCGGATCGTCCGGGCACAGCGGGACCTTGTGGAAGGTCCCTCGGAAGTCGACGTAGTACTCGAGGTCCGAGGATCCGAACTCGGTGAACTCGTCGTCGGCGCGGAGCTCGCTCTGCTCCAGACGGAAATCGGGTGCGTCGGTCATGGCTCGGGCGCTCCTCGGTCGATCGAACGCGCGGTCCGCGTGCCGCCGCAGCATGCGCCGGCGACCGCATGGTACGACTACCACCCGAAGGAGGTCGCCGATGGCTGGATCCCAGGATGACGAGACCCCGTCCGGAGAGATCACGCGGGAGGACATCGAGTTCCTTCACTGGTGGGGCATCCCAACCCTGTTCCGGTGCCCGCCCGACGAGGACCCTCGGAACTGCGACATCGCCCTCGTTGGCGTGCCGCATTCGACCGGCAACGGGACGACGTGGCGGGACCAGCACATGGGCCCTCGCGCCGTGCGCGAACACTCGCCCGGGTATCGGCGCAAGCACCTGCGATGGCACCTGGACCCCTGGGAGGCGTGCCGGATCAACGACCTCGGCGACGTGCCGATCACGCACTCGCTCGTGAACGACACCGCCGTGCGCGAGATCGAGACCTTCTACCGGGCGATCGACCAGACCGGGGCGAGGCCGGTCTCGGTCGGCGGCGACCACTCGATCTCGCTCGCGATCCTCCGCGCGATCGCCGGGCCGCAGGCGAACCTCAGTCGAGGGCGACCAGCCGCCGTCGTCCACTTCGACGCGCACTACGACACCTACGACGACTTCCCGAACTGGTTCGGGGCGTGGGACTCGGCGGGACACTGGGCCTCGAAGTCGGTGCACGAGGGGCACGTGGACGCTACGCGGAGCGTCCAGATCGGGATCCGCGGCCACGACTGGTGGATGGACCCGGGGAAGACGAGCCGCGAGCTCGGCTACCGGATCGTCACGAAGGATGAGTTCGACGACGAGCTCGGCATCGACGGCACGATCGCCCTGATCCGCGAGCGCGCCGGCGACCTGCCCATCTACATCTCCTTCGACCTGGACGTCCTCGACACGACGATCGCGCCGGCGGTCTCCAACCCCGAGCCGGGCGAGGAGGGTCTCACGATGAAGGAGGCCATCCGCGTGATCCAGGGCATGCGTGGGATGGACGTGATCGGGGCCGACGTGACCGAGCTGATGCCCTCGATCGACGGCCCGAGCATGATGACGGCGCAGAACGCGACCCGTATCTGCTTCGAGCTCATCTGCCTGATCGCGGATCGTCTCAGCGAGGCACCCGCGACCGGCTCGGCGGGTTGATCGCTTCGACCGAGACGCCGGACCAGCCCTCGGCATGACGCTGGTGCTTGACCGCGTCGAACCCGCTGCGCTCGAGCAGCGCCCCGAGGTCGGGAACCTCGAGGAAGCTCCCGTAGGAGACGTACCTGCCGCCGGAGGGGACGGTCAGCGTCCCGTCGGGGAAGACCATGACGTAGAGCCCGTCGAGCGTCCCATGGCCGAGCCAGTTGATCCGGTACCGGTGCGGGGTTGCCTCCACCGCGGAGCGCGCCGCGAGGAAGTCCTCGTCGCTCACGACGATCGCGTCCCAGTCGACCGTGGGGTCCGTCGAGCGCGGGAAGGCCTGGAAGACGTTGTAGAAGAGCCGGTTGGGCATCCGCTCGGCGCGCTCGTCGAGGAGCCGAGCGATGTTCGGCACGTCCTCGACGTTGGACCGCGTGACCGGCGTGCAGACCTTGACGTCGATGCTCGGGTGAGCGGCCAGCATGTCGAGCGCCACCATCACCGCGTCGAAGTGACCCGGCTTCTTCGTCCGGCTCGAGACCCCCTCGGACGCCCCGTCCAGCGGGAGCGAGAGCAGGTCGATCGAGGACCCGTACTCGGCCAAGAACGCCTCCGTGAGCTCGTCTCCCGTGGTCGACAGCGCGACCTCCAAGCCGCTGCGCTTCGCGAGATGGATGAGCGAGCCGACGTCCTTCCGCTTCAGCGGATCCCCGCCCGTGAAGACGATGCGGCGTGCGAGGGCCGCGATCTTCGCGACGATCGCTCGGGCCGTGTCGGTGTCGACCTCGGCGACGTCCTTCGGACCCCAGCAGTAGGTGCACTCCTGGTTGCACTCGGACGTGACGTGGAAGTCGATCGTGGAGACGGAGGTCACCGGCTCCACCCGACCCCCGCCCGCTGCGGCATCAGCAGATCCTCGGAAGCTGATCCCCCGCGAGCATCAGGAGCGGGCGCGTCGCGCCGAGCCCCGTCTTGAGCGAGACCTTCGGCGGGCCCTCCCCGACCTCGCCGATCAGGGCGGCCCGTCTGCCGAGCGGGTCGGAGCGGGCGGCCTCGAGCACCGACTCGGCGTCCTCGGCCGCGACGACCGCCACGCACACGCCCTCGTTCGCGACGTAGAGCGGGTCGAGGCCGAGCATCTCGCACGCCGCGCGCACCGGGCCGAGCACCGGGACCGCCGCCTCCTCGGCGCTCATCGAAACACCCGAGGCCTCGGCGAGCTCGTTCAGCACGCTCGCGAGGCCCCCGCGCGTGGCATCGCGGAGCGAGCGGACGTCCCCGGCGGCGAGCATCGCCCGCACGAGCCCGGTGAGCGGGGCGGTGTCGCTGACGAGCTCGGCCACCTCGAACGCGATCCCGGCTCGTCGAGACATCACGGCCACGCCGTGCGAGCCGACCGGGCCGCTCACGAGGATCCGGTCGCCGGGCCGGGCGCGCTCGGGGCCGATCTCGACGCCGTCCGGCACCGACCCCACGCCCGAGGTGACGACGAACAGGCCGTCGGCGCTGCCGCGCTCGACGACCTTCGTGTCGCCGGCGACGAGCGCCACCCCCGCGCGCTCGCACGCGAGCGCCATCGCGGTCACGACCTGACCGAGGTCCTCGAGCGGAAGCCCCTCCTCGAGGATGAGCGCCGCGGAGACGAACAGAGGCGTCGCGCCCATCATCGCGAGGTCGTTCACCGTGCCGTTCACGGCGAGCTCCCCGATGTTCGAGCCAGGGAAGAACGCGGGCGTCACGACGAACGCGTCGGTCGTGAAGGCGAGACGCTGGCCTCCCACCTCGACCACCGCGGCGTCTCCCAGGCGCGCGAGCTCGGAGCCGGCCTCGGCGCCGAGGATCGGCACGAACACGTCGCGGATCAGCTGCTGCGTGAGCTTGCCGCCGCTGCCGTGACCGAGCAGCACCTGGGCTCCCGGGGGCAGCGGGACCGGGCACTGCAGGACGAAGTCCCTCGGCCGCTGCGGCCCCGCGTCGGCCTCGTCCCGCTCCCCGCTCACGCCGGCGCCTCCACCCGCCGCCGGCCGGCGAGGAAGTACGCTGCACACGCGCCCTCGCTCGAGACCATCGGCGCGCCGAGGGGCGACTCGGGGGTGCAGAGCGTCCCGAACGCCGGGCAGTCGTGCGGCTTCGCGCGCCCGCGCAGGACCTCGCCGGCGATGCACACCTCGGACTCGCTCGCGGCGGCGCCCTCGCGCGGGAAGCGGAGCTCCGCGTCGTACGCGCGGTAGGCGTCGCGCAGGCGCAAGCCGCTGCGCTCGATCACCCCGATGCCGCGCCAGGCCCGGTCGCACGTCTCGAACACCTCGTCCACGACGGCGCGGGCCGGCGCGTTGCCGTCGCGCACGACGGCGCGAACGTACTGGTTCTCGACCTCGGCCCGGCCCTCCTCGAGCTGGCGGACCGTCATGAGGATGCCCTCGAGCAGGTCGACGGGCTCGAACCCCGTGACGACGATCGGCACGCCGAAGTCGCGCGCGATGGGCTCGTACTCGCGCCAGCCCTGGACCGCGCAGACGTGCCCTGGCGCGAGGAACCCCTGCACGCGGTTCCCCGGCGAGACGAGGATCGCCAGGATCGCCGGCGGCACGAGCACGTGCGCGACGAGCAGCGCGAGGTTCTCGATCCCGAGCGCCTTCGCCTGCTTCACGGCCATCGCGTTCGCCGGTGCCGTGGTCTCGAACCCGACCGCGAAGAACACGACGGTCCTCTCCGGGTTGCGGCGGGCCACCTCGAGCGCGTCGAGGGGCGAGTACACGACACGCACGTCCCCGCCGGCGGCGCGAGCCCTCAGCAGGTCCTCGCCGGAGCCCGGCACGCGGAGCATGTCGCCGAACGAACACAGGATCGCGTCGGGCCGCTTCGCGATCGCGATCGCCTCGTCGATGAGCGCGAGCGGCGTGACGCATACCGGGCAGCCCGGCCCGTGCACGAGCTCGATCTCGGGCGGGAGCAGCTGGTCGATCCCCTGCCGGATCAGCGTGTGCGTCTGGCCCCCGCAGACCTCCATGATCGTCCAGGGACGGGTGACGCTCGCGGCGATATCTCGGAGCAGCGCCCGGGCGATGCGATCGTCGCGGTACTCGTCCAGGTACTTCATCAGATCGTCTCCGGTCGGACCCCGTCTGGGTCCTGCGGCAGGTCGATGCCCTCGAGGTTGCCCATCTCGGCCAGGAGCTCGTAGGAGCGAGCGGCCTCCTCCTCGTCGACGACGCTGATCGCGAACCCGACGTGGATCACGACCCAGCTGCCGACGTCCACCTCCGGCGCGTACTCGAGGCAGGCCGAGCGGGTGACCCCGCCGAAGTCGACGGTCCCCATGCGGATGCCGTCCGCGACGTAGACGTCGACGACCTTCCCGGGAACACCGAGGCACATGGATGCCTACTCCTGTGTCCGAGCGCCGGCCACGAGCACCTGGCCGAGCGCGATCCCGCCGTCGCCGGCGGGGGCCTGCCGCGGAACGTACACCTCGAAGTCGCAAGTCTCCAAGCGCGAGGCGACGTCGGACAGGAACAGGTCGTTGCGGAACACGCCGCCGGACAGGCAGACGCGGCCGAGCCCCGTGCCGCCGCGGAGCGCCCGGCAGACCTCGAGCACGGCAGCCGCCAGCGTGCGGTGGAAGCGCCCGGCGACCTCGGCCGGCGCTCGCCCCTTCACGAGGTCCTTCACCACGGCCGTGACGATCGGGCGGGTGTCGACCACGATCCGGCCCTCCTCCATCGAGACCTCGAAGCCGTACTCGCGCGTCGCGCTGCTGTGCGCCACCTGCTCGAGCAGCATCGCGGGCTCCGCGTCGTAGGTCGCCTCCCGGCACACGCCGGAGAGCGCCGAGACCGCGTCGAACAGCCGCCCCGCCGAGCTCGTCATCGGCGACGCGAGCCCCGATCGGATCTGGCCGAGGACCACTTCGACGTCCTCCTCGGCCACGTCGTCGCCGAGCAGCTTCAGCGCGTCGTCGAGCACCCCGGCATCGGCGGCGTGGGCGAGCGCCATCCGCCACGGATGCCACACCGCGGCGTCCCCGCCCGGCTGGCGGACCGGCCGGAGGTGCCCGAGCCGCTCTGCGTGGTTCGCGTCGCATACGAGGATCTCGCCGCCCCAGGCGGTCCCGTCCTCGCCGAGTCCGAACCCGTCGAACGCGACGCCGATCACCGAGTCCTCCAGCCGGTACTCGGCCATGACCGTCGCGATGTGCGCGTGGTGATGCTGCACCGCCACCGTCGTCAGCCCCAACCCCTCGGCGAAGCGCGTGGACAGGAAGTCCGGGTGGAGATCGTGGGCCACGATCTCGGGATCGATGCCGAAGACGAGCCGGTACCGCTGGAACGCGTCCGTGTAGGCCCGCATCGCCTCCTCGGAGTCCAGGTCGCCGATGTGCTGCGACAGGAACGCTCGGGTACCGGCCGCGAGACAGAACGCGCCGTTCAGCTCGGCGCCCACGCCGAGCATCGGCCCGACGGTCGACGGGAGCTCCAGGGGGGCGGGAGCGAACGAGCGCGCCCGCCGGAGCACGACCGGTCCGCCGTGCCAGCAGCGCGTGACCGCGTCGTCGTAGCGGGCCACGATCTCGCGGTCGTGGAGCAAGAACGCGTCGGCCACGTCGGCCAGGCGCCGCATCGCCTCGTCGTTGTCGATGCAGATCGGCTCGTCGCTCAGATTGCCGCTGGTCATCACGAGCGGGATGCCTGACTCCCGCAGCAGGAGGTGGTGGAGTGGGGTCGAGGGCAGCATCGCGCCCTGGAACCGATACCCGGGCGCGGTCGAGGGCGCGAGCGTGCCGCGGTCGCGGACGAGCGCGATGGGCGCTTGCGGGCAGGACAACAGCCGGACCTCGAGCGCCGAGATCTCGAAGCGCTCCTGCGCCTCCTCGACGTCGGCGACCATGACCGCGAACGGCTTGCCGGGTCGAGCCTTGCGGCGGCGAAGCTCGGCCACGGCCTTGTCGTTGGTGGCGTCGCAGGCGAGCTGGAAGCCGCCGAGACCCTTCAGCGCCACGATCTTGCCCTTGCGGAGGAGCGCCGCCGCCTTCTGCGCGGCGTCGCCGGGGATCTTCTTGCCGGCAGCGTCGACGAGGACCAGAGTCGGACCACACGCCGGGCAGGCGACCGGCTCCGCGTGGAACCGGCGGTTCGCGGGATCGCGGTACTCGCGCTCGCAGTCCTCGCACATCGGGAAGACCCGCATGCTGGTGCGCTCACGGTCGTAGGGCAAGGTCTCGATGATCGTGAAGCGAGGACCGCAGTCGGTGCAGTTGATGAACGGGTAGCGGTAGCGGCGATCCTCGGGATCGAACAGCTCCGCGCGGCACGCCTCGCACGTCGCGACGTCCGGGGGAACGACGCGGTCGCCGCTCGTCTCGTCGAGGCTCTCATCGACCTCGAAGCCGACGAACCCACCCGGGCGCGTTGGGACCCACCGCACGTCCTCGACCCGCGCGAGCGGCGGCGCCTCGAGCTCGATCGCCGCGCAGAACCCGTCGAGGGCCTCCTCGCACCCCTCGGCCTGGATCTCGACGACGCCGTCCCGATTCCGGACCCAACCGGAGACGCCGTGGCGCTCGGCGAGCCGCCACACGAAGGGCCGGAAGCCGACGCCCTGAACGACGCCACGTACCTCGATGGTCCGCGCGCGAACGACGGCCGACCTCGACGGGGCCCTGGCCTTGCCCATCTCTCAGGGCAATCCTTGCCAGGTCAGCAACCCGCGGGGCGGGCCGTGCGACCTGCGGCCCAGGGGTTGCTGA
>Ga0233416_10000294_pt1 | contig 15295 bp, 12 predicted proteins | sample Sediment_Towuti__2_FD_188638 | JGI IMG/M metagenome (GOLD analysis project Ga0233416, IMG submission 188638) | Sediment microbial communities from Lake Towuti, South Sulawesi, Indonesia - Sediment_Towuti_2014_0_MG | ecosystem: Environmental > Aquatic > Freshwater > Lake > Sediment | place... | reverse complement strand
GTGGCTCCATCGCTTCGACGCCCTTGGCTTGTCTGACGAGCCTGAATTCGCTCCGTTTGAGATACTCCCGTGTCGCGGTCGTTGGTGGACCCTGCCGCATCGGCACCCGGGTCTCAGGTACCATGAGGGGGAGGGCCAACACGACGTTGCCAGCGGCCCGCAGGCTCTTGCCGAACTGCTGGTCGGCGTCGGTTATCGGCCGTCTTTCGTTGGGGCTGTTTCTCGGGGCCGATGAATCCGCCCCGGTCATCTCGGAGGTTGCGTTGAGGTCTTGGACCCCACCCACATCATGGGTCACTTCGGCCTCAGCGTAGATGACATCTAATCCGATCACCTTGGCCCCGTCCGCCCCGATCGCCTCCACTAATCGGGCTTGCTGGTCACGGGACCACGGCCAGCGGCCGACCTCTTTCAGGCTTTTCTCGTCGATGGCGACGAGCACGATCTCGCTGCCGGCCGGACGTTCTCCCCGTACCTTGAACCGCAAGTCGAGAGAGGCGCTTTCCAACCGGACAAGCGGGCTCACGCCCAACCAGGCCAGGAAGACCATCGTTGCGGTGATCCCGATGGCAAGGCCTAACCCAAGATTCTCGATGACCTGCCTTTTCCCCAACCAGGCACGGGCCATGGGCGCGCTCCTCACCGAACGGTGATCACAATGACGGTCGTATTGTCGTGGCCACCTGCGGCGTTCGCCATCTTCACGAGTTGCTCGCAGGCGGCCTGCGGCTCTCGCTCCGAGCGTATTGTGCGCAGGATGTCAGGAGGTGTGACTTCGCCGGTTAGACCGTCTGAGCACAGCAACAGGTCGTCCCCCTCCGCGAGGTGGACCTCGTTCAGCTCGACCTCTACGTCCTGATCGATGCCCAAGGCCCTGGTCAGGACATGTCTGTCGGGCGAGCGCTCCGCCTGCTCCTCCGTCAACAGGCCGCGCCGGACCTGCTCAGCGACCAGGGAATGGTCCGCGGTCAACGGCTGGATCGCTCCTGCTCTGATGAGATACAAACGGCTGTCACCCACATGGGCGATCGAGAGAACCCGGTCGGAGATCATCGCAGAAACGACCGTCGTTCCCATGCCCGCATAGCCAGGCTGGCTCCGCCCCGCATCGTAGATGGCCTGGTTGGCGAGCCGGATGGCGCTGGCCAACCGATTTGTTTGCGGAGAGAAGTGAGGATCGAGGTCGCCGATGAAGGGTCGGTGCGGGTCCGTACGCGTATCGCGTAGGTACTTCTGGATGACCTGAACTGCCAAGCGGCTAGCGACTTCACCCGCGTTGTGTCCTCCCATCCCATCGCACACGATAAAGAGGCCAAGGTCGGGAACGGCACAGAGGCTATCCTCGTTCTGGGCCCGTCTGAGACCGACATCGGTCTGCACCCCATATGCGATCTGCACTGGCCCGATCCTACTTGTCACTGAACGGAGAACCTCGCTAAATAACCCGCCGAAGGCCCCTACAGATGCAATCCACAGGATAGAGCAGGACCATTGGCTGCTAGCGTGACAATCGTATAACGCTGCAGGATGTCAGGCAATAAATTGTTGTTGTTGAGATATGCAGGAGAAAGATCCTGACAGAACTACCTTCTGCCGTTGGGGGGAGGTCCGGGAGGGACGATAGGAGGTCCGGGAGGGACGATAGGAGGCCCGGGAGGGACGATAGGAGGCCCGGGGAGGACACTGGGACGTCCGCCGCAGGGAGGAGTGCCGCAAGGAGGTTTGCCCGGAAATGAGCCGGAGATGACGGATGGCGGAGTGGCTGGGACAGCCGGGGTCGCCCGTGTCGCCGGGGTTGCCGGTGTTCCCTGACTTCCAGGTCTTGCCGGGATCGCTGGCACCGCCTGGATTGCCGGCACCGCCCGCGGAGTATCCCTCAGCTCCGTGCCACGTATGGCTGCACGGACGCTGGCGAGGATGCTCGGGTCTTGGTCAACAATCTGAACTGCCAAAGCCTGGACACCTTGACCCCTAGCAGTCCCGCTTTTGCCGGGCGTAGTGCCGCTCTGTCCAGGTGTTGCGCCGACCTGTCCGGGCGGCGGAGCGTCGCTCTGACCAGGCGTGTTCCCGCTTCGACCCGGCGCAGTGCCACTCCGACCGGGCGTCATCCCGCTGAGGCCAGGAGGAGTGAAATCTCCGCTGCCGCCAAACACGGCTGGCGCCGAGGGGATGACTCCGGGTGGAGCAACAGTGAACTCGCCCGGCCCGAGGGTGACGGTCTGGCCACCGGAAGTAAAGAGAACGCGCCCGGAAGTCCCGATATTGACCACGCCGCTCAGGTCTCCCTGGGTCCAAACGACAAAGTATGTCCCGCGCGCAGCTGCCACCGCAGAAGGCGTATGAATCTCGAACTTCGAGCCTGACCCTTCGAACATCTTACTGATCAAAACCCGAAGCGTCCCGCGAACCAGCTTGACCACCGTGCTGCGCTTCTTCTGGCTTGGATCATAAATGTACTCCGTAATCTCCACCCTGCTGTGCTCGCCCACCGTCAAGAGGCTTTCATCGTCGAAGAGCGCCTTGGTGCGGGACTCCTTCTGCGTCTCGATAATATCTTTGAACAATACGTCATCGTCAATCTTGGCCGGGATCGCGCCCTCGGCATGAGGATGGACTACTGTGACCTGTCCCTGGACTGCGGTGATGACGCCGATCCCGGTCACGGCAGGCTCTGCCCCGACCTGAGAAACGGCCAGGCCAAGCAGGAGGCCAATCCTGCCGAGAACGAATGTAGTGGATCGAGCGCGGTTGGCGCGAACGAGCGGTAGGGAGCCAGTACGCATTGCTTTTGTCCTGGTCATTCCCCCGCCGGAAAGGTTGCGGATGTGGGCCTAAGCCAACGGACTGTATTCAGTCTAGCATTTATTCACCTTTATCCATCTTGCCTAAGCCACAAGATGTGGGGGATCAGTCAGGTATGAATGTAAACATATTGTGGGATTGGCTATGATCGAGCGGGATCCCCGTGACCTTGGCTGGTTTCTACAATCTAGAACCGGCCGGTGAGACTCAACGAATAGACGCTGCGATTGTAGTCGAACGCCGGGATGTTGCTTTGCTCCCTCGTGTAGCTGTATTGAAATGCGAGCGAGAAATGTTCGGTGAGCGCCCGGCTCAGGACCCCGGTCAATCCGATGATACGGTCTCGCCGGGGGGTCAGTCCATCCGAGGAAAAGGAGTTGGGATTGAGATAGTTGACCCAGTAGTACTCAAAGGCCAGGCTAGAGCTCAGCTTCCAGATTATGGAGGGAAGCTCGAGTCCGGTCGAGACACGGTACCCATTATAGGACCAGTCGGAAGCGTTGGTGCCCCCGGGAGGAGGCGCCACGCTTGGGGATCCACCCCCGGTCCGGTCGGCGTCGTAGATGAACCCCGCGCGCATCCTTGCCTTGTCTTCCATCAAATACAGGAATTGAGTCACCCCGGCGAGCCAGTTGATGCCATCCCGTCCCGAGTTGGTGGGGAACCGATCGTCCTTGAAGTCCTTGTACTGGTATCTCAACTGGACCTGCGTGAAGGCCCGACCCCCTTCAGCCAGGGTGAAGTACGGCTGTGCCGTGTGAGCAACCAGGTACGGCTCCCGCCCGACGTCGGTGTAGCTGAAAATATACTGGATGCTGCTCTGCAGCGGGCCGAGCTGGTGTTGGACGTAGGCTGTTGGGGAAACGTCCAGCACGTCGAAGCCGCTCAGCGTCCGGTGAAAGCTCTGGTAGACCCCGGACGCCACTCCGGCCGTCCACGTCCCGGTCTGAATCGGCCGAAGGTCTCCATGGGCATAGAGGACCATACGATAGTCGCTCTGCTGAGAAATCCCCGTGGCACCACCAGGAGGGCTGGTCCCATTTGGGACGACGACGACGTTAGAATCCCATTCCGAGCTCACGGCGATCGTCGCGTTCCATCGTTTCGGACCTTTGGACGGGGCAGCGCGGGCGTCCGCCAAATATTCCTTTGCGGACCGGGCAAACTCTGATTCTGGCTGGGTTGCGATCACTGCTTCAAATTCTGCCTGAGCCTGGTCATAGATGCCGCGCCGGTAGTAGGCGACGCCACTATAGTATTGGGCAGACGGAGCCAGATCGGGGCTGAGCGCCATGGCCCTGTGGAACGACTCCGTCGCTTTCTCGAACTCTTCCAGCTCGTGATAGACCAATCCCTTGTAGTAGTGAACGAGCGGCTCGGTCGGCGAGACCTTCTCGGCAGTGGCCAAGCTGGCAAGCGCGTCCGCATACTGTCCCCGGTTGTACTGGACAATCCCTAATCCAAGCCATGCTCTCCCCGATGACGGCTCGCTCTCGAGCACTTGCCGGAAGAGCCCCTCGGCCGCCTCGTACTTCTTGAGATGGAGCAGGGTTTGGCCGAGATAGTAGCCCGCCTCCGAATCTCCCGGCTTCGCGTCCAGCGCCGTTCTCAACAGCGGCTCGGCTTTCTCATACCGGCCTCTGCTAAATTCATGCAGCCCCCTAGAGAGGCTGATTTCGTAGGTTTCCAGGTTTACGGGGGGTTCAGCGTTGACAGAAGTCAGAAAGGCGACAAGGCTGAACGCGGCCAGCCATGCCGACACGAGACGTGAAATGTGGCGACGGCTCACCGGACGAACCAGCAAGCGCAGGGTCCGGGCAAGGAATCCTGCCGCGGAGTGCCCCTCATTCCTGCTCGCACGGTTGATGCGCTTGTGGCCAATCTGTTACCCTCTTGTTCGCGAGTGTACCGCTCATGTGAGCCTAGCAAAGATTTGCTCAGTGTCAACGAAGACCGGCCAGTTCGGCACAACGCGGTTTTTCCGCTCTTGGACACATTTCACTGTCACCCTCGTTCCGTTGGGTGGACCACCAGGAAGCGCGCCATCGGTGGTCACTGAGAAATTGTGTTAGAATCCGTGCCGTAATCCCACGCCAAGAGAAAGGGTCACCCATGGAGATCGGGTTCATCGGCTTAGGCAAGATGGGGATGAACATGGTCACGCGCTTGCAGCGCGACGCACACCGCGTCGTGGTGTATGACCGCTCGCGCGACCTGATCAAGGAGGCTGAAGGACGCGGGTGCCTCGGGGCATCGTCTCTCGTCGAGATAGCTTCGAAGCTGGCCCCGCCGCGCGCCGTCTGGGTCATGGTGCCGTCGGGCGCCCCGACCGAGGAAACGGTCCAGGCTGTTGCGGCGCTGCTGCAGTCTGGTGACACGATCATTGACGGCGGCAACACCAAGTTCCATGACGACCTCCGTCGGGCCGCTGAGCTCAAGAAGAAGGGCATCCATTACGTGGATGTCGGCACGAGCGGCGGTATCTGGGGGTTGAAGCTCGGCTACTGTCTAATGGTTGGTGGCGAAGAGCCAACCATCAAGCGCCTGGAGCCGATCTTCAAGACTCTCGCGCCTGAAGGCGGTTGGGGATACATGGGCGGCCACGGGGCCGGGCATTATGTGAAGATGATCCATAACGGGATCGAGTACAGCATGATGCAGGGTTACGCCGAGGGGTTCGAGTTGATGTCGAAGAGTGAATACAAGCTCGACCTGGCCAAGATCGCCGAGCTGTGGATGCATGGCAGCGTGGTGCGATCATGGCTCCTGGAACTGACCGCTGGAGCTCTGAAGGAAGACCCGAAGCTGGAGGGGCTGAAGGGCTACGTCCAGGACTCCGGCGAAGGACGCTGGACCATCCTCGACGCGATCGAGAAGGAGGTTCCGGTGCCGACGCTCACGGCGGCACTCTTTACCAGGTTCCGGTCACGGCAGCAGGAGTCCTTCGCCGAAAAGACGCTGGCGGCGATGCGCAGAGCCTTCGGCGGACACTCCGTGAGGCGGTGATTCACTGGAACCGGGCGGGAGGTCACTCATGGGACCGGCCGAGCAGGAACAGCCGCTGAGCCTTGATTCAGCGCGCGGCGTGGGGGCAGAGCCTTGTACCCTGGTCATCTTCGGCGGGTCCGGGGATCTGGCTCGGCGAAAGCTGGTCCCCGCGCTCTACAATCTGTTCCTTGACGGCGTCCTTCCCTCAAACTATGCCGTCCTCGGGATCGGCCGCAAGCCCTTGAGCGACCAGGAATTCAGGAACGGCATGCGCGAAGGCGTGGTGAAGTATTCCCGTCGAGCGCTCGATGAAGCGAAGTGGGCCGAGTTCGAGCGCCGTCTCTTCTTCCAGGCCGGTACGGTTGACGATCCAGGATCGTATACCGGGATCAAGTCGCGTCTCGACAAAACCGAGGCCAGCCTGAAGCTGCCTGGCCATCGGATCTTTTACCTGGCGATCCCGCCGAGTTCCTTCGCCCCCGCCTGCGAAGGGCTCCACCAATCCGGCCTGGCTCACCCGCCGGACAGCGCCCGTCCCTTCTGCCGCGTGATCATGGAAAAGCCGATCGGACGCGATCTCCAGTCCGCCAGGGACATCAACTCCATCGTCGGAAAGGTGTTCGACGAATCCCAGGTCTTCCGGATCGATCACTACCTGGGGAAGGAGACGGTGCAGAACCTCATGGTGCTCCGTTTCGCAAACAGCATCTTCGAGCCCATCTGGAACTCCAAGTGCATCGACCATGTCCAGATCACGGTCAGCGAGGCCGAGGGGGTGGGGACCCGCGCCTCGTATTACGAGGAGACCGGCGCCCTCCGGGACATGGTGCAGAACCATCTCCTCCAGCTCTTGTGCCTCGTGGCCATGGAGCCGCCGTACTCGCTCGACCCTGACGTCGTGCGCAATCCGCGGATCGACGTCCTGCGCTGCCTCCGGCCGATCGCGGGCAAGGATGTGGAGCGGTTCACGGTGCGCGCCCAATACACCCATGGCAAAGTGCAGGGCGTAGAGGTGCCGGGGTACCGCCACGAGCCCGGCGTCCGTCCCGACTCCACCACGGAGACCTACGTGGCGCTTAAGCTGTTCATCGAGGACTGGCGATGGGCCGGCGTCCCCTTTTACCTGCGCACCGGCAAAGCCCTGTTCAAGCGGGCGACGGAGGTGGCGGTCCAGTTCAAGGACATCCCGCAGATTCTGTTCAACGCCAACCCGGCGACGCAGCTGGCCCCGAATGTCCTGACCATGCGGATCCAACCGGAGGAGGGTATGTCCTTGCGGATCATCTGCAAGGTGCCGGGTTCGAAGGCGCGGACGCACCCGGTCGAGATGAACTTCAAGTACGGCGACACCTTCGGGGGTCCCTCGCCGGAGGCCTACGAGCGGCTCCTCCTGGACGTGATGGCCGGCGATGCCTCGCTGTTCATGCGCCGTGACGCGGTCGAGGCGTCATGGGCGTGGATTACCCCGATTCTCGAGGGATGGGAGGCCTCTAGAGAGAAGTGGCTTCCGGAGTACGCGGCCGGGAGTTGGGGGCCTGTCGAGGCGGACCGTCTGATCCAGAGTGACGGTCGGGCCTGGCGAACCCTCTAGCCCCATACCTTTGCCTTTTTACTTTGAATGTTTTCCTTCCGCGGCGAACGCCGAGGCAAACACCTGTTGATACAGAAGCTCGGCGAGGAGACGGTAGCCCTTGGTGCTGAGGTGCAGCCCGTCGTTGGAATAGACCGCCGCCAACCTCATCGTCCCTGGGTCCTGAGTGGCCGTGAACAAATCGATCCAGGGGACTCCCCTCCTGGCGCAGTAGTCGCTGATCAGGTGATTCAGTATCTGACGCCGCTCAATGTGCTCGGCTTCCACGCCTCGACTGTCCTCCCCCTCCTGTAGCGCCAATCGAATCGATGGGACCGTCACCGCGACCGGCTGGATGTTCGCCGCCAGGGCCAGCTCGTACATCTCCAGCAGGTTACGCATGATGTCGGGCGGGCGGGCGTTCCACCCCAGATCGTTGCTGCCGCCCAGCACCACCACGTGGCCCGGATGGTGCTGGAGCACGTCCTGCCGGAACCGCATGGCCATCTCGCCGGTCAGCTCGCCGCAGAGGCCGCTGATGGTCACCCGGGCCGTCGGACCCAACAGGTCCTGTAGGAACGCGCCGTACGGAGTCTCGCGCCAATCCAGGGATTCTGGTGTGGGCGACTGGTAGCCGACCGTCAGGCTGTCTCCGAAGCAGATGATGAGCGGGACCGTGGTCATTCAGCGTCTGGCTTCGGCGGGCGGCCAGTCCAGCTCAGCATACCGGCCGCAGTAGAAGCAGGAAATCCTGTACCGGGCCCGACGCCGGGGGTTGGGCAACGACGTGAAGATCACCGGAGTGCCGTCGAACGGGCAGTTCGGTTGCTGGTGCATGAGATGTTCATCGGCCATCACCAGCAACGAGGCTTCATCCCATGGAGGGGTGACCTGCTCCAAGCCGGAGAGGCGGTTCTGCCATCCGCAGTGGCTACATTTCAATGTGAAAGTCTTGACGCGGTCGCGTGGCTGCGACGCGTCGCTGACCTCCACCGGTCCCGAGCAGCCCGGCCTGCCGCAGGGTACCGCCTCCCGCTGCAGCGCTCGCACAAACTGTTGATGAATGGCCCGTTGCTCCCCAGTCACCCCTCCCTCCTTTCTTAGCCTGGCCCTCCTGCCGGACCTGACCCACACGGATCTGGCCCCGATTCTATCTCCCCCGCATCGGCAGGACAAGCCCGTGGCTGTGACCCCGACCTACCGTGTATCTTCTACCCTTGACATCGGCGTGACAGGGGGCTATTCTCCCCGCGCTCCGTGAGATGGCGAATACGTCTCAATAGTGTCGGTTGGGGATGGAAAGGAGATGAGCAAGATGGCAAGGAGACATGCTCGATTGGCGGACCTGGCGCTGATGACGATCCTCATCGGGTCCGTATTCACCTGCTACCCGTCCTCCGGGTTCGCCGCCGACTCGTTCAAGGTAGGCGTCGTGGACCCGCAGGCAGTGTTGGAAAAGTCCAAGGCCGGAAGGCGCGCGTTGGATTCGCTCAAAGAATACGCCTCGACCCGGCAGAAGCTCCTGGCCAGCGATGAGGATGCGCTGAAAGACATCGAGAAGCAGCTCAAAGACCAGGAAAGCTCGTTGTCCGAGGCTCAGAAGCGGGAGAAGCAGAGTCAGTTCAGGTCCAAGTTGCAGGACTATCAAAAACGCGCCCAGGAGTTCAATCAGGAGCTGGCGCTCAAACAGAAAGAGTTGGTCGACGACTACATGAAAAAGATCGGCTCCGCGACGAAGGCCGTTGCCGAGAAAGGCGGCTACACGCTCGTTGTCGACAAGGGCAGTGAGAACACCATCAAGATCGTCATCTATAACCGCGACACCCTTGATCTGACCGATCAAGTCCTTAAAGAGTTCGACCGACAGAACAAATAACACGACACACGGTCATCCGGCTGAACGGGACCAAGGGAGGAGGCATGCTGCGGAGAATCGGCGGCATCATAGGAGGATTCTTGCTGGCACTGATGGGGATCACGACAGGCCCTGTGTCAACGGCCTTGGCTGAGGACTACCAGGCGCTCCCAGGCCTGTCGCCGAAAGACCGCGTGATCTTGGCGACGAACATGGTTCAGCAAGGTCAATGCAGGAACGGGTTGATCGAAATCCTGGAGGCCATGAAAGAACTCCCCGAAGATGAGGCGGTCTTGCGGCTGAAGGGTATGTGCGAAGTCGAGTTAGTCCGTCCCGAAGCCAAGGACACGATCATGAAATGGCTCTCGCTGGCTCCCCAGACCCATCCGGACCGCGCGAAGATGCTGGGCCTTCTGGCCAAGACCCAGGCCTCAAAGGAAGATCCCACCGAATGGCTGCTGGTGCCGGCGGGCGAGTTCGAGATGGGGGCGGAAGGCGCGCCAGCCGATCCGGATGAAGCTCCCAAGCACAAAGTCCTCCTCGACGCCTTTTACATCGGTAAATACGAAGCTACCAACCGCCAGTATCACACCTTCGTCAAGTCCGCCTTCTACCCACCTCCGGAGAATCAAGACCCCAAATACAATCTTTGGCGCGGGGAGACGATGCTCGACGGGATTGGGGAACTACCGGTGATCAACGTGAGTTGGGACGATGCGGCCGCCTTTTGTAAATGGGCGGGCGGACGCCTGCCGACCGAGGCTGAGTGGGAAAAAGCGGCGAGAGGCACCGACGGCAGAACCTATCCATGGGGCAATGACCCCGTCACCGCCAATCGGAGCAACTTCAGCATCGAGAACGTCACATTCTGGGAGGGCCCTTCAACGCTGGCGAAGAAGGACCAATATGATTACGGACGGAGTCCCTATGGCGCCTATGAGATGGCGGGTAACGTCTGGGAGTGGGTCCAGGATTGGTACGACGAAAACTATTACAAGAACAGTCCGTCCAAAAATCCAACCGGCCCATCCCCATCCGGTGGAAAAGAACGGGTGGTTCGCGGTGGGTCCTGGCAGAGCAATCCGGTGACTGTACGCTCCAGTAACCGCCACAAGCATGACCCCACCGACAGACGCGTCTATATCGGAATCCGGTGCGCCAAAGATGCCCCTGAGGCGAAAGAAGCCAAATGACCAGCAAGGGGAGCCCGCACCGCGAAGACTAGGCCTTTGACAGTTCACGCCGGATCGTGTCCACGAGCTTGTCGAACCCGGCATCGGGGCCCGCAACCGAGCGGGTCAGCAACTCGACTTGATGCGGTCCCCCCGCCCCTAATCCCAGCTCGATTGCCTTCCTGATCTGCCGTTGCTCCCAGACGCTCTGCTCGGCCAGTTTAGGCCAGGCGCCGAAGGTGCGGACGAGTGCTATAGCGACCGCATCCAGGGCGACCCGATCACCGCTGAGCAACAGCAGATCAGTCCGGGCCGGGGTTCCGCTCGTGGGACCCCCGGCGATCATGATCGTCGTCCCGTCGGCGATCGTGAGATGCGGATGGACCGCGAGGTTCAGCTCGGCGATCCGCTCCTGCCAATCGCCGGCCAGGAATGAGACGGAGGGCCGGTAGCGCGGATGCGTGATTCCGACCAGGTTCTTCAAGCCGCACGAGTAGTGCGCGAAGCGATGGGTCTTCACGACCGGCAGGTTGATGAACACGTCCGCGTCATAGACCGGCTTTGAGACGTAGAAACGGGGCAACGATCTCGCCCCGGCTGGTTCGACCCGGACCCAGGCTTCCTCCTCCAAAGCCAGGACGCGTGCGCCGGCCTGCTCGGCTGCGGCACGGACACCCGTAGCTGCCAGGTTATCAGTCGTCGGGAAGCGGATGAGGCCGGAGCTGTCTGCCACCACCACCTCTCGCGCCCCCGCCTCACGGACTGTTTTGACGACCGCTGTGATGACCTGCGGGTTGGTGGTGCTGGGCGGGGGGCGGTCGTTGACCACATTCGGCTTGATCAGCACCCGTTTGCCGCTCACGGCTAATCGGCCGAGCCCGCCAAGCAGTTCCAACCCGGCCTGGAGCATGGCATTGGGCTCCTGTCCGTGGACGATTGCGATCAGTGCCTTTCCATCACGGACGTACGGATTGGGAGGCAGCGGCTTGGAGGGAACGAGGACTCCATCGGGCTCGAACAGCAGGTTTCCCACGACGGAGCGGGGTGCCATCGCGAGCGCCGGCAGGAACGCGAATCCGAATCCGAGGCGGCTGAGAAAATCGCGGCGGGAGGTCCTCATAATAAGAGCAGATGGCTAATCGCTGATAGCTGATGGCCAGACAGAGGCGCCAATGACTGACCGCTGATCTGCTATCAGCTCTTCATCTGGCCATCGGCCATTTGCCATCGGCCATCGGCTCCTTAGTCTTTTTCAATGGGAAAGCCTGCCTCACGCCAGGCTCTTATCCCGCCGTCCATCGACTGGACGTTGGTGTATCCCATCTGCCTGAGGCTCTCGGCGGCCAGGGCCGACCGAAAGCCGCCGCCGCAGTAAAGGATAATCTCGGCCTGCTTGTCCGGGATCACCGTCTCGATGTCACGCTCGAGAATCCCTCGCCCGAGATGCTTGGCGCCCTTTACGTGGTCCTTGGCGAACTCATTGTCCTCGCGTACGTCAATGAAGTGGAACGAATCTCCGCGGTCCAACTTGGCCTTGACGTCGGCGATCCCGCATTCCTTAATGGTGCGCTTGACCTGTTCGACGAGTCTGAGAAAGCCGGGGTTATGTTTCATGACACCTCCGGATACAGAACACGCTATTCAAACAGTGTCCCTTGTTCAGTCTGAGGTCGGTGGAACGTGTCGGGGATCGGCCGGTCCTCCTCCTCGGGAAAGCCGGCTTTCCGCCGCCCTAGCTCGAAGAGCTGCTCGATGACCTGCCAGTACGTCCCCTGCCCTTGGTGACGTCTGAAGAAGGCGCTGTCCGACAGCTTCCCTCCCCGAACTTCCCTGATCCGATTCGTCATCTTCTTGATGCGGTCGGGGAACGCGGAGGCCATCCGCTCGAGGAACACGGTCTCCACATTGCCGGACAGCCGCAGCAGGACGTACGTCGCGGAGCGCGCGCCGGCCTGCCGCGCCCGCGCGAGGAGCTCGGGGATATCATCCTCATTCAGGCCCGGGATGACCGGCGCGATCGAGATCGCGGTCGAGATCCCCGCCTCCGACAGCGCCCGCATGGTGTCCAGCCGCTTGGTGATCGAGGGGGCCTGGGGCTCCACTTTGCGGGCGGTCTCATCGTCCGCGAACGGAATACTGAAGTAGACCTGCAGCCAGGCCTCGCGCTGAAGCCGCCTGAGGAGCTCGAGGTCCCGGACAATTAACGCAGCCTTCGTGATGATGCCGACGGGGTTCCTGAAATCGGCGCACACCTCGAGGCAGCCGCGGGTCAGGCCGTAGGTGGCTTCCACCGGCTGATAGCAATCCGTGTTACCCGAAAAGACGATCAGCTCGCCCCGCCACGAGGGTTTGTGGAAGACGTCGCGCAGGAGGGCCGGCGCATTCGGTTTGACCACGATTTTCGAATCGAAATCCGACCCGGCGCCGAAACCCCAATACTCGTGAGACGGCCGAGCATAGCAGTAGGCACACGCGTGAAAGCACCCCCGGTACGGGTTGAGGCTCCACCGGAACGGGAGGTCCGGGCTCTCGTTTCGACTGAGAATGGCTCGGGTCTCCTCTTCGAAGACCTCAAGCTTGAGCTGCGAGGGCGGTTCGAGCAGCTCGCGATGACACGAGTCGAACGGGTTCTGCGGGTTGGCGATCACACGCATCGCGGTATCGTCCCTCCCCGCGTGTCCCTTGTCAAGACGAGCGCCATACCCCCTGCCTTTTCATTGACTCAGCGGGGTATGGGTGCTAGATTGCAAGCCTCACTCGACGAGCTTTTTTCGGCACATGTACGACCTTCGCTTGCTCAGAGACAACCTCGATGGGATCCGGGTGCAGCTCGGCGCACGCGGGACCGACGTGCCGTGGGAAGACTTGCGGAAGCTGCTCCAGGAACGAGGGAGTCTGACGACAAAAGTCGAGGACCTGCGCCACCAGCTCAAGAAAGGGTCGGAGGAGGTCGGTCGTCTCAAGCGCGAGAAGAAATCCGTTGAAACCACGACGGCCCAGATGAAGGCGCTGGGCGACCGGATCGGGGAGGTGGAGGAGAGTTTGCGGGCGATCGAGGAACGGGTGACCGATCTGGCGCTGCGGATTCCCAATGTGCCGCACCGCACGGTTCCGGAGGGCAAGAGCCCAGCCGATAATCAGGAGGTACGACGCTGGGGATCCCACCCCGCGCTGGCGTTCTCCCCCAAAGCCCACTGGGAGATCGGCGAGACGCTGGGCATCCTGGACTTCGAACGTGCGGCCAACATGGTCGGCGCGCGGTTCGCCGTGATGGCCGGGATGGGAGCCAAGTTGGAGCGCGCGCTGATCAATTATATGCTCGACCTGCACACGACTCAGCACGGGTACCAGGAAGTGCTGCCGCCCTTTCTGGTCAATCGGGCTGCCATGACGGCGACGGGACAACTTCCGAGATTCGAGGAGGATTTGTTTCGGCTTCGGGATGACGACTATTTTCTGATCCCTACCGCCGAGGTTCCGGTGACGAACCTGCACCGGGGGGAAATTCTGGCTGAAGACCGGCTGCCGGTTCGGTACGCCGCCTACACTCCCTGTTTCAGGCGGGAAGCCGGTTCGTACGGCAAAGACACCAGAGGGTTGATCCGGCTTCATCAATTCAATAAGGTCGAACTGGTAGCCTTCGCCAAGCCGGAGGATTCGTACGAGGAGCTGGAACGCCTCACACGAGCGGCGGAGGCGGTGCTGCAGGGGCTGCGGCTGCACTATCGCGTGGTGACGCTGTGCACGGGGGACCTGGGATTTGCGGCAGCAAAAACCTATGATCTCGAGGTCTGGCTGCCGGCTCAGGGCACGTACCGTGAGATTTCCTCGTGCAGCAACTTCGAGGCGTTCCAGGCACGCCGAGCCCAGATCCGGTATCGGTCTGCCGGCGGCAAGGCGGACGGGAAAGCCGATTTCGTGCATACGCTCAACGGATCTGGTCTGGCCGTGGGACGAACGCTCGTGGCGATCCTGGAGAACTACCAGCAGGCCGACGGGTCAGTGGTGATCCCGGAGGTGTTGCGTTCGTATCTGGGAGGCGCCGACCGGATCACAAGGCAAAGTCAAAAGTAAAAAGGTAAAAATGGAGGGGTGCGAGAGCGGCTGAATCGGGCGGTCTTGAAAACCGCTGTGGACGTAAGTCTACCGTGGGTTCAAATCCCACCCCCTCCGCCAAACTTGGCGCGACAGATGCCATCGGACTATCAACCAACGGGCAGTGGCGCGCCAGTAGTACCGGCAGGCAATGAGGTTCTGTGCCGAAACAAGGTGTCGCTTCGCGACAAGGATCCCGACGGGCCAAGTTGTTCCACCGCCGTGAAAAGGGGGCGCTCTGCGACAACGGTCGCGGGCACTCATGAGTTATTCTGTTAGTGCAGATATGTGTTCCAAGTTATTGAAGTATCAATGAAATAACTTTCTCATTATAGACAAGACATCCCTCCTGAAGGTACTGCGGAGAGGTGGCCGAGTGGCCGAAGGCAACGGTTTGCTAAACCGTCACAGGGCCTAAAGCCTTGTCGCGGGTTCAAATCCCGCCCTCTCCGCCAGTTTTTGGCGCGAGCCACGTCGGTTCTCAATGTTTAGGCAGTGGCGCGCCAGTAGTACCTGCAGGCAATGAGGTTGGGTGCCGAAGCAAGGTGTCGCGTTCGCGACATTGGCCATCCAGAGGGTGGGATTTGAACAGGGGGTTCGTGGGGGATGCGTCCCCCGCGTGGGGAGATCACGAGGGGGCTGGCCCCCTCTGTGGGAGCGCGAGCTGAAACTGCGAGCGCGACTTTAAATACCCGCCCTCTCCGCCATACCACACTTCGTGTGAACCGCCCCCTTCGATCAAATGGGGGCGGATAGTTACTTTGCCGCCAGTAGGCTAAGATTCTTTGGCGCGATAGAAACCACCGGATTACC